>Ga0316231_1005136_pt1 | contig 10545 bp, 6 predicted proteins | sample TBH18027metaG_FD_206002 | JGI IMG/M metagenome (GOLD analysis project Ga0316231, IMG submission 206002) | Freshwater microbial communities from Trout Bog Lake, Wisconsin, USA - TBH18027 | ecosystem: Environmental > Aquatic > Freshwater > Lake > Hypolimnion/Profundal zone | place: USA: Wisconsin...
GCGGCGCCCAGGGCCTGGGGCAGGCCATTTCCGAGCGGCTCGCGCGCGAAGGCTGCCAGGTCATCATCGCCGATGTGAATGAGCAAGGCGTGACGGAAACCGCCCGCACCATCGCCCAAGCCACCGGCCAGCGGGTGCTGGGCGTGAAAGTGGATGTCACCCAGGAAGCCGAAGTGAAGGCTTTGTTCGACCGGGCGGTGCAGGAATTTGGCCGGGTGGACATCGTGGTGGCCAATGCCGCCATTCTGATTGCCGAGCCGATCGCCGACGCCGACGCCGAAAAATGGCGCGCGGTGATGAACGTGAACCTGTTTGGTTATTTCCTCGTGACGAAATACGCCTGTCGCGTCATGAAGCCGCAGCGCGGCGGCTCGATCATCAACATCAATTCCAAGTCCGGCAAGAAAGGCAGCGCCGCCAATTCCGCCTACGCGGCCAGCAAGTTCGGCGGGGTCGGCCACACCCAAAGCGTGGCCCTGGAAATGGCCCCTTTCAACATCCGCTGCAACGCCATCTGTCCCGGCAACCTGCTGGATTCGCCTTTGTGGACGCATCCCGAAAAGGGTTTGTTCGTCCAGTATCTGCGGGCGGGCAAAGTACCCGGCGCCAAGAGCATCGAAGATGTCCGCCAGGCCTACGTGAACCAGGTGCCCATGAAACGCGGCTGCAGCTACGATGACATCAGCAACGCGGTCGTCTTTTTCGCCTCCGATCAATCCGCCTACATCACCGGCATCGCGTTGAGCGTGACCGGCGGCCAGGAAATGAATTGACCCCCGTGCAATTGAACGAAACTTAAACCACAGATGGACACAGATGGACACAGATGCGGAGAAATTTCAGGGCCGGGAAAACTCGCGCTCCAATCCGTGACCGCGCCGGTTTGCGCTGGAACAGCCTTCCTCTTTTTTTATCTGTGTTCATCTGTGTTCATCTGTGGTTCAACTAAATCATTACCCATTGACCACTCCGCCAAAAACAATCATCCAATAATCCATTGCCATGCAAAATAAAGACAACATCCTCCAAGACCTGCTCACCCTCTCCCACGAACTCGGTCGCGAAGATCGCGGCCTCGCCATGCTCGGCGAAGGCAACACTTCAGCGCGGCTGGGCGACGAAACCTACCTCGTCAAAGCCAGCGGCACCTGCCTCGGCACCCTGAAAGAGGAAGACGTGGTCGAATGCCGCCTGTCCGCCCTGCTGCCCATGCTGGAAAAGGACAGCCTGACCGACCAGCAGGTGGACGACGCCCTGCTGGCTTCGCGCGTGGATCCCAAGGCGAAGAAGCCTTCCGTGGAAGCGGTGTTCCACGCCTACTTGCTGTCGCTGCCGGGCATCAAGTTCGTCGGCCACACCCATGCCACGACCGTCAATCAAATCCTCTGCTCGCCCCGCGCCCAGGAACTGGCGGAGCACCGGATGTTTCCCGACGAAATCGTCTGCTGCGGCGTGGCCTCCGTGTTCATCCCGAACACCGATCCGGGCTTGAAACTGGCCCAAGTCATCCGCCGCGAGACGGAACTATTCATCCAGAAACATCAATGCCCGCCCCGCGTGATCCTGATGCAGAATCATGGCATCATCACCCTCGGGGGCAGTCGGCAATCCGTGCTGGCCGCCATGCTGATGGCGGAGAAAGCGGCCAAAGTTTTCGTGGGTGCCGCCGCCCTGGGCGGCCCGGTTTTCCTCACGGATGCCACCACCGCGCGCGTCGCCGGCCGGCCGGACGAGGTCTATCGCCAGCGCGTCCTCAAAATGTGATCTCGCTGCAGGGCAAAAGCGCCATCGTGACCGGCGCCAGCCGCGGCATCGGCCTTGCCGTGGCCCGCGCCCTGGCCCGCGAAGGCGTGCGGCTCGGGTTGCTGTCCCGCACCCGGCCGGACGTCGTCGGCGAATTTGTGGCCTGCGACCTCGCGGAGCTGGAGCGGATTCCAACCGCCCTTCGCCAGCTCACCGAACGGCTCGGCCCGGCGGACTTTCTCATCAACAACGCCGGGACCTTCCACGAGCAAGCGGTGGCGGAAACGCAACTTGCCGATTGGGAGCGGGTCATGCGCGTGAATCTCACCGCGCCGTTCCTGATCACGCGGGAAATCCTGCCGCAGATGATCGCCCGCCGCCAGGGCCGGATCATCAATATTGCCAGCACTTCCAGCGTGCAGGGCTATCTCCACCAATCGGCCTACTGCGCCAGCAAGCACGGGCTGCTGGGCCTGGCCCGCTGTCTCGCCCTCGAAGCGAAGCCGCACAACGTGCATGTTTACACCCTCTGCCCCGGCGGCGTGGACACCGACCTCATCAAGGGCACCCATCTGGGCGAGCGGCTGAAGGGCCAGCCGATGATCAACCCCGATGATCTCGCCGAAATGGTGCTCTGCCTCCTCCGCCAGCCCGAGAACATTGACCTGCCCGAAATCGTCGTCCGCCGGTTCGTTCCATAAATTGAAAGATAATGCTTGCTTTGAATCATGATTGAACCATAATCAATCATATTCTTTCACAGCCGAGCATGACCGAATTGAACCACAAGGCCCTGGCGCCGCAGCGCTGGGACGATCTGCGGACGCTGATTCGCGAGAGCGGAGTCATCCGCATCGAGGATCTGTGCCGCCGGCTCAAGGTGTCGCCGGCCACGGTGCGGCGGGATCTGGACCAGTTGGAACAGAGCGGGGCCATCCGGCGGGTGCATGGCGGCGCGGTGAGCGTGGAGAGCCGGCTGGACGAGCCGGTGTTCGCCGACAAGACGTCGCTGGCCGCGCGCGAAAAGCGGCGGATTGCCGAGGCGACGCTGGCATTCATCGAGCCGGGCGACACGATTTATCTGGACGGCGGCACCACGGTGCTGGAATTGGCGCGGCTGCTGCGCGAGCGGACGAATCTGACGGTGGTGACGAACTCGCTGCAGGCCGCGCATGAGCTGGCCAGCCGCGGCCCGCGTCTGATTTTGATCGGCGGCGAGCTGCGGCGGTTGAGCCAGACGGTGGTGGGACCGCTGACGCGGCTGGTGTTGCACGAGTTGCATCTGGACAAGGCGTTCATGGGCACCATCGGGTTCACCCTCAAAGAAGGGCTGACGACGACCGATCCCGGCGAGGCTTTCACGAAGGAAATCGTGATGAGCCAGGCGCGGCAGGTGTTCGTGCTGGCCGACAGCAGCAAAGCGGGAAAAATTTCCTTTGCCCGCGCCGGCGGCTGGGATAAAGTCCACGCTCTGGTCACCGACCAGCAGATGGACAAGAATTTTGCGAAAGAACTTGTTAAAACAGGAATCAAGCTCATCCGAGCATAACACAACACAGCCATACACATGAAGAAATCAACCACGTACCTGAGCGATTCGCGGCCCAAATTCACGCCGTTTGAAATCAACTGCGGCAAGATCCCGGCCTATCGCTACCAGGGCAGCCTCCAGTCCGAACTCAAAGCCAAGACGATCACGCCCGCCGAGGCCATCGCGATTCTGGAAGACATGCTCGTCATCCGCGAACTCGAAGAGATGATCGTCAAGCTGCGCTCCGGCGCCTACGAGCCGATCCGCGACTATAATTATCGCGGCCCGACGCACGTCTCGGTGGGCCAGGAAGGCACCGCCGCCGGCGCGTGCTGCGCGCTGCAATTGCCCGACAATATCACCAGCACCCATCGCGGCCACGGCGAAAGCCTCGCGAAGGGCACCGTCGCCATCCGGCAGATGACCGACGAACAGCTCCGCAAGCGCGTGCCGAACTGCAAGTCCAGCCAGCACGAGGAACTGGTGGAGGCGGCGCTGGAAGAACACGTGTACCGCACCATTTGCGAATTGTTCGGCAAGGACGACGGCTATTGCCGCGGCCGCGGCGGTTCGATGCACATCGCTGATTTCACCGTCGGCCATCTCGGCGCCAACGCCATTGTGGGCGGCGGCGTGCCCATCGCCACGGGCGCGGCGATGGCCAATCGTTATCTCCAGCGCGGCAATGTGGTGTGCTGCTTTGCCGGCGACGGCGCGTATGCCAACGGCGTGGTGCTGGAATCGCTGAACTTCGCCGCGCAGGCGCAGTTCACCAACCATCTGGCCGCGCACAAGTTCGGCCTGCCGATCATTTTCCTGGTGTGCAACAACCACTACGGCATGACCCATCGCAGCGATGAGGAAGTCATGGGCGTGGAGCGCATGGCGCGCCGGCCGGCCGGGTTTGCCGACAACAACATGCATTCGGAAATCGTCAACGGCATGGATGTGCTCGCGGTGCGCGAGGCGGTGCTGCGCGCCACCAAACTCTGCCGCGAAGGGCAGGGCCCGGTGTTCTTGGACGTGGACTGCTACCGTTACTGGGGCCACTCGTTGAGCGATCCGCGCAACGAATACCGCACCAAGGAGGAAGAGGCCGCGTGGAAGGCGATTGACGCGATTGAGACTTACAAGCAACAACTGCTGGCCGCCAAGGTGCTGGACGCCAAAGGCCTGGCCGCCGTGGAAAAACGCGTGGCCGACCGCAACGCCAGCGCCGCCAAGCGCGCCGTCGCCGCCGCCGACCCGGACGCCAAGGACGTGCTGACCTTCATGTACACCGACACCAAGTGCGAAACGGTGCCGGCGGAATTTGCCAAGGTGGACCTGCTCGCGCCGTTGCCGGAAATCAAGCGCGTGAACGGGGAGTTGAACTACAAGGACGCGCTCAAGGAAGCGCTCATCCAGGAAATGGCCCGCGACAAGCGCGTCGTGTTCTACGGCGAAGACGTGGCCGATTACGGCGGCGCTTTCAAGGTCACCAAAGGCTTGCTGGAATCGTTCGGCCGCGATCGCGTGTTCAACACGCCGATCAGCGAAGCGTGCATTTGCGGCACCGGCTGCGGCGCCGCCATGAACGGCCTGCGGCCCGTGGTGGAACTGATGTATTTCGACTTCGCGCTGATGTCCTCCGACCAGATCAGCAACCAGGCGGCGAAATGGCATTACATGAGCGGCGCGCAGACGGAAGTGCCGCTGGTCATCCGCGCCTCCGCCGGCGCCGGCAAGGGCTACGGCGGGCAGCATTCGCAGACGCTGGAATCCATGTTCTGCCACATCCCCGGCCTGTATGTCGTTTACCCGGCGACGCCGGCGGATGCGAAAGGCCTGCTCAAGTCGGCCATTCGCGATAACAACCCCATCCTGTTCGTGGAATCGCAGGCGCTGTACGGCCTGAAAGGACCGGTGCCGGAAGGGGAATATCTGACGCCGCTCGGCGTGGCCGACATCAAGCGCGCCGGCAGCGACATCACGTTCGTGACCTGGGGACCGCTGGTGCATGACTGCCTCAAGGCGGCGGAAAAATTGCAGGCCGAGAAGAACATCAGCGCCGAGGTCATTGATTTGCGCAGCCTCGTTCCGCTGGATATTGAGACCGTGTTGCGCTCGGTGCAGAAAACCGGCCGCTGCGTGGTCGCCAGCCAGGCGATTCACATCGGCAGCTACACGGGCGAAATCGCCTCGACCATTCAGGATGCGGTGTTTGATTATCTCGACGCCCCCGTCAAGCGCGTGGGCGCCAAGAACGGCATCGCGCCGCAATCGCACATTCTCGAAGCGGCGTTTCTGCCGAACGTGAATGACATCCTGGCCGCCGCCAACGAGATCCTTTAAGGCACGCCATGGCTACTCCAATTATCATGCCCAAGTTCGGTCAGATGACCGAAGAAAGCGCCATCGTCGAATGGCTCAAGAAAGAAGGCGATACCATTGCCAAGGGCGACATCCTGTTCACCGTCGAGACCGACAAGTCGGTCATGGACGTGGAGAGTTTTGAGGCCGGCACGCTGTTGAAGATCGTCGTCAAGCCCGGCGTCAGCGTCCCGGTGCAAAGCACCGTCGGCTTTCTCGGCCAGCCCGGGGAAGCGGTGCCCGCCGTGACCGTGCCCGCGCCCGCCGCGCCAAAACCGGCGGCCGCCGAGCCGGCTCGCGTGGCTCCCATCGCGCCGGTGTCGCCCTCCCCGAGCGCAGCCCCGGCGATTGCGGTTGCCGCTCCGGTTGCCGCTCCGGTTGCCGTGGCTCCGGCTCCGTCAACTTCGGCTTTGTTTCGCATCAGCCCGCGGGCGGCGACGCTGGCCAAACATTGCGTGATTGACCCGAAAGCCATCAAAGGCTCCGGCCCGCAGGGCCGCATCATCGAGCGCGACGTGAAGCAATATTTGGCGGCGCGCGGTTACGATAAACTCCGCATTAGTCCGGCGGCGAAAGAACTGGCCGCGAAGGAGGGTTTGGACGTCCTAAACCTTGCCGTCGGCGACGGCGGCCGCATCACTACCGCCGAAGTGCAGCGCGCCATGGCCGAAAAGCCGAAACCGATGAGCAAGATGCGCCAGATCATCGGCCAGCGGCTTACGCAAAGCATCGTCACGCAGCCGCATTTCTATTGCACGGTCAGCGTGGACATGACCGATTTGATTGCCTATCGCAACCAGCTCAAAGCCGCCGGCGCGCCGTACACCGTCACGGACTTCATCTCGCAGGCGGTGGTGCTTTGCCTGCTGGAATTTCCGGGCGTCAACAGCAGCACCGATGGCAAGACCACGCGCTGGCACAGCCAGGTGAATCTCGGTCTGGCCGTCTCCATCGAAGGCGGCTTGGTGGTGCCGGTCATCCGCAATGCCGGACAACTGACCCTCCTGGAAATCAGCGCCACTGCCAAGCAGCTCGCCGACAAGGCGCGCGCCGGCAAATTGTCACCGGACGAAATGACCGGCGGCACGTTCTCGATCTCGAACATGGGCATGCTGAACGTCGAGAATTTCAGCGCCATCATCAACACCGGCGAAGGCGCGATTCTCGCCGTCGCCAGCACCCTGAAACAGCCCGTGGTTCGCGACGACAAAATCGTCATCCGTCAGATGATGAAGATGACGTTGTCGGTGGATCACCGGCTCATTGACGGCGCGCTCGGCGCGCAATTCGTTAACGCAATCAAAACCAAACTTGAAGATATTGAATTATGGAAACGTTTGACCTCGTAGTCATCGGCGCCGGTCCGGGCGGCTATCCCGCCGCCATCCGCGCCGCGCAACTCGGCGCCTCGGTCGCCATTGTGGAAAAGGAACAGCTCGGCGGCACCTGCCTGAATTGGGGTTGCATCCCCACCAAGGCGCTGATTGCCGCCAGCGATGTGTTCGCCAAGATCAAGCACGCGGCGGCCTTTGGCATCACCGTCAAGGGCGCCACTGTGGATTACGCCGCGATGATCGGACACAAAAACAAGGTCGTCAGCCAGCTTCAGGGTGGCATCAAGCATCTGCTCACGGCCAACGGCGTGAAACAATTTGCCGGCACGGCCGCCTTCAAGGACCGAAATACTATTGAAATCACCGCTAAAGACGGTGTGACGCTGGTGGGCGCGAAGAAAACCATCATCGCCACCGGCTCCACCTCGGCCGTGCCCCGGTTTATTCCGCAGCACGAGCGCGTGGTCGAAAGCCGCGCCTTTCTCGACCTCACCAAACTGCCGGCGACGATGATCGTGCTGGGCGGCGGCTTCATTGGCTGCGAACTGGCCTGCATGGCGGCGCAGCTTGGCGTGCAAGTGACGGTCGTGGAACTGCTCGAAGATATTCTGCTGCTGCTCGACCCGGACGTGCGCCGCGAAGTGCGCGCCCAGATGGAAAAAACACTGGGCATCCGGGTGCTGACCGGCAAGGCGCTGGCGGACATCCAGGCGGACGCCAGGGGCGTGACCGGCAAATGCGGCGAAGAAGTCTTAAAGGCGGACTTGCTGCTTTCCGCCGTCGGTCGCAAGCCGGTGACCGAGGGTTTGCAGCTCGAAAACGCGGGCTTGAAAACCAATGAACGCGGCTTCATCGAGGTGGACGATTACGGGCGAACCAACGTGGCGGCGATCTTTGCCATCGGCGATGTGACCGGCAAGACGCAGCTCGCGCACTACGCCACCTCGCAAGGCGTCACGGCTGCGGAAAACGCCTGCGGCCGGAAACTGCATAAGAACGAAACGCTGGTGCCGAACGTGATCTTCACCGTGCCGGAAGTTGGCACGGTTGGCCTTAGTGAGGACGATGCGAAAAAGCAGGGGCGGGCGGTGGTGACCGGCAAATTCCGTTTCGGCGGCCTCGGCCGCGCGCTGGCGCTCAATGAGCCGGCCGGTTTTGTGAAATGGATTGCGGATGCCGCGACAGATCAATTGCTCGGCGCCGCAGCGGTTGGCGCGCACGCCACGGAATTGGTGGCGGAAGCCGCGTTGGCCATCCGCTCGGAATTGACCGTGCAGGAACTGGGTCGCACCATCCACGCGCACCCGACCTTTGGCGAATCCTGGATGGAAGCCGCGCACGCCGTCCACGGTGATTGCATCCACGCGCCGCCGAAGGCTAAACGCTAACGATTCCGACCGCCGCTGCCCGACACTCCCGGGCGCGGAGCGACACCCTGATGGCTTCCGTGGCTTTCAACCCACGGAAGCAAACAAACCCTGTAACGCCGAACATCCCAAGGCCTGCAAATCAGGCCGTTTCTGAACATTGGGAGGGTGAGTGTTGAAAGTTGGAGCAATGGGGTGGCGACAGCTTGCCGCCACGGTCCAGCGGCGACAAGCTGTCGCCGCCCCTGGCCCGTGCTTTCATGTCAACGCGCCAACGCCTGTTGGATCGTTTTGACCGGCAGGAATAATTCCAGTTCGCTGGACGGCAGCGCCATCAACCCGAATTGCTCATCACGGTCAGGGAACTTCCACGGCCCGGAAAAATTGGCTCGGACTGTTGGTGGTGCTGAAGCCGTCGGCGCGCAATTGGCCGTTATATTCCAGCTTGGGCGGGAGCAAGTCCGACGAGCACAGGCTAGGTTACCATTCCCGAACAATCGGAAATATTCGACCCTCAACGCCAAGGTGCAAAACCTGCTCTCCATGCCTGCGGCCGTGAGAAACGGTTCAACATGCATTTTCTATTTCGCTAGAGAAATAGTTTATACTGCTTCCGCTGTTGTCGAGGGCGCAATATCCTGTGCGTTTATTCCGCATGAAACTCGAAGACAAACTCCGTTCAGATGTCAGCTCCAAGAAACTGCAGCAGCCGCCCGCCATCCTGCAGGGCGTCACCAAGGGGCGGATTTCCGAGGTGCTCCACGCCCTCGACCGGGAGTCCAAAGACCGGGTGGACACCGTTTTTGCGTTACTCGATGACATCAATCCGAATTTCTTTTTTGAGGCCGCACAAAAGGGGCTGAAGTTCTGCCACGGAGCCTCCACGGCGCACATCGCCTGTCACGTCGGAGTGCTCCAGCGCAAAGGTGGAAAGCTCGATCGCGAAGGCCGCGATTATTGGCTCAAACCCCTTTGGGAAATCGGCGCCCTCGAAAAACTATATTTTGACTCTGAAACCGCCGAATTCTTGCCCGGCCATCCTGTGCCGAAATCGCCCAACTCGGCCTACCGCATTGCCCCGGCCTTCTTGGAAATCCTCAAGGCAGCGGACAGCGAGCGCCCGGCCCTCCTGGCAGCATGGGCCAACAAGGATGCCACGCGCGTGCGCCTTCAGGTCCAAGCCACGCTGGCCGAAGTCACACGGGCTAAAGTCGGCACCCCGCACATGGAGCTGATTACCGCTGCCGCGCAGGTTTACGCGCCCAATTTCCTTCCCGGCTTCGAGATTCTATACATTGACGCTACCGACGGCCAACGTATCAGCTCCGAGCAGGAACAAGCCCTCCAGCGAGCTGGCATCACCATGCAGCTAGGCGACTCAATGCCCGACCTTCTTCTCTGGAATCAACAGACCGATAAGCTCTGGGTGGTTGAAGCGGTGACCAGCGACGGCGAGGTTGACCTCCACAAGGTTGAGAGTCTCACGCGATTGGCCAAGCGCTCGGGAAAGCAAGGCGTTGGCTTTACCACCGCCTACATGTCTTGGAGGGACGCCGCAGCGCGCCAAGGCAAGCACAAGAATATTGCTCCCGGCACCTGCATTTGGATTCGCGAAGACGGCTCGAAGCAATTCAACGTTGAGACCTTTGAAGCATCGTCTCAACGGCTGAATCAATAGCCGCTTGGTCGCGTGTCCCGGCCGCCGGGCTTTCAGCCAATTTATAAAGTTGGACCTTCGACGGATACCGCAGGCACCGCAGATCGGTCGCGTTGACCTGAGTGTGTCCGCTAAACTGCCGGAAGAACGCATCTACCACAGTCGAATTCAGGAAGACCGCCAATCCCTCAGCCAGCCTGGCATCCAGACCACCGCCTTGGTGATGAAAGTAATTCAAATGATTTTCAAAACCAACCGACGCAAAGCCGGCCAGGTTCCCCTCGGGCCGAAATACCGTCGCGACGACACGCCTCCGCTCCTCTTTGGCGGTGAACCGCTTCACCAAGACATAAACACCATTAGGCACCATCAAGTCCTCAGTTTCCGGCACCGCCAGCAACGCGTTCGGCTTTCGCGATTCGGAACAAGGCCAATGAACACAGCCTCCATTAAAATGTACCGGGTAGATTAGTGGCACCGTATCTTCCGAAGGTGCTTTCCGCAAAAAATCCCGGGCTCGGAAATCCACCACCCGGCCGGTCGAAACCGTCACCCCCAATT
>Ga0316231_1005137_pt1 | contig 10544 bp, 6 predicted proteins | sample TBH18027metaG_FD_206002 | JGI IMG/M metagenome (GOLD analysis project Ga0316231, IMG submission 206002) | Freshwater microbial communities from Trout Bog Lake, Wisconsin, USA - TBH18027 | ecosystem: Environmental > Aquatic > Freshwater > Lake > Hypolimnion/Profundal zone | place: USA: Wisconsin...
GCTTCCGAACCTCTTGTACCATTTCCGGCAATACCTACATTAGGTCCATTTAATGTTATCGCTTTAGTTATACTGATTGTTTCAGTGTAAGTTCCGGGATATACTTTAATAACATCACCGGCAACTGTAGATGTAGCATTAATAGCAGCTTGTATTGTAGAATATCCATTTGTTGAATTATCAGAATGTGTAACTACTACAGGATAACCTGTACAAGTACCACCAGCAGAAACATTATAAGGAATATATGTAACATTCCCATTTATCTTAGAAGCTACACTTGTAGTTCCATACCAGTTACAAGTTCCTGCAACTGTATTAGCAATGGTAGTTGCATTTATTGCATAACCTGTTTGACCTGTTATACTATTATTATTAACAGTACCATATGCTTTTCCTGATACGCCTTCTTGCAATTTAACACCATCAGTTCCCCCTGAAATAGTGCTATTTGTAAGTGTTACAGAAGCTATAGCAGAACTTAATGATGAAACATTAACTAATGCACCAATTCCACTACTAGTTAATGTCATATTTACATTATTAGCTGATATATTTACAATATCAGTAATCTGTCCATGCCAAATGTCATCATAATTATTCGCGTAAATACCTTCTCCACGAATATTATATAAATTACCGTTTTTAATTGAAACATATTGGCTTTGGCAACCTGAAGAATATAAACCTACATCACATAAACCTGCCCCATTTATAGTATTATTATCAAAAGTTAATGTATCATTATCTGTAATTGATAACGCTTCTAATCCAAAAGTAGGTAAACTTGGGTTGTTAAATGTTCCACTGAAATTAATAGTATTATTGCTTACTGTAAGTGGAGTTGCACTTTGCCTTCTATAATTAATCCAAATACCAATAAATCTAGATAAATCAGAAGATGTCCAGATATCTGATAAAGTTATAGTATTATTATATATCTTAGATGTAAAATTAGTACTTGGTGTATTAATACCATGTTCGCTTATACCACGATTAACCTGCGTCATAACATTATTTGAAATATCAGCATGAAGAGCATAGGTTTGAATACCTTCTTTCATATTCTGAAACTTATTATTTTGTATATAATTATTTACATAAGAAGTTCCAAAACCATTTCCAATATAAATTCCTTGATAGTGTACATTTTTAAAAACATTATATATAATGCTAATATTATTAAGTGTAGAACCACCATTAATACAATATCCCGCATTTACATCAGCACTAATCATTGACAATCCTCCACCAATATTAATATTATCACCATCAAAAGTCAAACCATTAACAATAGTACCACTACTAGATATATTCATTATAATACCATTTTCGGCATCGTTTGTTGCAGTTGTAATTACAGCTTCTCCTACACGAGTTCCTGTATTTGGATCTATACCTGCATTAGGACCATTAATTGTTAATTGCTTGGTAACTGATAGGTTTTCTACATAAGTACCCGCAGCTACTTGAATAATATCGCTAGGATTAGCATGAGCGATAGCAAAGCTAATTGTTAAATAAGGATTGGCGAAACTACCATTTCCAGTAGTATTACTCCCTGTAGTAGCAACATACCATGTTGTCGATCCTCCACCTCCAGGGACAGCTGCAATTGCATTCATAAAGAATGCGAAAAAGAGAACTAGCGTAGCCAATGGCTTTAGCATTTCTCTATACTGATTTAATTTGTAAAACTTTTTCATATCTAAAATAATTTGTTAATTAATATTACTTGTTATATTTAAAATTTGAGAATTTATATTTATACATATATATAATATGTATGCTGTTTTTAAAATTTGAAATAAAATTGTGTTTTGCTGTTTCATTGTTTCATTTTTAATTTATTTAATTGATATTTGTTTTAATTTATTTACTGTTTTAATTTATTTCGTAATTCGTAATCCGTAATTATATTATTAAATTATAGCAGCACTTACAGCTGCACTTGGTACTCCTATCACGCCACGTGTATTTTTAATACGGGCAATGTACCATGCTGTTTTACCAATTTCGCTTTCGTCGTGGATTACTGTTATAAACCCACGATCAGTATCGCCTACATATATATAAGCACTTAAAGCAGGAGCACCGGCAGTAGTAAGGGTTACGGCTTTGTAAATCATAATATCTTTAACTCCTTTCCCTTTGCCTCTACCTTTTTTATCGGCTGAAGTTACCAGCAGTTCGTGATATAGATTTCCTATTTTGCTAATAACTATTACTTCTTCATTAGTACCCGGGTCGGCGGCAGGTGTATCAGAGGTTTTTGCCAAAGGAGTACCTTGTTTAATATTAAAAGTTTCGAAGTCTGTATTGTTTGCATTTGGGTTTATTGCAATACCTTCGTACAGGTGCAGCTTTTTGTCGTTAGCTATATAATTTTTAATTATCTGAAATAACTGGTCTTTGACATCAGTAGTACGTGTAGTTTTTTTACTACCATACTTTGTCATAAGTGCTTCCCAGTCGTCTAAAAATAATTGTAATTGAGCTAATTGAGGCACTGTAAGCCCTAATCTTACCGCATTGGTTATAGTAGTAGAGCCCGGACTAAATAGTAATAGATAGGCAACTACTGCTCTAATATGAGGATCAAAGCCTCTGATTGTTCTAGGAATTCTTGCTGTACCACTTGCCATTGTATATTGTATTAATTTATTAATATATTCATTTTTTTAAACATAAGCTTGCTGTCAAAAATTAAAAGCGTGCTGTCGCGTTCCGTCAGCGTGCTGTCGTAACCTGAAAGCGTGCTATCAGAAGCTAGCTTATAGCTAAAAGAATCAATGCATCTATTATGATAATAGTGCACTGTTCTGTTTCCCTAGTTATGACTTCTGACTTGCAATTCATTTTAATTTCTAGTTTTTTTATACATATTAAATATAGACAGCGATTCATTCGTAATTCGTAATTCGTAATTCGTAATTAATTTTAGTCTTCTTCTATTACACTTAATAATTTATATTTTTGTTTTAATTTGTAATAGCTCAAATCAAATACATATAAAGTATCACATTTCTTGCAAAATATTACAGCATTTGTTTGCTTTAAAAATTTACATTCGCATTTGCCTAAATCTTCGGCAGTATAAATATTGCCCGGTTGTAAAATATTTTCTTTAGCTTCCATGTGTTTTGTTTTTAAATTTTAAAATAATCTATTAGTTATTGCTTAAAAATAATTCAAAAACATATAAATCCTATTATCATTCTGTTAATTTTCGTTTATATGTTAACAAATCTTAACATGCATAACATTCTTATTAATCAATTTTTTATTAAAACATATATAGAACCCCCAAGCTATATACAAGCCTAAAGATTCATACCAATAATAATATTGTAAAAGTAAGTTGTATTTGAAATAAAAATTGTAGGATATGTATCAAATATTTGTAGGATTGTGGATATATATTTTGTAGGACTATGAGTAGGTCACGGTAAGACTAATCTTACAATGATTATTAATGTTATATTATTTAAATCCTTTGCTTATATGTTCTATCATTTTGTTCTCTATTGATTTTTGCACTTTAGCTCCGATTAATTATTTACATCCATCAATCAATCCGGGATCTACATTATAGCCATAGTCTTTTGCATTTTTGAAATCAAAACAAGCACTATCTTTTTGTCCTAATTGACTATAACACATCCCTCTTAAGAATTCATTTTTACCGTCTTTGAATGCATTTCTATTAATCAAATTAGTAAAATAAGGAATAGCATACTTATAAAGTTTCATATTATAATAGGCAAATCCAAGATCTTGTAAAGAAAATGAATCATTATTTCTGAATTTTAAAGACTCATTAAAGTAATTAATAGATTTTACGTACTCTTTTTGCCTATAGAAAGATATTCCAACATAAAAGTTATAATTATATAATAATGCGGAGTCTTTCGGATACTTATTAAGACCTTTTTGAATTATTTTTATAGTTCCTCCTAAATTATTTGTACAATTATACATTTGTTTTGCGTACGATGACCACAATTCTGGATTTTGGCTAACTTTTGAAAACTCTTTAAATGAATTTTCAATTTCAACACTATCCTTTCTATAAATTGCTAAATTATTTAAGAACTTATAATATAACTCTGTTCGTGGGCGATTATGAAATATCATTTTTGCATAATTAAATGCACTGTCCAATTGATTAAGTTTTTCAGCAATCCTCCCACGTAAATATTCTGAAAAGTAAAAGTAAGGATTTGATTTTGTGTCAGAATTTAACATTTCTATTGCTTCATTATACTTTTGTTCATTTAATAAATATTTAGCTTTAATACAGGCAATTGAAATTGATTGTTCACTAATATTAGGAATCCAAGGAAACTTATCGTTTACAATAGCAGATTTATATTTAATGTTATAATTTTCAAGATCACGTAAATCGTTAAAGGTCATGTTTTGCATTTCTAACGATTTAAAAACTTTGTAATTAAAATAAATTGTAAAAATTGATAAAAAAAGAAGAAAATATACTATCGTATTATAAATAGATTTAACAGATTCTTTATTTTTATTAAAACTAAAATAACAATAACTTAGAATAGCTATAATAAAAGCTAATAAAATTTGTATATTCGGTCTTTCAATAGGAAAATTAAAAAATGCATCAATAAAGTAGGCTGTTAAGCACATTAAGACTGTTGAAACTATCAACTTATAGTCTAAAGTGTTTTTATTCGAAAATATAACTTTAAATGCATATAAAAATAAGCAGATAAATACTCCTAAATATATTAACCCTCCTAATATGCCTGTATCAGCAAATATTTCCAGAAAATCATTATGAGCATGTTTACTAGAAACAAATGCAGGGTTATCGTCTTTTTCATAAGGAATTGTATTAATCTTCCAATTTCCATAACCACCTCCCAACGAAGGATGCTTTTTAGTAAAATCAATTGCATATTTCCAATGATCAAATCTAGCTTTTGTAGGATTTGATATACTGATTTCACTAATTCTTTGCTCAAGACCTCCGTATTCTCCTTTTATCTTTTGTTTTTGTAAAGCAGAAAAAGAAATCTGAAAAATAAAGACAGAAAGAATCAATACACCTATTACCAATGCAGGTTTTAGCAAAATTGCTAATTCCCTCCTATTTTTAAAATAGTATATTATTATGAGAATAATAAAAATAAGAATTTCTAAAAATAAACTTATAAACGATGCTCTTGCATTTATTATAAATATGGAAAAAAAACATAAAAAAAGTATAGTTAAATAAAATATTCTTCCATACCTTTTAACATTATAAATTGCATATAATACAAAAGGTATTTTAATAACTATGCTCGCTGCTAAAATATTTTTATTACCTGTATTACCGGTCAAACTTAATATTAAATCATCAAGTTTAGGGAATTTTGGGATTTTAGTTATAAATTCAATTATTACATCTAAAGATTGGCACATTACAATTAATCCCATCAAAAAGAACAGATTTTTAAGGATTTTTGAATTATAATTAATGAGAGATATTATGTTTATGAAAGCAATAAAACTAACAAGCAGTCTTGTATAGGTTACGATACTCTCAATAATATTATAAGAAACAAAAAATGAAAGTCCCGCTATCAATACAAAGCCAAAATATAAGATAAAGAGAGTACTCTTAAAAAACTGATTAGGAATTAACCTTTTTCTTATAAGTAAATACAGTGTTGTAAAACAATTAAGAATAGAGAGATATAGCCATTGACTTCCCATCACATCTATAGCATCAAATTGTGGAACAAATTCTGTTAATAAATATAATAGGATAATAATAATTTCAAAGTTCAGAAAATCTCCAAATATTTTCTCCTCTGCTTTATTCGGTTTTTTAGTGCTATTTTGAATTGGTCTTTTATCTGCTTTTGACTTAATTTGTTTTTTTGTCATATAGAAAAATATTCTGATATAATAATTAATTGAGATTTATTTAAAATATTCCTCTCTTCCTCTTACTTTGCTTAGTCGCTCTTTCCCATAGTTTGCTAAATCGCCAAACCTGCCTGCCGGTAGGCAGGTCACCAATCGCTAAATTCAAGCCAGATTATTTTCTATACAGTACCTTGCCAATTCGGTATTTTTACTAAAACCCATTTTCTCCATTATTCTGCTTCTATAAGTACTCACAGTTTTATTGGATATTAATAGTTCTTCCGCTATTTCTACCAATGACATCCCTTTTACAAGTTTCAGCATTATTTCATATTCTCTATTTGATAAGATCTCATGTTTCATTTTAGAAAAGCCGTTATCTAAATGAAGAGCTATATTTTCAGCTATTGATTGCGATATATATTTGCCACCATTATATATTTTCTTAATAGCCATAAGTAGTTCTTCTGAACTACAGTTTTTAGTAAGGTAACCTGATGCACCAAGTTTAAAGGAGCGAATAGCATATTGTTCTTCACGATGAATGCTAAGCATTAGAATATTTGTAGAGGAATATTTAGCTTTGATGGGTTCAATTATATCCAGACCCGATTTGTCGGGAAGCGAAATATCGAGTAATATAATATCGAATACAATATTATCTAAAAGGCTAAATACATCTTCTGCACAACCTACTTCCTTTATTAATGTTACACCGGATAATTGTTGCAAAATTCTTCTTAAACCTTCACATATTATTTTATGATCGTCACATATTAGGATTTTCATGATATTATTTATTTAAAGGTATTTTAACACTTATTACTAAACCACTGCCATTATCACTGTAAACATTAAGCTCACCCCCTAGTTTGTCAACATTTATATCCATTTTAACAAATCCTTTTGTTAGATTAGTAGATTCAGGTATTCCTATACCATTATCAGCTATTCTGAAAGTAAGATAACCACAATTTATATCTAACCCAACATTTACAGCTGTAGCTCTGGAATGTTTTGCAATATTAGATAATGAGCTTTTTAAGATCTTTAAGATAATAATAGATATCTCATAAGGTATATTAATATCTATTCCTAGATTGTGTATTACTTTAATATTACATTTATGTTCAAAATCATATATAATCCAGGCTATTGCCGCAATTAGTCCGAATTCAAAATATAGCTCCTGCAACATTGTAAATCTTTCATTCTCTTTTATTTTATCATAATATCCACTTAGCTGTACAGATTGAATAGTACTATTTTTTTGCTCTTCTTTTTGTATGTTATTAGTAATATCTTGTACAATAAAAATGTATTTCAAAGGTTTGGAACTTTCATCAAACTTTACATTTGCTTCTGAATATATTTTACGAACTGTTCCATTTTTATGAACAACCCTGTATTCAAGAGAAATTACTTTATCACTAGTTAAATTCCCTGTTAAACTACCTGTAAACTTATCAACATCATCAGGATGGATAACTTTAATAATCGAATCAAACTTACCTTCGAATGTATCAGGACTTATATCATATACAGGATACAATTCTTTTGAAATCTCAACTTTATCTGAATTAAAATCCCACTCCCAACTTCCAATAATTGACTCCTGTTGTTTTACTGTCATATTTTAAACTAATTTCTGTTTTTGTTTACAATTGTATATTAAAAACAAGATAATGTCCTTCATATTAATATTCAATAATTCAATACTTAGCCTAATTTACAGCTTAGTAATGATGTAAGCAAATCCATTATTATTAATTTGTAAAACTAATAGTACAAATTATATACTTATGTAAGATTATTATTAAATTTTTGTAGGATTACTTCTAATATAAATGTAAGTTTATTCTTACATAATGAGATTTCAATAATGCATTTGTTAATACAATATTAATTGATGTGAGAATATTATTATAACTTACCACGGTTATTCAGTTTAAATGCATAAATTCTTCACTACATTCAGAATAACAAATTTACATAGCATGCAATTGATTGCCATTTCGAATGAAATGAGAAATATCAAATTTAAACCAACAATAAATTTTTATCAATCAACTATTATAAACTTGAATAATGCTAAATCAACAAGGACTATAAATAAAAAAACCTAAGCCCTGATGTATGAGCTTAGGTTAAAATTAATACGATTAATGTTCTCTTATGGATATATATTATGTCAAGTTATTTTCAATGCAATATTTTGTGAGATCAGTATTCTTTGTAAAATCCATTTTCTCCATTATTCTCGATCGATAAGTACTTACCGTTTTATTTGAAATACAAAGCTCATCGCCTATTTCTTGAAGTGTAAGCCCGTTAGATAACTTTAACATTATTTCAAATTCACGATTAGAAAGTGTTTCATGCTTCATTATACCCCCATTATTAAGTTGCATTGCCATATTCTCAGCAAGTGACTCTGATATATATATACCCCCCATCTGCAATTTTTCTTATAGCTAATAGTAATTCATTTGAACTTGCGTCTTTTCTTAAATATCCTGAAGCACCTAGTTTAAGTGCACGTATTGCATACTGTTCGTAGGGATGCATACTTACTATTAATACTTTTGTAGATGGATATTTAGCTTTAATTGACTCAAGAGTCTCCAATCCATTTTTATCAGGTAGTGAAATATCGAGAAGCACGATATCAAAAGTTTCACTATTCAACTGCACAAAAACTTCTTTAGCACTTTCTGCATCTTTTATATTTATTACGTCCGGCAATTGCTGAAGTATCTGACGAAGACCTTCACGGATAATTGTGTGATCATCACAAATTAAAATCTTCATATTATTTATTTTTAGATATTACTTTTATTAATATTTGTATCTAACATAATGTGCTTTTTTAAATCTATATTATATAAAGAGGCGAAAAAGTACAAAAGGGTTGGAAAAGTTTATAACTTTTTTTTATTATTCTTGTTTTTATCATTGCTTTATATTGACTATCATTATAGTTAGACAAATATTAATTTTATGTAAAAATTGAGAACACTTATTAAATAACTAATGACAGAATATTAATTTAACAACTATTTTTTTGATCCCTTACTTTTTTTATTTATTCCTTTATTGGGATATTTATATTAATCACAGTTCCACTTCCATTTTCTTTGTAAATATCAATAGTGCCATCTATCGAAGCTATTCTCTCCTGCATTATTGTTACACCAAATGATTTTTTTGAATTGATGTCTTTTTTTCTAATCCCAATACCATTATCAGCTATTCTTAAATTAATTCCTCCACCTATTTCCATCATTCGGATTTCAACTTTATCTGCTTTGGAGTGTCTTGATACATTTGTGAGTGATTCCTGAATAATTCTAAAAACTACAAGTGAGATATCATTCGTAAGATTAATTGTGTTTTCAATATCAAGTATAACTTTTATTTGAGTCCTTTTTGAAAACTCAGTAGTGTACCAATCAATAGTTGTCAACAAACCGAGATCTTCGAGCATTACCGGTCTTAATTGAGAAGTCATTCTTTGAACTGTTTTTATGTTTTCATCTATATAAGTAGAAGCTTTTTTAAATAAAGGTGATAACTTATTGTTCGATACTTTATATTCAATATTCTTTAATTCCATTTTTAAAGCTGTAAGAGATTGTCCAATATCGTCATGAAGTTCTCGCGAAATGGCTAGTCTTTCTTTTTCAATAGCTTTATCTATATAATTAGCTGTTGATCTAAGTTGCTTTATTGTTTCTCTCTGAATTTCCGCCTTCTTCCTTTCTGTTATATCTTGTATAGTGCCAAAATACTTTATAGGATTCTCATTTTTATCATATTCTATTTTACCTATAGTATGTATATTATGAATAGAACCATCTTTGTGAATTATACGATAATCATGAGATGGAGGATTTATACCCTCATATACGTCTTTTACACATTTAAACAAGTATTCGATTTCATCAGGATGATACTTATCTTTAAACAACTTAGTAGTACCATCAAATTCATCTTCATTAGTATCTAAAATACGCAACAATGTTTTGGAACATTCCACTTTATCTGTTTTCAAATCCCATTCCCAGTTACCTATTAAAGCCATCTCTTGAGCTTCAAGAAGTATATTTTGATTTTGTTTTAGTTTTTCTTCTATCGCTTTTCTTCTGGTTATATCTCTGTAAATTGAATGATAAGTACCATTTGGCATCATCTTTGTTCGCATTTCAATAATTATTTTACTCCCATCAGGTCTTATAATATATCTTTCTCTTATAACTATATTCCCTTTATTAAGTGACTCAAACTGTAAAGGAACTTCTTCTAAAATCTCCTCAGTAAAAATCGCTTTACCAATATGTTTTCCTATCAGCTCTTCTTTTCTTCTGCCTGTCATTGCGCATATAGTTGAATTAGCTTCAATAATGAATCCATCATGTGTTCCTACTAATATCCCATCTACGGCTAGTTCAACTAATTCTTTGTATCTTTCGTTACTTTCAAATAATGCTGTTTCTGCTTTCTTACGTTCAGTAATATCCAATACAAAGCCCACAATATATTCATTACTATCTTCGAGCATTGCAACAGATATTAATACTGCTATTCGAGAACCATCACGCTTAATGTATTCCTTTTCATAAAGTGAAGATCTGCCCTTTGCATTTAACTCTTCAATA
>Ga0316231_1005146_pt1 | contig 10532 bp, 13 predicted proteins | sample TBH18027metaG_FD_206002 | JGI IMG/M metagenome (GOLD analysis project Ga0316231, IMG submission 206002) | Freshwater microbial communities from Trout Bog Lake, Wisconsin, USA - TBH18027 | ecosystem: Environmental > Aquatic > Freshwater > Lake > Hypolimnion/Profundal zone | place: USA: Wisconsin...
CGTAAAAATTTGGCTGCAACATCGCCTCGCGCGCCTCGGTCTGGCGCAGGCCCTTTTCCCGGCGCACGCGATACAGGCGGTGCGCAAAATTTTCCAAATCCTCGCTCGCGGCGGGATTGATGATGCGGACGCCTTCCAGCGAAATTCGCAAATCCGCCGCCACCATCCGGATTTGGGCCGGGTCGCCCAGGACAATGGGGGCGCCGAGCCGCAAGGCCTGGTATTGCCGCGCCGCCTGGAGAATGCGCGGCTCCTCGCCCTCGGGAAACACCAATCGCTTCGGATGCCGCTGCATTTTTTCAATGATGTTGCCGATGAAACGCATGGCCGTAAGGTAGCCTTCCAATCGGAAACTGCCAATGCAATTTAAAATCCACGTTCCCCCCAACTGATCTTGTAGGCGCCGACGTGAGGAGGCTCTGACTCGAAATGCGGAACCCGGAGCGCGAACCTGTGACCTGCAGCGACTCCGCCTGGCAGAACATGCCGGAGATAAAATAGAAATGCGCTGGAGTTTGGACCTCGCCGCGGCTCCCAGAGCCGCGCTCCGAAAACAACTTAAGTTGTTTACCGTGAATAGTCTTCTTTGCGAATTCATTCATTACGAATTTCATTGCAAAAAATGCGCGCGCGATAGCGAAGTCTTCGTGCTCTCTTCCAACTGGAGCTGGACCAAATGTCCGCATTTCGGTCCCAGCAAACTGGATAGGGAATTCTCCACCTTCGGGACTTCGAACACCGGGTGCGAACCTCCCGGCATTATTTGGCGGGCAAATCCAGCCGGTGATTTTGCCGGATTTGTTTGCGCCAGTTGTGCATCACCTCCGCCTGCTCCGCGTAATCCGGCCATTTCTTGACCGCCGCGCGAACCTCCTCCACAACGGCCTCGGCGCGACCACGTTTCATCAAGGCACTCTTGGCGCAGGCGCGAAAATCCGCCAATGTGAATCCATCGCGCTTGCCGTTCATCGTCATCTGGTGGCGGTTGGTCCAACTGCCGTCGGGGTTGTAGCTGTAGGTCACGTCGAAAGCGGGCGCGAGCCACCAGTGACCGGCTTTGTTCATCAGGAAGGCGATGTTCTTAACGTGATCGTCGTGGTTGCGGGCGATGATATTGAACGCCATCCGGCGAAACTGCTCCTCCACGTCGGCCATCGGCAGATGCAACTGGTGGATGGCGAGGAAAGCCTGTTCGTAGGCATACACACCGGCCTGATTGAAGTCGAAATGGGCGAGCGCGCAAAGCGACTGCATATGTAACTTCTCGCCGCCTTCCGCCCGGTCAAAACGCCGGGTCATGAAATGCCGCCGTTGGTTTTCTTCGAGCAAACGGCATTCGCTCATGTTAATGCCCGCGGCCTTTGCCATCAGGTAATAGGCATATTCGATTGCGCCGTAACCCTTGGGATCTTCAAGCTCCTTGTCCTGGTTGCCGGTGACGCCGTCAAATTTCAACAGCCAATAATCGAACCCTGCCCCGGCTGTAATCTGGCCGGAGCGCACTTCATTGGTTTCGCGGTTCCACGCGATGACCGCCTTGGCGCGGGCACCGCCGGCGGAAGTGCCTACGCGCAAAATATCGTTCAGCGCGTTTTTCCGGCGCTCGCTGGCAAAAGTGGCTTTCAGATTCTTGCGCTGGCTCAACACCTCCGAGGCGAGTTTGACCAGCGCAGCAATCTCAATGTGCTTTGCCGGCTGCGGTTTCGGACCGAGGGCGGGAACAAATTCCAGCGCGCCCATGCCGCGCCGGCCGGTGTAGCAGAGGCGTTCCACCGCGTTGAAGCTTTCCGGCTGGCGACCCTGGGTGGCCAGCCAGGCATCAATCAGCGCATTGCCGAACTTGTCTGGCAAGGAATCGGCCAGCAAGCCGGGCAGGCCGTGAAACGTGATGGCCGCCAGGTCAGGAAACACATAAACACGCTCGCTTAGCGGCATGGTAATCGGTGAAACCTCGATGCCGCTCCGCGCAAAATCGGGATCATACTGGAAGGCCGCGAAGCGTCCACCATCCTCCAAGGAGACGGCGCCGATGGTTCGCCCCCACAGTTTTACCTCCGCCAGGCTCATTTTTCATCCCCCCATTGCCATCTCTTCGGGGCTGGGCTAGGGGCTTTGGTTGCGGAGGCGCGCCTGCGCCGCTTGCCGCCCAGCTTCAATTGCTCGACCGGACTGGGCACCGGCTCGGGCACGAGCAAGTCAAAGCGTTCCAGCAAATCCAGCACGCGGCAGACGCGGATGAAGCCGGACAACTGGGGCGACACCCCGCCGGATTCCAGCCGTTGCACCGTGCTTTTGGCAACCCCGGCCTGTTCCGCGAGTTGGACCTGCGTGAGATTTCTTTCCAGCCGCAACCGGGCCAGTCGGCGGCCCATTTCAGTCAGAATGGCCGTGTCCGTGGCTTCTTTGGTTATTTTCATAACGCATCAACTATGATGCGTAAATTACGATATGTCAAGCTACGCATCATAAATGATGCGTTATGTCATGGCGTTATTCAGCAAGCTGGATAAAGAAATCTCCACCTTTGCGGCGGCGTGTGCGGTGCCGATGATACTTTCGTTGATGCGTTGAAGCGTTACCGCAGACTGTTTCACGCTTCACGCTTCCCAGCCACTCGTCATTCGTCATGCAGAACCCGCCTTGCCCTTGCCCGTGACCAGCACGATGCCCTGCCCGGGCCGCAGCCCGTATTCGTAGGGCGTGGGCAGGTAATCCAGCGGATATTCCGGCGAAACATCGGTCAACGGCCCCGGCCCCTGAATGTATTGATACAAATTGTCAGTGTAAAAGTGCTGCTCGTGGTGCGGATCCTTGTTCAGAATGATCAGCGCTTCTTGATTGGCCGAAAAGGAGCCTTTCCAAAGAAACAAAATGTTCGGATTGGGCGATGGCAGAATATTCGTGGGCGTGTCTTCCAGAAACACCGGGTTGGCCGCCTTCGTCCGGTTGAGGTTGGTGATGAAGGCCGTCAGATCCACCCCGGTTTCCTCCCAGTCCTGCGGCCGGGTCTTCACCACGTGCAGCCGTTTGCGAAATCCGAATTCGAATCCGATCGGCAGCATCACGCCAGCGGAGAACAGGGCGCTGAAAAAGTACTTGGATTTGATGGCGGCCAGGTTACCGTCCACCTCCTCTGCCAGTCGCGGCGTATCGTGGCTTTCAGGAAAACTCACCGACTTGCAGGTCTCACGCGTGAGGTTGTATTGCTCAAATAGCCATGCGCTGGTGTAGTCCCACCACTTCGAGCTGTTGAAAATGAATTCGAATCCCGCCCGGGCGGTCTGGGCGGTTTCGCGGGGTGAGCACCCCAGGGTTTCCGCAAGAAATACCACGCCGGAATGCTTGCGCTTCGTTTCCGCAATCAGCCGGCGCCAAAATGGTTCCGGCACTTGGTAGGCCGCGTCGCAGCGAAAGCCCTCGAAGCCGAGGTCCACCAGAAAATCCACGACTGCAAGCAGGTATTGGTACAAGCCTTCCGGGTCCTTGCCGCGCTGGTGATCAAACTGCGCCAGATCCTTCCAAGTCACGACTTTGTTTCCCTCTTTGCAGGAAGGATGCACGATTTGGCCATTCTCCTGGCGGAACCAGGCCGGATGCTGTTTGACCAAGGCGGAGTCGAATGCGCAATGGCTCACCACCAAATCCACTATGAGCCGCAATCCCAAGCCGCGTGCTCCGGCGGTCATGGCTTTGAATTCCGCCACCGCGGCCTGCGGACTTGCGGCCTCCGCGATCAGCGGGTTGAGCTGGAAATAATCCTTGACCGAATACAGACTGCCGGAGTAGCCGGGTTGGTGAATTGGGTTGATGAATACCCAGTTAAATCCCATCCCGGCCGCGCGAGCCAGATGTGGTTGCCAGTCCCGCGCCGGTCCGGCCAGCAAGGGAAACAGGTTATAAATGATCATACGTTTGGTTTGGTGGCTGGCTGGCGGCAATTATCCCCCCGGTGGATTTCTTCCGCAGGGTCAAAGGCGGTTGGACTACCCGGCCACCGGCAGACTCTAGAGTTGCCGGGAAGGGATTGGCAAATTATTTCGGAAATATTTTCCCGCAGCGGATGACCGGGCGGGGGAAAATGACGTCTGGAGCGCCGGCTGGCCTGGCCGCAGCTTCTGAGCGAAGGCAGGGCACCACCCCGGCCAGACTCAACCCGAACTCCGAAATCGAATTGTGTATCGGCCGCAGCGCAGGCTTTCCAGTCTACGGGTTCTGGCCACTTTCCAGTCGCCAGTTCCCGAACGGAAACGCGGGACTGGAAGCCGAAGCTCGGCCTGCCGTTCCCGTGAACCCGCAGCCAGGAATGTCTGCGCTGCCGCAGCTTGCGTCCGCCGCGCCACCGGCAGCTTCCTGATTCGGCCTCAAATCGGAACCATTGCGGCTGGATCATGGGTCTTACCGGCGCAACTCAAGCGCTTTTGTGCGCGCTTGTCTTCCGGCCCGCAATGAGGTAATCTGGTCTTATGAAACCACTTCTGCCGATTTGTTTGTGCCTTATGTTGGTTGGCTGCGTCACTGCCCCGCTGACCAAGCTCCTGACGCAATCCAACAATGGAGAGGCCATTGAAATTCCGCTTGGCGCCATCATCGAGGTGGAACTGGCCGCCAATCCCTCGACCGGTTACAATTGGAAGCCGATCGGCGTGACCGCCCCAATTTTGACCTTGATCGGGTCAGCGTACACGCCTGAGCAGACTCCCCGCGGAATGGTCGGCGCTGGCGGAACGGACACCTTCCGTTTCCGCGCCACCAAGACTGGAAAGCAGAAGTTGCAATTGAATTATGCCCGGCCCTGGCAAACCAATGTGCCGCCGGTGGAAACGGCCAGCTTCACGATTTCCGTCCGTCGGTGAGGATGATAAACCGAACGCCAGCCTGCACTGCATCAGCGCCGGCCCCAGAGAATGGTTGGGCAGCATCTCAATCATCACACCCAAAAAATTGGGGCGGTCCATGATGAAACTCGACCCGCCAGATGCCGTCATCATTGCCGGCAAGGTCGAACACCATCGCAAGAACATCAGGTTTGTCTTCCCATGGAAAGTCGAGCGAGATGTGAAGCTGAAAGACGTAGCGATTCATGGTCACGCCCGGGCATTATCTGGTTCCCAAACCTGCGCGCCGTGCTACCGGCGGACACGCCACCCAGTTTAACGCGGTGCCGATGTGGAAATCGGCGATACGGCAGGTTTGGAAACCTGCGGTGCCGTGGTGTATCCTCTGTTTCTGGCTCCAAGCAGTTGCTCCAGTTTATCCAGCCTCGCCTTCAAGTCTTGGAGTTCGGCATTTTTTTTCATTTAGCTTCTGGTTCAAGCCTTTGATGGCGGCCAGTTCCACTCCATGCAGGTCGGCTTCGTTCAAGACTCTGTCATTGTCGTTGAAGGGAAAAAGTGCATGAAAATCCTGCGCCATCGCGCCAATGTGTCGCTGGTCGAAACCCCTGTAGCGCCATTCCGCCAGCGGCAGTTGGGCCACCTTGGCCAACACGGAAACTTCGTCTACAGGCACAACGTGATCCTTCAAATTGCGGTCGCTGGCAAAATTCCAACCGCCGGCACCGGGAGTCCATGAAACCGTCTGGTTGGCGGTATTGCTGCCGCTGGCAAAGACGCCGCCGCCGCGGGCGCGAACGCTGAATTGATCGTTGGCAGTTGAAGCAAAGGGTGCATTTTGCAAATCCGCCCAGACAAATGCCCCTGGATGCAGCGCTTGGGCTTGCTGGCCAGCGGCAAAGCTAAAGACCCCGGCCGCGATGTTGTTGGATCCGTCCGAGATGACTGCGCAGGCTGCATCGGGTTGGATGCTGTTGGCAAGACCGCCGCCAATGCTGGCCACCTCGCCAAAGTTCGTGTTGCCAATGCCACCAACAATCACAGCGTAATCACCGAGATTGTCGTTGGCCATGCCACCGACCACGACCGAAACAGCCCCCTCGACCGTATTGCCGCTAAAATTTATGCCATCGCTCCCGCCGCCTCCAATGAAACCGCCTTCGCCCAAGTTCAGGTTGGCATATCCGCCAGCAATTGTTGAAAAATCACCCGAAGCTTGGTTCCCAGCCCCGCCGCCAACCGTGGAGGAATTGGCCCCGCTGATGTTGGCAAAGCCCCCGGCAATCGTTGCGGACTGAAGTCCGTTCGCTTGGTTCCGAAACCCTCCGCCCACGGTAGTCCACAACCCGGTGCTGCTTTCCACAACGAAGTTGGGCTAAATCGCCTCAGGTTGGATTATTAAAGAAATGTTGTCAGTTTTGCCTCAAAAAGCTACAGTTTTGCGCGGAATCACCGATACGACCCGTAGAAGCATATGAACGAACGCTCTGAACAGAATTTTGCGATTGCCGCCCTGGCCACCGAGGGCGTGGAAATGTTTACTGAATGCGGGGCGGGTGCGACCAAGCAGGGCGAAGGCGCATCTAGAATTTGCGCTTGGTGTGGCAGGTTTGATTTGGGGTGTGACTGTTGGGTGGAGGTGGATGCAGTTCCCTTGGAAATGGTGGAACAACTCACGCATGGCGTTTGTCCCGACTGCTTTAATGATTTTCTGGACAAAAGGCCGCTAGCGGGAGCGTCTTCGACCCCAGTCATCACCATGATTCCTGATGCAGCCGAACCAGGAGTCAGACCGTGGTGGTTGCCTGATTGAAGCGTGGGGAGCTGAAATTCAGCGCCCAGCAGGCAGGCCGTTGTCACCCCAGGCCGCCAGCAAAAAGTGTTTTTATCTTTGCGGATTTTTGCTAATGGATAGGGCAAGATGACTGTCCCCAAGCAAGGTTCCGACGCCGCATCAGCGGATCCGCTTTGGCCATCCTTGGCTGGACATCCGCTCACCTTCTTGCTGGTTGCGATTCTGGGGCTGTTGCTCCCATTCTGCAACAAGCCGTTCAATCTGGATGATCCATTGTTTATTTGGTCAGCCCGGCAAATCCACGCCCATCTCACGGATCCCTATGGCTTCACCGTCAACTGGTATGGCACTGCGATGCCGATGGCGCAGGTGGCACAGAATCCACCGCTGGCGGCTTACTACCTGGCTGGAGCCGCTACGATATTGGGCTGGAGCGAACGGGCGCTGCACCTGGCTTTTTTGCTGCCGGCGCTGGCCGTGATCTGGGGGACGCACCGCTTGGCCGGCCGGTTTTGCGGGCAACCCTTGCTGGCCGCATTGGCCACCTTGTGCATGCCGGTGTTTTTGATTTCGAGCACGACCGTGATGAGCGATGTCCTGATGTTGGCCTTCTGGGTCTGGGCGATGATCTGGTGGCTGGAAGGACTGGAGCGGAATGATCTTTCATGGCTATGCCTGGCCGGTTTCTTTATGGGTCTGGCGGCGTTGACCAAGTACTTTGGCTTCTGCTTGGTGCCTTTGCTGCTGGTTTACAGTCTGATGCAGGGCGGCGCTCTGGACCGGCGGTTGGTGTGGCTGCTGATTCCATTGGGCATGTTTGCTGCGCATCAAGTGCTGTTTTTGGTGCACTACGGCAGCGAACCGCTCTCTGCGGCGGCGGCCTATGCCGGCAGCGGCAGGGCCGCCGCCGGGGCGTCGTTTGATGGGGTGGGGCTGACCGGTCTGGCGTTTGCCGGCGCCAGTCTGGCCGGGACGCTCTTGTGCGCGCCCGCATTGTGGCGGGGACGGATTTTGGTGGTTTGCGCCGCCGGTGGAGCCTCGCTTGCCGGGATGGTTTTTTGGCACGGAGCCCTCTTCCATCCTTATGTGGCGCTGGCGCCGGCCACGCACACAGCCTTGGAAATCCAAATCACGATCTGGGCCGTGGGTGGAATATTTTTGCTGGCGATGGTGGCGGGGGAACTCGGGGGCCGGCGCAACGCTCTTTCCTGGCTATTGGTGGGTTGGTTGTTAGGGACTTTTTTGTTTGCCGTTTTTTTTAACTGGACCACCAATGGGCGTTCGCTTTTACCCATGGCCCCCGGGGTGGGGATTCTGCTGGCGCGCCAGTGGGATCGGTTGACCGGTGACCGCCGGTGGCGGGCTTGGGTTTTGGCGGCAGGGTTGACCGGAAGCGCGGGGCTCGGCTGGTTTGCGGCCCGCGCCGATTTTCAACTGGCCACGGCAGTCCATGATAGCGCGCGGGTTATCTGTGCCAAATACGCTCATGCGCCGCGTCCGCTTTGGTTTCAGGGACATTGGGGATTCCAATATTACATGAGTGAAAACGGCGCCATGGCCCTGGACTTGAACAATTCGTCCCTATTGCCGGGAGACAACCTCGTAATTCCGGGCAATAACTCCAACGTCATTCCTCCAGCGGAGGAAAAAGCCAGCCGGTTGGACCGATTCGAGGTGGCCCAATCCCGCTGGTTGGCGACGCTCAGTGACGAGCTGGGTGCCAACTTTTACTCTTCTGAAGGCGGTGTGCTGCCGTTTGTATTCGGTCGCGTGCCACCGGAAACCGCCGTCGTTTGCTCCCTGCGGCCTGTCGAAACTTCTCCGATTTCCAAATGAACCGGGAACGAACCTGCATTGCGGATTGTTACCTGTCGGAAGAGATGCGGGCCGCGCTGCCTGGCATTCCCTTGCTTGCGCCGTAAACTGTTCGTAAAATCCGCTCAGCCATGATCTACCTCACCGGGGGGGCGCAGCCGGCCATGGCTTCCGGATCGCCCACCACCACCCGCTGCGCCGGATCGTAGCACGGGCTCCGGCCGTGCACCAAGTCGAGGGCGTCCGCTCCGAACGCGAGAAACGCCGCCAAGGCGGTCAGGGCGACGCCGGGTTGGAGACCGTCGCTCGCATCCGCAGAATCTGCAGAACCCGCGGTCAGCATCTGCTCTCGCCCTCCAGACCCGGTTTTCGCCTCCTCTGATTAGTCTTAGACAAGCAATCGTTTGTTTATTGACAATAATAGTAATGTATGAAACAATGTCCACGTCAAATAAATCATCCGCTGTTGATTTATGAAGAACGCCACCGCGCCCGATGCCCGGCGCTCCCGGAAAAAGCCGCGCTGGTGCTGCTTGGTCACGCGGTTGGCGGGGCTCACCCGGCTGGCGGTTTGTGCCACCTTATCGCCGGGCAGCGCCACACCGTATTCCTTGGTCGCAAGGGCACCGCGGACATGGGCTTCATGTTTTCCGCCGCGAAATTCGAGGCAGACTCCCCGGAGATCGGGACGGGCGATATGGCCAACCGCAAATTGATGCATTAGTTTGTCCGGCTGCGAACGCAAACCTTCACAAATTATGAAACTCAAGCGCAATCGGATTCAAAGCCTCCTGCTGGGGTTGCTGCTGCTGGTGCTGCCCGCGGTGGGGCAGGCCCAGTTCACCTGCACCACCAACAGCGGCACGATCACCATCACCGGCTACACCGGTCCTGGCAGGGCCGTGACCATCCCTGCCACGGTCAACGGTTATCCGGTCACTAGCATTGGGCCCAATGCGTTTGCGAATAATCCCGGCCTGACTTGCGTCACCATTCCCGCCAGTATTACCAGCATCGGAGACGACGCATTCGCCAACCTGGCCTCCCAGCCGAGATTTTATTTTCTGGGGAACGCCCCCAGCCTTGGTTCGAGCGTGTTCATCGAAAACTTTGATGCAACTCTATATTATCTGCCTGGAACCACGGGCTGGAGTTCCACGGTCGGCGGTTGTGTGGCGCTGCCGTGGGACCAGCAATCGCCATTCATCTACATGTATTATTCTGCGTCGCAACCAGCCGGCACCATCACCATCACCGGATACAACGGTCCCGGCGGAGCGGTGTCAATTCCTGGTACCATCGCGGGTCTGACGGTCACGATGATTGGGGAGTATGCGTTCAGCGGTGCCAGTCTGACCAGCGTCACGATTCCAAACGGTGTTTGGTGGGTCGGCCCCGGAGCGTTCAATGGATGCGGCAATCTGACCAACGTCAACCTCCCCGACAGCGTCCTTGACCTTGGAGGCCACTACGGAGGCGTTTTTCAAAACTGCAGCAGTCTGACCAGCATAACGATCCCGAACAGCGTTACCAACATGAGCGGTGCGTTTTATGGTTGCACTAGCCTGACCAATGTCACAATTGGGACCGGTGTCGCCAGCATTGGGAGTGCGTTCTATGGCTGCACCAGCCTGGTCAGCATCACGATTCCCAACAACGTTACGATCATTGGGATCAAAGCGTTTTACGGCTGCACCAGTCTGACCAATGCCACGATGGGGACCAATGTCATCGGCATTGGGGACTCGGCCTTTCAATCTTGCAGCGGCTTATCCAGCATCCAGCTTCCCCCAAGTGTCACGAGCATCGGAAATTCGGCGTTCCAATCCTGCGGCAGTCTGGCCAGCATCACCATCCCGTCCAACGTTGCCAGCATCGGAAGCTCCGCCTTTGCGGGTTGTCCGCTGACCAGCATCACGCTCCCCAACAGCGTCATAAACATCACCGGTGCCTTCCAAGCCTGCCCCAGCCTGACGAATGTCCTCTTGGGCAATAATATCACCAGCATTGGAGATTCCGCCTTCCAGAACTGCGGTAGCTTGATCAGCGTCATCATTCCCAGCAACGTTACCAGCATTGGAGCCTCGGCT
>Ga0316231_1005147_pt1 | contig 10526 bp, 3 predicted proteins | sample TBH18027metaG_FD_206002 | JGI IMG/M metagenome (GOLD analysis project Ga0316231, IMG submission 206002) | Freshwater microbial communities from Trout Bog Lake, Wisconsin, USA - TBH18027 | ecosystem: Environmental > Aquatic > Freshwater > Lake > Hypolimnion/Profundal zone | place: USA: Wisconsin...
CGTATTTCGCCCTTAATTCTTTTTCCGGCGGCACGTTCCTTAATGGCGGCACGTTGGCGCTGGCCAACGACACGGCGAACGCTTACGCGCTGGGGAGCGGGCCAATCACCTTCAACGGCGGCACGCTTTCCATGTATAACAATGCCAATGATTATGATTCGGCCACCTGGAATCTGAGCGTGCCGGCCGGGCAGACTGGAAAATTAATTGCGGATTCGCGCGTGGATCTTTACGGGAGCCTGACCGGCAGCGGCACGTTGAGCTTGGTCGTGCCGTATGTGCGGACGACGATTTATGCCAACTGGTCCGCGTTTGCCGGACAGCTCAATGTTTCGCCCGCTGCTGGCAATGAGGAATTCCGCATCGCGAACACCAATGGGCTGGCGGCCGCCACACTGTATTTGAGCAACGGCATCACCGCTTACGCCACCTTCACCGGCAGCGCGGTTCCCCTCGGGGAGCTGGCGGGCGACGCCGGCTCGACGCTGGGGCCGGGCAATGGCAACGGCACGAATCCGACGTGGAGCATCGGCGGCAACAATGCTTCGAGCACGTTTGCCGGGCAGATCAAGGACGCCGGAGTGACGGCGGTGATCAAGACCGGCACGGGCACTTGGACGTTGACCGGCAGCAATTCCTTCAGCGGCGGAATCACGGTGAGCAGCGGCATTTTGCTGGCCAACAATCTCGCCGGCAGCGGCACCGGGAGCGGCAACGTGGATGTTCTGGCCGGTGCGATCCTTGGCGGCAACGGGGCCATTGGCGGCGCCGTCACGCTTGAAGACGGCGGCATACTTGCGCCGGGAATCTCCAATCTGGGGAGCTTGACGCTCAACAATTCGTTGTATTGTTCGCCGGCCAGCATCGTGTCGGTCCAGGTCAACAAATCCCTGGGAACAAACGACCTGGTGGTGGCGAAAAGCGTGGATTATGACGGAATTTTGGTCATTTCAAATGTCAGCGGCACGCTCGCGGTGGGCGATTCTTTCCAGATTTTCAAAACCACCAATTACACCGGCACCTTTGGCTACCTTCAGCCCCCGCCCGGCCCGCATTTGAGCTGGCAATTTGATCCGGCCACCGGTCTGGCGACGGTCATCGGCCTGCTGCCGGCCAACGGCGTGCAATTCCAGACGACCGTCACGTTCACCAATTACCATCGTTCCGAGGTGCTGACCAATTTCCCGGCGCTGGTCGTTCTCAATGACCGCCTGCCTGGATTTGACTATCAGCAATTTGTCACCGGCAACGGCGCCGACCTGCGCTTCAAAAGCAGCGACGGCACGACCAATCTGAATTTTGAAATTGATTCCTGGAACCCGCTTGGCGACTCATTTGTCTGGGTGCAGGTGCCGCTTTTCACCAATAATTGCTCGATCATCGCGTCGTGGGGGAATTTGAGTGCCACAAGTCCGTACCCCAGCACGACGAACGGCGCGACGTGGAACGCCAATTTTCTCGCCGTCTGGCACCTGAATCAGGCGCCGCCAGCCAATGTCTTGGACAGCACCACGAATGGCAACAACGCCTTTTCCACCAACGCAACCGTGGCCAGCCAGGTTCCCGGAGTGATTGGCGGCAGTCTGGATTTTGATGGCGCGGACAACTGGTTGAACGTGTCGAACACCACGCCGCTGAAGCTGACCGGCGGTCGGTTTACCTTGAGCGCTTGGGTGAATCTCAACGCCGCAAACACTGGCGTCATCCTGGCCAAAGGCCGGAACGGCGGCAGTTGGGATTCGTGGTTCCTCGGTGCCGGCACCAATTATGGAGCGGACTTTGACAGTAACCCCGTGAACCATCTCTGCGTTGGCTTTCGCTATGGCAGCGGTCCCGGCAATCTTGTCCTGGCCAGCCAGACCTCCAGCGTTCTCCTGTCCAACTGGGTGCAGGTGGTCGGCACGCTGGATGGCAGCAACCTGACCTTGTATGTCAACGGCCAGCCCAACGCCGCGACGCCGACGCCGAATGCGCCCTACAACATCAGCGAGCAGGTTTGGATCGGAGCCGATTTGAATCGCAATTATCTGAATGGCCAGTTGGACGAACTGCGCGTGGAAACCATCGCGCGCTCATCGAACTGGGTTTGGGCCGCGTATCAGAATGTCGCATCCAACGCCACGTTCCACAGCGCCAGTCCGGTGAGCATCGTCGTGCTGCCCAGTTTTAGCGTGATGCAACTGATGAATGGGCGGCCGAATTTTATCGTCGTTGGTTCGTCCGGCTTTGCCTATACGCTACAGGCTTCCACCAATCTCCTCTCGTGGACCAATCTGTTCACCACCAACCCGCCCGCGCTGCCGTTCTCGTGGACGGACGCAACCGCAACCAATGTCAACCGCCGATTTTACCGCGTGGTATTCAGCCCTTGAACACAATGTATCAGCAAGGTGATGCCAAGCCCCACGTTAGGGCTTGGTGGAGGATTTTCACCGTTTTGATGGCCGTTATTCATTTGGCGCCGGCTGCAGAACCAGGCGTTTCCAGTTCACTTGCAGTCTCTCTGGCGAAGGGGTGGCCCATCCTTACCAACACGGCGCAATGGCTAAACCTCAACCGGGACGAAGTGTGCCGCGGATACCCGCTGCGCCTGGAAGGTGTGCTCACTCTAGTGGACAGCAACCGCAACCTGATCGTTCTCCAAGACCCGACGGGGGCGGTGGCGGTGAATTTGAGGCTTGATGGTTTTGCTTTGCAACCTGGGCAGCGGATTGTTTTGGAGGGGAACAGCGCGGCTTCGTATCTGCCGGCTTTTCCGGATTATCCGAACCGGCCTTCCGGACGGATTTTTCTGAATTCGTTCGAAGCGCCGACCGATCGGGATCTTTGGTTTGCCTCACGCACGCGCGGGTTCCTGCATCCACCCGTTTCGGGCGAATACACTTTTTGGATAGCCAGCGACAACTCGTCCGAGTTGTGGTTGAGCACAAATGCCGATCCGGCGAACGTCAGGAAAATTTCCCAAGTGCGGAGCGGCCGGCTGATTTCCACGCAGCCGCGTGAATGGACAAAGTATCCTTCGCAGCGTTCCGCGGCAATTTTTCTGCAAGCGGGTGAATGCTATTACCTCGAAACCATCCACGAGCAAGGCACCGGAGCCGATAATTTGGCGGTAGCCTGGCAGGGACCAGGGCTTTCACAACGGGTGATCGAGGGACAGCATCTCTCCCCGTGGCTGGCAGCGGGGGGATCCCCGTCCGCGGTTCCAGCCGGGTTGCAGAATAACGGAGTTTTTTATGAGTATTGGTCCAATTATTTTGTCGGTTCGGTGAAGCCGCTGACTGAACGAAGGGAGGCGTCCCACAAGCTGACCCTCCGGGAACCAAAGGTGACGATATTGGGTGCGGGAACCTTGCCCAAGCCGCGTCAGTTTAAGCCCGGCGAAGTCCCAAACCCGGCGGATGATTTCTGCTGGGGTGAATGGGAAGGCCGGGTGGAGTTTGCCGGTCGGGAAGGGGATGTGCTCCGGGTGGAGCTGGCTGGAGGTTCACAGCGCATGACTGTGAGGATATTGGATGATGCCGCACCGGTGCCGGCGGCGTGGCGCGAAGGCAGAATTCGTGTCCGTGGGGTTTGCGAATTGGGGCTGGGGACCAAGGATTCACCGACCACGCTATTTGTCTGGGTGCCTTCGATTCAAGATGTAATATGGGTTGATTCCGCAGAGGCGGACACCGGTTTGGTCAAACGGATGCCAATTTGTCGGCTGGACCCGGCAAATCCCGAACTGGCTTGGGGACGCCGCATCCGGGTGCGGGGCAACGTTATTCAGCAGGAGTCGGGAAATGTCGTCGTGGTTCGAGGGGACGACAGTTTCTACGGATATGTTTCCACTAACGGTAACTGTTGGAGTCCGGTCGGAACGCCAGTGGAAATGGTGGTAAGCAACTCGATTCAAGGTGGTCTGGCCGTGGCGTCATCATCGCCGGAGGTGCTGGCCACCGCCACCTTTGATCAAATATCCGGTTTGAGCAAGTCTCTAACAAATGCGGATATACTGCACTTTCCGATCACGGCAGGCAGCGGCAATTTTAAGGATTCCGTCAGCTTGGTGCGCGGGGCTGGACGCGGGGTTCGCACGGACTCGGACCAGATGCACTTTTACTTTCAACCCCTGACAGGCGACGGCGAGATTGTGGCGCGGGTAACGGGATTTGACAACCCATTGCCGCAGGGACTGGCTGGGGTCATGATGCGGGAATCCACGCAGCAAAATGCCGCTTTCGCAGGATTGGTGGTGAGCGGAACCAACCGGGTCAGCTTTCAATTTCGCCGCCAGACCAGCGCCCTAGCCGAGGAGGTCGAGAGCGTTGGCTATGCGCTGCCCTGTTGGGTCAAACTGGTTCGGCGTCATGAAACCGTGCGGGTTCAGTTGGAGCCGGGGCAGATTCCTGTTTTCGGGCGGGAAGTGGAGGTGTCCGGTCGCTTGGTTTGGGCTGCGGGCCAACCGCTGCTATTGGATGCCAGCTTGCACGACTGTTTTCGAACGAATGAGGAGACCCTTGGTTCCAATACGCTTTCGTCCCTGGCGGCATCCAGAATCGAACCAGTGGGATGCAAGATAGGTGAGCTGCTCGACGGGGCGGCATATGTCTCAGGGCGTACCGCCGCTGCCATGCGCATTCGCGGGGTCATCACGTTTTATGATCGGATATTGAATCATGAATACCTGACGGTGCAGGATGAAACGGCGGCAATTTTTATTGCTTCGTTACCTGGCCGCCGCAACACCCGCCCGCTGCACGTTGGGCAGCGGGTTGAATTGGACGGCAGCCTCTTGGATGGGGTTGGTGGACCGAAGTTCGTGCCCTATTCCCTTGATATTCTTGGATGGGACCAACTGCCAGTACCCGTGGTTCATCCCGGGGAGTATTCCTTGAGCCGGCATGGCGAAGGTCAGTGGACCCAAGTGGAAGGAGTGGTGCAATGGGTGGATGCCACCGGCGCGCTGCTGGTCAAAACCAAACAGGAAACCGTGATGGTCAGGATGCCGCAAATCCATGTGCGGCAACTGGAGCAGTATGTGGACAGCCGAATTCGAGCGCGTGGGGTGATGACGTTGCCGGAGTCGGGGCCCCCTTTGCTGCTGGTGCCCAGTCCGGCTTTTCTGGAGGCGAGCGACCTTCCGCCCACTGATCCTTTTGAACTACCCGGCATCGCCATTACGGCCGTGAAGGCCTTTCAAGACTACCCCGAGCCGATGCATCGGGTCAAAGTCACTGGCGTGGTAACTTATCAAAACGAGGATTTGCTGTTCATTCAGGACGAGACGGGCGGAGTCCGCGTTCGTTCTTTGGGGGTTCCGTCGGTGGCAGTCGGTGATGCGGTGGAAGTGGTGGGTTTTCCGCAGAGCGCCGCGGCGGTTCCTTCGCTGGTGAATAGCCGAGTGCGAAAGCTGAATACCAGCACACGCCCTGTTCTCCAGCCGGTTCCGGTGCCGCCTGGCACCACCGGCAACTACGAAGGCGTGTTGGTGCGATGGCGGGGAATGCTGCTCAACCAGCGGTCCTCTTCCGGCGGGCAAATCATGGAATTGCAGGCGGGCGAGCGTTTATTTGAAGCCGCACTGGCAGAGCGGGCAGGCAAACTGGCACAAATTCCGGTCGGCAGTGAGGTGGAGGTTGTCGGGGTGTGCGGAGGAACCATTGCCAAATCCTTGCCGCCAGATGTGGCAGAGGGGAATCTGCCCGCCAACTTCAGACTTTTCCTGCGGGCTCCGGCGGATGTGACTTTGCTGAAGCGGCCACCGTGGTGGACTTGGAAGCACACGGCGGGACTGGTCGGTGGCATGTCGTTGATATTGGCGACCGCGTTGCTCTGGATTCGCGAATTGCATCAACGGGTGACGGCGCGAACGCGCGAACTTCAGAAAGCCATGTTGCGCCTCAAGGAGGAAACCCAGACCTCCGCGACTTTGGCCGAGCGGGAACGGCTCGCCGCGGAAATTCACGATGGGCTTCAGCAAGGGCTGAGCGGTATCATGTTGCAACTGGAAGGTGCCAGCGCCAAACTGGCCCAGCATCCCAATCTGGTCCGGGCTTCCCTGGAGATGGCGCGAAACATGACGGTGTTCTGTTTGAGCGAAGTGCGGCATAGCGTGCTAAACCTGCAATCTCCGCTGGTGACCGAGGCGGGTTTGGGGGCAGCTCTGATCGAGGTTAGCCGTCAAATAGCCGCGGGGCGGACGAATGGAATCGAGGTGGAGATTCGCGGGTTGGTTCGGGCTTTGCCTCCGGCCGTGGAGCATCACTTGTTCCGCGTCGGTCAGGAGTCCCTAAATAACGCGATCAAGCATGCGCGGGCAAGTCGCATCCAAGTGGATTTGAGCTATGCGGAAGATTCTGTCCGCCTTACGGTTACCGATGACGGATGCGGCTTCGTAGTGGCTGACGTCATGGGACCGGGAGCGGAACATCTGGGACTACGCACACTGCGGGGACGTGCCCGCAAGCTGGGCGGGCGGCTTGAAATCACGAGTCAAGCCGGGCGTGGAACAATGGTGGAAATGGTTGTGCCGATCGGCCCGCCGCCCAAACCGTCCCTTTGACTTTTTAATCGTATGAAATCGGCAACTGCTCCCCAGACTCGCATCCTGATCGTGGAGGATCATCTATTGATTCGCATCGGGCTTAACACGGCGCTGCAAGGCGAACCGGATTTGGCAATTGTGGCCGAGGCCGAAGATGGCGAAGAGGCCATCGTCTGTTTTCGGCAGCATCGGCCGGACATTGTAATCGTGGACTTGCGGCTGCCCGGCATGGATGGCATCGCCACGATCACTGCCCTGCGAAAGGAATTCGGTCCCGTGCCGGTTTTGGTTTTGAGCAGCCAGGGAACGGAGCAGGACATTGATCGCGCCATTCAGGCGGGCGCGGCGGGATATTTGCTGAAGGAAATGCCGGTTCAATGCATGGTGGATGGAATTCGTGCGGTGCGCGCCGGCGGGCGGTATTTCCCCCCGGAAATCGTCAGGCGCCTTGCCGAGCGGGACAAACACTTGAAACTGACGGCCCGAGAATTGCTGGTGTTGGAAATGATCGCCGCGGGAAAAAGCAACAAGGAAATCGGGGCCGCGTTGGGCATCGTAGAAGGCACGGTAAAAAATCATGTGAGCAACACCCTGGACAAATTGGGCGTGCTGGATCGCACCCAGGCCGTGACCACGGCGCTTAAACGAGGCATCCTCAAGGTTCAGTGACCGGGCCACCTGTTTGGGAGCATAACTTACGACACATGACTTACGACACATAGCCAGGCCGATCAGGTTTGAATAATCTTGCCGGAGTTGGCGCGGCCCCCTACAAGCTGGTGGCGCCGGTGGAACTATTTGATGAACAACCAAATTGAATTGGCCCGAGGCAAGGCCGCCCGCAGATTGCTTATGCGGCAATCATAAGCTGATGAGGGCTGGATTTAAATGTCATGGGTGTGTGAACTGGTTCACGGTGCTGCTGCTCGGGATCTGCCTGACACAAGTTCTCGAGTCCGCGCCCATTGACCGATTGGCCGTGGTGACCCGCCACAACTTTGTCAACACGAACCTGGATGTGGATGGCACGTTGACGGTGGGCAACGGCGGTTTCGCTTTCGGTGCAGACATCACCGGTCTCCAAACCTTCGCCCCGCATTATCATCGCTGGGGGGTTCCGGTGGAAACGCAGTCGCGCTGGTGCTGGGTGACCGATCCCAATCCCAGCGGCTACAAGCTGGCAGATGTGAATGCTGGATTGAAACAGGCCGACGGCAGCGTGGTGGACTATCCGTTGCAGGCGTCTGGTCCTGCTGGCGTCTGGCTGCGCAGCAATCCCCGCATTCAACCACTGGGACAAATCGGTCTGGATCTGCTGAAAGAAGATGGTTCCGAGCTGGTGCCGGAGGACATCCAGAAGCCGGAGCAGGTGCTGGATCTATGGCGCGGAGTCATCACCAGCCGTTACGAAATCGGGGGCAAGCGGGTGCGGCTCACCACGGTGTGTCATCCCACGCAGGATCTGGTGGCGGTGCGGATAGAATCCGAGTGGCTGGCCGAAGGCAAACTGGGGGTGAAGATCGCTTTTCCCTACGGATACGATCTCCAGACCAAGAACAGTCCCGGCCTGGACTGGAGCCATCCCGAAGCACACCAGACCCGGATCGCTGGGCAGACAGCGGAAGCGGTCCGTTTGGTGCGGGTCGTTGGCGACACGCATTATGGAGTCGTGGTGGCTTGGGCGGGCGCGGCCCGGTTTTGTCAAACCCAGCCGCACCAGTTCCGGCTGGCGGCAACGAATCGCCAAGTGCTGGACTTCTCGGTCGGTTTTTATCCGGGAGCAAAGCTGGAAACGACAGCTCCCAGCGTGGCCTCCACCCTGGCCGCAAGTGGCGCCTGGTGGGAACAATTCTGGCGGCGCAGCGCGGCGATTGATTTTTCCGGCAGCACGGATGTGCGGGCGAACCAGATTGAGGAACGGGTGGTCCGCTCGCGCTACTTGATGGCGGTGCAAATGGCGGGGGACGTTCCGCCGCAGGAATCCGGTCTGACCTGCGCCACTTGGTATGGCAAGCATAACACCGAGATGATCTGGTGGCACACGGCGCAGTTTGCCCTGTGGGGCAATGACGAACTGCTCGCCAAGAATCTTCAGTGGTATCAAAGCCAGCTTCCGGCCGCGCGCGAACTGGCAAAGAACCGGGGTCTGCGTGGCGCCCGCTGGGCCAAGATGACCGGCCCGACCATGCGGGAAAGCCCAGGCAGCAACCCGTTGATCGTTTGGAATCAACCACATCTGGTTTATCTTTGCGAATTGCTCTACCGGAATGCACCCACCCCGGATACTTTGAACCGCTATCGCGACCTCGTGCTGGAAACCGCCGATTGCCTGGCTTCGATGGTTCACTTTGATGCGGCGAAAGGGGTTTACAACCTTGGCCCGCCGCTGTGGATTGCCCAGGAAATTTACGATCCGGCCACGAGTCAGAATCCGTCCTTCGAGCTGGCTTACTGGCAGTGGGCATTGCAGACGGCCCAAGCCTGGCGCGAGCGCCTTGGGCTAGTACGCGAGGCGAAGTGGGATCATATCATTACTCACCTGGCCCCGCTTCCGCAAAAAGACGGGTGTTATCTTGCGGAAGCATCGCATCCAGATACCTTCGACAATGTGAACCGCCGGCACGATCACCCGACCATGCTCGCGCCGTTGGGGTTGCTGCCGGGTACCGGCGTGCATCGAGCCACCATGGAGCGGACGCTGGCTGCAGTGTTGCGGACCTGGGATTGGAAGACGAAAATCTGGGGCTGGGATTATCCGATGATCGCCATGACGGCCGCCCGGTTGGGGCAAACGGAAACGGCGGTGGACCTGCTTCTGCGGCCAGGTCCGAATAATGTCTATCTGCCGAACGGCCATTGTCCGCAGCGCAGTGACGAGGCGGCTGCCAAGTCACTGAAGCCGGGCGCCCGCAAACGGGAGATTGCGGCCTATCTGCCCGCCAACGGCGCGTTTCTTTCCGCCGTGGCCTTGATGGCCGCCGGTTGGGACGGCGCTCCGGCGGGACCGGCGCCAGGCTTTCCCGCGAATGGCCGGTGGATGGTTCGCTCCGAAGGGTTGAACCGCCTGCCTTGATTTTCCAAACTCCAACATGAACTCAACCAAGAAAATTTTCATCCTTGTTTTCGGCGCCTTTCTGTCCCTGCCTCCGCCGGCTTCGGCAGCGGATCCTCTCAGTGTCACCGCCACGATCCACACCGACCAAGTGACCGGACAGATTGATGAAAAAATCTACGGCCAGTTTCTCGAACACATTTATCATTCTGTCAACGGTGGTTTGTGGGGGGAAGTCGTTTGGAATCGCAGTTTCGAGGAAACCGCCGGACGCGGCGCGTGCGTGGTGACCAACGGCTGTCTGCAAATGACCGCCCGCCAGGAGGAATTCAGGGTGCCGTTGGGTGACCTCACCTGGCGCGATTACGAATGCACTTTTGCGGCTCAGAAACTCTCCGGATCGGAAGGATTGCTGATTGGCATTCGTGGAGATCGCCGACGGTTTGTGCTGCTGCTGGGGGCGGAAAGCAACCGGTCGTTTCGCATGGAATTGCACACCCCGGTGCCGCATAGCAAGGAAGTTCAGCAGAGCCTGCTTAAAACCATGCCGGGTCAGCTTGAAACCGGACGGTGGTATCAAGTCCGTGTGCGTTGCGAAGGACCGCGCGTACAGGCATGGCTGGATGGAAAGTTACTTTTCGACGTGACGGATAGCACGGGGCCAGTGGCCGGCGCGCTCACGCTCGGGTGTCTCAACGCCACGGTGCAACTCCGCGACATCAAGGTGGTTCAGTTGCCGGATGACCGCGTGCTGTTCAACGGTGTGCCTTCGCCTGCGCGGCATTGGCAGGTGATTGGCGCGGCGGATGTGGTTGAGGATTCCAACCAACCGCTCAATGGCAAAACCAGTCTAAGGTGGAGTTCCCGCTCGGGTGAAGCTGGCGTGGCCCAGGAACATTTCGCCCTGCACAAAGGCGACCGGTTGAGCGGATCGCTTTGGCTGCG
>Ga0316231_1005148_pt1 | contig 10522 bp, 5 predicted proteins | sample TBH18027metaG_FD_206002 | JGI IMG/M metagenome (GOLD analysis project Ga0316231, IMG submission 206002) | Freshwater microbial communities from Trout Bog Lake, Wisconsin, USA - TBH18027 | ecosystem: Environmental > Aquatic > Freshwater > Lake > Hypolimnion/Profundal zone | place: USA: Wisconsin...
ATAGTAGCGAATAGTGCTTGATTTTATTGGGTATTTTGCTATTTTATGCGTATCTGAATCAATGCAACGGATTGTGTCCATCTGTGGTTAAGATTTCCGGCATCGTTCGGATTTCGGGGATTCGGATTTCGGTTTTAGGAATCAATGTACCTATGCCACAAAACCGTATCCCCCTGCTCATGGCGGCGGCCTTGGCAGCTTGCGGATGGTGCGCGGGAGAATTGAGGGGTGCGGAGTCGCTCGCCTGCAACGGGCCGCTGTTCTCCGAAGCGACCAACGAATTTGGCCTGATGAAGACCACCGTGTATCAGCACCAGACCAAGGTGGATTGGGATGCGGACAGCTTTCGGTACGATTGTGTCGGGTTCGTGTCCTATGCGCTCAAGCGGTCGACGCCGCAAGCCTGGGCCACGATTGTCAAAGCCACGGGCATCGCCAAGGGTCGCATTCCAAATCCGCCGAAGTATCGGGCCTTTCTGGCAGGCCTGACCAACTTGGCGCAGCCGGGTTGGCAGGCGGTCACCAAAGTCTCTGAACTGCGCCCCGGCGATGTGGTGGCTTGGGAGCATAAGACTGAAACCTCGCTGGGCCATGCGGTGATTATTGGCGGCGTTCCAGTGCCTGGGCCAGACAGTTCATGGTCGGTGGAGGTGTATGACTCAACCTCGTTACCGCACGGTGATGATTCGCGGCCCGGTGACGAACGGGCGGAGGTGCTGGCTGCCACTGCCCGGCACAGCGGGCTTGGCCACGGGGTGATGATATTGATCGCCGACCCAGCCAGTGGCGCGCTGACGGGCCTGCGCTGGAGCGCGAAGGCCCGGGTCATCACCGTTCCCATTGCTGCCGGGCGGCCCGTATCCTGATGGACATCCATTTGAACTCATGAAGCCCTTTTTCAAGCATTGTGCGGTGATCACGCTGGTTGTCGGCGCGGTCTTCCTCTTGGGGGTGTTTCCAGCACGCGGGCAGGAACCGCCGATTGATCCGGTTCGCGGGCGGGCGCTGATGGAGAAATTTTCGCGCGGCGAAACACTCACGCCGGAAGAGCAGGCGTATCTGGACCGGGTCAGGCAGGCAATTCGCGAGCGCGCCAGTGGGCGCCAGATGCCCTTGAGCACGAACGACTGGAGTACACTCGTGCCGCTCATCGATTTGAGCGCCAAGTACAAGGGCGAGGACGGCGGGCTTTATGGCGGCGGACAAAACGAGCCGCCCCAGGCGCACCGCGCCGCGCATTTAAAGGAGTCGGATAAAATCCGCCCGCTCGATGCCAACGGCGATCCAGCCGCCGAGGGAAAGATCGGTTTGATCACCATTGGCTTCTCGGGTTTCGGCACCCGGTGGGTCGTGCAAAGTCAGATGCGGGGCGCGCCCGAATTGAACTACGATGCCGACCGGGGCGAGGTGAGGGCCCCGCTCGTGCTGTGGGGGCCGTATCTGTGGGCGCAGGGTAACTCGCCGCGCAAGCTCGACGGATTGGTGTGGACGCAGGACGACGTGCGCGCCGACCGCCTGCATCCCAACGAAGCCGGCGTCCGTAAAACCACGGCATTGCTGCTGAATTTTTTCAAAACCAACGAGGGCGCGAGCCGGTGGTTTCTGAAGGCGGGGGAGAAGGTACACGTCGAGCCGCTGCCGAAATGAGCGTAAATTCACAAAAATCCTGATCGTCACGTCAATCTTCCGCCGCGGAAGCTTTGGGCCGGCGATCCGTCGGCGGGATCTTTCCGGTGTGGATGTAGAGCAGGCGGTCGTGCGTGATTTTTGCCGCCGCGACCATTTCCGGATACGGCTGGTCGGTCACATCCACAAACCCGATGTTGTAATTCTCTCCGTCGTTGCGGCCGGTGACCGGCTGATCGAGCCATTGAAACCAATGCGTGCCGACCACTGCCGGGTGCGCCGCGCTTTGCTCGACATAATAGCGATAGCCAGCGGCGCGCTCGTCCTGATTCATCGCCTGCACAAGTCCTTGCGCCATGCCTCGGTCCGGCGCGCCGATGTGAAATTCGCCAATCAGAATCGGCTTCCTGACCATGGCATAAAGGTGATCCAACATTTCGCGCGACGGGGCATAGCGATAAATGTTCACGCTGAAGACATCGAACCCGCGCACGGCTTTGAGCACGTCGTCGCCCGGTCCGCCGCCGAAGCGGATGCCGAGATTGAGATGATTGGGGTCGTGTTTGCGCACCGCGGCATTGATGGTATCCAGATAAACCTGGAATGCCGCGAGCACGAACGCTTTTCGCCGCGCCCGGGTATCGCCGTCGGCCAGAAAGGCTTTCAGCCGCTTTTGCATTTCACTGGCCGGCGCGGCGAGAATTGAATCGCACAGTAAACTCTCGCGGCCCGGCCATGGCGGCTCGTTGCCGATGAAATAGCCGAGCATGAACGGATCGCGCTGGCGCGGTTCAAGCTGGCTCGCGGCGATTTCATCCACGCGCCGCGCGAAATCATCCGCATAGACATCGGGCATGCCCATGATGGAATTGCCGGTCTGCCAGCCGCGCAGCATGAAGGCGTAAGGCACGCGCGGTTCCATTTGGTTCGTCACCCCCCAATTGTGCATGGTATTGAATCCCCAGGCGGTCATTCGCTGCGTGGTTAGTTCTGCCCAAGGGTTCCGCCAGTCGTCACCGAAACGGCGCTGCAAATTCCACGTGTAAAACGAAGCGCCCGGTGCGCGGCCGCGACTGCCAGTCACGCCCGGCGTGAGATTGGGCGGCGGCAGCGCGGTAAACAAATCTTCGCGGCCTTCGACACGCGTGCCGGCGCCCACGCCCACGCCATTTAATCCGGTGGAATAGAACCAATGCCCTTCGGGATCAACGAACCACCAGTGCCCGTCAATTTGTTCAACGCGGAAAAATCCCGTCGCCTTCGCCTGCGTAGGCAAATAACCGCCGTAAGCATCATGATTCGTCATGGTTGCTGACCGCAACGCCGACGCTTCCGCCTGCCAATTTCGCTGCAAGTCGTCCAGCGAATGCGCCTTGCCCGGCCACTCGGAGTGCGCATATTGCCCGAACTCGTCCACGAGCGGTTTGCCTTCGAGCACCGCGTCGCCGGGATCGTTGGTCGCGAGTGTGACCGAGCGGATCTCCAGCGTGGGCGAGCCGACGGGAGCATCCATGGCGACGGTGATGCCGGTCACGTTGGTCGTGGGGCCGATGCGACCGCCGCCGAGGTTGATCCAATAGGAATTGCGGGGCTGGTTGAAGGTGGCGGCCAGATCCACGCCGTTGCCCGCCGGCTGGCGGTAAAACCGCAGGGGAATCGCGGCGCGCACCCACACACCGGCAAAGGGGCCGAGCCGCCGCGCAATACGTCCGGCCGGCGTTTCGAGGCCCAGATCGAAGCGCTGCGACGAGGACGCCTTGAATTCCAGCACGAGATATTCGCTGCTTGTCCAGTTGGCGGGCAGGTCGGCGTTCAGTTCTGCGAGCGGCCAGGTGTGCTCGGATTTTGCGCCGGTGAAGGTGGTTGTTACTGGTAGTGCGGCGCTCGCGGAGGCGGCGAGCAGCAGAGCAAGGAGGAGGGGTGTGATTTTATTCATGGAGGTTGAGTTGTTGCAGTGCGATTGTGGCGCCGAAATGATCTGGTGCGCAGGGCAATTACTGCACCAGTTGCCGGTAAAATTTTTGCGGCGCGGCCGGGGAGATGACGAGGGGAGAACCTGAAGCATTAGTGGTCCAAGGCCCCTGCGGAGTGGTTGCCTCCAGCAGCATCCCTTGGGACCATTGCAATCTCATTTGTCGGTTGGCCACCGGCTTGAGATTGAAAGTGACGGGTGGAACGGCAACTGCGCCAAAGGTCCACTCCTGATTCGCGCCGCCATTCCATGGCCATTGATCCACATAGCCGCCGTTGGCGATGGAAAAGGCCGACACTTCCAAGGCCAGGCCGCTGTTGCGGTTGAGGATTTGATAGAAGCCGTTGGTGAGAGTGGAAACCGCCCATTGCTGGCTGTTGCCGCCAGTCCAGGTCTGTTGGGCAATGGCCGCTCCGCTGGCGGTGGAGCCCTTGGCCACCGCCAAGGCCAAGCCACTGTTTTGATTGACGATTTCGTAATAGCGGTTGCCGATGCCGGAGAGCATCCATTGCTGGCTGGCGCCACCGTTCCAGACCCACTGGCTTACGCTGGCGCCATTCGTGGCGGCGGCCAGCGCAACTTCCAGGGCCAGTCCGCTGTGCCCATTGACGATCTGATAGGCGCCGGCGCCGTTGAAGCCGCTCCATGCGTATTTTACCAGGGTCAAGCCACTGGGGCTGTTCAGCGACAAGGCCGTGTTGTTGGTATTGCGGGCAAACATACTGTAAGAATCGCCGTCCCTCAAACCGGGCCAGTACACCGCGCCGGTTTGGTTGCTGCGGCAATAGTCCGAGAATCCGATCATCGAAGCAATTCCATTATTGCTTTGACTGCCGCCGGCGTAATTCCAGCCAGAAGTCATGGAGGCGCCAAACTCGGTTAGTACAGTGCGGCTGGGATAAGCGCCGATTTCGCCTGCCAGGCTGCCGAACCAGCTTGAGGAGGAGGTGTCGCTGGAATTGAAAAAGCCATAATCATGGGCCGAGAACAGGCAGCCGCTGGTGAGATTGGTGGAGGCCACCGCCGGCACATGGTTGTCGTAACTGGTTCCCCCGACCAGAACCCGGCCGTGCGCCACCGCCGGATACCTTTGCAGCCACGCGGCAACGACGCCCAACCAATCCGCCGTGCCATAACCAAAAGGCTCGTTGAGGATTTCAAAATACACATCGCCGTTGCCATTGTAATTGGTGACGACCGTGTCCCACATTTTCCAAAAGCAGGTCGAGTCATTTACCATGCCATTTTTGTCGCTGGAACCCTGCCAAGGACAGAGGATGACCTTCATGTCCAGGCTGGCGGCCTCGTCAATCGCGCCTTTGTAGCTGGCCCACCAAGCGCCAAGGACCGTTTCCGGGTTGATGGGAATTCTCACCGTGTTTGCGCCGACGCCGGCAAATGCGCCCAGCACCATGCCCGCGATGGATTGCACGGCGGCATAATTATTCGTGAGGCTCAAACCACTCAACAACAGGGGACCATCCACGTAATTGTCGCGTGGATCGGCCCAGTTGAACCCGCGAAAAGTCGCGGCCGCCGCACCAGAGCCGCCGGCGGGCGCGGATACTGTGCCCGTGGTCCCCACGGACAGGATGAGCCACTGCTGCCAGGCGTTGCCCGACCAAGCCGATTGATCCACGGCCCCGCCATCGGCGGTGGCTGCCTGGCTCACTTCCAAAGTCAGGCCGCTGTTTCGGTTGAGGATCCTGTAGCAGCCATTCGATAGGGCGGACAGGCTCCATTGTTGGCTGGCGCCACCCCACCAAGCCCATTGGTCAATGGCAGCGCCATTGGTGATGGCTTGGCTGAAGACCTCGAGCGCCAAGCCGCTATGGTTGTTCAGGATTTTATACGCGCTGCCGCCCGCGCTGGCAATGGACCACTGCTGGTTCGCGCCGCCATTGCCGATCCATTGGTCCAGCGCCACGCCGTTGGAGGTGGAAGATCCGGGCACCTCGAGCACCATGCCACTGCCCGCGTTGACGATCTCATAATAACCCGAAAACGTCTGACTCATTAACGAGCTGGCGGCCAGAAAAATGCCCAACGCCGCCGCATGGCGCCTCGAAACCATTTGCGTTTTTACAGCAGTATTCATGCGCGATTCATGGATGCATCAGCCGGTAAAAGACGCTGCTATTGGTGATCGCCACCGGGATGGATAGCTGGGTGGCGTTGGTTGAATTGGGCACGGTGATCCAGTTGCTGCCCTGGCTGGCATAAAGCAAGTTGGTCTGCATCTGCAACGTCCAGCCGAGATGGTCCGCCGGCCAGGTGAGCTGGAGCTGGTTGCCATTGACGCCCCAGTTGAGTTGAGGCGGTGCGAGGGATACCGGGATGGCACTGGCGGGCGTGGAGTTGGTGCTCGCACCGCCGGCGTTCACCGCGGCGACGGCATAATAGTATGCGGTCCCATTGACGAGTCCGGTATTGGTGTAAACCAGGCTGGTCAGATTGCTGGCAATGACGCCGTAGGCTCCGCCGTTCGTCGTCGAGCTTTCCACGCTGTAACCCGCCGCGTCGCTCACGGCATTCCAATGCAGCACCACTTGCGCATCGCCGGGCGTGGCCGATAAGCTGGCCGGGGCCGGCGGCGGCGCGGGCACCGGGGCGCCACCGTCGAATTGAATTTCCGCCACGTTGCAGTTGGCATTGGCTGGGCCCAGATAACGGACGTAGCGAAAGCTGTTGGTAACGGTGACCGTTTGCGGGGTCATCACCCCGGACGCCGGAGTGGCGGCCACCGTTGCCAGAATTACAGGATTGGTAAAACTTGGGTTGTTGGCGCCTTGAAAAATGCCGCCCAACATGCGGCTGGCGTAATTGGCGCGCGGACAGAATTGGATGAGTCCAACCATGTTGCTCGTTCCGGCGCCAAAATCCAATCCCACCCAATCGCCGGTGGCGTCCGGCCCGTCGAAGAAAGTGTTCAGATTTCCATCAAAAACATTGGCAATGGTATTGCCCAGATTGCCCCAGGAGCCAGACGTGCCGAGCACGGTTCCGGCCAGTTTGTTCCCGAGCGCGGCAGTGACTTGGGCGGAGCTGGCGCCTTCACCAACGCCGTTGACGGCTCTGACGACGTAAAAGTACCAGGTGTTCGTGGTCACGCCGGTGTCCGCGAAGGTGGCGACGACTCCGGTGGCGATGCGCGCGTAAGGGCCGCCGTAATTGGTGGAACGATACACGTTGTAGCTGGCGGCGCCAATGGTCGCGGACCAGTTCAAGGCAATCTGGCTGGTGCCCGGTGCGGCGGTCAGTCCAATCGGCGCGGCGGGAACCGAAGGATTCGGCGTCGCCACCCCCGCCGGGATGGAGTTGGTGCTTTCACCGCCACCATTAAGGGCGGACACAACATAATAATAGGTCGAGTTCGCGGCCGCCGTGGGGTCGCACCAAGCGGCGGCGGGAACATTGGACGCGATGCCGGTGTAGCCGCCGCCGCTGATGGTGGAGCGCTTGATATTATAGCCGCCGGCATTCGTGACGCCCGACCAAGTGAGGTACACTTGATTGCTGGCGACCGCCGTTGCCGCCAGGCTCGCCGGCGCGGCGGGCGGCGCAAAGGTTCCGGTAACGGCCGCGTTCGTATAAACCACGTTGTCAAAGATGGCGTTGCCTGAGTTGATCGCCAGTCCGGCGTAATAGGTGCTGCCCATGGTCACGGTGGCGGATTGGACCATGATCCAAGTCACGCCGTCGGCGGATTGATAGGCATTGAAGACATTGTTGTTGGTGCGTTGCAGTTTATACCAGGCCGGCGGCGTGGTGAACTGATCGCCGCTGGTGTAATGATTGAGATTGGCCCCCGTCCCCGTGCGGACGCCAAAAGTGGATTCGCGGGCGTTGCCCGCCATGAAGAATTGTGCCAGTGCGGCATTGGTGGCCAGCGACGCGCGCATCATCAGCCCCATTTGATCCGCGTGGTTGGCGGTGAGCCGGGCCACCAGGGTGAAGTTGTTGGTGGCGTTGACCCAGGTATAGTTGAATCCGCCATCACCGGTGCCACCAATGCCCGTGCCGTAGCCGGTGACGATGAATGTATTATCGCCGGCACTGGTATAAACGGCACTGCCGTTGCTGGCCACCACCCCGACGTCTTGCGATGTCCAACCAGCCGGCAGCGCGGCGGCGGCGGGCGTGGCGCTGATTTCCGCCGAGTTGGCGCTGGATCCGCTTTGATTAAGGGCGGAAACCACATAGTAATAGGTTGTGCCATTGGTCAGGCCGGTGTCGGTATAACTCGGAAAGGTGTTTGCCGTCCAAGTGGCAATGTTCGCATAGGGGCCGCCGCTGGCCGTGGACCGCAGCACACTGCAGCCTTGGGCCAAATCCCCGCTGGCAGGCATCCAATTCAAGGTGACTTGGGAAATCCCGGCCTGCGCGGTCAGCCCGGTTGGCGGATCGGGCAGGGGGGCGGGCGGATACGGTGCGGTGTTGGCGTTGAGGGTAAACGTCAAGGTTTGATAGCCGAAGTGGTCGGCGCTGCCGTGGTCCGGCCGATAAAGCTGGGCCATCGCCTTGGTGTTCGGCGCGCTCAATCCTTGCTGGACGGCGTAGTGATTGTAAAACATCTCATAGATCGGACGATCGTCAATCCGCCCCCGGCCATTGTTGGAGACATAGAATAGATTGTCACCTTCACAATCATTGAAAGCATTGTACGGAACGTTGTGCGACAGATTGTATTGGGCCAGATATTCCACGCCGGCGAGCAGACGGTTGTTCGCAAAGCCAAACAAGTCCAGCCCTTGATTCCAAGCCACCTGGCACAGCACGCCGAGATCCGCGATGCCCAGGGAGCAATGCTCCTGATCGCGCCCGCTCTCATCGCACTGCCCGAGGGGGCCGGGATACAAATAGGGGACCGCATTGGAAATCGCCTCCGTTCCGTAGCCGCGCATGAAGTTGGTGACCGCGAGATTGTATTTGTTGGTGTCGTCGCACAGCACGGCTATCCCCATGATCGCCGCGTTGTTGGGTCCATCCCAACTGGTCCAATGGTCGAACGGGCACGAGGCGCCCAGAATATAATTCGTGCAGGACGGGTACAAATAAGTGAGCATCATGTTCGTATAGGCCGTGAAGTTTGCGGAGGACGACCAATTGGTCCAAGTGCGCAACAGTTCGCCCACCAAGGCAAAGCTCATGATGGGCAGGCCGACCAAGCCGGTGTTGGAAGGAACCTGGTTCACATCCGCGGACCAGTCGTTGCAGATTTTGGCCGCTGCGTTGGCAAAATTGGTGTTGCCCGAGATGTACCACTCGATGGTGTTGAGATAGGCCGCATGGGCATCGGCGTCCGCGTTCTGCCGGTTGGCTCCCAGGTCGGCCGTGGCGTGGTCGGTGTAGTTGCTTTGCGCCTCGGAATCCGTAATCAACACGTTCCAATCGTCAATCCACGGGTGATTTCCCGCCAGGACGTTCGTTTTCATCCGATTCAAATCCGCCAGCGTGTGCAAGCCGCCGGGATGAACGAATGGCTGCGCCCGCAGCGCCGGACCCGACGTCAGGAGCGCAAGACAGAGCAGGGTGAAGCGGATGCGTTTCATCGGTTGTCGTCGGCAAATAAATGGAACACAGGATGAAGATGCTGCACGAGCGGGCGCAGGGCAAGCTCCGGCTACAGAGGAATCCGTGGGAGGCACTGCCAAACAACGGCCGCTCACCCCGGCCCTCGTCATGAACCGGGGGCAACAGGGCTCCTCCTCCTCCTCGTCCTCAAAGCAGGTTCATGGCCGGTGAATAGGTCCGAATGGAACACGGCCATCTCCATGACCCTCCCCCGGGAACATTCAACCTTCAACATCGAACGCCTAACCTCGAGCAAATGCCCCAATTGGAGGACCATGGACTACAGCTCGCGCTTGTCAACCGCCAACCTCGGCGGTACGCTCCCGCCTGTGAATCGTCTATTCGCAAGACTGTTGCCATGGCTCTTTTGCCTGCTTTTGCTCGGGCCGCTCGCCGCCGCATCAGCGCATTGTCCGCCCCCGGTCGTTGTTGCCAGCCTCGCAGTTCCCGCTCCGGATGTGAATCCAGAGGGTCTCACCGCCGGGATCGAGCCGGCCCAATATGAGTACGATTCGGCCCGCCTGCGCCCCCAGTCCAGCACCGTAAGCCCCTGTTGCTCAGGCGCTTGCGCCCGCAACGAATCACCCTCCTCCAGTCCCTCTCCCGGCGGGAAATGCAATTGCGACGCGGGAGGATTGCACAAATACCTCTATTGTCACAGTGACCCAATTAACGGCACGGACTCGAGCGGGGAGGACGGAGATTTTGCGTCGTTAGTTTCAAGCATGGCGATCACAGCACGTTCGTTTGCGCAAACTGCATTTTCTGTGGTTCAAGCATACAATCGTGCGCAAGCTGTGTGTGGGGCAATACAAGATGTTTCAATGGTTACTGGTGCTTTGGCGGAAGATGATTTTGATGGGGCTACTGAGATTATTGATCAAATCATTTACAACTACGCAATGTCTCGGCTACAGGGGTACGTTCTGGGAGCGGCGTTGGGTACGGGTGGAAAGGTTCTTGGTATTGCGGCCGGACAGCTTGCTAAACTTAAAATCACCCCGGCAACTATTCAAAAGACAAGAGATTGGTACTTTAAAAACAAAATTAAAAGGCCAGATGGTTTCGTAACGACACGGTCTGGGTACTCAGTTCAAATGAAAAATGGTTTTCCTGATTTTAGTCCGTATTCCGTAAAAACAGTGAAGATTTCGCTGACCGGCGGCCGAGCAGGTGATTTTGCGGCTGCAGATAAATTAGCTAATATCACGGAAAAATGGCGTGAAGACCGGGGGCTTGTGTGGCACCATAACCAAAGCCTTGGTAAAATGGAACTCGTGCCGAAAGCGTTAAATAATCCTGGACAAGAAGGATTGTTTCACGCTGGCGGAGTTAAAATATACGAGTTAC
>Ga0316231_1005153_pt1 | contig 10514 bp, 9 predicted proteins | sample TBH18027metaG_FD_206002 | JGI IMG/M metagenome (GOLD analysis project Ga0316231, IMG submission 206002) | Freshwater microbial communities from Trout Bog Lake, Wisconsin, USA - TBH18027 | ecosystem: Environmental > Aquatic > Freshwater > Lake > Hypolimnion/Profundal zone | place: USA: Wisconsin...
GGTCCAGCACTTCGTCCTCCTGAAGGGGCCGGGTTGGGACGAGCATGTCACCCCCGCCGCCCGCATCGCCCTGCGCCTGGCGGGAATCTCCCTGTCCCAGAGCGGAACCCTGCTCTGGCAGGACAAACTGGGCGCCATCGAAGAACTGGTGTCCGACCGGATGTCCCAGAAGGATCGCCGCCTGTTCGACCGCCTCATCTCGGTCATGAGGGTCCAGGGCGGGGTGGTGCAGGACCCCATCGAGGACCCGGATCTGCTGGAACCCCTGCTGAGGTCCTTCGAGGAGGGCAGGGAGATCGAAGTCGACTACCAGGCTGTGGGCGCCGCCCAGGCCAAGGTCCGGACCGTCGTTCCCTATGCCTTGACCCACGATCTGTTCTCCGGCGGATGTTTCCTGCTGGTCTGGGACCCGGCCCGGAAATCACCCATCCACATGAGGTTCAACCGCATCAACGCCATCAGGGTCGGACCGCGGCCGGGACGCATCCCGGACCCGGCCTTGATGGAACGGACGGCCCAGTATCAGGTGGGCGGCTGGGCCTCCCCTGATGAACCTTTTGAAGTGGTGGCCAGGATCCATGGGGCCCATTGGGTGCAGGCCTTCAAGGAAGCCCCTCCCGTGCTGCCCGGCTTCGATGCAGAACGCGCTCCGGACGGCCGGACGATGCTCGTCCGGTTCTTGGCCAACCACCCCTATGGCGCCCGGCGTTGGCTGCTCCAGTTCGGCGCCTCCGCCGACGTGCTCGCCCCTGTCTGGCTCGTGGACGAGGTCCGGGCCGAGCTGGCCGCGGCCCTGGCGCGGTATCCCCCATCACGTTGAGGGTCGGCGTCCCGGCGCTGGCAGAGGACAGTACCTGACCGTCCCATCGCCCCATGCTGGGGACCGGAGGCCATCCAGGCCCGGGAACCGCAGAAGGACCACCCATCCATGTCGTCTCGAAGGAATGACCGGAGCAGCCCCGAAGCCCCTTTTGGTGAGCGCCCTTACTGTGGCTGGGCCTGGCGCGGGACGGCCTTGACGGACCGCCAATGGGCCTTTTTCATTCCGGGCAGGGTGGTCAAGCACCTTGGCATCCCATCGCTCAGGGTCGGGCGGCCATCGGCTTGGCCGGTGCATTTTGCGGTCTATGTCCATCGGGGCTGGAGGCGGGGACGCAAGATAGCGTTGCCGGCCGACGCCTGCTTTGAAATCCTGGCGGTGCGTCCCCTGCCAGGGGGCGGGACCTGCCTGGTCCTGGAACAGATTGAAGAGGGGACTCGCTCCCCGTCTGCCTTTCGCCGATCCCTTGAACGGTGGCTGGGAAGGTATGCGGCCGACCTGGCCCAGCCCAGCGAAACCGAACGGCGAGAACTGGGGCAGCCTTTCGCCCGATGGCTGCCGCAATCGCGGCCAGGCGATCCACCTTTGGAGGGGCCCATTCATGATTTCGAGGACGCTGTGCGGTATGCCTCCGCCTGGTCGGGCGTGGAAGAAGAACTCACCTGGCGGATCCTGGGCGCCTTTGAGCGCTGTCTGGAACTGGCGGGGATCGAGCGGACCATCATCGCAGCCGTCCACAGGGGGAAAATGGCCTATCTGGATCACCTCGGCCTGGTCTCCTGGGATCACGAAGGCGAGCGGGAAGCGCAGCTGGGCACGCCGGCCTGGCCCCTGGGAGGGGCCTTGGCGTCTGTGCAGTCGACTTGAATGGGATGCCTTCCATTGAGTGCGAAGGTCAGTCTGGCCACCCGTATCAGCAAGGTCAGATTTCCGGCTTGAAGCGAGCGCGAAGAAGGATGGGGGACGCCATGAAGGAAGACGGATTCTTCAGATTCAGGGTCAATGACGAGCTGGATCGATTCTTCGACGCTTCTTCCATGCCCGCGACGGACAAACCTGTCTTCGTTCTGATCATGGGCGCCGTCGCCGTCGGGAAGACCACCCTCAGGAAGGAAAAATATTCGAAGGGCTACGTCACCGTGGACGCTGCAGAAATATTCCTCAACTTCTCCCGGGGCGAGTATCTGCCGTTTCCCGGGCCCTTGAAAGAGCCCATGGATCTCATGGGCCGGCTGGTAGCCGACAAGGCGGTCCGCGAGAAAAGAAACATCGTCACCGAGATCATCGGGGCTGATTTCAGTGAGGTCAAGCCGCTGATGGACCTCATGCTCGCCGTTGGATACCGGATCGAGGTCATCGGGGTGACCTGTCCATTTGAAGAAGCGATGAAACGAAACCTGGGGCGCGGCGACGACTCGATCTCGGCCTTCTATGCCGAGCCGTTCCAGCGCGGTTGGCTGGTGGAGGCTGCAACGCAAGTGCTCAACGAGATGCATGGGAATTGAGCCTCGCCCGAGTCGAGGCGTTCCATTGAACGTCGTGCGACCTCTGCCCCTCGCCGCCGGCCGGCCTGGTCAGTAATCGACCCCCTTGAGGAAGTCCTGGGTCGGAATGATCTGGAAGCGCCTGGGGTCGGCCTGCACCAGTGAGTCCGCATAGCCGTTGGAGACGGTGCCCCGCAGGCTGTGGTCATTGTCCTGCAACTGGACACGGTCCAGTTGATAGTTCTGGAAGCTCTTGCTGTTCCGGTCCAGGTTGTCCATGTGCGCGTCGAAGGCCCGGTTTTTCGCGTCGCTGGCGTCGCTCTGGGCCTTGGCGCGGATCTGGTTGGCCTTGGCGTTGGCGTGGATCTGGCCGACGACTGCGTTGGCCTCACCGGCAATCACCTTGGCGTCCTGACTGTAGCTGTGAATCACCGCCATGATGGTGGGACCCTCGGCGTCCGCGATCGACTTCGGGGCGCTGGAACCGCTGACGGACATGGCCCAGGTGGGGATGCCCCGGACAGCCATCGCGCCGATCCGGGCGCTGGCCTTGCGCGGCCCATGGCCGTCCTGGAGATCGACCTCGTAGATGGCCTGGATGACCTTCTGCTCGTACTGGGTGGCCGGGAGGTTCTGGGCGCTGACGAGGCGGAAGGCTCCCTGCGGCAGTTGCCGGTTCCGGCGGACCTGATTGCTGACACTGACGTAGGCGTTGAAGAGATCCCCGCCGAAGGCGCAGACCAGGGGCCGCCCCCCGCCACCCATGGCCGGCACCTGAGGCTGGGGGGCCCTCGGGTCATGGATCTGCTGGTAGAGGATGCCCAGGTAGACCATCTCACCCTTGCCTCCCTCCGCGGTCAACTGGCCCCCAGCCACGCCGGTGAGCCGCCAACCCTCCGGCAGGCCGATGGTGGCGCTCCGGTCTCCGCCCGTGGCCATGCGCAGAGCCGGAATCGCAGACCCGGACGGTGGCGCCTGGGCGACGGGGCCCGAGCCATGCCAGGCCTCGCCAAGCCTGCGCAGCATGGTCGGCTGGGTTCTGGGGAAGCGTCCGGCCTCATCGAAGAGCACCGCCGCAGCGGGCCTGCCGTCCGGGGGGACCGAAACGATGACCATGCCCGAGATGCGCTTGCCGCCATGGTTCTGGTCCGTGAGGGTGAAGAAGGCCGCAACGGAATCACTGTCCCGGGCCCGGAAGAACTTTCCCACCTGGGGCCGGTCGCCAAAGTGGTCATGGACGTTCCGAAGCAGCAGGCCCATGCCGCCACCGAAGGAGGTTCCCCGGGGCAGGGTGCCGAAGACGATCCACCCCCCTCCGGGGCTCTCGAGGGTCTTGAGGGTGTCCTCCCCGGGGACCGGTACGGTCGAGGCGCCACGCAGGAAGAGCGCGCCCGGTCCAGCCAGGAGGGCGAGGGTGACGGCAACGATGACCCGTCGGGGGTTCCGGATGCACTTCATGGCGCGCTCCCTCAGGGTTGTCACCGTCCCATGCTACCTGAAGACCGGAGTCCAGCCATTGGCTCAGACCTGGCTTCGGCGAAGCATTTCGGTCTCCAGCTCTTGCACCACGCCCTCGAGGAAGTGCCGGAGCTGGCCCTCCGTCGGCTTCGAGACCAGAGGCTCGATCTGCCCGACCTGCAGCGCGGGTTGGGCCAACGCTGCCCTGACGCTCTGGATGAGGGCCATCAACTCCTCCTGTGGGCGGGCGCCAAAGAGTTGACTGACCCGGTGGATCTCGGTGGTGAGGTCAGGGACGAAGATCACCGGGTAGAGGAGGAGACGCAGGGCCTGAATGGCGTTCAGTCGATCTCTTTTCATGCTCAATGCTCGCACATCTTCAACCTGGACCCGGTGCGGATGAATGATCAGGTTCTCGAGGTTGATCCAACTGCCTGGGTCGACTGCCCGGTGGAATGAAGGGGCATTGCGTTCGCGCAACCGTAACAACCCGAAGGCTCGGTGGGTTGTCGGGTGTGCTGTTGCCCAATCACCTGTCCGCTGGATGAATGAAACCTGGAGGACTTCATGCCGCGCATCCTGAGAACGCTGGCTAGGCTGATCGCTCTGGCCTCTGACCTTTGCGCCGGGGATCCTCCGACCCAGCCGATCCTGCGACTGGAGACGGGGATCCATACCGCCATGATCCCAAGGATCGGAGCGGACGCCGCCGGGCGCATCCTGGTCACCTGTTCCTACGACAAGACCTCGCGGATCTGGGACTTGGCCAGTGCTCGGAGCCTGCACCCCATCGCCGCCACGAATGAGGTCGCCGAAGCGACCAGGGGCCGGCGCCGGCCTGGATGGTAGCGGATTCCGGGCAGCAGGCGGCCGGCGCAGCGGGCCGCGCCAGGGGCGCCAGCGACGGTATTACCTGGTGGTCCCGGCGCGACTCGAACGCGCGACCGACGGGACCCCTCCGCGAGGCAAGCCCGCAGGGCGCAGCCCGAGCGGAAGCACAGCGCGGGGCGCTGTGCGTCAGGGGGTGGTCCATGGTGGTCCCGGCGCGACTCGAACGCGCGACCTTCCGCTTAGGAGGCGGATGCTCTATCCACTGAGCTACGGGACCTGTGCCTGCGGTGCCCAGTGTAGCGCGGTTCCAGCCCCGGCTGCCATCCCGGGCCCCGGGGGGGGCGGCTCCGCCTGGGGCTGGCCGTTCCCTGCCGGGGACTGTGCTCAGTAGGCGCTGGTGGGGTTCAGGGTCTGGCCGCGCTGGCGCTTGCTCATGCGGTGGTCGAGGTACCAGATGGCTCCGCCCTGGTCGCCTACGGCGCGCAGGTGGTCCAGGATGGCGGAGATGACGGACTCCTCCGCGACCTGCTCGGTGACGTACCAGTGCAGGGTGATTTCGCTGGCGTAGTCCTGCTCGGCGCGGGCGGCTTCGAACAGGCTGTGGATCGAGGCGGTGTTCTCTTTTTCGTGGGTGAGGGCGAGCTCGAACAGTTGGATGACGCCTTCGAATCCGGCGGGGGGGGGCGGGAATGGGCCTGAGTTCCAGGGTGCCGCAGCGCTCCAGGACGAAGTCGAGCAGTTTCATGGCGTGGGCGCTCTCTTCTTCGGCCTGGACCCGGAGCCAGTGGGCGAAGCCTTTGTAGTTCCTGGCGTCCAGGTGGGAGCTCATGGCCAGGTAGAGCTGGGAGGAATACTGTTCTTTGTTGATCTGGGCGTTGAGGGCTGCCTGCATGGTGCTGCTGAGCATCGGGAACCTCCATGGGAAGCCGGGGATGATGGGGCCGGTTCCTGGATGGAGGAATGTCCTGAGTTCCCGCTGAGTTCCTGGATCCGTCAGTTTTCCAGGATGGGCTTGCCCTGCTCCAGCCGGGCGGCCCAGGCTGCGCCGGTGTCCGGGTTGCGCACGATGAGCCGGGTGAAGCCCAGGGCGGCCACTTGCTTGAACAGGTCGGCGTACTCGCCCTTGCCGGTGAGGATGGGCTTGGCCTGCCTGGGCTTTTCCACGCCCTTGGCCAGGACCACGGCGGTCAGGCCGCCGCCCTCCACGGCCACCCGCAGGGTCCTGCCGGTCATCTCCATGCGCTTGTTGGTGATCACGGCCCAGTCCTGGCGCGCGCCGCTCGGGTCCAGGACGCCGGTGTTCTGGTCCAGGTTGAGCGGCACGAAGGGATTCTGGGCGGCCGCGCCGACGGCCAGGAGCAGGGCAAGGGAACAGGCTCGGAACATGGGTTCACCTCATCGGTTTTATCCTACCCGATGGGGGGAGACCTCGTCTAGGCGAAGGCCAGCCGGCGAACTTCCAGGCGGGCCGCCTTCCACTCCTGCCAGGCCAGTCTGGTCTCCCGCCGGCGCTGGGCCATGGCGGCCTTCCATTCGGCTTTGCGCAGGGCCCAGGTCTCCTGGCGCTGCGCCCTCCGTTCGGCCTTGCGCCGGTCCCAGGCCTCCCGCTGCTCCTGCAGGGCCTGCAGGGCCTGGTCCAGGCGCTCGCGGGCGCACTGCACGCGGCTGTGCAGGGGCTCCGCGGCCAGGGGCGGGGCCGTGGCCAGCCGCGCCAGCAGGACCTTCTCCTCCATCCGGATGCGGGCGCGGCGGATCACCGGGTCCGGCACGGACCGCAGCCCGGTGGCCAGGCCGGCCCAGGACATGGCCTTGATGGCCCACTTGGCCGGGTCCCACTGGTACCACTTCACCCCGTTGCGGTAGTCCCACTGCCACATGTGGTGGTAGTTGTGGTAGCCCTCGCCGTAGGTGAGCGGGGCCAGGAAGGCGTTGTCCCGGGCGGAATTGGCGTCGGAGTAAGGCTGGGTGCCGTAGAAGTGGGCGGCGCTGTTGATGAAGAAGGTGGTGTGGTGGGTCACGACGATGCGAAGCAGCACGCCGATGACGAGGGTGCCGGCCAGGTCGCCGGTGAGCAGCCCGACCGCCAGCGGCGGCAGCAGGGCGGCGCAGGCGCCGATGAGGAAGTGGTGCCGGTGCTGCCAGCGCACCAGGGGGTCCTTCTCCAGGTCGCCCACGCCGGTGACGGGCAGGGTCCGCGCCTCCATGACCCAGATCCAGTGGGCGTACCAGAAGCCCTTGCGGCTGTTGTACGGGTCCTCGCCCTGGTCCACGTGCTGGTGGTGGATGCGGTGGTCGCTGGCCCACTGCAGGGCCGAATTCTCGAAGCTGGCGGCGCCCAGGCAGAGCAGGAACAGGCGCACCGGCCAGCGGGCCTGGTAGGCCCGGTGGCTGAACAGGCGATGGTAGCCGCAGGTGATGCTCATGCCGATGACGCCCACCATGGCCAGGAACACCACCCATTCTCCCCAGTGCGCCAGGGAGTGGCGGAAGACCAGGGGCACCAGCACCACGGCCAGGCCCAGGGTCCCCAGCAGGAAAATCACGTTAAGAAGACTCCAACGTCTTGAAAGAAGCACTTGTTCTCCTGAGAGGCGCCAAACGACACCTCCCATGATGAGGTTTTTCGCGGCAAGATACAACGCCCGCCGGCTCAAATGGACGAAGTTTTACATTAATAATACAAGCGCGTGAAATGGACGGCAGCCGCTAGTCGGCCGAACTGACGCGGTTGCGGCCGCCGGCCTTGCTCCGGTAGAGCGCCTCGTCGGCGCGGGCGATGAACCAGTCCGGCGGGGTGGCGGCGGTGACCCGGGCGCTGGCGCAGCCGATGCTGAGGGTGACGAAGGGGCTCACGTCGGAATCGCCGTGGGGGAACTGGCGCGCCGCCAGGGCGCTCCGCAGCATCTCGGCCACCTGCCGGGCCCGCCCGGGGTCGGCGCCCGGAAGGATCACGGCGAACTCTTCGCCGCCGTAGCGGGCCGGCAGCTCCTCCACCCGCCGGAACAGCTCCCGCAGCACTGCGCCGATGGCCTGGAGGCAGCCGTCCCCCGCCACGTGCCCGTGCAGGTCGTTGAACCGCTTGAAGAAGTCCACGTCGGCCATGAGCAGGGCCAGGTGCTCGCCTTTGCGCAGGGCGCGGCGGACCTCCTTCTCCAGGACCGCGTCGAAGTGCCTGCGGTTGGCCAGGCGGGTGAGGCCGTCCTCCATGGCCATCTGCTGGAGCCGGGCGTTGGCCTGCTCGAGTTCCGCGGTGCGCTCCTCCACCCGGCGCTCCAGCTCCTGGTTGGTCTTCTTCAGTTCGCCGGCCTGGGCCAGGTTCTCCGCGTAGAGCCGGGCGTTGGTGATGGTGAGGGCGGCCCGGTCGGCCAGGTTCTGGATGACCGCCTGGTCCTCCACCGAGTAGGGCCGGCTGGCGCCGCCCATGGCCAGGGCGATTGTGCCGATGGTGCGGCCCTCGTTGCGCATGGGCACGATGAGCAGGCTGTGGATGCTGAACCGCTCGATGTAGGGCTGCAGTTCGGGCCGCATCTGGGCGCGGATCTCGTCCAGGGGCCGGTTCTCCAGGCGCAGGGCCTGGCCGGTCCGGGCCACCCGGCCCACTCCGGTCTCGCCGGGCGCCAGGGGGGGCAGGCTGGGGAAGTCCGGGAGCAGGTCCTCGCCGCCGATGTAGGGCTGGGCCGCCTCGGACGGGTAGAGCAGGCCGTCCGGGCCCACCAGATGGAGGGTGCACAGGTCGCCCACCTGGACCGCCAGGTGGTGGGCGATGAGCTTGAGCGCCGCGGCATAGTCCGGCCCCACGCCGGCCAGGGTCAGGGACACGGCGTTCTGGGCTTCGGCCCGCTTGAGCCGCGCGGCCGTCTCCATCTCGGCGCGCTTGCGCTGGGTGATGTTGCCGGCGGTCACCACCAGCCGGTCCTGCCCGCCGATGCCGGCGAGCCGCATGTTCACTTCCAGCCAGAGCAGGCTGCCGTTCCGGGTGGAGCAGAGCCACTCGAAGGTCTGGGGCTCCCCGGCGGCGGCCTTGCGGGCCCACTCCCGGGCGGTGTCCTGGGTGTAGGGCCAGAGGCCGAGCCCCATGCGCCCCAGGTCCAGCTTCAGCAGGTCCTCGGCGGGGCAGCCGAACCATTCGCAGAGGCGGCGGTTCACGTCCAGGATGGCGCCGGTCCCGGGATCCTGGATGAAGATGCCGTCGTTGACCGAGTCGTAGATGGCCTGGAAACGCTTCTCGCTCAGGGGCAGCGGGCGGCTCATGGTTCCGCCGGCGCCGGCCCCCGGGCCCGGCGGATGCGGGCCCGGCGCCCGGCCCACCAGATGCCGAGCCGGTCGAAGTACAGGTAGATCACCGGGGTGGTGAACAGGGTGAGCATCTGGCTGAACACCAGCCCGCCGACGATGGCGATGCCCAGCGGCCGGCGCAGCTCGGAGCCGGTGCCCAGGCCCAGGGCCAGCGGCAGGCCGCCCAGCAGCGCGGCCATGGTGGTCATGGTGATGGGCCGGAACCGCAGCAGGCAGGCCTGGAAGATGGACTGCTCGGGGGTGGTGCCTTCCCGGCGCTCCACCTCGATGGCGAAGTCGATCATGAGGATGGCGTTCTTCTTGACGATGCCGATGAGCAGGATGATGCCGATGATGGCGATCACGCTCAGGTCGGTGCGGCAGGCCAGCAGGGCCAGCAGGGCGCCGACGCCGGCGGAGGGCAGGGTCGAGAGGATGGTGATGGGGTGGATCAGGCTCTCGTAGAGGATGCCCAGCACCAGGTAGACCGCCAGGATGGCCGTGAGGATGAGCACCCACTCGTTGGCCAGGGAGGCCTGGAAGGCCTGGGCGGTGCCCTGGAAGCTGCCGCGGATGGAGGCCGGCAGGCGGATCTGGTCCTGGGCCTTGTTGATGGCCGTCACCGCGTCGCCCAGGGCGACCCCCACCGGCAGGTTGAAGGTGATGGTCACCGAGGGCAGCTGGCCCTGGTGGTTGACCGAGAGGGACGTGTTCTCCAGCTCGTAGTGGGCGAAGGCGGAGAGGGGCACCAGCTTGCCGCTGGCCGGGCGCACGTAGATGGTCTTGAGGGAGTCGGGGTTCTGCCAGAACCTGGGCGCCACTTCCATGATGACGTGGTACTGGTTGAGGGAGGTGTACATGGTGGACACCTGGCGCTGGCCGAAGGCGTCGTACAGGGTGTCGTCGACCATCTGGGCGGTGACGCCCAGGCGCGAGGCGGTGGGGCGGTCCACCACCAGGGCGGCCTGGAGGCCCAGGTTCTGCTGGTCGGAGTTGACGTCGGTCACCTGCTTGAGGGTGCGCATCTTGGCCAGCACCAGGGGCGCCCAGCGGAACAGCTCCCTGGAATCGTCGCCCTGGAGCGTGTACTGGTACTGGGCGTTGCCCAGCCGGCCGCCGATGCGCAGATCCTGCACCGGCTGCAGGAACAGGCTGGCCCCGGGCACTCGCGCCAGCTTGCCGCGCAGCCGGGCGATGATCTGGTCGGCGGTGACCTTGCGCTGGTTGTTGGGCAGGAGGGAAAGGAAGAGCCGCCCGGTGTTGGTGACGCCGCCGCCGCCCACGAAGCCCATGACGTGGAACACGTCGGGATCCTGGCGCACGATCCCGGCCAGGGCGTCGAGCCGCCCGCGCATGGCCTGGAAGGAGGTGTCCTGGTCGGCCTGGATGGCGCCCATCATCCGTCCGGTGTCCTGCTGGGGGAAGAAGCCCTTGGGGATGGCGATGAAGAGGGCGACGGTGCTGACCAGGGTGCCCACCGCCACCATCAGGGTGAGGAACTGGTGCTTGAGCACCCAGGAGAGGGTCGTCTCGTACTTGCGGAGGATCGCCTGGAACCAGCGCTCGGTGGCCTGGAAGATCCGCCCGTGCTTTTCCTCCGAGTGGGGCCGGAGCAGCCTGGCGCACATCATGGGCGTGGTGGTGAG
>Ga0316231_1005158_pt1 | contig 10509 bp, 3 predicted proteins | sample TBH18027metaG_FD_206002 | JGI IMG/M metagenome (GOLD analysis project Ga0316231, IMG submission 206002) | Freshwater microbial communities from Trout Bog Lake, Wisconsin, USA - TBH18027 | ecosystem: Environmental > Aquatic > Freshwater > Lake > Hypolimnion/Profundal zone | place: USA: Wisconsin...
TATGTGCTCCCTGTTTCAAATACTATTAAAACAAAACTTCTAAAACTAAACCCAATTCAAAAGAAGATCCTAGAAATATTTAACTCCTAAATCTTGGGTGCTGCAATGCACAAAACAGGAGCTCTAAAGAGTTTGATTTTTGAGTTGAATGATTCTGCATTTGCATTTGTATTTCGGTTTACAAAGAAGTTAAGAATATGGGGCAGATTGTTTTTAACAGTATTTGATACTGTATTAAATTCTTTAATTTGAAGTTTATTTGTTTTCTCAATCCATTTTAAAAACCTTTGTTCAGCTTGACTTTTACTTTGAAGTTCATAAATATTTACGCAAACAAGGTATTAAAAATATTTAGGATTCTACTTTCCATTCGGTGTTGATGAAGATGTTGATTCAAAAGAACAAGCTCTTAGAAATATGAGTACTATATTTTTAGCTGGAACAGCAAAAACAGATAAGTTCGGTAATATTCAAGAAAGTTCAGGTGTCTCTAATTTAAAACATATAAATTACGGTGGCTAAAAAGTATCAACCAAAAATAAAAGTTAATTATTTTGCTGTTTTAGAAATGGAAAAATCTTTACTTAAACAGCATTATAGTTTCTTGGATTGTGAAATAAAAAATGACACACTATATTGTTATGGATTATTTAAACCACCAGAGTATTCAATTACATATCTCTATAGAGGAAATATAATACAAAGTTAACATCTCCTGAAGTAAAAATCAGAAGTCCTTTAATTGAGAATGATGATAATATTGATATGTATCCGAAAAATAATACACTTTGTCTTTACCATAAATCAGATCTTAGTTGGAATATTAATTGTCATTTATTTGATACAATTATACCTTGGACTCATGAATGGTTTGTTTATTATGAGTTATATTGTATAACTGGGAATTGGGAACATCCGTTTGTTCCTCATAAAATAATTGAAAAATAGATTTTGAAAAATCAAATAATATTGTAGAATGTAATTTTTTGAAAAAACACTTAATTTAATAGTTGGTGTTTCTATTTATAACAGGATTACAAAATATTTATAATGAGTAATAAATGGAATTAAAAATATAATGAATATAATTAATCTAGGTCTTATTAAAATTAGTACATTAATAAAAGCCCTTCTTCATAGTAGGGCTTTTATTTTTTGAAATTATTCAAAACATATTACATATCTTTGCACTGAAGTTTAATTTAAAAACAGTTTTATATTATATTAATGAATTTTATTAAGCCTATTAAGTTCTATATAATAAACATATTGTATTATGTGTAGCATCATAAAAAAAATAACTTTTATTGTTGTATTGGTTTTTGTTCCCTACTGTATTATTGCTCAATCAAAGATTGATAGCTTTAAGTATCAATTAAAGATAAGCACTAATGTTAATAACAAAATTGATATTAGTTATCAAATAGATTCATTATATTTTGATATATCAACTGACTCGGCTATTAAGTATGCAAATTATGGACTTTCGTTAATTGATGACGATCATGAACTGAATAAAAAAAATGATTTCTTATATACTTTAGGAATTGCATATTCGATATCGCATAAACATAAAGTTGCCTTAAAATATTATCAGCAAGCAGCTGAAGGTTATAAAAAAAATAATAACAAACAACGACTTATCAATACAATTGTGAATATAGGCACAGTGTATGGTCAAACATGTAATTATGACAAAGCTCTTTATTATTTTCAACAAACTTTATCAATGAGTAATGAACTGAAAGACACATTGAGGATATGCAATTCATTAACAAATATAGGCCTTGTTTATACTGCTTTAAAAGAATACAAATTAGCATTGAGTAATTTTGAAAAAGTATTGGAAATAGCAACAAAATTAAAGGATACTTACTATATTGCCAGTTCGTTAAATAAAATATCAAACTTATATACTAGTTTGCAAAATTATAGTTTATCATTAAAATATAATCTGAGAGCTTTGGAAATGTTAAAAAAGACAAAGAATACTGAATTTTCAGCTTATGTAACGTGTGATATAGGTGAAACATATAAAAAACTTGATAATATAGATATGGCTTTAAAATATTTTGGGAATGCTTACTTGCTTTCTAAAGGTTTTGAAGATAAATTTTTAGAATCTCATATCCTATTTAATATTGGCGATATTTATATTTCAAAAAAAAATTATCCTAAAGCTAAAGAATATCTGGATAATGCCGAAAAACTTGCTACTTTAGCTGAGAATAAAGAAACTTTAAAGGATATTTATGAATCATTTTCCAAATATTATGCTAAAACTAACGATTTTCAAAAAGCTTTAGACTATTTTAAACAATTCAAAGATATAACTGATAGCATATATACTAAAGAAAGCAGTGATAAAATTGCTGAATTACAGGTTAAATTTGATATTCAGGAAAAAGATAACGAAAATGAAATACTTCGTCAGAAAACGGAAATACAACAATTAGCTATAAATAAACAGATATATTTAAGAAATACATTTATTTATATCTCAATAATTATTACTTTATTAGTTATTTTTGTTTTCTTTCGTTATTGGCTAAAACAAAGAGCTAATAAAATTCTAACTCAAAAAAATGAGTTTATAAATATACAAAAAAATGAACTTCAAGAGGCTTATAATACAAAAGATAGACTCTTTTCTATTATTACACATGATTTAAAAAATCCTTTTGGTTCATTAGTTTCATTGTGTGGTTTCTTAGAAGAAAATTATTATACTCTTAATGATGATCATAAGTTCAGTGCAGTACAATCGTTAAAAAGATCAATTATAAATGTAAATGAATTGTTGATTAATCTTACTGATTGGTTAAATTCGAAAATAGATAATCTTAAATTGGAAAAAACTAATTTTAATTTGAATGTTATTATTAATTCTGTATTGAACATTTATAAGTTTCAAGCAGAACAAAAATCAATTGATTTACAAATGCATCTTGAATCTAATATTATTGTTTTTGGTGATGAACGAATAATTAAAACTGTTTTACGGAATTTGATAGATAATGCTTTAAAGTTTACTCCTGTTCAGGGGAAAATTGATATTAATGCAACAGAAGACAATGATAAAGTTATAGTTGCTATAAAAGATACTGGAGTTGGCATTGATGAAGTTGACAAAGATAAATTATTTAATTTAGGAGCAACTTTTACTACAGAAGGAACACAATACGAAAAAGGAGGTGGTTTAGGTTTAATACTATCTAAAGAATTTATTGAAAAGAATGAAGGAAAGATTTGGTTTGAGAGCGAAATTGGAAAAGGAAGCACATTTTATTTTACATTAATTAAAGGAGGTTCTTATGAAAAAGATTAAAGTTATATTGGTTGACGATCATAATATTGTCAGAGATGGATTAAAGATATTACTTATGAATTTGCCCGATATAGAGGTTATAGGAGAAGTTGCTACCGGAGCCGATCTCTTTGATCTTTTAAAATTAAAAATGCCAGATGTACTTTTGATGGATATTTTATTACCTAAAATGTCGGGTATAGCTATTACAGAAAAACTTAGACGCGAATTTCCTGATATAAAAGTAATAATGTTAACTGCAAGTATTAATGATGAATCTATTATTGATTCTTTTAAAGCTGGTGCGTTGGGTTATCTATCTAAAAGTATTCAAAGAGAAGAGTTAATACAGGCTATTAAAGAAGTGAATAGTGGTAAAGAATACCTTGCTAAATCTATTTCAGAAACAGTTCTAGATAATTATAAAAAAGCAAAAGATCGAACAATAAACCAACATTATGAAATCACCACACGAGAACTTCAGATTATAGAATTATTTACCGAAGGTTTAAGCTATAAAGAAATTGCTGACAAGTTAAATATCTCAACAAGAACTGTTGAATCTCATAAGAATCATATATTTGAAAAATTAGAAATAAATTCAATAGCAGATTTAGTGAAATATGCCATTAGACATGGTATAATTAATATATAAAAAACAGAACTACAAAAAATAATAGTTAACATATTATACAAAATCATTTTACCTTATCAGTAAAATTACCTACTAATAAAACAGTATAATTACTTATTGTCATATTGTTTTTATAATTGTTACTTTGCATTTTTCATAAAAAGTAAATTTAATTAAACGCCCTGTAGCTATAGGGTATGTTTGCAGGGCTTTAATTACTTATATGCAAAAAAATAAAAAGTGTATCTATAACAATAATTAATAATATTAAAATGAGAAAAATCTTTACTCTTTTATTTGTAACAATGTTACTATTGCTTTCGGTTCAGAACTTGAAAGCTCAATTGCAAAACATTCCTTGTACTGGGTTTAATGCAGATGTAGTTGCTAATGGTGCCGCTACTTCTACAGCTTCTACATCAAACGATGTTGATGGTCAAAGCTACGTTTTGGTTGACAATACCTTTACTTCAGGTAGTGGTTCTGTTTGTACAACCACCGGTGTATATAGCACCAGTGTGGCGATAATCAATGGCTCAGGGCTAACTTATACTTTACAGTCGGCAAGTGGGAATAATTCATTACGAGTTCCCTATAACAGTAATGCGTCTTTAACATTAACAACTCCGGTATATGCTTCCTCTATCTATTTTCTTGCTATGGGGGGAAATGGGACACAGACTGCTACTGTTACTGTTAATTTTTCTGATGGTTCTAATCAGGTATTTTCAAGTATTTCCGTTTCTAACTGGTGCACTCAAAATCCAAGTGGTGGCTATAGTGCCGAAATGTATAGAACTTTACGAAGTACATCTACTACATGTTCTACTGGTATATGTGAATATTTTTGGGAAAGTAGTAGTTTGGCTATAAGTACAGCTAACCAGTCAAAAGCAATTTCTTCAATTAACTTTGCCGATGGGACAACAGGTACAGTCCTTAATGTATTTGCCATTGCAGGGAACTTGATAACACAACCATGTGCAACACCTACCAATCAACCTACTACTTTAACTTTCTCTCCGGGTTCTACAACGGTGACGGGATCTTTTACAGCTCCTACTACCGGTACTCTTCCCGATCATTATCTTATAGTTAGAAATACAACAGGAATTGCTCCATCAGCACCTGCTAATGGAACAACATACTCAAGCGGTACTCCATTAGGTACAAGTACTTTTGTGGCGTATCAAACAACTACAACAATATCGGATGCAGGTCTGACAGCCAATACACTTTATTATTATTTTATTTATGCAGCTAATTCAACCTGTGTGGGTACTCCACCTTTATATTGTACTTCATCTCCACTAACAGGTAATGTTACTACAGCATGTGCAACGCCAACTGCACAACCAACAGGCTTAGTATTGACTCCGGCAGTTACATCAATTTCAGGTTCTTTTGCCGCAGTATCAGGTGCCGATCATTATTTGGTTGTAAGGAGTACTCTGAGTAGTCTGAGTGCAACACCTGTTGGCGGAACATCATACGACGTAGCAGGTGCTTCATTGGGAGGCGGTACTGTTGTTTCTTATCAAACAGGAATAACTTTTACAGATAATAGCCCAACTACCGGTTCGCTTAATTATTATTATATCTTTGCTGCTAATTCAATCTGCTCAAGTGGTATAGTTGCTTATTTAACTACATCTCCTCTTACAGGGAATTCATATACGCTTTGTGCTACACCTACCAATCAACCTACTGCTTTAACTTTGGGAGTCAGTAATCCTGTTTCAGGATCTTTTACAGCTCCAACTACCGGTACTCTTCCCGATCATTATCTTATAGTAAGAAATATGACAGGTAGCACTCCGACACCTGTAAACGGCACAACGTACACTGCCGGACAACCAATTACAGGTTCAACTGATACTGTAGTTGCATACCAGACAGGAGTTACATTTTCAGATGCGAATCATATTTTAGCTACACAATATACTTATTATGTTTTTTCTGCAATTGCTAATACATGTGCTGGACCTGTTTATAACACAACATCGCCACTCACAGGTGTTACAACTATCACCAAGACTACAATAACAGCTACTGGTAATGGCACTTGGCAATGCCCAATAGGTGTTAGCTCTGCTGTTGTTGAATGCTGGGGAGGCGGAGGCGGAGGCGGAAGTACTTCTGTAAAATATTCGTTAGCTGGTGGAGGTGCCGGTGGGGCTTATGTTAAAAATACTGTTACCGTTTCTGGCGGTACAACTTATAAATATACTGTAGGAACCGGTGGTGCTGCGGCAACAGCTGGTAGTAGTTCCTATTTTGGAAATACTACTGCCGGGTCACCAACAGGGGCGACTGTTTTAGCTGTTGGTGGTGCTTTGGGTGCTTCTAATACAACTACAGGAACTTCTACTACTTATACTTCGTCTTCTTCTGGTGCTCAAGCTACAACAGGTAATGTTCCCAACAGTGGTGCAACATGTAGTGTTTACGGAGCCGCCGGTACTGCCTGTAATGTCAGTAGTCACTATTCAGGAGCAGGAGGTACAGGTGCAGGTTCTTGTAGTTCTACTGCCGGTGGTGTCGGTGGTGCTTATGAAATTACAAGTGCTGCCGGTGCAGTTGGTACTCAACCCGGAGGTGGTGGAAGTGGGGGTGAGAATGCTAACTCAACAACCGCCAGAACAGGTGGTACCGGTGGAGCAGGACAAATTCAAATTACTATCACATTAGCATCATGTACAACTCCTTCTGCACAGCCAACCATTTTAAGTTTAACTTCCAATTCTTATACTGTTACCGGTTCATATACAGCATCAGCAACTGCTGACCATTATCTGATATTCAGAAGTACCAGTAGTACTTTTACTGCTACACCACTGGTTAATGGAACCGGATATGCTCCAGGGACTGTGTTGGGCGGTTTAGATACTGTGGTTGCATTTACATCGGGAACATCATTTACAGATGCCGGTCTTCATGCAACTACAACATATTATTATTTTGTATTTGCAGCCAATTCGGTGTGTACCGGAGGACCTATGTATTTAACTTCATCACCACTTACGGGAAATACGACTACTCTTACACCTCCAATAATATCAGTACAACCTTCCACAACACCACAATCACTTTGTCAGAATGCTACACCAACAGTTTTGTCGGTTACAGCATCACCTGCAACATCTTATCAATGGTATAGTAATACAACTAATTCAAATAGCGGAGGCACTTCACTTGGTTCAGGCAATGGAGCACAAACTAGTACTTACACACCTGTAACATCAGTAGCAGGTACTTTATATTATTATTGTGTTGTAACTAATTTAGGAGCAACAACCTCATCTAATGTTTCAGGTTCGGTTTTAGTCAGTCCTACTGCAGTAGGAGGCACAGCTACAGCTACAGCTTCTACTATATGTTATGGTGTTGGAACTACAATAACATTAAGTGGTTATACAGGAACTATACAATGGCAACAATCGGCTGATGGTCTTACAAACTGGGCTGCTGTTACCGGAGGAAGTGGTGCAACTACTGCTACCTACACAACACCTAGTCCGCTTACAGCAGCAACCTATTATATGGCTGTTGTGTCCAGTGGAGTCTGTCCATCTGCTAATTCAACTACTGCATCAGTAACTTTTACTAATAATATTACTTCTACTACTCCAGGTAACAGAAATGGAACAGGAGTTGATACCTTAAAAGCTACTGCAGCTTCTGGAACAATAACATGGTATTCTGCTGCAACAGGAGGTACTTCTATCGGAACAGGTTCTCCTTTTATCACACCATCAATTAGTTCAACAACTACCTATTATGTGGATGCTGAAACAGGAAACACCAGTTCAGGAAGTGTTACTATTGGAACAGGTACAACTTTAACAAGTTCTACTGGATACCCAAGTTTATTTGATAATTACTGGTATCAAAGCTGGCAACAATTGGTTTATACCGCTGCTGAATTACAAGCTCAAGGTTTAACAGCAGGAAATATTACAGCTCTTAAGTTTGATGTTAGTGCTCTAGGGTATGCAGCACCAACCGGTTTTTCAATTAGTTTAGGGTCTACAACAAACTCTATTTTAACTGCTTTCCAAACAACCGGCTTAACTACTGTTTATGGTCCTGTTACTCCAACACCAGCTACAGGATGGAATACATTTACATTGTCTACTGCTTACAATTGGAATGGCACTTCAAATATTTTAGTTGATTTGAGAATGACAGGAGCAATGGGTTCCTCAAATCCAACTTGTTATTATACTGCTACCACAAACAATACAGTTCTTTATGCATATTCAACAAGCAGTAACACGAGTTATTGGACTTCAAGCCCAACTCCTACCGCGTCCACTTCTAGATTTAATGCAATCTTTACAGGTCAGGTTGGAAATACTTGTACAAGCCCACGTATACCGGTTATTGCTACAGTAAGTACACTATGTGCTACTCCTACTGCTCAGCCTACCGTTTTAAATTTAATTCCCGGTGTAACTACTGTTAACGGCTCTTTTACAGCATCAGCAAGTGCTGACCATTACCTAATAGTTAGAAATACAACAGGCAATACACCAACTGCTCCTGTTAATACAACAACGTACACAGCCGGTACATCAATACTTAGCACAGGTGACTCTGTTATAGCATATCAAACTACAACAACAATTTCTGATTCAAGATTATTAACAACAACTCAATATTATTATTTTATTTATGCTGCCAATTCTACCTGTACAGGTGGACCAATTTATTTAACAACTTCACCTCTTACAGGAAATACAACTACTCAATTACCTTTAAACGGAACTTATACTATTAATGGAAGCCTTCCAACAGGTAGCGGAAATTATAAGACATTTGGTGCTGCTGATACGGCGTTAATAAATCAGGGTATAAGTGGGCCTGTTATTTTTAATGTAGCTACAGGCACATATACTCAGCAAATAGATTTAGTTCCTATTGTTGGTGCTTCTTCAATAAATACCATAACTTTCCAGGGAGCAAGCGGTGATAGTACCAAATCTATACTTACTTATGCTAATAGTACAAGTGGTGCTAATTATGTTGTCAGATTTAACGGTGCTCAATATATTACTATAAAATCAATGACCATTAGTGCAACAAATACTACATATGCAAATGCGGTAGTTTTTACCAACAGTACTAATAATCTAAATGTTTTAAATTGCGTAATAAATGGTATTAATGCAGGAACTGATGCAAGCCCATATCCTCTTGCAACAGCAGTTACAATCTCAGGATACTCTTATACTAATATACTAATTGATCACAATGTTTTTAATAATGGAAGTTATAGTTTATATTTTTATCCATCTACAGCTTCTACTAATAATACAGGGATTACTATTACTTTCAATACTTTTAACGGAGGAACATCCGGTGTAACAAAATGTGTTCAACTTGGCGATCTTGCTGCCTTTAACTTTGGCTATAATACAATTACAATACCATCAGGTAGTACTGCAACTTGTTTATGGATCGATTATATGAGTGGATTGTGGAAAATCCATGATAACACTTTAAAAAATCTAGGAACAGGAATAGCTTTTTCCGGATATTACAGTTGTGCAGGAGTTGGAACAGGAAGCGAAGCTTTAGTATATAACAATTATTTCTATTCAGTAGGAAGTACTAATTGGGGTACTGATCTCTGTGGTCAGAGTTATGTAAAATATGTATTTAATACCTTTGTTAGTAGTTCAGGTTCTGCTTATGGTACTTTTCATTTTGGTTCCTATTATGGAACATGGTCAAATGATATCTTTAATGATAATATAGTATTTAATACAGGTAGCGGACCGGCAGTATATATTGCAGGGACTTCCGGTTCAGGCACTGCACCTGTAAATTTAACAATGGATTATAATGATCTATACTCAACATATACAACTTTATTAAGCTACACACCTACAACTACAGTTTATACTTATGCATCAATCACATCCTGGCAAACCAGTGGTTATGGATATGATGCTCATTCAATTTCAGCAAACCCTACTTTTACTACTACGGGAGATCCACACATTACTAATAATACATTAAACGTTGGTACTCCAGTTTCAAATGTTACTATCGATATTTATGGTCATACAAGATCATTATCTACACCAACTATTGGAGCAGATGAATTTACTATTCCTACAATTACAACGAGTGGAAATGCTTTAGCAGTGTGTTTTAATAGTAGTCCACAAACAACAACTTTAGCATATACAGCTACTACTAATTCTCCTGTTTCTTATTCAATTGCTTGGAATACTGCAGCACACACTGCTGGTTTAAGTGATCAAAGCTTAACTACATTTACTTTCTTATCCGGTGGAGGAACCATGACAGGAATAAATATTCCAGCTTCACTTCCAGCAGCTACATATTATGGAACTTTGACTATTACTAATGCAGGAGGATCCACAAATTTCTATACTATAAGTGTAGTAGTGAATGCACTTCCGACAGTAACTTTTACAGCCCAACCGGGAGCAAATGCATGTATAGGTACCAATGAAATATATACAACTCAAACAGGAATGACAAATTATGTTTGGGGTTTTTCAGGAGTATTAGGTACAGATTATAATATTAT
>Ga0316231_1005160_pt1 | contig 10508 bp, 12 predicted proteins | sample TBH18027metaG_FD_206002 | JGI IMG/M metagenome (GOLD analysis project Ga0316231, IMG submission 206002) | Freshwater microbial communities from Trout Bog Lake, Wisconsin, USA - TBH18027 | ecosystem: Environmental > Aquatic > Freshwater > Lake > Hypolimnion/Profundal zone | place: USA: Wisconsin...
GGAAACGCAGCGCATCCCGCCGCCTTGGTGGTCTGAACCACGATTCCCGCAAGGCTCAAGGGGTTCTTCCCTGCCTTTTCGGCATCATCGCAGGCCCAACATTGCAACGATATCCGCAGGCAAATGGACCGGCATGCCCGTGGCGGGAAAATCGCGGGGATTCCGGGTCACGATGCCCACGCTCCCACCGAAGAACCTCCCCCACTTTTGATCACACCCGCTCAGCCCGGCCCGGCCACTTCGTCCATCGGGCGGATCGAGCCGTCTGGGAAGCAGATGTTGGCCCCGTGGCCGTGCATGTTCCCGATCTCGATCAGCCACGGCTGGGTGCTCCACTTGTAAGGAGTGGCCTGGTTCTCGTCGAACATCGTCGGCGTGTAGTGGATTTTCGGCCTCCCGTCCTGGCTTTTCGCGGTCACGAGGCGCTTGATCGAGGGGCACATCCAAACCTCCGGTGTGGCCCCATAAGGAGCCATTTCATTCAGCCACCAATCCTCGTAGGCATTCTGATTGTCTCCGAGTTGGTCCACCGGCTCCTGCGGCCAGTGGCCCTGGTCTTGCAGGTAGGCGGCGAGTGAAACCTGAAGCGAGCGCATGTGTACCATGCATGCAGGTCCCTCAGCTTTCAAAGGAAGCCCAGCGGTGACCGTGACAAAAAGCACCATGAGTATGCCAAGAATCGCAACGACCGCGAGAATCTCGATGAAAGTGATTCCACGGCACCTCGCAGAGCAATTCGTAAAGCCCACTCTTCGGATCGCTAGTTTGTGGATGAGCTTGTTGTTGTCCTCACGCCCGTGAATTTGAAGGCGGTGACGGGGATCAAACCGGCGGCAGTCGGGTAGTTTGTTACAGCTACTACTATAACTCCAGTTATAGCGTTCGTGGTAATCCCAACGATTTGGTTTGTGGCTGCAACAGCCGGCGATAATTGGCCTTTCCCGCTGAATGCCCCGGTCGGGCTGTTCAGATTCAGCGAGCCCTGAAAGTTACCCGCCGAGTTATTATTGGCATTCACAAAGATAATTGGCAAAGTCAGCGTGCCATTGGTGCTGGTAGTTGTTCCCGAAGAAACCGACGAGTCCAGCACACCATCGAGTTGGGACCCGTTGATATTGGCCACCACGGACCCCCGTTGGATCTGTCCATTCATGAAGAAAACCCATGTGTTTTGCGTAGGGGTGGCCGTTTGGGTGCCTCCCGAGTAACGGAACCGAAAAATCCCGGTGACATTCTTGGCCCTGGTGGTGGCCTGATACGCACCATCCACGCCCGTGAGCAAGGGCGAGCCGTTTTGAAACGGCGGACCGCCGAACGAGCCGGCATGGGCGGTCGCGGCGGTGAAGGCGAGCAGGAGGAGGGCGATGGAGCGCTTCATAGGCCCCATTTCTTACCGGAGAGTTCCGGCTCTGACAAGCACAAAGTTCAGGGCACAGGAAGGGTGTGATTATCGGTGGGGAGGTTATTGCAGACCGCCCTCGGCCTGCTGCTCGGGGCAAAGGCGGCCGGGGGCGACCTCCCTCCATTTTTTTACTCAGGGGATTTTTCCTGCCCGATCACTTTCCCACAGCGTGAAAGAATCGGGCGGAGAGTTCGCCGGGTTGTTCCTGATGTATCGGACAACGGCCGCAAAGTGGGCGTCGCTGCGGATGAGGGTATCGCGGTAGTTTGTCTGCCAAAGAGCGCCGTCGCCGATCTCCCGCGCGGAAATGGATTTCCACGAGCCCACAAGCTTTGGCAGGCCAACTCTTGGGGAGCAGAGCACATGGACATGCTTCGGCATAATGACCCAGCTCGCAAAATCGGCGCGAACGGCTTCGTCACGCATCAGGACGGCGGCCAATGCCCGCCGGTTTCCGGGGTTCCGCAACACGCAGGCCCCGCATCCCCGGTCGAGAAAACCCTCGATTTGCCTTGTGAAATCCTGGTGATACTCGCGCCGGTGCTCCGGCGACCAAGGCTGCGGGTGCAGAGCAAGCCACGCCACTCGCTGCTCACGGAAGGGATTCAGAAAATCTGCGGGCAGAGAATCTTTCAGCCGGAACGTGAGAAATTGCCAGGCGGTTCCCTGCTGCCAATGAGGCAGCTTTTTCCCGTGAGTCTCAATCGGGTCCAACGGGCTGAGAAAATTGGCGCTCACAAACATGACCTTCTCTCCACCAAAGAGGATGCGTCCATTCGAAAATGCGCGAGGGAAAACATGCAATGGCGGCAGCCCGCCCCCGGTCTGCTCGGCGAGAGGCGGCCGCAGCCTCCCAAAAACTCTCGGATCTCATTTTCCGCTTCATTCAACCGAATTTTATGATACGGATGCACCCATGCCGACGATTCTGCGGGAACGGGGATACAGGTTCATGGTCTTCGTGGATGAGCCGGACGAACCCGCCCATGTGCATGTATTCAAAGATGACAATGCGGCAAAAGTCCGCTTGGATCCGATTCAGGTTCTTGTAAGCCGTGGGTTTCGCGCCCACGAGGTCACCGAATTTCTTGCGATCATCGAAACCCACAAATCCGAACTCATCACAGAATATGAAAGAATCCATGGAACCAAATGACCTTCTCTATCCGGACGTTCTCCGGATCCGTTTTGTTGACGGGAACATGGTCTGGGATTTTCTGGACGGGCGGTCCTGTTCCGTTCCTTTGGCATGGTATCCCACCCTTATGCTGGCCACCCCCGCCGAAAGAGCGGACTACCACATCACGCACTATGCGGCTCACTGGCCACATCTGGATTACGACGTGGGAGCCAACGCGATCATTTGCGGCCACAAAGAATCCGCATTTTTTTCGCGGCGGGCATGGGGAAAGAATAACGCGAAACTTTCCTCCGGAGAGTCTTTGGCTGCCTGAAAATCGAACGGCTTCGAGGCTTTGACGCGGAGGGACGCTTTTCCGCCGGACGGCAAGGTGCTCAAGCCGGAGCTGACGGCACATCGCCCTCCAAATGGGGAGGCAGACCGGTTTGCACAGCGAGGCGGCAGCCCTCGCCGCCTGGTTGTGCTCCCTGCACCAAACGCTCGACCGGTCCCATTCAAAATGGGATGCGGCATCAGATCGCAAGCGCGTCGAGCCCGGTGAAGGTGACCGTGAGCCCGCCGATTTTCCGGGTGTGCGGGATCGGGACATTGGTGGCGACAACGAGATTCTTTCCGGCCGGATGGAGAGAGCGGAAGACCTGGAGGTTTTTGGGGTCGAAGCGGGTGGCGTCCCATTTGCACTCGATGGCATCGGCGACGCCACGGCCTCCGGGGAGGACGAAATCCAGCTCATGCCGGTCCTTGTCGCGCCAATACATGACCGTCGGCTCGCCGGGGTCGGAAAGCAGGCGGTCGAGCACGAGATGCTCCCAGAGGAGCCCGCAGTCCTCCGGGCGAAGGTCGGCCCACCCCCGGGCAAACGCGACGAAGCCGGTATCGAAGCCGTAAACTTTGGGCTGGCGGACGAGCTCGCGCTTCCCCCCCTTCGAGTAGGGACGGATGAAGGTGGCGACATGGGTGAGTTCCAGCACGTCGAGGTAGGTGAGGACCGTGGGCCGGCTCAGACCGCAGAGGCCCGCCAGCGCGGTTGCCTCCATCTGGCCGCCGCTGAGGCGCAGAACGCTTTCGACGAGCTTGAGAAAGCCTCCGCGCTTTTCCCCCCGGAAGAGTTCCTGCACATCACGGGCATAGTAGGAATCGAGCCATTCGGAATAAAAGCCGGGGTCGTAGACCTCTCCCAAAACGGGCGGGAAATCACAAAAACACTTATTACAAATAGTCGGACTAAAAGCAACAAATACAATCTACAGGAGGAAATTTCTGGGGGCGCACAAAAGATGCTGAGCCGGACGCCAGACGCGAGGGGCGCATGCCTGAGACTTCAGTAAAGAAAACCGAAAAGCCAGAGGGGGATGCGGTTCCCGCTGCCCAAAGGGAGGTCGTCGAGCGCCAGGAAGGCATTCTTCAATCCGGCAAGTTGCCGGGTTCCCGCCTTGGTTGGCGAAGCCCTCGGCCTGCTGCTCGGGGCAAATGCGGCCGGGGGCGACCGCCCTCCATTGGAAGGCGGTCCTCCGGCTCCAGAAATTCTGATGCTATCCGCGAGAGGTCGTGTATTTTGGACCACCAAAAGTTTCCATCATGCCGTTTTCAGAAATTATCGACCAGTCGCTGCGGGAGAAATCCCGTGTGGTGAGGGCGTTCGAGGCGCTTATCGGGCCGATGGACGACCGCGGCCTGCGGGAACTGGCGGGGCATGCCGCGGCGCTGACGAGAAGGCATTTCGGGCGCACGATGCGCTTGTTCGCGCCGGTTTATCTTTCGAACGAATGCATCAATTCCTGCGCCTACTGCGGGTTTTCCCGCGAGAACGCGATCCAGCGAGTGACGCTCGAAATCGACCAGGTCGAGGCCGAGGCCAGGCATCTGGCGTCCGAGGGGTTCCGGAATATTTTGCTGGTGGCCGGCGAGCATCCGAAGTTTGTGGGCGGCGAGTATCTGGCGCAGTGCATCGCGCGGTTGCGAGGGTTTGTTCCCGGCCTCTCGATCGAGGTGGCCCCGATGGAGGCCGAGGCCTACCGGCCGCTGGTGGATGCCGGGGCCGAGGGGCTGGTTGTCTATCAGGAATCCTATCACCGGGAGACCTACCGGAAAATGCACCTGCACGGGCCGAAAAAGGATTTTGTCTGGCGTTTGGACACCGCGGAGAGAGGCCACGAAGCGGGGTTCCGCAGGATCGGGATCGGGGCGCTTTTCGGGCTCTGGCACTGGCGGGAGGAGGCGGTGGCGCTGGCGGCGCACCTGGAATATCTCCAGCGCGCCTGCTGGCGCTCGCAGATCACGGTGAGCGTTCCCAGGCTGCGCCCGGCTGCGGGGGAGTTCGAGCCGCTGCACCCGCTGCCCGACCGGGAGTTCATCCAGCTTCTTTGCGCGCTGCGCGTGACGTTTCCCACCGCCGGCATCGTGCTGAGCACGCGCGAGTCGCGGGCTTTGCGCGACATCGTGGCACCGCTTGGCGTGACGATGATGAGTGCGGGCAGCCGCACGGAACCGGGAGGCTACACGGGACAGGGGCGCGAGGCGCTTCACCTGACCGTCCGCGGGAAACCTGTGGATGGAACCGGCGGGGCGGAGGCAACCGGGCAGTTCGCGATTTCCGACGACCGGGACGCGCGCACCATGGGAAGCGTGCTGGCCCGCATGGGCCTGGATCCGGTCTGGAAAGACTGGGATGCGGGCATCCTTGGTGCCGCATGAAGACCGTGAAAATCAACGGGGCCGAGCGCCGCCTGAACGCGGCCACGGTTGCAGGCATGGTGGATGAGATGGAGTTGCCAGGCCCTCTGGTGCTGGTCGAGCACAACGGCCAGGCCTTGCGGAAGTCCGAATGGGAAGGCACGCCGCTTCGCGACGGAGACCGGATCGAAATCCTGAGGGTCGCGGCGGGCGGGTGACGGCTTCCCTACAGCGAGGTGGCTGTGCGGGTTTTGTTTTCCCAACGGGTCAGCAGGTGGATGACAATGTTGGTCCCGAACTTGTAGGTGTTGGAAAGCGAGTCGGCCGCGACGTTCCGCACGTAGGTCGCCCGGTTGTCCCAGATCACCTGATCGATCGCAACAAACGTATATTCATGAGGCGGCGGGCATGTTCGCGTGTCGATCTTCCCGTCCTCCATGAGGCCGACCTGCCACATGTCCCCGTAGTCGTTCGGGGTGTAAATGATCGCGACTTCGCCGTAGATTTTCAGCGCATAAACCGGTTCCCGGTAGTAGTTCAGCCCGGTCGGGACTTCCTTGATCTCCGGGAAATATGCCTCGGAGGTATAGATCGGGTGAGTGGGCGGTAGGGTCTCCCAGTCTTTGTCCACATCGGGGATCACCCGCTTCATCTCCCGCCGGAACGCGATGTCGAACCGCGAGAACCTTCCGGGGACCGAACTGTCGCCCCAGACCGCACCCCCGAGCCGGATATATTTTTGGAGGTTTTCCACCTCCTTGTCGCTGAGCTTGAAATCGCGGGTTCCCGTCATGAAAATAAACGGGGGCTTGACCGAGAACAACTCGTCGCTGTCGAGTTTGATGGATTTGACGTTCGTGTAGTTGGTCTTGACCTTGTTTTTCGACCTCGACTGCATGAAGTAGAGGAGGTTCGGGAGGCTGCCTTTCTCGATAATGTTGTTCACCACGCGGATTGTCGAGTTCCAGTTTCCGCCGGCGTATTGGCCGATGTAGGCGGTGAACTCGAATTCGCGCTGCCGGGTGCCCGTCCCGCTGCCGGTGCCTTTTCCCCAGCCGCTGGTGAACTTTTTGATGGCGGAGGCCTGGGCGCCGGTGAGCCCGTCGATCCCGGCGCTGGCGGGTTTGGGCGCGGTGATTTCCGTCGAGGGGGGAGTCGTGGTCACCGGGGCGATGACCATCGGCGCCATGGTGAAGTTCACGGGCGACGGGGCGACCGTGGTGATGGTGTTCACCGGGTTGGAAGTGGGGGTCACGATATTCGGCGTGGTGACGGGCGGGGTGTTCTGCGGGGGAGGGGTGGCGACATTGGCTTCTCCGCTGGTGAAACCGCCTGATTCCCCCTCGAAATCCGGCGGCTCCTGAACGGTCTGAAAGAGCACGGTCGTTCCAAAAATCGCCACGAGAATGACGTGGAGAACAAAAGAAATCGTGAAATCCCGCGAGTTGCTGAATTTATCGACCAGTTTCTGGACCAACGGATTCTTTGCGGAGGGCATGATCAAACCGTAGAGCATTCCGCCCTTCCCTGCGAGAAAAAATCTCGGCGGAAAATCCCGGATCAGCATGCCGCGCGGACCCCGGGAGGGCGAACCTCCGTGTGAGCCGACTTTTCTCCTGCATTAAACATCACGGCTCGGACAGAGCCTCACCCTCCCGGTCTGGATCGCGGGCCGCTCAGTCCAGCATCTTCCGGAGGTTGACGGCCGCGTCGAAGCATTCTGCCGCGCAGCTTCTGGCAGCTTTTGACAGGGGTTTCCAATCGGACCGCACCCGCCGGACCGCCTCGGATGCTTCTTCCAGGCTGCGGACAAAAAACATGCCGGTTTGATCCGGGAGGTAGGGGCCCGCGCCGGTGGGTTCGGTGATCACCGGTCTGCCCAGGGCGAGATAGACGGCCGAGCGGTCGCTGAGCCAGCCGGACATGGCAAAGCTCTCCAGTTTGATGGCGGTGAATTCGGCGGTGGAGCGGCGCAGGTATTGGTAGTAGAGGCGCGGGGTGCGGGCGATCGAGTGGGGCACGATATGGTGCCAGCCGAGGCCCGTGATCCGCTGCCGCTCCGGATCATCCGCGGCGAGATTCATGGCCAGCTCGAAGCGCGCGCCCGGATGCAGGGCGGGGAGGGCTTCGAATTTTTCAAACGCGGCCTTTTTCGAGAAGTCCCTCCACTCGCCGTCCCATTCGATGTTGCCGTCCCAATACCATTGCCCGATGGTGGTGAAACGGTCTTCCCGCGGGCGGGGGGCCGGTTCGAAGATCGTCGTGTCCACCAGCGGGAAATAGGTTTTCCAGCGCACGGTGGTCGCGGGCACGCGCGAGCCCGGGCCGTAAATGTTCAGCCCGATCGACCAGAACTCGTCGTGTTCGGATTGCCCCATTTCCATCCGCTGCATCCAGAAACACACCTCGGTGGGATCCAGGCTGCAGAGCTTGCGCTGGCTGAACAGCCCGAGCAGCGGGTTCCGGATCGAGTAGCTCAGGTTCAGGAGCACGCACGGCCCGGCCACCAGGTCCAGGAACTTCCGCCTCGTCATCCCGAAAAACCGGGTGCCGGGCAGTTCCTGCGTGGCGGGGTTGCCCGGAAAGATGATCAGGCAATAGTTGCGGTCCAGGCCGAATTCCCGCAGGCGCCTGCGGAACGTGTCCGCGATGAGCGTGTCCCGCCGCGGGTCGCCGGTGGACTGCATGATCTCGAGCCAGAGCGCCGGGCGGCCCATGCGCCGGAGCCCGAGAAGATACTGGAGAGGGACGGAGAAATTTCCGCCGCCCTCGGGATACTTCGCCGCAAACCCGCACCCGACGACAGTCACATCTTTGAGGCTGGCCGTCACGGTCGCGACCCTACCCCGATTTCCTGCGCTTGCCAAGCGGCGACTGGGTTTTCATGATGGGGTTCTCATGGACGCGATAATTGATCTCCTGCAACAGAACGCACTGATGCCCCGTGCCGACATGGCGCGACTGCTCGACATGGAACTCGTGGAAGTCGAATCGGCGATCGCCACGCTCGAGGCGGAGGGCGTGATCCTCGGCTACCAGGCGATCATCAACCGCGAGAAGTGGGACACGGAAAAAGTCACGGCGATCATCGAGGTGAAGATCACGCCTGAGCGCGACGGGGGGTTCGACCGCATCGCCGCCCGCATCGCGAAGTTCGAGGAGGTGCAGAGCTGCTACCTCGTGAGCGGCGGCTACGATTTGCTGATCGTCGTCGAGGCGCCGAACCTGCGGAACGCGGCGGCCTTTGTCGCGCAGAAGCTGAGCACGGTCGGTGCCGTGCAGGCCACCGCCACGCATTTCCGGCTCAAAACCTACAAGGAAAACGGGGCCTTCCACCAATTCGATTCCGCCCCCGAGCGGCTTTCCGTCTCGCCGTGAGCATCCGGATCGCCGACCACGTCCGCGACATTCCCCGCTCCGGAATCCGCGATTTTTTCGAGATCGTCCAGACGATGGACGATGTCATTTCCCTCGGCATCGGGGAGCCGGACTTCGCGACGCCGTGGCACATCCGCGAGGCGGCGATCTACGCGCTCGAGAAGGGGCGGACCGGCTACACCTCGAATCTCGGCCTGCCGCGCCTGAGGCGGTCGATCGCCGATTATGTCCGCAAAAAGTTCGGCCTGAAATACGAGCCGCTCTCGGAAATCCTGGTGTCGGTCGGAGTCTCGGAGGCGCTCGATCTCGCTCTCCGGGCCCTGCTGAACCCCGGCGACGAGGTGCTCTACCACGAGCCCTGCTACGTTTCCTACGCGCCCAGCATCACCTTGGCCCGCGGCGTCGCCCGCGCGATCGAGACCCGGGCGGAGGACAGGTTTTCGCTCCGCGCCGACGCGCTCGAAAAAGCGGTCACTCCCCGCTCGAAAGTGCTCATGCTCAATTTTCCGACCAACCCCACCGGGGCCACGATGACCGCCGAGCAGTGGGAGCCGATCGCGGAAATCTGCGTGCGCCACGATCTGGTTGTCCTGACCGACGAGATCTATAGCGAGCTGACATTCGAGGGCGGCGCGCACTCCAGCATCGCGGCCTGCCCCGGCATGCAGGAGCGGACGGTTTTTTTGCACGGGTTTTCCAAATCGTTCGCGATGACCGGATGGCGGATCGGGTATGCCTGCGCGCCGGCCCCGCTGATCGAGGCGATGATGAAGATCCACCAATACGCGATCCTCTGCGCGCCGATCATGGGGCAGGATGCCGCGATCGAGGCCCTCGAGCGCGGGGACGAGAGCGTCGCCAGCATGCGCCGCGAATACGAGCGGCGGCGGAACTTCATCACCCGCGCGCTGAACGACATGGGGCTCGAATGCCTGAAGCCCAAAGGCTCGTTTTACGTGTTTCCGAAAATCACGTCCACCGGGCTCACGAGCCGGGAGTTTTCGATGCGGCTCCTGCGCGAACACAAGGTCGCCGTCGTGCCCGGAACCGCCTTCGGCCCCGGCGGCGAGGGCCACGTCCGCTGCAGCTTCGCGACCGGTCTTGACCAGATCAAGGTTGCGATGGAGCGCATGGCGGTTTTTGCCGGCCGCTAACCCGGATATCTCGCACTTCAGAGAAACCGTGGAGCGGAGTGTTCCGGGGAGCGCACGCGCCTGGCGCGTGGTTTCGGCAGCCTCGCCGAACAACTTTATTGGCGGAGCGAGCGGAAGATTTGTATTCAAATTCCCTGCGCCAGGTAGGAAAAGGGACCATGCGCTTTGTTTTTGTCGGCTGCTTGATTTTCTTTGTGTCGCTTTTGCCGCCCGCTTTCGCCGGCCTCACGTGGGAGACCACGTATCGGGAGATCCGGGTGCCCGCGAACCAGAAGGAAGTGCTGGCCGATTTTGGGTTTAAGAACGCCGGGCCGGAGCGGGTCGATATTTCCTCGCTCCAGACTTCGTGCGGCTGCACGTCGGCGAAGGTCGATAGCAAGCAGATCGCCCCAGGGGAGTCGGGTGCGGTCCACGTGCGGTTCGAGGTCGGCGGACGCAAAGGCGAGCAGGTCAAAGGGGTTGTTGTCCGGACCTCCGACCGCGCCAAACAAAGCCTCGTCTTGCGGGCGCTGATCCAGGACCCCGTGGCATTCAGCCAAAAAGAATTCGTTTGGGCTTCCGGGACTCCGGCAACGCCGAAGGAATCCATCGTCGAGGTCGAGCCCGGCGCCCGGATCGTGGGGGTCGAGTCGATGAACGATCAATTCGATGCGAGGATCGAGGAGATGGAAGCCGGGCACCGATACCGGGTCGTCGTCACCCCCCGCTCGACATCTGTTCCTGTTGACTCCTCCATAAAAGTCCAGGTGGCCGATCCGAA
>Ga0316231_1005167_pt1 | contig 10496 bp, 9 predicted proteins | sample TBH18027metaG_FD_206002 | JGI IMG/M metagenome (GOLD analysis project Ga0316231, IMG submission 206002) | Freshwater microbial communities from Trout Bog Lake, Wisconsin, USA - TBH18027 | ecosystem: Environmental > Aquatic > Freshwater > Lake > Hypolimnion/Profundal zone | place: USA: Wisconsin...
GTTGTCGGACGTGGCTCGTAAGTGTTGGTAATTCCCCCTGGTTTCAGAGGAGTGGCGGGAAAGTGGCGGGATATTTTTGAGGGAAACGCCATCGTTGTGAGGCGTTACTTAATGATCCGTACATCCTCCGGAGACGACATGACTCGTAAGCGTGGCAAAGGCATCCCCGGCTTCTCGTTTTCCTGGAGAAGAGCCCTTGGGATCTCGCAGGCTCAGGCGAGACTCTCCCGTCAGATTGGAATCCCGCTCTCGCGGAGTGGGCGGCAACGCAAGATTGGGAGGATGACTGGGTGCTGTGTGCCGCTTCTGATCGGTGCTGGGGTAGTAAGGGCCATCCTTTTCATGATGTGATCCGGTCTCAGGAACTCGGGTCGATTCAATCGTCATATGCGAAGTCGAAGGCCCCTTTGTGGAGGTATGCCGCGAAGGTCCGGACAAAATCCAGGCTTACCCCCCCATTTATCACCTCATGCATTTCTGGAGTGAGGCTCTCGCTGATCAAGTAAGGCCCTACCCTTGGCAATTCGACGCCGAGTTGCTCCATATGGGCCGCGCCTCTGTCCAGGGCTTGAGCCCAGGCCTTCGCATCGTCTAGCTCAACCTCGGGTAGCCATTCACCATAGGTTCCTCCGATGTAGCGGGGATCTCGGTAACCTTCTCTGTTCTCCTTTGATCGCTGAATGGCTCCCTTAGGCTCCCAACCATAGGCTTTGCCTAAGTCGAATAGAGCATTCCAATGAGGATCAGGACAGTGCAGATTGTCGTAACCCACCTCGGGACGAGGCAGGCGGTGCATTTCCACGATGAACATGGAGAACCTCCGGGGAAAGGCCAGGCAGGCAGCCTTCTGAGGCTGGGGAGCGTCTGGACCGGTTAGTTGGGGTTGGGGGATTCCCCATTCTCCCCCGCGAGGGCAGACAAAAAATGTCTAACCTGCCCACCTCGAACGGGTCTTCGAAAAGATCCATTGGTGGGTTGACATTCGCTTTTTATTCGCCATCCTGAACAGTCCAGGAGGTGCTCATGGAAGTCCAAGCCCACACCACTCCGGAGAGTCGTCAGGCCCTGCGCAGCTACCTTCGGGATAGGCGCATGACGACCTCAATCCACCAAACGATCACGACCCAGACCCTCAACGATCTTGAGGAGGCTCTTCGGCTTTTGAAAGGGGTCCACCACCCATCAGAGGCATGGTTCGAGGAGATTGAGGCCTTCCTGGAGAAACGGGTTCCCAGTCCACTGCCAAACTCCGGCACAGCCCTACCTGGCCTCCTTGATGGCAATTAATGGATAAGGACCCTGGCCTTTTCTACGAGGTCAGTTCGCACCTCAGGAGGGAACTCTCTTGGCACCGCTCAATCCTTGGGAAAGAGCCATGGATTGGTCAATATTTGTCCAACCGAAAGTCTTATGATTAGGTGTGGGTTTGATGGCCCCGAAGTCACACCTCGAAGCAATCACAACAACATGAAGAGTGGCCCCAATGAGGGGTCCGGCAACCGAGCAAGCGTGCCACGGTGCCATGGATCGCAAGATCCCATGTGCAGGAATACAACCTGAAAAGGAGGCAGCCATGAACCCACGGGTTCAGCTTCGTCTACGGACCCATGCTGTGTCGCACCCAAGCCCTTTGCGGAGGGTGGTCCCATGACTCGATACGGTGTTTTGATCATGCGTAAGGACAACGCTGAACCACTAGGTGTCCTGGAGCTTGACCCATCAGGAATGCTGATCACTGCTGCATTCGAAGGAGGGGCAAATCCGTATGCCTTGGGCAAATTTGCCAACGGTTTGCTCGACCAGCCGATCTACAAGAAGTACGCAGAGGTTCTGGCGCAGGCAAAGGCCTTATCGCCCGAGGTAGTGGTGGCCGAGACGGAGCACATTGCGAATCTGATCAACGGCCAAGAAATGACCTTGGGTGGAATGCCGATTTTGGCGAGATGTTCTCAATGCAAGTAACAGCGAACAAAGAGGAGACTCTAATGCCATTAAATCAATCCTCGTACACGACCTTACTCGTCGACAGCAGGGAGAAGCGTAGTGGGATTGGCAAGCGAATTTCAAGCCTGGGCTACTCGGTGAAAACAAAGAAGCTATCTATCGGTGATTATTCACTTCCGGGGAAATTCATCATCGAACGCAAGGAAGCAAATGACTTTGTCACCAGCATCATGAATGGCCATCTGTTTCACCAGGCTGAGTTGCTGGCCTCCCATGCTGATCAGCCTTTCATCATCCTTGAAGGGAATCTTGGGGACACTTATTCCGCGATTGATCCCGAGTCAATCGCTGGCGCTATATCTGCGTTGCTCCTCTTCTACGGCATTGCCCTGGCACCTTCGCCGAGCATTGAGGCTACGACGCGCCTAATTGGCAGGATGCTCAAGCATGCTACCGAAGGGCTGGGCTATGAGATTCCGCTCCGCCCAAACAAGCCGAAATACGATAGTGGAATGGCCCTCTTTCTGGTTGAAGGTTTGCCAAGCGTAGGCCCCGCGATGGCAAGAAAACTTCTCGATTATTTCGGTTCGCCCTCAAAAATCTTCTCCGCTAATGCGGGGGAATTGCGAAAGGTGAAGGGGGTAGGCCCCAGAACCATTTCTTCCATCCTTGAGGCGCTCCACACTGCGCCTAAGGCAGTCAGAACGACAAAAAGACCACCAACCTGAGCAGATCCGCCCAGCAACTCACTCCCGGGAGGAGCATTACTCGGTCAGAAATACATACCATTTACCGAGTTCGTCGATTAAACAATTCGACGAACTCGGCCAGGACCACTGGCCTCAAGCACTCCCCGGCGGATGGCGCTGTTGAGGGCGCTCTTCAGGGCATCGTGAGCGGGGTCGGTGAGGCGCTGGAAGGCGAAATGGTGGAGGATGGCCCTCATCAGCTCATCTCGGTCGATGGCCAGGCCTTTCCGCATAACCGAAGGGATGGCATCGATGAGCTCGTCGCGGGTGTAGGCGTCCAGGGTGCGAGGTCCGACGACAAGGGTGCCATCCTCCTGGCGCTCGACGATTCGGCGGAGGAGGGCGGCACGGAGGTGACCTCGCAGGGCCTCTTTCACGCTGGAGCCCAGCCGTTCATAGCCTAGGCGCTGGGCCACGGCCCGAAGGAGGTCGTCATCGGAGTTCCAACGAGCCTGAGCCGTCAGAGCCTGCCGGAAGGCGGGAAGCCCGGTGTCGGCATCCAGATCATCGGCTTTGGGCCGGTTGGCAGTGGGACGGGGAACTGGGGGGGGCTCCGGGGCCATGGCTGGGCCGGCAGCCCGGGATGGGGGCTGGGGCCTAGTTGTGATAGGGACCCCAAGGCTGCGACGCGTTGAAGCGGAGCTAGCCTCGCGTTCGGCGCGAAGGCGAGCTAGCAGAATTTCGGCGGGCTCATCGTTAGGATCCTGGGGTACCAGTTCACCGCAGAAGGCTTTGCCTAGAATGGCTTGGTCCAATGTGACTGCTGCTTTCATTCCTTCCGCAGCGAAAGAACCAAGTCGATCAGCGGCCTCCAAAAGGATCTTGGTTTTCCTGACAATTTCGGCTTGCTCCGCCAATGCGGGTAATGGGAACTCCATTTTTGCGAACCGGTCAGCGCCAAGGTGAGCGATATTCGTACTCCAACTGGCTATTTCTTGGAACCGCCCTGTTCGAAGGTAGGTCCTAAAAACAAGGAGCGCGTATTCAGGCAGGACACCTTGATAAGCCCGAAAGCGAATGAGCGTGTTTGTGAAGCAAACGCCGGGCAGCTCTCCTCGATACATTGCCGGTCGTCCCACAAGCTCTAAACTTTGACCCTCGTTTAGTAGCAAATCACCCGGCACCAGATTGAAGGTAATTGCCTCTTCTGGATCAAAGTTCATGGTCATAACATCAGACAAATCCAGCCGGTCCTCAAATACATTCTGGACTCGAAGGTAGGACCGCATATTGGGCCCTTGGTGATGCTTTGGCGCTCTCTGGCGGCCAAGCCTTACCTCACCGACCTCCTCAACACGAGACCACACCCAGTTCTCTGGTAACGAAGAGAGGTTGCTCGAATCGAGAGTCGGGAGCACAGGCAATCCTCCCCTTCGATGCCAGCGTTTTTGACGGTCCTGCTGAATACTTTGAAGCTGATCGCGAGCATTCAGGGCTTTCCCTTTTTGCTGGCTTCTCCATTGCTTCGTAAGATCACCCCGTAGGGCGGCGCTTAATACACTCTGCCTGTACAGTTCGAGAAATCCCGGAATCTGGCCAAGGGCTTCGCGGGATTTCCGGCTACGAGACATCAGCACCTCTAGCTTGGCCACGATGCGGCGCTGTTCGGCGAGAGGCGGGAGCGGGACTTGGACTAGAGCAAGATTCGTAGCGTTTACATTCTGTCGGCCTGTGCCGGCCCCGGCAGCACCGATTTGTCGTAGGTAGTCTAAGGTCAGTGTGAATTTTTCAAGCCAACCACCCAATTCGGGGAAAAGGGGGCTCCCGCGAAGCAAGTAAGAAGCGAAAACAGCGGGGGGTGGTGAAGTGATTCTCGCGGCCTTTTCAATAGATCCTGTACGGGCGAAGACCAGATCACCGTCTCGAAGCCTGAATTTATCGAATTCTTTCTTGGAGATAATGCATCCCGGGACTGTATTCCAATCGACGGCCCCATTGTTGAGATCAGTAATTCGCAAGAATTTGGGGGAAGAGTGCTCTGTTGAGGCACTTGCTGTGAACCCATATTGGATGCCTTGGGTAAGCTCGCCAATTGATGTTGTTGCCCAGTCGTTAGGAAGCCCGCTCACGCCTCTTCCCCTTCCAATTCCGCATTGAGCGCCTCAATCTCTTCCATGGCCTCCCGCAACTTCTCTAGGATCTGGGCGGCAATGACATCGGGCTCTTCCAGGTCCTCGGCATTTGTGACGCTATCGTCTTTGAGCCAACTGATGTCCAGGTTCTCGCCCCGGGCCCGAATTTCATCACGAGTGAACGGGTGCCAGCGTCCGTCGGGGCCGTCGTCCTTGCGCTTGGTCGTGCCGTAGGGATCCTTGCCGAAGGCCGCCAAGAAATTCGCCAGGTATTCATCTGTGAAGGGTGTGCGCTTGCCGAAAGCAGGAGCATTGGTGCGGGCATCGAAGATCCAAGTTTGTTTGGTATTCGCCTTGTCTGTCTTGCCTCGGGTGAAGAAGAGGACATTGGTTTTCACGCCCTGTGCATAGAAAATGCCCGTAGGAAGACGCAAAATCGTGTGCAGGTCGCATTTGTCCATAAGGTCAGCTCGAATATCGGCGCCCGTGTTGCTCTCAAAGAGCACATTGTCTGGAAGTACCACGGCGGCCCGCCCCCCAGGCTTGAGACCACGGTAGATGTGCTGAAGGAAGGCCAACTGTTTGTTGCTGGTGGGATAGGTGAAGTCGTCCCTGGTGGGGAGACCCCCTCCCTTTTTCGTGCCAAAAGGGGGATTGGTGAGGATAAGGTCGGCCTTGGGCAGCTGCTTTCCCAAGTCACTGAGAGAGTCCCCAAGGAGCAACTCACCCTCGATGTCGTGAAGCATGAGGTTCATCATGCCAAGCCGCTGAGTATCTCCTACCAGTTCCACCCCAACAAAGGCCCGCTTGCGTTGAAAGTCCTGCTGGGCCTCTTTGAGGTCAAAGAGATTGTCCGTATGCAGTTTGATGAATTTGTCGGACTCGATGAGGAAACCGCAGGTTCCAGCCGCCGGATCCTGGATGACCTCCCCGGCCTGGGGCTGCATGAGGGCCACCATGGTCCGGATGAGCACACGGGGGGTGAAGTACTGCCCAGCGCCACTCTTCACCTCGCCGGCATTCTTCTGGAGTAGGCCTTCGTAAAGGTCGCCGAAGTCGTCCTTGGCGGCGGAATACCATTCTAGCCCATCCATGGCTTCCACCAGGGACCGGAGGAGGCGGGGTTGCTTCAGGGTGGTGGATGCATTGGCATAGATGGCCTGGACCCGGGAAGAGCCTTTGGTACCTAGGTGCAGCAATAGGGCCCGGTAGAAATTCAGGAGTTCAATCCCATCCTTCGATTCCAGGTCCTTCCATCGATAGCCCTGAGGGAGCTGAGCTTCGATGCCCCTCTCCTGGGCCATCTTCAAGAAGAGGAGGTAGGTGAGCTCGGTGACATATTGCTGGTAGGTGACTCCGTCATCCCGCAAGACATGACAGAGGTTCCAGAGCTTGGCGACGATGTCGTTGGTGTTCATCAGAGGCTTTCGTAGTAGGAGCGTATTTTTTGGGCCATCAGGCCACGCCTGGATATTAGGAATGCTTCGTAGTCTGGCACTGTCATGAACTCGAACCCTTCTGGGATGCAATGGTCCTTCAGATTTGATTTGAGGGTTCGGAGGCTCGTGATATTTCCGTATTTGAGCTCCCCTCCCTCGCACTGCTCCACGACCTTACCCATATAGACTTTGGGTTCCTTCTTTCCAATGAGGATATTGATCTCAGATTGAGTGACCGCGTAATTTGCAATCTGGTTGTATTCGCCACGATTTTTCCCACTCTTCTTGAGAAGTTCCTTTGGGAACAGATGGTGGATGTCGCTGTGGCTCTCCTGGAGGATGGCGACCGTGTGTGCCTTGGAGAGGAACCCATTGTCCTTGGCCAGGATCTGGGCCGCCTTGAATACACGGAAATAGGGGCTGGAGGCCACCGAGGTATTCATGCTCATGGGCAGGGCGGCTGTCCAGAAGGCTTCTGATAATTCAGCGGCCTCCGTGGACTGGATGAAGTGCTCACATCCCTGTAAGTGGAGTTGGCGGATATCGGAATCGAACGAGCTTTCAGGGGATCCGCTATAACGCCCAGTGAGGGTGGATAGAACGAACCATCTGCGAACCAGGGTTTCGATCTTCGCCGAACCCAGTTTTTGCCTACGAAGGGTGAGATACAGAATGTAAGCAAAGTTCAGGGCATTCTGGGATGTGAGCATGCTGGAATCCAGGAATCCCGCAGATCGAATGATCATGACGAACCGCTGGAAATCGGTTTTGTTCATGAAGTCCATGACCGCTCGGCTGAGACGGCCGAAAGATTCTTCTGCAATGGTTTCTTCGTGGACCTTGGTTTCGAAGTTACGCCCGCCGAGCAAGGCAACGAGGTCTTCTAACTTGCCCCGCTTGAACTCGCAGGTGAAGGCTACCCTCAGCATGTCCGTGTACTTGGGGTCGTAGATGTCGTCCTGCTCATCCTTCAGCCAGGTCATCTGCTTCCAGTACTCAGTCTTGGTGAAGGCCGCATCTGCCTCGCGAATGAGGGCGTGATAGTGGGGTTCCACGGCCAGGTGGCAGAAATAGTCGATGGCCTTGCGAAGATCCTGTCCCCCATATTGTTCGTTGGTGGCGATCTTGGACATGGCAAAATCCGCCTGGCTGAGTTCGGTGCCTGCGGAATTGATGCGAATGAAAATTTCGGTAACGGTCTGAATGTCCAGATCATCGTTCAGTTCGATTAGTCCGACGAGGTTATTGGCCATCCCCCGCACATAGTCGACCTTCTTGAAGACCTCATCCTGCGAGGCGTTCAGGTTTTTCGCGCAAAAGGCACCCACGAAATCGAAGAGCTTTACATCGGGCTTGAAGAGTTCCGCCACATCAGGGATCCATTTCACATCCTTTTCGATGGCAGGATTGGATACCTCGAATCGTTCCTCTTCCGGGTTGAAGGCGATCCGGATGCGGGTTCGCTTGTAATCCTTCGTCACGACCTCCCGCCCTAGGAAAGCTGCCATGAGCGCAGTGACCCGCTGCTGGCCATCGATGAGAATCTTTTTACCCCTCGATGTGGTGCCATCCTTCAGGCGGATGTTGGGATTCCTCCATGCGATGAGGTAACCCACAGGAAAGCCCTTGTAGAGGCTGTCGAGCAGATCCCTCACCTGGGTCGTACTCCATACGAAAGGCCTCTGAATCTCAGGGATCGCGATTTCCTTGGCCTCCACCCAAGCCAGGAGGGTCTTAACAGGATGGGGGGTGACGGTATAGCGATCAGCAGGCAAGGGAACCTCCAAATGTTTGGCGGGTTTAAAGGAGGTGCGAAGGCTAGCTCGCAGGGGCCCAGATCGCCTCCTGGAGATCCCCCAGGATTTGTTCCAGACGACCGTCGAAGACTTTGTTGATGCGATCGAACCCGCCGTTGGTTTCGAAGGCACCCTGGTTCAGGGCCTCCCGATCCACCACGGTCTCCTGGAGGAGTTGCTTGCCAATGCGTTTGAGCCATTCCCGCTGAGGAGAAGTCCAGGCGTTGGCCTTCAAAAGACCGTCCAGGGCTTTCTGAACCCGAGACTCGTAAGGAATCAGGTGATCACCGATAGCTGCCCGGCGGATATGCCCCATGATGCCGGCGGCGATGTCCTCGTTGGTCAAATCCGAATAGGCCGTTCGCAGGGATGCTTCGCTGTACCCCCGGGCGTCCAGGAGCTGTTTCACGGCCTTGAGATCCTTGCGGGTGAGGCTGCGTGGCCGCTGAGCCACCGCCAAAAGGGCTGGAACCTCGTTGAGGCTGGACTGGATGAACTGGCGGAACCCTTCCAGGTAGTCGGTGGGAGCCATGCCATCGGTGTAGGCGTGGGCCATTTCACGAACCATGTCGGGAGTCTGATCTATGAGGACAAAGGGCTCCGTATGGGAACCCAGGCGGTCGAGCCACCCCAATGCCTGTGTGTGGGTCTGTGCCCAGGCTTGACCTTGATTGGGAGGAAGGGTCCTGAGTTCCTGGAGCCACGCAGGCAGGGGTTGGCCGGTCAGGTCCGCGAAGGTATGCCTATCCTCTTCACGCATTCCTTGGAGCTTCCGGTGGACCTTGGCCTGGAGTTGGTCTCTTATGAGGGACTGGTCACCAGGGTTAGCAGCCCTAGCAAGCTCCTGCGCCAGTTGGGCGAAGGTGATCTTGGGGTTGGCCACCACGGGGCGCATGTCTGAGAAGTCTTCGAGGTGCTCGAACTGGTTCACGGCATCGAAGACCTGAAAGGCTGTCTTGCCTATATCGGGGCAGAGCCGGGTGGCCCGTCCCATCATCTGGTCGAAGAGGATGCGACTGTTTACACGGCGGAGGAAGACAATGTTAACAATTTCAGGAACATCCACGCCCGTGGTAAGCAGGTCTACCGTGACAGCAATGGAAGGGAGCTTCTCATTCTTATAGGCCCGGAGACGCTTGAGCGGTTTGTCGGCCTGGCCCGTAATTTTCAGAACGGCTTCATCGTCGACGCTTCCGTATTGGGTCTCCAAGGCTTCCTTCATGACTTGGGTTACGAGCTCCGCATGGAGATCGTTGACACAAAAAACGAGGGTCTTACCAGGCAAGGTCGGATCGATGTGCTTGGCCAGCTCCCCGCATACAGCACGATTGAAGCCCTCAGCCAGAACCGTTCGGTTGAAATCCTCGATCTCGAAGTCGAACTGGTCTGGCGCGTTGGCGCTGATGATGTGACCGGTTCGGGTTTGCAGCATCTGGATGGGTGCGCCCCGGGCAATCATGAGGCCATCTTCTGAAAGTTGGGTCGTAATGCGCCATGGAGGAAGGTAGTCCACCAGATGCCCGTCCACCACGGCTTCCCGATAGCCGTAATGAAAGGTGGGAAGACCGAAGATTTCGGTGGTGTGGAGCGCCGGAGTAGCGGTGAGCCCGATCTTCACCGCATCAAAGTGGTCAAGGACCCGGCGGTATTTGGACACATAGTCATCGAAGCTGCGGAAGTTCTGCTCCTGTTCGCTAAGCTCGCGATCAAGCGTGTAGCCCCGATGGCACTCATCCACGATGATCAGGTCGTACTGATCGATAGGAGGGGCCTTGGAGGGATCGTCCGTATCCAACACCCGAGCCACCATGGCCTGAACCGTAGCGATGTGGACCCGGGTCTCTGGGTCGGCATCCATATCCTTCAGGCTCTTGATGCCAAAAATGTCGGCAAAAGTCTGAAGGGATTCCATCCGGGTTTCCATGAAGGCATTGCCTGCCTGTTCACCGAGGGCATTGCGATCCACGAGGAAAAGGGCCCTGCGGAACCGTTTGGTTTTGAGCAGACGATAGATGAGGGCAATGGCCGTCTTGGTTTTGCCGGTACCGGTGGCCATGGCGAGAAGGAGACTTCGGCGGCTCTCATCCTCCAGGGCTGATTCAACGGCCTGGATGGCCCTGATCTGGAATTCGCGAAGGGTGAATCCATAGTCGAAGGATTCCGTTTTCAGCTGGGCCTGCGCCCCATTGCGATCCTGCTTCAGGAGCTCTTGTATTCCCTGAGGGGTGTACCAGCCAAGAAGAGGGCGGCCGAGGTTATCAGGCCGACGCAAATCCCGAAACCAGATCCCCGTAAGGATGCCCAACTGACGGACAAATGGACGGCTGTTGGTGGCGAAAGCCAGGGGAACCTTGAAGGCCTTCCACGGTGACCCGTCTGGTAGCTGGTCAGAATCAACTTTGAGCCCCTCGGCATACCGTTCAGCCTGCTTCAACACGGAAGGGACATTTTTCGATTCCCGTTTGGCCTCCAGGACGGCTACAGCCGTGAGTCCAC
>Ga0316231_1005168_pt1 | contig 10496 bp, 7 predicted proteins | sample TBH18027metaG_FD_206002 | JGI IMG/M metagenome (GOLD analysis project Ga0316231, IMG submission 206002) | Freshwater microbial communities from Trout Bog Lake, Wisconsin, USA - TBH18027 | ecosystem: Environmental > Aquatic > Freshwater > Lake > Hypolimnion/Profundal zone | place: USA: Wisconsin...
ATTTTCAGCGCGTCTTCCCATTGCTTCCTTTCGTGTCTCAAAGATGTATTTGCTTCATCTTCATCGCAAATCTGCGTGTCAGACACGTAGCAGATTATTTGCAAAATCCATTTTTCCTCTTGATAGGCAAGAGACGCTCTACTCTTAAAATACTTGGACGCTATTGGGTCGTTCGCGTCATATCGGGCGGGAAAATACTCAACTGTTCCAATGTACGGGGAAACGAGGGAATCTGTCTTTTTCACGTCAAAAGAATGGCCGGTTGTTCCGCTTTCAGCCGCAAAGAGTCTCATCACTTCTTTGCATTCGCCAAGAGGGTCTGGCTGCTTCCGTTTACGTTTCGCCTCCGTCACACTAGCTACCACGGCTTTTACCGCCACGGCTCCCTCTGCTTCGGCTTTGGCTTCCCGCGCTTTGGCCTTGGCTTCCTCTGCTTTCCACCTCCCGGCCTCAGCCGCATCCTCCGGTTCGTCGCTCCCGGGTTCTGCCTCGGCTTTGGGTTTCGCCACTTTCCCGTCCCTTTCTTTGGCCTTTGCCGCATCGACTCGCTGCTTTTCAGGGTCAAAGCCTAAACGTTTTTGCAATTCCGGCGGTAGCTTGGTCAATGGCACTTTGGCGATGCCTTCACTGTAGCGTATGCTCACGGAAGACGGGGTCACCGTGCCGAAGGTGACATTGGAGTAAGTGACGCCATCTACGGTGAGCGTCAAATTAGTTTCATCGGCGTAAGATGCAATTACCGCAACGGCAACAAACAGAACAGCGTAGCGGAACATTTTCATAAAAACGGTTTCCCCTAATTGTCGTGAATCATACCGCCGGGTGTGGTGCGTTGGCAATAAATTACCTTACTGCGCCTCCACTGTGAATGTCAAAGTCGGGTCGCAACCGGTCAGCCTTGTATACACACCAACGGGATCGTTGCCGGCTTGCTTGAATCCGGTCCAGACATTCACCACCGCATACGTCACGAACATCGTCGCCTCGATCACCAGCTTCCAGCAACCGACAACTGTGTCCCAATAGATGCGCTGTGATGCGCCGGTCAGAATTTGGGAGAAATCGTCTTTGGCCAAGTGCGCCCAGCCGGCTCCGAAATTGAGCCAGTAGCCGTTCTTCATACCGGGACCGGTGCCGGGCTTGAGGTAAGCGGCCCAGAAGAATTGGCCGCTGGCGTTGTAGCGGGTCAGGTCGCGATAAAAGGTGCCGTCCCATTTGACGCCGCCGGCCACGCCGGCATCCCAGCAGACATCATCGGGCTTGGGGTTGTTCGGGTCGGGCCACGTCAGCCCGGAATCCCAATGTGGTCGCAACAGGTTGCAATCGGGACCGGCACCGATGAGGCCGTCCACGTAGCCGGCCAGCCGGTAGGCGTCCACCGTGGGGCCGACCGGTGGAACCGGCCCGACAGGTTGCCACATTTGCGGGTGCTGCTTCTTCTTGGCGGCTGGGAGACGCCGGGCATGGACTGCGCCCGGGCCATTCCCTCAGAGACTGACGGTGACGGTGACCGGCTTGCTCCAGAGGCCGACTTGGGCGTCACCGATCCGGTAAATCGCCCAGTACGTCCACTTGGTGGGCGTGGCCGGGAGCGGTTGGGTGTCGTTGTAGCCGGGCGTGGTGTCGATGGCCAGGAGCACGCGGCCTTTGCCGTCGTTGCGGTCCACTTGGATTTCGCACTGGTCAAGGAACGCCGCGTAGCCGCCCCAGCCCCACGGGATTTCAACGTGGTTGCCGTTGACGGCGGCGCTGATGTCGGGCTGCAAGGTGGTCAGGTCCGGCCCGGTTTGTTGGGCGCCTTCGATGCCGAGGGCTTCACCGATGCTGGGGTTGTAGTTGGCATTGGCCTTGATCTGTTTGACCAGCGCGCGGAAACGGGCTTCGACACCCGGCGCGACGGCCGGCACGGGAGCCGGGAACGTCGGTAGGATGGGCGCGCCCGTCGGCGGCACAATGCCGCCGCCGCGGGTGAGGTTTTTCCAGCCCGTCCATTGTTGGGAGCCGTTGCCCATGATCTGCTGGCAGGCGACCACCATGCCGAGGTAATCGGCGTCCGCCGCTTGCGCGGTCACTTGGCCCGGACTGACGCCCAACAAGGTGGCGTAACCGCCGATGTTGGTTTTGAACGTCATCAGTTGCGCCACGAAGACTAGATCGTTGGTGCTGACGTAGTTAGCTTTAGGCATTTTCGGTCTCTCCTATGGTTGGTTGTGTGGTTTCGGACGGTAAAAAGGCGTATTTTCAGGGTTTTTTGGGGTTTCCGGGTGAAAATCCGGTGCGCCGGGATGATTTTTACGCGCCGGGGAATGATTTCCCCGTGCGCCGGGATGGCTCCGCCGCGCCGGGGAATGCTCCCGGCGCGCCACGGGATAATTCCCCGGTGCGCCGGAACGCTGCCGACGCACCACGGAATGATTCCACCGCATGATCCGGACGATTTTTCCGCACCGTGTAATGGTTCCATCGCGCCGGGGAACAGTTCCGTGGTGCCGGGGGATGATTCCATGGCACGCAAAAAGGAGTCCGCCATTAGGCTGCCGGAAGCCGGCTTGTGCAATTGCGAGAGTGCCGAAAGGGACGGGAGAAGGACCGGCTAGCTTACGGCGTGGGCCGTGTCTGGCTGTTGCGCTGTTGCGGAATTTGATTAAAAATCAATTCCATTCTGGGCGTTATCTTGCGCGAGCCTTTACGGAAAAGTCAAACTTTTTCCCCGGCAACTGCAAATTTAGTTTCCGATGGTGGCGGCCACGGCTTGGTGAATCGGCTGGGCGATTGGCGCCGGGATGTCGGCCAACACATCGCCGTTGACACAAATTCGCGCCGGCAATCCCACGGGGGAGCGGCCGGTCAGGAGCGTATAAAACGCGCAGGCGACGAGATAGCTGCCATTCGGGCTGGCGTGTTCCTGATCCACGTCATACATCTCAATGGCGGGGGCGACTTCCCGCAGGCGACACCAGACGCGCGCGACCGGCGCCGGTGTGGCGCCAATTTCCTGCGCGACCTGCGTGAAGGCGTGATCGAGGATCGCTTGATTGGCCGGGAACCGTTTTTCGGCCCAGGTCATGTACAGCCAAACTTTGGCGCGCGATTTTTTGAGATAGGGCAGCAGGGCCCGGCAATCCTTTCGCAACGCTTCAACGCCGTCGAACGGATGCGTTTTTTGCTGGAGGACGATGGCATCCCAATCCTGGTACAAAATCGCAGTCCGGGTTTCCGGTTGCTCGGCGTGCCAGCCCAGCGTCATTCCGCCGGTGGCGCACATGGCGACAGTGGCCGCCGGGTCCTGTGGGCGGAGCAGTTCGCGCACTTGAAATGGCATCGCGTTGTAAAACGTGTGGCTATTGCCGATGAACAAAACTTTCATGGTGGGCAGTTTAACGTCGGTCCGGCGGATTTTCAATCACCCGGCCGGTGCCGGCGCGCCTTGACTTTGCCAATTCTGCGGATATGTATCTCAGGTGGTTGATGATTCCAAATGAAGGAGCCTGACATGAGTCCGTTTCGCGTCACCGCGGCGCAGATTGCTGAATTCAACGAGACCGGCTATCTGTTGGTTCGCCAAATGTTCGACCCGGAAGAAATGCACCTGCTGATCAGCATTGCCAAGCTGGACCGGGAGATGGACAAGGCGCACACGGCAAAGGATGCGCAGGGCGGTGTGAGTCGGCTCCGGTTGCGGAATGAGTTGTACGACGACATCTACAGCGCGTGTGTGCGCTGTCCGCGAATCGTGGACACGATGGAATCGTTGCTGGGTGACGAGGTCTATCATTTTCACCACAAGATGATGCTGAAAGAACCGCTGGTCGGCGGCGCCTGGGAATGGCATCAGGACTACGGTTATTGGTATAAGTTTAACGCCTGTTTGTTTCCGGACATGGCCAGTTGCATGATTGCGGTGGACCGGGCGACAAAAGAAAACGGCTGCCTGCAGGTGATCAAAGGTTCCCACAAACTGGGCCGCGTCGAGCACGGCACCACCGGGACGCAAACGGGTGCGGACATGGAACGCGTCGAAGCAGCTTTGCAACGACTGGAGCTGGTTTATTGCGAACTGGAACCGGGGGATGCGTTGTTTTTTCACGCCAACCTGCTGCATCGGTCCGACCAGAACAAGAGCCTGAATCCGCGCTGGTCGTTGATCTGTTGCTATAACACAAAGCACAACGATCCGTTCAAAGTCATCCCAAACAGTCATCCGAGCTACCATTACTTGGAGCGTTGGCCGGATGCGAAGATCAAGGAGATTGGTCGCCGGCAACTGGCCGAGCAGCAGCGCCCGTAGCCAGTTCACGATGGATGGACGGGGTGGCACCGGTGCGTTAAACTGTGCGCATGGAAATTTGGGATTGCCTCCGCTCACCGGTCGCTGACGCCGCGACAAACATGGCGGTGGATCACGCGCTGCTGCGGTTTGCAGCGACACGCGGCCGGCCGTTACTGCGCCTTTACGCGTGGCGCCAGCCGGCCCTCTCCTACGGCTACTGCCAAAAATTTCCCGCGCACCTGGTCGGCCAATACGAAATCGTCCGCCGCCCCACCGGCGGCGGTCTGGTTTATCACGGCAACGACACAACCTATACCGTGGTCATTCCGCCGGGCCACGCGCTCTACCGGCTGAGCACCAACGACGCTTACCAAGCCATTCACCGGGCCGTTGCCGCCGCGCTCACGGCGCAAACTGAACTCCTGCGCCACGCCAGAACGCCACGGGGCCAGTACGAATGCTTTCAAAATCCGGTCGCGGGTGACGTTGTCGCTGGGAGCCAGAAACTGGCCGGCGGCGCGCAACGGCGCGGGCGCGGGGGCGTGTTGCACCAAGGCTCGATTGCCGGCCTGGTGGACGCGGACCGGTTGTTGGCCGGGTTTCGGAGTGAGTTTGGCGTCGAGTTCGCGCCATACACGCTGACCGCTGCCGAGCAGGCGGAAGCCGACCGGCTGCGCCGCGAAAAATACGCGCCGGTCAGTTCACCGTCACGGTAAACGATTGCTGCGCGACGCCTTTGCGGGCATCGGTTACTTGCACTGCGAATGTTGCGGTCACTGCGGTTGTTGGCTTGCCGGCGAGGATGCCGGCGCTGCTGAGTTTGAGTCCGGCCGGTAATTGGCCACCCACCACTGTCCACCGGTACGGCGCCGCCCCGCCGGCGGCTTGAAATGTCTGCCGGTAAGTTTGTTTCAGTTTGCCGCTGCCCAACGCGCCGGCCGTGGTGATCACTGGCACGGTGATGATGTAACTCGCGGTGGCGGTGGCGCTGTCATAATAACCGGTGCGGAAGGCCTTGGCTTTGAGCGTGACGGAGTTGGCCAACGTGAGCGCCGCTTTGTATTGGGCCGAAGTTGCGGTCGGATCGGTGCCATCAAGTGTGTAATGGAGCGTTGCCTGCGCGGTCCGGCAGCTCAGTGTCACTTTCACATAATCCGGGCTGGTGCCGCCGGCCGGCGTGATTGTCGGCGTGACGACTGTGAGACCGGTATTGATGGTTAAAGCGAAAACCGCGGTGGTCGTCAACCCGGCATGATCGGTCACTTGCGCGGTGAAGCTGCTGGTGCCAAGTGCCAGGGGTGTGCCAGAAATTGTGCCCGCACTGCTCAGCCGCAAACCAACCGGCAGTGTGCCGGCACCGAGCGACCACGTATACGGTGCAATCCCGCCGGCCGCCTGCAACGTCGCGGTGTAAGGTGTGCGGAGTTTACCGGTTGGCAACGGGCTGGTCGTGGTAATCGTCGGCGGCGAATTGATTGCCAGGCTAAAGGTGCCGGTTGCCGTCCCGGCAACACTGTCGGTCAGCTGCACCGTGAAGCTGGCGGTCGTGGCATTGGTCGGCGTGCCGGTAATGGTGCCGGCGCTGGTCAGAGTCAAACCGGCCGGCAGGCTGCCGCCCGTGAGCGCCCAAGTATACGGCGCCGTGCCACCGCGACTGGTCAACGCGCCGGTGTATACCGTGCCGACTTCGCCGGCCGGCAACGGACTGGTGGTGGCAATGGCCAATGCCGCGCTGCCGGCATTGTAAACGACCAACGCAAAATCTTGATTGAGCGGATTGACGTCGCCGGGGATCGCGGCGGAGTTGATGTTGTAGGCGGTGACGGTGACGGTGAAATTGCCGGTGACGCCGGCCGGCAGGAAAACGCTTTCGACGTTGTTCAGATGGTCGGCGCTCCCGCCGGTGCTGGAAGTTGCGCCGCTAAAAACATTGCCATTGTAAGTGTTGCCGGCGACAGTCACGGTCAAATCAAGGTCGTTATTCAAGCTGTTGCCGCCCATCGTGCTGCCGGGCGCGTCGGTCCAAGCGAGCGTAACGCGGAATGGATTGCTGGCGTCCAAGATCGTCCCGGTAAACGTCCGCGTCTGGCCGGTTGCGGTAAATTTGTCCGCCGGCAACTCGTCGCGCAGCAGCCGTGCGGTACCATCGAACGCCATGCCGAGATTCAGCTCGCCCATGCCCTGGCTTGCGGACGGCAGCGTATCATTGGCACCAGTGCCGGTCAGGTACCGGGCGGAGCTGAGCAAATAGGCTTTCGTCATGGCCGGGCTGGGCGGCAGCCAGGCCTGGTTGATGAAGTATTGCCGGAGCAACGCGCACGCGCCGGACACCGCAGGCGCCGCGTGGCTGGTACCGGAGGACTCATCAAAGAATTGCTGGCCGACCGGGAAGAAATTGCTGATGGCGCCATAGGTCGTGCTGCCCAACAACCCGCAAACGCCGTCGCCGTTGGCCAGAAAACACGCCAGCGCTGCGCCGGTCCCGGCTGGTGCTGGGGGCGGCGAAGTCTGCGGTGCGCCGCCGATGATGTGCGTGCCCGGGGCAACGAGGTCGGGTTTGAAACGGCCATCCGCGCACGGTCCGCGACTGGAAAAGTCCGCGACGGCATTGGCACTGTTGGCGTCGGTGTCATACGTGGTGCAGCCATCCTGCCCGGCGGGGTTGTTGCCGCCATTGGCAGTGGAGAGCGACCGGACATTCTCGGCGGCGCCGACGGTGATGACATTCTTAGCGGTGCCGGGCGGCGTGATCGAGTCGGCCGTCGGGCCGTCGTTGCCGGCGGAGAAGACGATTACCATTTCCTGATTGCTGACGGCGCGGACGGCGGTGTCATAGGCTTGCGAATCAGAATTGTAAATGCCGTCGCTCCCGACATCGCCCCAACTGTTGTTGCTGATGCGGGCGCCGTCCTGATAGGCGTCGGCGATCAACGTGGCCGGATCCGGGTTGGTGGAATTGTCCGGGTCGAAAACCACCGATGAGCCGACGCGCACAAACGGGCAGACGCCCAAGCCGTACGTATAGCCGCCGGCATCCAAGTGTGGGAAACCGGTCAGACTGTCGTAGCCGGCAATGATGTGCGCGTTGAGGGTGCCGTGGCCGTCGCAGCCCGCCAGAGTGCCGCCATGCCGGGTCGGGGTGCCTTCCAGCCGGTTATAGACGATGCGGCTGGCGACGGCAGTGTTGCCGGCGGGATACAGCGCGAAGTGGCCGGGCGTCATGGAGCCGTTGTCAATGCCGCTGTCGCTCAGGTCCACCACAAAACCGGAGGCGTCAAATTGCGACTGCGCAAAACCTTTGCTGGCCAACCAGGCGAGGTAGCCGGGGCCGCTCGGCACCGCGCCGGTCAGATTGCCGGCAATAATCTGGCTTTGGCGCTCGTCGTGTTTTTGCGGTGGAAAAAACGGTTGCACCGACAGCACGTCCGGCTGGGCGGCGAGCGTATCCAAATCCGCCGGCAGCAGCCGCACGACGACATTCACAAACGCCCCAAGTTTCGACTGCCGGCGCACCGGCGCCAGTTTCAACCGGTCCAGCAACGCCAGCGTGGCGGTGTTGGCGTTGGCATCGGCCACGAGCTGGATGGCAAATTCGTCGCCCACCTGTTGCCGGGCGCGCGGGTGGACTTTGTGTTCGGCCCGGTAATCGCCGTGCCAGTGGACGGCCGGCAGGCTTCGCGCCCGCGCCAGCGCCCCGGCGTCGCCATAAACGAGGTAGGCATTGTCGGGTAAGTAGTTCAAAATCCGGACACCGGTTTGGCGCAAGGCGGCGTGCCAGTCCGGTTGGACCGGCCCGGCGAATTGAATCAACACTGCGCGTTGGCCGGTGAAGGCGGTCGCGGTTTGCCGGAGCGCGACCGGCGCGGTGGTGTCCAGCCGGCCGGTATTCAGATAAATACTGTGGGACGATTCCTGCGCGCCGGCGAATTGCGGCAGACATGCGAGCAGCGACAGCAGCAATCGCCGTGCGGCGGGACAAGCTGTGAATGAGTTTCGCATAGATAGAGCGAACTATAGCAGAGGTTGGCCCGGTTTGCAGGACGACCGGCGGGAGTGGGCGGCGGCGATATTCAAAATCCCCGCGCTCAGAAATCCGGATAGCAGCAGTGGAGCAATTTCGCGCGGAAGCGCGCGTAGGCCCGGATCGCTTCGCGGATACAATTGTAGGCGTCAATCCGGCCGCGAAACTCGTCGACCTGCACTTGCCCGGCTTTTTCAAGTTCCTTGTAAATCTCAAAGAAGTGCCGGATTTCGCGGAGCGTGTGCGGCGGCAATTGCGAGATGTCGCTGTAGCTGGCGTAAATCGGATCGTTGGCATGAACGGCAATAATCTTGAAGTCTTCCTGCCCGCTATCATGCATTGGCAACAGGCCGATTGGTTGCGCTTTCATCACGCAGCCGGGGATCACCGGCTCCTGCGAGAGCACCAGAATGTCGAGCGGATCGTGGTCGCGGCAGTAGGTTTGCGGGATAAACCCGTAGTTGCTCGGGTAATGCACGGCGCTGTGCAACATCCGGCTGATGTGGAGAATGCCGGTGATCTTGTCGACTTCGTATTTAATTTTCGAGCGCATCGGGCACTCGATGAATGCCGCGACTTCCTGCGGAGCATCGGCGCCGGGTTCCAGGAGGTGAAAGGGGCTATGGTGTGCCAATTGTAACGCCGCCTTGGTAATCGCCGATTTGCCAGATTTTTTTGCCATGCCTGGCGGACTCTAGCGAAGCTGCTGGGCACACGCAATGCCAAAGCAGCAGCGGGCGGGAACCCGTCCGCGGCAGTGAATAGTTGGCGCCGCGTTAGATCAACGCACCACCGGGGTTGCCGGCCGTTGTTTTTTGGCGAACAGACTGGAGATCACCACAAAAAACAAGGGGATGAAGACCAGGTCAATGAATGTGGCCGAGAGCATGCCGCCGGTGACGGCGGTGCCAATGGCATTCATCGCGCCGGCCCCGGCACCGGTGGCGAGGGCCAGCGGCAACGTGCCGAAGAAAAATGCCAGCGACGTCATAATCACGGGACGGAACCGGATTTTTACCGCGGCAAGGGTCGCCTCTTTCAGGCCCATGCCGTGGCGCATCTGTTCTTTGATGAACTGGATGATCAAGATGGCGTTTTTGGTCGAAAGCCCCATCGTCGTGAGGAAGCCGATCTGGAAATACACATCGTTGGACATGTGGCGCATGGAGGTCGCCACAATGGCGCCGAATACGCCCAGCGGCAGCATCAGTAGATTCACAAACGGGATGGTCCAGCTTTCGTACAGCGCCGCGACGCAGAGGAAAATCACCAGAATCGAGAAGGCGTAGAGAACCGGTCCCTGGGCCGTCGCCATGCGTTCCTGATAGGATAATCCATTCCAGTCAAAACCGATGCCCTGCGGCAGTTTGGCACAGATGTCTTCCATGGCTTGCATCGCCTCACCCGAACTGCGCCCCGGCGCCGGCTCGCCCCAGATGTTCATGGCGGGAATGCCGTTGAAGCGTTCGAGGCGCGGCGAGCCGGTCGTCCAGCGGGTCTTGGCGAACGCGGTGAACGGCACCATCTGACCGGCGGGGTTGCGCATGTAGAGTTTTTCCAGGTCGGACGGCAACATCCGGTACGGGGCGTCGGCTTGGGCGTACACGCGTTTGACCCGGCCAGCCAGAATGAAGTCGTTGACATACGCGCTGCCGAAGGCGGCACCGATCGTGTTGTGGATCGAAGTGATGGGGACGCCGAGGGCACCGGCGCGCTCCCAGTCCACGTCCACCCGGTATTCGGGCACGTCCTCCATCCCGTTGGGACGGACCTTGGTCAACCGCGGATCTTGGGCCGCCATGCCGAGGAGTTGGTTGCGGGCATTCATGAGCGCGGTGTGACCGAGGCCGCCACGATCCACCAACTGGAAATCCACGCCGCGCGCGTTGCCCAGTTCCATGACCGCGGGCGGTGGGAACGTAAAGACGAGCGCGTTGCGGATTTTGGAGAGCGCCAGCATGGCGCGCGCGGCCACCGCGGTGGCTTGCAATTCCGGCCGGTCGCGCCGCTTCCAATCCTTCAACATGCAAAACACCATGCCATTGTTTTGCGCGCGGCCCGACCATCCCATGCCGGCAATCGTGAAACACGATTCCACGGAATCTTTCTCGTGCTCCATGAAATACGCCCGGACCTGATCGGCCACGGCCTGCGTCTGTTCCATGGTGCTGCCCGCCGGCAGCAGAATCTGGGACATGAGCATGC
>Ga0316231_1005170_pt1 | contig 10495 bp, 8 predicted proteins | sample TBH18027metaG_FD_206002 | JGI IMG/M metagenome (GOLD analysis project Ga0316231, IMG submission 206002) | Freshwater microbial communities from Trout Bog Lake, Wisconsin, USA - TBH18027 | ecosystem: Environmental > Aquatic > Freshwater > Lake > Hypolimnion/Profundal zone | place: USA: Wisconsin...
ACGTCAGAAAATTGTAATAGCGTTGTCATTTCAAAACGCCAGCATCGTAATCAACCCATCTGCCACGAACACCACCATCAAACTTCGGATGACAGCCTGCGATACTGCTTGTGGAATTTCCGTTGCTGCCGTCTTGTCTCGCAATCCATGGAAGCAGGAAACAATTGAGATCGACGCACCAAATACGATACTCTTAATAAAAGAAGCCGCAATTTCATTGAAGCTGATTGTTTCGAAAAAATTCTCGATATCATTACTCAGAGGAATATCCATTCTCAAAGAGATGACGCCGCAACCCGCGCCAATTGCTATGACCTGAAAATAAAATGTCAATGCAACGCTGGCCAGAATCATAGCAACCACACGGGGAACGACCAGATAGGACATCGGTGAAATTGCCATACAGCGCAGAGATTTAATTTCACCGTTAACCTGCATTGCTGACAGTTCGCTGGCGAAGGCAGAACTGCTGCGTCCAATAATGACAATGGCTGTCAGCAACGGCCCTAATTCGCGCGCGATGGTCCAGATCAAGATTTGCATCGTTAGCAACTCATTTTGACCAACCAGATTGGTAATTTGAGTCACCACAATCAGCCCAACCAGCAGACCAATCACGCTGATTGTGAACAATGACTCCGTGCCGGTAAAATAAATCTGTTTATACAATACTTGACGGGCCGGCCATCTTCCCAAAGCAGAAAGTCGGCATAGCGTAAACCAGACAAGACGCAAATGACCCAGCACAAACCGAACTGGGCGGCCCGGCCTTCTATTGGAGTCTTGCCGGTTATTTTTTAAATCTGTCGCCAAACTCTTGATCAAAAGTTATCCTGATAGCGTGCGGTGATCGGATAGCGCCAATCCTTGCCGAAACTGCGATCTGTAATTCGTACTCCTACCGGCGATTGTCGCCGCTTGTATTCGTTGATACGAATCAGTTTAACCACGCGCTGAACATCAGCTTCGCTATAACCCTTCGCTACAATTTCCGCGATAGGCAAATTCTTTTCCACGAAGCAGGCCATGATGCCATCCAGTGCATCATACGGAGGCAAGCTATCCTGATCGGTCTGATCCGGTTTTAGCTCGGCGCTAGGCGGACGTGTAATAATGCGCCGGGGGATTACAACCCCCAAACTATTGCGGTAGTTGGATAATCGATATACCCAAGTCTTACTGACGTCCTTGAGTACCGCAAAGCCGCCTGCCATGTCGCCGTAGAGCGTACAGTAACCCACCGTCATTTCCGACTTATTGCCGGTAGTCAGTACGAGCCAGCCTGTTTTATTGGAAATGGCCATCAGCAAATTGCCCCGTATGCGCGCCTGAATATTTTCTTCGGTCGCATCCGGCGCTAATCCTTCGAATTGCTGGTCCAGCGTAGCCAGGTAAGCATCGAATGCCGGTTTGATATCCAACTCGTCGTAACGAATACCCAGAATAGATGCCATTTCGCGCGCATCATCCAGACTGATCTGTGCGGTATAGGGAGAGGGCATCATGACCGCTCTGACCTTGTCAGCCCCGAGCGCATCCACTGCCACGGCCAGTGTCAGCGCTGAATCAATCCCCCCTGACAACCCAAGCAATACGCCGGGGAACCGATTTTTCCCGATGTAATCTTTCACTCCAAGGCACAGAGTGCGATAGACACTTTCTTCCTGAGTCAGGGAAGGCAAGATTTCGCCCGGTATCAATTTGCCGTCCCTGATTTCTATCAGGCCCAATTCCTCTTTGAATGCTGAAAACTGGTGGGTCAGTTTCCCCTCTGCATCGATGGCAAATGAAGCGCCGTCGAAGACCAACTCATCCTGCCCTCCAACCATGTTGCAATACACCACGGCCAGCCCGGTTTCTTTAATGCGGTCACGAATGGTTTCATACCGCGTCGTCTGTTTGTCCAGATGGAAAGGGGAAGCATTCAACACCAAAAGTATCTCGGCCCCCGCCTTGCGCGCTCGAATTGCGGCGGCTTCTTCCCATATATCGGCGCATATATTAATGGCAAATTGGGTATTGTCCATTTCGAACAGGCATGGCAACTCACCCTGCTGGAAATAGCGTTTTTCATCGAACACACTGTGGTTAGGTAACGACTGCTTGAAGTAAGTGGCAATTACTTTACCGTCACGCAATATTGAGGCTGCATTGTAATAGTCGTCATCAACATGATGGGGATGCCCGACCACTACCGTGATACCTTGAATCTGCCGTGCCAGATCATGCAGTGCCAGATTGCAAGCCTTGTAAAATCCGTGACGCAACAGTAGGTCCTCGGGTGGATAGCCGCACAGACACAGTTCCGGGGTCAGTAGCAGTTTGGCACCTTGATGCTTTGCCCGCTCCGCGTTGGCGATAATTTTTGCCTGATTCCCGGCAAGATCACCGACGGTGCAGTTGATTTGAGCGATTGCTATTTTCATTTTTCATGCGCATTTGTTTTTTTATCGTAACGCCTATCATACCAATATGGATGACATTCCGATAGACAACAAAAAAGCGGGGCAAGCCCGCTTTTTCGTTTGATCGCGTAACTAATTCCCTTACGCTAACCGGTTGCTATTACTTTGCAACTTCCTCAATCGTATAGCTAAGCTCTACACGACGGTTAGCTGCACGGCCTGCTGCAGTCTTGTTATCGCCGAATTGATCGGTTTCACCATGGCCTGCTGTGCTGATGCGGTCTGCCGCAACGCCATGCTTGACCAAATAGGCCTTAACTGACTCGGCACGTTGAGCAGACAGTTTTTCGTTGCTTGCTTTTTTACCGCGATTGTCAGTGTAGCCCGTCACACTCAGCTTGATGTCAGGGTTCTTTTTGGCTGTGTCCACCACTTCATCCAGCTTGGCATCTGCCGACTTGGACAACTTGGCTGAAGCATTGGCAAAGTTTGCACCATCAAGCGCAATTGTCTTCGGCACCAATTTTGGAGCCGCTTTAACTACAGGAGCAGGTGGTGGCACTACAACAGGTGTGGGTGCTGGCACAACGACAGGTGCGGGAGCAGGTACAGGAGCCGGAGCTGGGGCAGGGGCAGCAACCACTTTCGGAGCCGGCTTCTTGGCAACATATCCGTCACAACCCGGAACCACTGCATTAGCAGGAGTCCAGCTGCTGGTGTGTACACAAAAACCGCTGCTATCACGTACGATTTGACCTGATGAATCTGACACATAACCCAGCGGATCCGCATTGACTTGCGTGCTTACTGCTGCCGACAAAAATGCCGCCAAAATGTAACTTGTACTTTGTTTCATGACTGTCCTTTCTGACTGTGTATTATGAATATTTTATTGCTCTGATCAATCCCGCACCCTCAAATGCCATTTTCATGCAGAACTTTGAAAAAGGGCCGCCTGCCAAAACCTTAATAACTGACCCCATATCAACCAGCGATATATAAGTCATTTCGTCGATTCCGGACGAATTGTAAAACCGGGCGAGCTGGAAAGCTTGCATTATTATAGTCTAAACAATTCTGGCAAAAATGGTTTGTTGTATAAAAACAACATTACGGGGATATTTCATTTACTGTGAAACTCGCGTAGCGAGCCCCTGTCCCCCTCTACCGCTTGCGGGGGAGAGCGTAGCGAGGGGGCTCGGGCACCACGAGTTCATTATTTAGGGCTGCACCTCTGCCATACCCGTTAATGGCAACGGCTCGTTTAATTCCACTCGCTCAATTTTGGCAAACTGCTCGGTTATTTTACGGCTGCTGATTTGGACTTCGTCGACATCCTTATTGGCCTGGCGTATGTGCTCCGCAAGTTTTTTCATGCGTTCGTCGAAGCGTCCAAAATCCTTGCCCAGCTTGCCCAGCTCGTCCTGAATAATATGCACTTGCTTGCGTGTTTCCACATCTTTCATCACCGCGCGAGCAGTATTCAGCACCGCCATCAGCGTTGTCGGAGAGACGACCCACACACGTCTCTGCATGGCATAGTCAATCAGGTCGGGGTGATGGGCGTGAATTTCTGCGAAAACCGCTTCGGCAGGCACAAACATCACCGCACCATCTGAAGTCACGCCCGGAATAATATATTTGCCGCCTATATCATCTACATGCTTTTTAATGTCCGCCTTAAACTGACGCTGTGCCAAGGTATGCTCCGATGCGGCGAGCGTTGCATCAAACATCCGATGATAATTTTCCAGCGGAAACTTCGCATCGACCGCCACCATGCCGGTTGGCTCCGGCAGCATCAATACGCAATCGGCGCGCGTGCTGTTGGGCAAAGTGTATTGCATGGCATAAGATTGCGGCGGCATGATGTTGCGTACCAAGCCTTCAAGTTGAACTTCGCCAAAGGCGCCGCGAGAGCGCTTGTCCCCCAGCAATTCTTGCAGACTTACAACATTGGTGGTCAGACCGTCGATCTTTTTCTGCGCCTCGTCGATGGTGGCCAGCCGAGCCATGACGCTGACGAAAGTCTCGTTGGTTTTTTTGAATCCCTCATCCAGTCGTTCGCTGACTCTGCCGCTAATTTGTTCCAGTCGTCCATCCATGGTTTTGGCCATGGCTTCCACGCTTCCGGACAAATGCTGCGTGGCATTACGAAAAGAAGTTTGAATAAGCTCCTGGTCTGCGCGAGCCTGCTCGGATAGTTTCGCCAGGGTCTGGGCCAGTATCTCGCTGCGCAAGGAATCCTGTTTGACTTGCAAAGCTGCGATCGCATCCCGGGTAAGACGCAACTCTTCTGACACGGCAGCCCGCAATCGTTCGGCCTGTTCGGCCTGGCTGGCAATCAGCCTGTCCCCCTGCTTGTTCAATCCATCATGCAAATCTGAAAGCATCGCGCGATGCTGGTGTTCCAGCACGTGAGCTGAACGGGCGGGAAGCTTGTGCTGCATCACGAGCAACACCACAACCAAAGCCAGCAGGAAAATAATTAACGATAGTTCAAGCATGGGCAATCCGTCAAAAAAGTACACCCCGTATAACGCATCAAATCACGGGGGAGGGTTGAACCCAGAGTTTAACCGTAAAGCCTGCGCCCGCGAATACGTGCACGGTGATTACTGCGCAGCTCGCTTTCAGTCAGCGGACGGGTCTTGCCCTCGAAGGGATTTTTCCCAGCCTTAAACTCAATCCTCAACGGTGTTCCCTGCAATTTGAATGCCTCGCAAAAGGATCGCTCCAGATAGCGGCGATAACTATCCGGGATTTTATCCAGTGCGCTACCGTGAATCACAATCAATGGCGGGTTACTCCCCCCCTGATGAGCGTAACGCATTTTGGGGCGGAATGTGCCACGCGGTGGCTGCTGCTTCTCAACTGCAGCAATCAGTACACGGGTAAGCTGGGGGGTTGGCATTTTAGCCATCGCGGCTGCATAAGCCTGATCCACCGATTTCAGTACCCCGGGGATGCCATTGCCATGCAGGGCGGAAATGTAATGAAGTTTGGCAAAACTCAAAAAATGCAACTTACGTTCAATGTCTCGCTTAACGGTTGAACGTTGATACTCATCCAGTCCGTCCCATTTATTGACTGCCAAGACCAGCGCCCGACCGGCCTCAAGTACAAAGTCGGCAATGTGCGCATCCTGCTCGGTAATTTGATCGCGGCCATCTACCACCAAAACGACCACATTGGCATCTTCCACTGCTTGCAACGTTTTGATCACGGAAAACTTTTCAATGGCTTCGTCGACCTTGCCTCTGCGGCGAACTCCGGCGGTATCGATGATGGTGTATTGCTTGCCACCCCGCTCAAAATCAATATAGATGCTGTCGCGGGTGGTGCCGGGTTGGTCGAAGGCAATCACACGCTCTTCACCCAAAATGGCATTCACCAGAGTCGATTTACCTACATTAGGACGTCCCACGATGGCCAGCTTGGGGTGATCCTTTTTTTCTTCCTGAGCTTCTTCCTGCGGCGGCAACTCCTCCAGCGCAAGCTCAACCACCTCTGTCACATTATCGCCATGCGCCGAAGAAATCGGCAATGGCTCACCAATGCCCAGTTCAAAAAATTCATTGGTGGCAGAAACACGCTGCATCCCCTCGGCCTTGTTAACCAGTAAAAGCACAGGGCGTCCGGTCTTGCGCAATTGTTCAGCGATAATTTTGTCTTGCGGGGTACACCCTTGGCGACCGTCTACCAGAAAAAGTACGACGTCGGCCTCGTCAACTGCCTGCCGAGTCTGTTTTGCCATTTCAAACAAAATACCTTCTTTGGCGACCGGCTCCAACCCACCCGTATCAACTACCAGAAAGGGCCGCTCACCAATGCGACCGCGTCCGTAGTGACGGTCGCGCGTCAGCCCGGGCTGATCGGCGACCAGTGCATCGCGGCTACGCGTGAGACGATTGAATAATGTTGACTTGCCGACATTGGGCCGACCAACCAGAACGAGCGTAGGTAACATATTAATGAACCGTCACCGCGTACAAACCACCTTTGCTGGTTTGCACCAGCAGCCCATCATCCAGAGCGATCGGCGCAGCCACGATACTGCTGCCATCCGTCTTGAAACGGGCTACAAATCCACCGTCATCCCGATTTAGCAAGTGGACATAGCCTTCAAAATCGCCCACTGCCACAATGTTGCCCAGCACAAAGGGTTTTGAAGCCTGGCGGAAACTTAATTTATCATTTTTCCACAATGAACTCCCGCTGGTTTTGTCCAAGGCGGAGATCACGCCATCCGCATCCGTTATGTAAAGATATTTACGGGATAGTACGACACCTTTATCACTGGACACTTCCCGGCTCCATAGTGAATTGCCTTGAGCAACGTCGAAACACGCCACGCTCCCCTGAAATGCCACCGCACAAACCTGTTCGTCGTCTGCCACCGGGGTACTGGTAATGTCACTGATGCGCTCTAACTCGGTATTTCCGCGAGGTTGCGAAACCGTCGCTTCCCACATCACTATGCCTGTTGTCAGATTGATCAGCGCTAATTTGCCTCCGGCAAAACCGGCAAATACAATACCATGCTCTATGCTCACACCGGCATGGCTGCGCACGATCAACGCAGGCGTGGCGCGCTCATACAACCATTGGCGTGCCCCGTCCTTCACACTCAACCCAACAATGCGGCCATCGCCTGTACGCACGACCACAATACCGTTCGACACTTGGGGCGCACTTAAAACTTCACTCGACACTTTGATCTTCCAGAGCAACTTGCCCTCAGAGTCAAAAGCAGCAACATCGCCCTTGTTTCCGCCCACCAACACCAAACCTTCGCCCGCTCCCACGCCGCCGGAAATGGTAAACCCGCTCTTAATTCGCCACCGCTGTTTGCCTGTCGCACTATCCAGTCGATAAAGCTCCCCCTTGGCATTGGCGGCATACACTGCATCGCTCGTCACGGCCGGCTGAAGGGCATTCCCATCCGTATCACCCAAGTCCTCATGCCAGCGAATTTGCGGGGTGACGCTTGCTTTAAATTCCTGTAGCTTGCTTGGCTCTCTTGCTTTTCCGGCTGAACTTCCAAACAAACTGGAACACCCCGCAAGGAAAATGAATGACAGCAGCACCGCCCCTTTTGAGGCAACAAACAACAACGCTTTGGAGCGCACTAAATTCATTTAGCGCCACCCAGCGCATCCAGCTTCATCTGAATCAATCCGTGGTACGGACTCTTTGAATCAATCTTTATAACCGCCTGCTGGTAAGCTGCGCGTGCTTCATCGGCCTTGCCTTGTGCATTGAGTACATCGCCCTTGAGGTCGGCGTACAATCCGGCCAAGGCATCTGAATGAGTTGCTGTGAGCAATGCCATTGCATCAGCATAGCTTTTTTCATCCAGCAGCAAGCTGGCCAGTTTGAGACGCGCCACATCCTTCAACTCGGCTTCGCTTGCATGGTCAATGACCCATTGCAATTGAGTCTTCGCATGCGCATTGTCTTTAGCCTGAATATTAATCTGTGCTGCCAGCATCGCTGCTCTCGGCGCGTATGCACTTGAAGCATATTTGTCCATCACTGCCGCAGCCGCATCATTGATACGCTTGGGATCATTGCTTAAAACTTGTTTGTTCAGCTCTGCAAAAAGCGTCGAGGCCTCGTTCGCTTGCTTCGCTTTATAGTATTGCCATCCTTTCGAAACAGCAAAAACGGTCAGTGCCACAACCAGTATCAAGGCCACGCTCTTGCCGTTATCTTTCCACCAATGCTTGAAAGCATCTACCTGTTCCTGTTCCTGCAAATCCAGTGTCGCCATTTCCTGTCCTTAAAAATTTATCGCCCGCAAAAGGCTGCCATAACGGGCATGGCAAATTTACCGCCCTGAATAATGAAACTCGTGATGCCCGTTTCCCCCTCCCCAGCCCTCCCCCGTTGGGAGAGGGGGGCAAGGTCTCGCTTCGCGAGTTTCACGTTATTTACTTCGTCCACTCGGCTATCTTACCAGCCAAATCGCCCGGAGCCACTTTCACCTGTTCACCGCCACGAAGCGGTTTGAGCGTAACCACGCCGGCACGCACCTCATCGTCTCCAATAATGATCGCACAAACAGCGCTGCTGCCGTCCGCTTTCTTCATCTGCGATTTGAAGCTTCCCCCCCCGCAATGCAACAGCACACGCAATCCCGAATCCCTTAATTGCTCGGCGACTTCTGATGCCATGCCTCCCGCCAGGTCACCCTGATGGACCACATAGACATCCAGGGGTGCAACAGGATTTTTCATGCCGTCTTCCTGCAACAAAGCCAGCAAGCGTTCAACCCCCATGGCAAAACCACAGGCTGGCTGAGGCTTGCCGCCAATTTGTTCGATCAAGCCGTCAAAACGCCCCCCGGCACAAATCGTACCCTGCGCACCGAGTCGCGTGGTGACCCATTCAAATACCGTGCGGTTGTAGTAATCCAGTCCTCGCACCAAGCGGGTATTGATCTCGAACGCCACGTTATGCCGCCGCAAGATACCCTGTACGGCAGCGAAATGTTGAACCGCTTCTTCATCAAGCTCATCCATAAGCTTGGGGGCACCCGCAATCAACTCTTGCATAGCCGGATTTTTGCTGTCCAGAATACGCAAAGGATTGCTATGCAAACGCCGGGTGGCATCCGCATCCAATTCGCTTCCATGCTGCTCAAAATACACAATCAATTTTTCGCGATGCCGCTGACGCGCCGCCGTATCGCCAAGTGTGTTGATCTGCAACGTCACGTCCCGAATCCCCAGCTTGCGCCATAAGCGCGCGCACATCAGAATCATTTCTGCATCAATGTCAGGACCGGCGAAGCCCATCGCTTCAACACCGACTTGATGAAACTGGCGGTAGCGGCCCTTCTGCGGCCGTTCGTGCCGAAACATTGCACCACTGTAGTACAAACGCTGCGGCGCATTGTACAGCAGGTTATGCTGCAACACGGCACGTACGCACGAGGCCGTTCCTTCGGGACGCAAAGTTAATTGGTCACCATTCAGGCTATCCTCAAAACTGTACATTTCCTTCTCTACGATATCGGTCACTTCGCCGATCGCACGCTTGAACAGTGACGTTGGTTCCAGCAGCGGCATGCGAATATTGCGGTAGCCGTAGGACTCCAGCCATTCGCGCACCACATCCTCAAACCATAACCAAAGCCCGGCCTCATCCGGCAGAATATCATTCATGCCGCGCACGGCTTGTAAAGTTTCACTCATAAATTGCTACTCAAATAGGATGGATCGGGAAGTGACTCTTGGGCTTGTCACCCTCTTCACGCTGTGAATAATGATGTTTCACATAGTCATCCACAATCTGTTTAAATTCGCCGGCGATGTTCTCACCGCGCAAGGTGGTCGCCTTCTCACCATCGATATAAACGGGAGCAGCCGGATTCTCTCCATTACCCGGGAGGCTGATTCCAATGTTGGCCAGTTTACTTTCACCCGGCCCATTGACGATACAACCCATCACGGCCACTTTCATTTCCTCCACACCACTGTATTGTGATCGCCACAGCGGCATCTGCGTGCGCAAATAGAGCTGAATATTCTGGGCCAGTTCTTGGAATACGGTGCTGGTCGTGCGTCCGCATCCGGGGCAGGCGGTAACCATGGGAGCAAAAGAGCGCAAACCCATGGTCTGTAAAATTTCCTGCGCCACCACCACTTCCTGGCTTCGGTCACCGCCGGGCTCAGGTGTTAACGAAACTCTAATCGTGTCGCCTATGCCTTCCTGCAGCAATACTGAAAGTGCTGCAGTCGAGGCAACAATACCTTTGGACCCCATACCCGCCTCGGTCAACCCCAGATGCAACGGATACTCGCAGCGACAGGCCAGTTCGCGATAGACCGCGATCAAATCCTGAACATCGCTGACCTTGCACGAGAGCACAATACGATCATGCGGCAACCCCAGCTCCTCGGCACGTTTGGCACTTTCCAAAGCGGAGACAATCAAAGCCTCGCGGGTGACTTCAGAGACTTCTTTGGGTTCAGGCAAGCGGGCATTTTCATCCATCATGCGCACTACCAGATCCTGGTCCAGACTCCCCCAGTTGACTCCGATTCTTACGGGTTTGCCGTATTTCTTCGCCACGGCAATCA
>Ga0316231_1005176_pt1 | contig 10490 bp, 15 predicted proteins | sample TBH18027metaG_FD_206002 | JGI IMG/M metagenome (GOLD analysis project Ga0316231, IMG submission 206002) | Freshwater microbial communities from Trout Bog Lake, Wisconsin, USA - TBH18027 | ecosystem: Environmental > Aquatic > Freshwater > Lake > Hypolimnion/Profundal zone | place: USA: Wisconsin...
AATGATGGAGAGGCCATTGCGAAAATCACTTGTATCCATATTACATTTGCATTATGACATAAACATCGAAGAATTCTATACACGAACATCCGCGCGAGCGAGCGCCTGACGTAAATCCTCCGACTTCTCTTCGGCAAGCGTATCGTTAATGTACGCTCCCGCACCGGCCTCCGAGCCCGCCAGATACTTGAGTTTGTCCTTAGTTCGATACGGCGGATAGAACTCGATGTGGAACTGATAAATTCCCGAATAGTCCTCGCCATCAGTCGGGCGCTGGTGGATACACATGATGTACGGCAGGGAGAAATCCCACAGCTTGTCGTAAGCGCACAGGATCTGCTTGAGTATCACGGCAAGATTGTTGCGGTCGGCGGCCGTAAACTCGGCAAACGACATATTGCCTGGACGGGTCGCCGTAATGTGGACCTCGTATGGATACCGCGCAAAGAACGGGATATAGGCGACAAACGAGTCATTCTTGGCAATGATTCTCCTGCCATCCGCGAGTTCGCTTTCGACGATGTCGAGCAGCAGGTTGCGGCCTGTTTCCTTATAATGCTTTCGGGTCTGTTCGAGTTCGCGCTCAATGACCGGTGGGATAAACGGGTAGGCGTAGATCTGGCCATGCGGATGAAACATCGTTACGCCGATCTCTTTACCCTTGTTCTCGAAGGCAAACACATACTCGACTTCGGGACGGTCGCCAAGTTCACGGAAACGATCTGTCCATACCTGAATCAGTCGTTTGATACGCGGGATCGGCTGCTGAGCCAGAGTGGACTCGTGATCTGGCGTATAACAAACCACCTCGCAGACGCCGCCGGCGGGACGAACCGGCTCGAGGTCGGTTCCGCCGATCGCGGGCACAGGTGGATTTGGACGCAGCGACGGAAACTTGTTCTCAAACGTCACCATGTCGTACGTAGGCTCGGGGATCTCGGTCGGAAACGCCCCCGGTTTCGTCGGGCAAAGCGGGCAATAGTCCTTCGGCGGCAGAAAAGTCCGCTCCTGTCGCTCCGTTGCCGTAATTACCCACTGACCAACCAGCGGATGCCAGCGCAATTCACTCATTGACTGTCTCCTCGACCAATGCGTCCTCGTCGCTCTTGTCCGATGCCTCGGCGGCATCGTCGCCAAACGTAAAAAAGCAGAGCTTGCGATGCCCGTCGGCCATTATCGTTTCCCGCTTGTGCATGACGTCTTCGTTGTCTTCATCTGCCATGATTCGAGAGCCCCTATTCGTGAAAAAGCACGTTCTTATACGTGACGGGCAGGGACGCCCATCCCACAGTAGGATGGGCGTCCCTGCCCGTCTTTCCCCGCCTCGTTATCGCTTGAGGTTGTAGAACGAGTTGATGCCTTCAAACACCGCCGAGTCGCCAAGCTCCTCTTCGATGCGCAAAAGCTGGTTGTACTTGGCGACTCTGTCCGAACGGGCTGGAGCGCCTGTCTTGATTTGACCGGCATTGGTCGCAACCACGATATCCGCGATGGTCGCGTCCTCGGTTTCACCCGAGCGATGGCTCACAACCGCCGTATAACCGGCGCGCTTTGCCATTTCGATCGCGTCCAGAGTCTCTGTAAGAGTACCGATCTGGTTGACCTTGATCAAGATCGAGTTGGCGGTGCTGCTATCAATGCCGCGCTTTAGGAACTTCGTGTTGGTTACGAACAGGTCGTCACCCACAAGCTGCACCTTATGGCCGATCCGCTCGGTAAGCAGCTTCCAGGTCGCCCAATCGTTCTCCGCCAAACCGTCTTCGAGCGAGATGATCGGGTACTTGTTGGCCAGGTTCTCGTAGAAGTCCACCATCTGCTCACCGCTGAGCACCCTGCCCTCGCCCTTGAGGTTATACTTGCCGTCCTCGAAGAACTCAGACGATGCCGGATCAAGCGCGATAAAGACATCCTTGCCGGGGGTGTAGCCCGCAGCCTGGATAGCCTCGACGATCGCTTCGATCGCCGCTTCGTTCGACGGCAGGTTCGGAGCGAAGCCGCCCTCGTCGCCAATGGCCGTGCTCAAGCCCTTCTTTTTCAAGACGTTCTTAAGAGAATGGTAAACATCGACACCCCAGCGCAGCGCCTCCGAGAAAGAACTCGCGCCCGCCGGCATCGCCATGAACTCCTGCAAGTCCACGTTGCTATCGGCATGCTTGCCGCCGTTAAGGATATTCATCATCGGAACCGGAAGCTGCTTGCCGCCGGTACCGCCGATATACCGATACAATGGCAAGCCAAGCGATGCGGACGCCGCTTTTGCAACCGCGAGCGAAACGCCCAAGATTGCGTTGGCGCCTAGATTGGCCTTGGTTTCAGTGCCGTCCAGCTCGATCATCAAATTATCGATTCCAACCTGATCGGTGGCGTCGACTTCGATTAACTGCGGCGCGATGGTTTCGTTGACATTTTCGACCGCCTTGAGCACACCCTTGCCGCCAAAGTAGTTCTTGTCGCCATCGCGAAGCTCAACCGCTTCATTTTCGCCGGTGGATGCGCCTGAGGGAACGCTTGCGCGACCGACAGCGCCGTCCTCCAGATACACCTCGACCTCAACTGTTGGGTTTCCCCGCGAGTCCAGGATCTGTCTTGCAAATACGTTCTGAATCACTGTAGACATCAACTAATCTCCTTAATACAAATTTACTGTTCTGCTGCCGAATGCCGCCGCCCCCGGCGACATCCCGCCAACCACAACTCGCGGCTCGTTGCCGCTAAGCCGGGCATACTCGTTTGCGATATCGCCAACTGCCTCTTGGGCGCCCTCGTCACAAGTAAGAACCGCGACCACCCCGCCGGATCCGCCGCCGGTGATCTTGGCTCCAAAAATCCCATGTGCCGGACCCGCCGCTCGCGACAGCCGAGTGAGCATGGTCGTTTCCCTACATCCCAGGCCTATACGGGTGTATGACCAATGGGAACCATACATTGCCATTCCTGCACGAATGAGAGCCGTCGTCCGCCCGGAGGCCAGACTGCGGCCCGCTTCCTCCAGAGACGTCAAAAATGTTTTGACGCGCGCATTTTCGTAAATCGCATGCTCAGTCGATGCGCGCACCGGATAGACTCCGTCCGGCTCTACTTTCGTGACCGAATCCTCGTGACCGGCATACGCATCGAGAAACTCACGTCCGGTCATCTTGCCCGGCACAATCCCCGAATAATCTCGCCGATATTGATCGGGCGTCACCTCGCATAAGAAGCGTAAAGGCGCAACATCCTCATGCCGCCGGCGCTCGTTAATGATCTTTCGGCCCATGAACGCCGCCACTCGAGCCCTCACATAAGGGTTGCCCGATACACTGTGACGCACATTCGAGTGAATGCCAAAAATTCTTACACCCTTCGGGAACGCGCAAAAGCCTTGGACCTCGTATGGCTGGCACAGCAGCACGAGCAATCGCTGCTCCTGCCCGAGGGTCGACGCCATCTGATCCATGATCCCACACGGCGCCCCGACCACGATATTCTCTACTCGCTGCGCCAAAACCGCGATCGTCTGCGCATCGATGTCAATGCCGCATGCAACGGTTATCGCCTTCATCGCCGCCACTTCGAGCGCGGCCGAAGACGCGAGCCCGGCGGAAAGAGGAACATTGCTCTGAACGACTATATTAGCGCCGCCGGCGTGCTCGCCAAGCCGCCCGTCGCCAATGAGAATCGTAAAGCCCCCCAGCACATACGCCGCCCAGCGCGATTTCTCATCCTGCTTGAGTCGCCGTCCCACCTCGCCCGCCTCGCCGACGAGCCTTGAAAGGGTAGTCTCAACCAGATCGCATTCAAGACCTGCCCCGCGGCTCCATACGCGCACGGTATCGTCAATGCGCCGCTGCAGGGCCACAAGAGTCGCCTCGCCAACGGTCGCTTCCAAGGCAAGGCTGCCGGAATAGTCTGCCACGCCGCCCATCACATCGAGCCGTCCCGGAGCGCGCGTAACAATGACCGGATTGCCGGAATCGAAAAAACGCCGAAGAGCGGGCTCTGCTCCGGCGATGCGCCTTTCAAAATCGGAACTGTCGGACGGCATGCTCAACATCACCCCAAAAAGCCGAAGTCATTATGGCCGAGGGGACGCGGGATGTCAAGGAAGACGAGGGCCAATACGCCGAAGGGACGACCTACCTTCCCACTTCGTGGGCCCCTTCCTTCCGCAACGGAAGGAGTTCATGGCATTGAGGTTGGCATGAATATATAGTGTCATTTCGACCGGAAGGCGCGCCCTGAGTCTGGCGAAGGGCGTGCCTGTAGTGGAGAAATCCGGTCGATCAGCGCCTCGCAAAAAGCGCGGGTAGCGCCCAGAGCAACGCGGCAAGATCTGCCCTCCGGTCAAGGCTCGATATTCCAGGGCTTTTCCCACAAGGGAAGCACTCCGCGCGCCTTGAGAATCGGGTAATCGTCCTTTTGCATCTGCAGCAGAATGCGGACCTTCTCCTTCAGCGGCAACCGGGCCTGCCTCTTGTGCCACTCCCGCTTTGCCGCAAAGATGCGCTCTGCTTCCGCCTCGAATGAAGATTGTTGTGCTTCTTCTTCAGCCATTGGTATCTTCTACCACATTCAGCTTGATATTATGCGCCGCGAGGATCGCGCCCTGGACCTGCATCGATTCCAGCAGCGCTACTTCAAATGGGTAGCCTTTGATCTTGGTGGTCACGGGGCAAATGATCGCCAGGCCCGCTCGCTGATTGTAAAGGCCAGGTGACAAGACAAGACCGGGCCGTCGCCCCATCTGCTCGTGGCCCGCCTGTGGATCGAAGTGAATCCAGACCAGATCGCCTCGTTCTGGAATGTAATTCAAGATAAGGCTTCCTTGCCTGTTTCCGAGCCCCACTCCACTTCCGCGTGGACATTTTCCGGCGTAATGCGGTCGAGCATATCGGCAAGCTGGTATCGCTTTTGTCGATCGGGGCTTACGACGAGGGCACCATTCTCCAACGTGAGGTTTACCGTCGCATTTTCGCCAATATCGAGGTCCTCAGCCATGGACTTGGGAATACGCAGGGCCAGACTGTTCCCCCACTTTTGCACTCTGCCAACCATGAGTTATCCCTCCATCTGTTGGTATCTACAATGATGATACCGCGTTCCGTTGCGAATCGCAAATTGAATTCCCGGCGATTACCAACGGTGCTTCGCAGACCCGCTTATGATCGCTGAAGCAAAGGTGATTTACTGAATTCAATGCCGATATTGAGTTCATTGTGCCTCGGGTCTTCCCATATCATTTTGCCAGCCGCCATTATGTACACCGTGTTGTCCTCCTCGATGGCCGAAGTTAAGGAACCATACCCACCTACTAGGAACGGGTTGGGATCATGCCCAGACCATGATGTTATAGCGCTGGTGTCACCTTCAACCTCGAGGTAGGACATAACCTGCTTCGCCTCATTCAAGTTCTCGCCTACGGGATCTGGAGCCAGACACACGGTGATGCAATAATTGCCCTTTCGAACTCCAGCAATTACCCCGCTAAACGGGCGGACAAGCTTTCCGTGTGCGCCGCCTCCACGGGTGTAACCTGGATACCGTTGGCCAGATGATATGTCGTCGCGGCGGTTCCGGATTTTTTGGCCAAGAGGAAAACTGCGAGCCCGATGGCTATGGCTACACAAAAAACACCAAACGTGAGAACGGCCTTATTCTTCATGCGATTGTCTCCTATTGGCTCATGTCGCCGACGAATAGATTGCCATGTGGTTGCCGGCGGTATCGCTCGACCAGCCCAAGCATTGATGCTGACAACTTCACCGTGTATATTCCAGCCGCTGGCCTCGATCCGGCCAATGGCGGTTGCGATCTGTTCACACGTCATGTTTTTTGAGGGGCCCGCGTCCGGACACCCGATTAGAATGCGGAAAGATCACTGTCAATCTGGTGCAGCAGCCTCATGGCGCGAGCTTGACCCCTTGTGAGGACAAGAAAAGCCGCTCCTCATCCGCCTCCATTTTCAGAAGCGGCGCGTTGCTTTCGCAATACTCGACAATCTCGGCAACCGCCTCTTCCGGCAGATCCCAATTCTCGGCGGCGGCGGACAACGTCATGTCGTTAGCGCGCATGTCAAGCCATACCTGCGCTGCCGTTAGCCGTCGCCCCTTGATAAAAAGCTGCTTCTTCCAGGAATAGTTGCGCTCAACAAGGTAAGTCCAGGAGCCTAAGCCGGCGCCCTCAACTTCCGCGTGAACGTTATCCGGCGTGAACCGATCGAGCATATCGGCAAGCTGGTGTCGCTTTTGTCGATCGGGGCTCATTACGAGTGAACCATTTTCGAGTGTCTGGTTGACCATAGCATTTTCGCCAATCTCAAGATCCTCAGCCATTGATTTGGGAATACGCACAGCCAGACTGTTCCCCCATTTTTGCACTCTGCTAACCACGAGATGACCCTCCTACTGCTGGTATCTACAATGATGATACCGTGTTCCGTTGCGAAGCGGGTTGCTGAAAGCGGAGCGTGAACAGGTGAGCGGGCCATCTTACCAATCGTGCCTCAACCAAAATGGGGTACAACTAATTTGGAGAAACATCATGGAAAGCGTCCAACTAGAAATTTCGGGGTCGCTGCTTATAGAGCTCAAACGCCAGGCAGACGCCTTTGGCGTCGCCGTGGAACAGCTTGCACCTGTAGCGCTACGCCTCGTAAAGTGGGACCAGGTTCAGCGTGAACTTAATCAAGGGCGAGATATAGACATCCATTCGGAAGATCCGGACACCGAATTCCTCCAATCGATCGCACCAGATTTTAGCGGGATACCCGTTTCCGACCTTTATTCGCTTCCAGCGGACATGGCGACCAACCATGACCATTACCTTTATGGCACCGGAAAAGCGGACGGATGAGCAGTGTTTTCGTGGATACTGGCTTTTGGGTCGGTTTTGTTGCAATGATGCGAACGGCGTAATAGCCAGAAATTAACAACTAGCTCATGACGATTCCCGATAGAACCCTCTGCGTCCACTCCACCCGCCGACCATACTCCTCATCCGAATCGATGACCGGCTGGGCGGCGATGGTCGAAATGGGTTTGGTCAGCTCGATCCAGGAGCGGCAGCCGGCGTACTCGCTTTCAAAGGGAACCATGACCGGCGCAGCCAGACGGTACGCGCGGCAGATGAGAGCGAAGACCGGCTTGTAGGGCTCCCATTCGTAACGGCCGTCGATGAACTGGTCGCTGTAGACATGCTGGGCGCACAGGTTCTTGAAGCACTCGCGGTCGGTTACCTGGGCGATTGATGTCACCTCGCACGCCGCCTCGAAACGCAGCATGCTCGGAACGGGTTTACCAGCCTCCTCTTCGCGAAGCCAGTTAATAAAGCGCGGCTGAAGATCGCCGGCTCGCTCGGTCTCGTGAATATATGTGGGCAGCAGCAGGAACTCGCGCGCCTTCAGATCGAAATCGCCGGTCTCCTCGATCAAACCGCCTTTGCGCAAGAGCACTATCTGGTGATTTTCGAGCAGGGCACGTTGTACAACAGCCCATTCTTTGAGCGCAATGGTTAGAGTCTCGGGTAACATTGCAACGAGTATACCCATCGCACTTCTACGCATATGCAACATTTCGTGGACAGCGCATTGCGCTATGATCAATACCGGCTGCTGAGTTGGAATCTCAACTCCTGGTTCACGCAGGTCCAGGCGGTAGACTTGCTTGAATCCGGGTCAAGTCAGGCGTACACCGAGTCGCTTCTGAGGGGCCTCGTGGCAGCCTACCTCGACCTGCTTGGCGATACCTACCCGCGGTTGCAGCCCACGCACTATTGGAAGAACAGCGATGCGCTCGGTGTGTCGGTGGTCGGCAATTGCGAAGTGCGCGCTCAGATGTCGATCGTGGAGAGCGATCTCTATTCCGATTTTGCAGAGGTTTCGACAGCCCCGGTAATAATCGTTACGTGGAACGGTCCGACGCGGTCGATAGATCGAAACATAAGCATTTGCACTCTGGAGCAGTTGCTGACCGGCACCGCCCTGCGCAATGTGGTCATGGAAGGCACACTGTGGCGCCCCTGCCTGACCAAACTCGTTCAAGCTTATAATTTTCTGGTAGATTCGCAATGCGTGGACATAATCCACAGCTTGAGAATCGTTGGGCAACCATCATAGCCGAATTACAGGAATCGAAATCTCAGATGAGGCTGGCAGAACTCTTGACATTAGTTAAGAGCACGCTTGACGACGTCTTTTGCGACACGTACTGGGTTGTGGCCGAGCTAGCCGAAGTCAAGCCGTCGCCGCGAGGCTACACGCACTTCACTCTGGTCGAGAAGAACGCCGAAACGCTGGTGGCTAAAGTGGCCGGAGTGATGTGGCGGCCGGCCAGCCAGACCGTACTACCACGCTTCCGCGCCGCCACCGGCGCCCCGCTGGCAGTCGGAATGGGAGTTCTACTTAAGGTCTCTATCCAGTTTCATATCGTCTATGGAATCCAGGTAGAAATCCACGACATCGACCCGAGCTATACGCTGGGCGAGATGGCCCGGCAGCGGCGCGAGGTAATCGATCGGCTCGAACGCGAGCATCGTCTGGTTCGAAACAGGGCGCTCGCATTCCCGACGGTTCCGCAGCGCATCGCAGTGATCTCATCGAGAACGGCCGCCGGCTACGAAGACTTTGTCCACCAGATCACGGGGAACGCCTACGGATACGCGATTCGGCACGAGTTGTTCAACTCCTTGATGCAAGGCTCGGGTGCTCAGACTCAGGTGGTGGCCGCCCTGGATGCCGTGAGAAAGCGGGCGTCTCGATTCGATGTTGTCATCATGATCCGTGGCGGCGGCTCGTCGGTGGATTTAAGCTGCTTCGACACCTATGCGATAGGCGCCGCGATAGCAGACTTTCCGCTGCCCGTGATTACCGGGATCGGCCATGAGCGCGACGAAACAGTGGCGGACATCTGCGCGCATACGCGAGTTAAGACACCCACCGCAGCCGCGGAGCTTATTATCGCCACCATCAAGAAGTTCGAAGACCGAATAGATGCCGCCAACGACGCCCTCATCGAGAGCGCACGCCACAGAATGACCGATGAACAATCCCGCATAGAATCGGCCGCGCGAATCCTGACACTGCGCGCCGGAGCGCTTTCCGACAACCAGAAGAGCAGGATTGAGCGCGCATCGACCAGTGTCCGCACCAGTACGACGCGAATACTTGAGAGAGGCGCGGCCAAGCTGGACCAAATAGAAACCGCCGCGCGGCTGCTCGACCCTATAAATGTGTTGCGCCGCGGCTACAGCATAACGTACCTGGATGGCCGCGTGGTTGCTAGTCCTGCGGATGTCGCGATGGGAGCAACCCTTCTAACCCGGGTTCTGGGCGGATCGATAGAAAGTCAAGTGTCAAAAGCACACGTCGAAATAGAGGAGCAAACGGCAGGATGAGTCAGGATATCAAGTACGACGATGCCATCAAAGAGCTCGAAGCGATGGTAAAGCGATTCGAGAACGCGGAGATCGGAGTCGACGAGCTCGTCGGCCAGATCAAGCGCGCCGGAATGCTGATCAAGACCTGCCGGCAGCGGTTGCGGGTGGTCGAAGAGGAAGTGCAAACCGCCCTTGAGGAACTCGACGACAGCGCGAAACCGCAGCCGTCTTCCGGCCACAATATCGAAGACCCGTTCGCAGACGACGATGCCCCTCCGGATGACCCACAAGCTCATACCGGAGGCTTGTTTGGCCTGTAGGACAAACTTACGCCTGCGGTCTGTAAGCTCGATAGATTGTTTTCCAAAGCACGTATCCGAATACCATGTTCTCGTCCAACGCCGGGTTGCCCGAACCGGCCCCGCGATCGCCGCCGAATCGAGTGGCCCAGAACGCGCCTGTGCCATGCCGGCCATCATCGACCCGCGTCCGCAAGACGTTCTGAATGAACGTCTCCGTGGCATCCTTGTCCATAGCGTCGATACATGCCACGATTCCGATCTTGTCATTGATCGTTTCTATAGCCTGCGCCACCCCGTCCACCGAGGTAAAGACCGCGACTGGACCGAACACCTCGGTGTGGTACAAAACATTTCCAGGCTTCACGTTTTCAAGAATCGTAAACGGCGAATAATAGCCATCTGCCATTAGCTCCGGCGGCGTCGGTCGCTGGAGGCGAACCGTAGCACCCTGACTGATCGATTGCGCGGTTAGCCGTTCGACACGTTGCTGCTGCTCCTCCGAGACAAGAGGCGGCAGGCTGTAGTGGCTGTTCTGACCGTTCAGCCACGCGATCCGCAGATCGCCGCCGTCGCCAGGCGTAACGCCCTGGCTTTCGCGCAGAGCCGCTTCCACGAATCGCTCATAGACCTGCGAGTCGATGAGCACCTCCTGAATGCTCGTGCATCGCTGCCCTCCCGTGATCGTCTTACCGTAAACGAAATTCTTGGCTGCCCGCGCGATATCTGCACTACGGTGGACATAGAACATGTTGATACCGCCGACCTCCTTCATGACGCGCTTGCCAAGCGCGGACGCCGCGGCGTCGACAGCGTCTCCCACTGCCTTGCTGCCGGTAA
>Ga0316231_1005187_pt1 | contig 10477 bp, 13 predicted proteins | sample TBH18027metaG_FD_206002 | JGI IMG/M metagenome (GOLD analysis project Ga0316231, IMG submission 206002) | Freshwater microbial communities from Trout Bog Lake, Wisconsin, USA - TBH18027 | ecosystem: Environmental > Aquatic > Freshwater > Lake > Hypolimnion/Profundal zone | place: USA: Wisconsin...
GCGGAATTTCGGGTCCTGGAACCGTCTGCGTGAACATGAACTCGTGAAAGCTCCCCGTTGGGTTACTGGTCAACAACCCACCAAAAGCACTTGAAAAGCTGCTAGTGCAGATTTTCAGTTCTCTTGTTGCCGCGCTTGGGGATATGGTGAGTGGAGGATCTGGCGGCGAGAAACTCACGCCACAATTCCGGGTTCCAGTGGGAGCGTTCCCTCCTCCTACCCATCCCCACACCGGACCAAAAATCACAGCCGCGCTGGCTTCGCCTGTTACGACAACGTCAAATTTCTTGATGCGCAAGATCAGCGCCGAAAGCTGTTGGAGACTGAATGGCCCCATGTAATTCGAGCCGACGCCAAAAACGGGGATGGATTCAGTGGCCGATTTTGACGGGGTGCCCAAAGGGAAAGAACCGAAAAATGTCTCACCATCCCATTCCTCGAATGGATCACCGTGGCGGTCAAAAAATGGCACCCGGAACGGCAGACCATTAAAACCACTGGAAGATGACCCGTTTTCCACAGTCGCAAAATAGACGCTGTCGCCCATGGGTTACGGTGCCTGGGAGGGAGGACTGAGAGGAACAAGGCACAGCAGGCCGTTGATCACCACGAGAAACGGCATGAGCACGTGCGTATTCCAGCACTGGGTGATCTGGCGGGATTCTGCTTCGTCTCCGGTGCCGATTGTGACGGTGAGGATCGCCGGACGTGGGTCGGTTTCGGGGTCGGTGATTTCGGCAAGGAGGAGGTTGTAAAATTCTTGGAATGGGTTTGCCGGATCATCGCGGTTGACGCTGATCGGGTCCGGATATTCCTCCCAGAGAGATCCTCCAGGCTCGCCATACTTGATCGTGGTGGTGGCTGGCCAGAGCTGCGGCCCTGCGGTCGGATGCGCGGGATCTGCGGTCCCGATCTGGAGCCATATTTTCTCGCCTCTATTCGGGCATGGGAACCATCCGGGATCGGTTGGGTCGGTCGGATCATAGAGTAGGCCAGTGATCGGGATTTTTTCGCCTTTTAGATTTTTGAAGACGGTCGAGAGCGGGTTGATGCCGAGGTTTACTCCGCTGGAAATACCCTGGAACGGAGTCGGGATTTTCTCGTCGGAAGAGTTCTGAGATCCCGGCACTGTGGTGATCGTGAAGCCATGCGTGCCCTCGATGAGTCTGAGGCCGGGTCCGACGATTGGCCGCACCCGGCGGAGGAATGCCATCACGAGCTTTGCCCAATCGAGGATTGGATAGCCTGCCGATGGTTCTGGTGGAAGAGGAATCATGGATAGAGAACGGAATCCCAGATAATGGAAGCAGTCCATTCCTCGATCTTTTGGATATCGGCTCCAACACGCGTGCGGCGGTCGACTGTTTTCATCCACTGCCAGTTCCCAGGAATCGCCACTGGTGGAGTGTCACGATACCATGCGGAGCCTTTTCCAAGCCCCGATGCATTTTTGGTCGTGCGGCGGACGACCGGTACTCCAGTGACATAGTCCTTGGTGCCAATGGAGAGGAGTGTGGCCAGATATGAGACGAGGGTTCCGGTTCCGAAACTCGGGCCTTTGTATTTGTCCGGGTTTTCTGCCCATATTTTTGCATTGGCGATTTCGTTCGCGGATAAATGCACGAAAGCGGGATTTTTCTCCACGGGAAGCCGGAGTTCTACCCAATCGACTTCGATGCTGATGTCGCCTTGTGGCGGCCCTGGGAGGGCATTCCCCGGAGAGGTGGAGATCGTTGCGGTGAGTTTTCCGTGTCCGCCTTTTGTGGGCACAAGTTGCGTCGTCGTATAGCTTTTTTGGATATCATGCTGGAGTGTCAGCAGTTCGTTCAACGGGCCTTCCCAGACATCGCTGTTCGATAAGATCTGCCCCCAATCGCTGGTCTGGTATTCCTTCGGGCAAACGATGACATTTGGACTGGTCGACGTGGTGGCCATGAGAAAAAGTGGAATGCGGAAACTTAAAACTGGGTGGTGACAGGTTTCGTCGGATCGGGTTTTTGGTTGGCTTTTTCGACCGCGTCGGCCGTGCGTTTCGTGGCATCTTCGATGGCGGCCATCGAGCTGGCGGACTGGAAGGTTGGGGTTGAGTTGTAGCCGCCGATCTGGGAGAGCCGGTCGGTGAGCGGCGCGGCGTGCTGGAAGGGGATGTCCTTTATTCCCTTCACGGAATCAGCGTTTGCCATGCGCGTCGCAAACATGATGGCGTCGTTCTCGTTCATTCCGGCATCTTTTGCTTCTCGCCGCTGCTTGTTGTAATCCTGTATCCACTGGAGTCGCGCGGCCTCTTTTTCATTCCCGGCCGCGACCGCCTCGGCGATCTTCACATCGAGATTGAGAGCAGATTTTTTCAGTTCGATTTGCTCCCTGGCCAGCCGGTTCTTTTCCACCTCCTTCTTCTGCGTTTCGATGGCTTCCGGATCGCCAGCTGGTCCGAGCATTTCCGACCCGCGCCTCAGATCGTCGATCTCGCGTTGTTTCGCGGCAGCTTCAGGAGTTCCCTTCCCCACATTTTTATTGGCGGCAATCGCATCGAGGTTAGCCAGTTGATTGTTGATCTGGACCGTCGCGTCTTCCGAATTTGAGATCGATGTGTCCAGATCCTTAATCCGCGTGCTTCCTGGCAAATAGTTCAGCGGATTCATCCGCGCCAGCCCACGCGCGTCCCTGTCTTTAATGCGCTGTTTTCTCAATCCCTCCAGCGTTGACTCAAGTTCCGACTTTAATGCAGTGAGGTCGTCGGCATCACTTTGAGCACCGGAGTTTCCCGCGACATAACTTTCGCGGTTTTTACTTTTGGATGCTCCGACGCCTCCCATTTTTTCTGCAATGGCCTGGAGCCCCTCCGCCCAGGTGCTCAAAAAATCTTCGATGCCGGAATTTTTCGCGGCGCTTCCCAGGCTTGCTAGCATTTCGCCCCATGCGACTTTTACCTTCGCGAAAGAGCCTTCGAGCGTGTTTCCAACCGCTTCGAGCTGACCTCCTCCGCGCGCCTCCAATTGGCGCATGATGTCGGCGAGTTGTTCGGTGCTGCTCTTGGCGTTGTCGATGTGAATGCCGTATCGGGTGAGCATCGCGGTGCTTCCCTGCATGGCCTTGCCGAAAAAGAACGCGGCTTGCTGCATGTCTCCGTTGAGGAATCCCGCGAGATTTTCTACGGCATGCGTGTATTGTTCGATGTTGCTGCTGTCCGCCCCGAATTTCGTGAGCGTGGTGAACGCTCCGAAATACTGTTCGTGGTCGATTCCAGTCGCTGCACTGCGTTCCTTTGCCAGTTCTTCGAGTTTGCCGCGATAGGCGTCCGTGAGGTTTCCGGTGTTGGCCAGAGCGGCATCGAGCTTTGCCATTTCCGTCTGTTTACGGGCGAACTCGTGGATCGCCTCGCCCGCGAGATCGAAACCCTTTTTGATGACCAGCAACCCGGCGCCGACCACCGGCAACGCCCCGTTGAATGCGCGCGAAAATGCACCGATCACCGGGATCTCGCCGACCGCTTCTTTTGTGGCTTCAGCAAGTTTTTGTGCCAGTGGAATCTTGGGAGGAGCAGGAGGCGGGGGCATCGCCTTAACGGCAGCCATCCGCTTCTGAACCAGTTCCAGATCACGCTCCAGGCTCTTATATTCCTTCCCCAGAGTCTGGGCGGCGATGTATTGTTTGATCAGGGCGGATTCCGTCGCCTGCAGGGCGGACAGTTCGGCCTGCGTTGAGATCTTGATATTTACGCCCTGCTGGTTCATTTTGAATCCATGATCGCACTTGCAGTCTTATCCCTACTCATCTTGGTTTCCCCCGCCGGATTGGTTATCCTGTTTCTGCTCTGGCTTGGCTGCAACTGGCCCAAGGATAACGCCCGGAGCTGACAGCAGTTTCACGACTTCCCTGTCCCGGTAGTTCTCGCCCGCGCATTCCGCCCCTTCGTTGGCGGTCATTCCGGCGGCGAGGATAAAAATCTGGTCCATCGGCATGTCGAGCTGAGCGGGGTGCCCGCCGATCCGCGCCCAGATCCGCGCGACCCAGCCGATTCCATCGGCGGGCTGCAGGGTCGGGGATGAACCCGGCGGTGTCGGGAACTTCATGGGCATGACGGTCGAGAATGCCTGCGCGACCTCCGCGTCGATTTCCGCGATGACTGACACCACATCCGCCGCAACGGGAATATCGCGTTCTGGAAAGACGATTTCAAAGGCAGTGCAGAATGCCTGCGACATCGCTTCCGCATCCGCCCAGGGCCATTGCCCGGTGAGCGCCGGGGATGCGGCCTCTTCAAGCTGGAGAAACTTGTAGAGAGTCATCGCGCACGGCCGCAGGAACGCCCGGCGCACGACGGCAGGCGTGCGTGGGTCGGCCCTGCGGGCCGCGATGGCATCGGCCTCGGCCTCCAGAGATCGGATGTCGGAAGCTGGTGACCGGAACTGACTGTCATCTTGTTTACGGTTTTCCATGCATCAGGACGGCACGACGACCCCGTCGACCATGATCGAGCGCTGTGCGCCCTTCGCCCATTTTTCCTCGGCGCTGGTGATGCGGAAGGTTCCGAAGGCTTCGAGCGATGTGCCGAGTTCCGGGATCGTGCCAGCAGTGAGCACTTCCATCTGTCCGGTGCACTTGTAGCCGAAGAGGCTGACGGCGACGATTTTCCCGATGTCCGATTCGCTTCCCTCCTCCTCCTGAACCTGCACGGATTCGGAAATGGAGCAGCTCTGCACGATGCCCTCGACGAAGGGCGTCAAGCCTTCCATCCCCCACCAGATCTTGTTGGTCGGGAGCTGGATCGCGAGATCCGTTCCGCGTGCGAGCACGATGGCTGCCGGGGTGATAGTCCCCACGGCGGCGGCGGTGATGTCCGGGTAATGCGTGGCCTGGGCATCCATCACCATCGCGGCCCCACGACTCCATTTCGCGGCGCTGGTCGTAACGATGATCTTGCCGTCCGCGAACCCTGTGATCGTTAACTCCCCCCCCGCGCGAACTACCAGGGCAGTGATAGTTCCTGGCGGTGTGGAGGAAAAGGTGATCGCCCCCTTCTTCCCGTGCTCGACCATCGCCGCGATGATCCCCGCTTCGTCCTGGATCTCGTAGATCTGGTTTGCCGGTTTATAGCTGAACGATTCGCAGATGCCCGTAATCGGCTTCGGGGCGTCCACGGTGCTGTATTTGATGCTGCCGTATGTTTTCATTGTGTGGTTTTGTTACTCTGCTAATACCTCCGCGACGGTGTTCGGTGCGGACGGAAAATTTGTCTGACCAGCAATGGCCATCGATTTGACCGTCTGGACCCAAGTTGCGGCGGCGGAGGTTTTCGGGATCGAAGCGAGCGTCCCGGCGGCGGTGTGCTGGAAAATCTTACTCTGCCCGTCGAGCAGCACTAGCACAGGATAGGCCTTGACGATCGCTGCCTGCGCGAGATCGATGGGGGACGGAGCGGCAGGCGCGAACAACGCGGCCATCTGCTCATTGGTCGGCGCGGATTCTCCCTCGTAAATTCTAGCGTTGCCTGTCACCACAGGAGTGGGGATGGCCACCGTCTGCATGACGGGCTTTCCGTCCGTACCTCTGGTTGGCTTCCCGTCTGTCAAGACATACATCTCATGGGCAGTCGGGAGTTCCTGAATCGTGAATCCAGCAAGCGATTTGGTGATGATGAAGCGTTTCATGGTAATGTAATCGTGTGGTTGCCGTTGACTCCCTCCGTGATTGTTATGTCGGTGGAAGAATTGTAGAACCAAATCAGGCACCCGAACATGTGAACTGCGGGATTGTAATTTGCGTTCAGCGAAAAAATCACAATGTTTTGAAAGTTCAGGGTCCCGCCTCCGCTTCCGGAACCACCATAGCCACCCCCGTATGGGCCGGTTCCGCCCAAACCATATGTCCCAGCGTTGTTTCCCACGTAGAAAATAGCCGTCCCAGACAAGGTGAGATCACCGCCTTGCCCTGCATCGCCGCCGTTTCCAGAAGAACCACCGTTGGTAAATGTGCTCGATAAATCGGGTGCTGCGGAACCAGGCATTCCATCGGAAAACTTATAGCCCACATAGTAGGTTTCTGGATCGGAAAGATTCCACGAATCGCCTTCCACCACCGTGTAGCCGATTCCCCCGCTCCCACCAGATGCTCCAGATCCTCCTCCGCCGGAATAAGCCCCATTGCCTCCTGGGCCGCCATTTCCACCATTATTGTTTATGGTGCAGGTGAGAAAATCTGCGCGGATCGAGACAGATTTTCCGGTTCCGCCAACCTCGCCATCGGTTCCGTTTGTCCCATCGGTTCCCGCTCCGGCAGGAGTCGCATCCGTGCCATTTGCGCCATAGGGACTGCTCACCGTCCCGTCTGCACCGTTCGAGCCAGCTACAGCGTTAGCCCCAAACGTTCCATTCACCCCGTCCGATCCCGCCGACCCATTTGCGCCATTTCCGTTGATGGTCAGAGATGTGGAATCCGTCCCGGTTCCGATGATGCTCGGGAGATTTGGATTCCAGTCAGCGGCGAGTGTGATCGTGTAATCCCCGACCCCGAGAACCATTCGGTATTTGTTGGAGCCTGACGTCGGCACTGCATTGTAGGCTGCCTGAGCTGTCAAAAACGGCTTGCTCGGATCGCCGATGGCCGCCGTAGAGTCGTTTCCGGAGAGATCGACGAAGACGGTTCGCGTGACGGAGATCACAGAACCGCCTCCGCTTCCACCTATGGCGGCGATAGCCTGCGCAATGCGCAGAGGAGAGAAAGATCGGAGCCCGGCTTCCGTTCCGGCTTCTGCTTCGGCTTGCGTGGCGGTCGAAATGGCTGGCGCGAACGCCGAGGCCGCGTTGGTGGCGGCGCTGCCGAGGCCGGAGATGTTTGTCCAGCTTGTGCCAGGCTGGAGAGCCGAAGTGGCGAGGGTGCCCTGGGCGGCGCTGGCGTAATGGGAGCCTATTGCGTTCGTGATCCCGGCCGCGTTTGTGGCCCAGAACCCCGATGGGGCGACGACCGTTCCGTTGCCGTCCACGACCAGATCGCGACGGACGGTCTGCGCCGTCAGGACCGAGAGGGTTAGTATGGCCGCCACTCCGATCAGCGCGGCGACAAGCGCTTTGCCGCTCCGACATTTGTCCTCTGACTTCTGTTCTTTGAATCCGTTTTTCATAGTTTTGAGCGTTCGATTTGGCCGTCGTTGGTGATCGAGATTGTCCACTGCGATGAGTCCGGGGAGGAGAGTTTGAACGAAGGCATGGCCTCGGTCGGATGCGGTGTGATATCGGTGAGGAGATAGACCGACCTGGCACAGATGATCTGGAACGTCTGCGTGCGGCGAACTTTCCCGTCAAGCGTCCAGATCACTTCGGCCATGAGAATCACCTGTGGAATCTCTCCGGTGAAGAGGGCGAGAAACTCCGAGGATGTGAGATCCAGATTGAAGGTGTATGTGGTGTCCGGATCAGTCGGAGCATCCCAGGCGGCATCGAGCAAAACAGGAACTCCGGAATAAATGCCGTCTGGCTTCGCGGCGAGGATTCCTGTCGCTCCAGTCAACGCTACGCTGGGGACGATCTGCAGCACAAACGTATCGCCTTTGGCATCGAGCTTTTTAATTCCCTGCTTGTCCCCCGGCTGGAGAGTCAGCAGGCCAGATTCATTGTCGAGATAGGTTTTCATAAAACGTGGCGGGTATCGGGTGATGGGTATCGGGTGAAATGTGCGGACGCGCCACGCGCCACCCGCAACCCGTTACTGCCTTTAATTATATTTTTCATGATTCGATTCCGAAAACGGCGCGGAAGATGCAGTCGAGTTGGACCCCCTTTTCATCTTCGAGGAGTTCAAAGCTGGAGACTTCGAGCGGGACGGAAAGCACGCCGCCGGGATTCGATCCCTGCAGCGCCAGACACACGCCCTCTACGACCTCGTAGACATCGACCCCTGTCGAGTTGATCTTGCGGTTTTCGCACACGCGGACGCGGACCTCCGCACGCTCAAAAAAAAGGAATGTCGCGCCAGCCAGCGGTGACACCGGCAGGACCGGCATCACGAAAATGCAGATCGCCAGCGAGTTGATCCGCGCCTCCAGATCGTTGAGGATTTCGCCCCTCCTACGGACCAGGACAGGGACCGACGAAATGTGAGCGGACCCGTCGAGCAGATTCTTCACGTCCTCTGGCATTTTTCCGAGCGCACTCATTTGGTCAGCTCCTGCACGATTGTTTGGCTGAGGGCGTCGCCGTAGTTCTCGGCGCGTTCCTCGACGCCGGTTTCAAACATGCGACGCGCCGGGAATCCCGGATGCCGGACGGTGCGCGAAAAATGGACACCGCTAGCGTTGCCCCAGCGCAGTGCCTTGGCGGTTCTAGCCCGGATCGTATATGGCCCGCAGCCGTATTCGTGGACGGCGGCATATCTGACATTGGTGCCGATGGTGCTCTCAACGGTGCTTCCGGAAATACTGGGCACCGACGCGCGCACCGATCCGCGCAGGCGACTTGTCCTGGCATTAAGAAATGCAGGCCCGGAATTCGTGAGTTTGGTGGCGACTATGTGCCCGACCGTAAGCTGGTTTTGAAACCGCATCGTGCGGGCGAGAGCCGGTCCGATGCTCGTCGGAAGACCGCCGAACTTCCGGATCAGATCCTGCGCTTCATGGGAAAGCTCTATGGCGATCATATCGAAAACCTCCGATAAGAGTTGAGCACGTTGCGGACGCTGAGCAGGAGATCATCGGTCGTCGCTGCGAATCCCTGATCCTGAGTCTTGGTGTTCTCGAACCCGGCTTTCGCACGCTCGATGATCGAGCGGCGCTCCCAGAACCACCGGACCTGCATCACCCAGGCGACGCGCAGATCCTCGCGGAGCGGGAATGCGCCAACTGGCATCACGTCCGATCCATCTTCGCTCGTGTCCCACCAGAACCCGCCCGTGTAAGTGATTCGCATGGTGGCCGGAAAATATCCGGCAGGCGTGAAAAATTGGACGAGCCCAGCCTGGGAAATGAAGTTATCCGGCATGTTGGGAATGACTTCCCACCCATCCTGCATGCTGTCGCGGATCTCGAATTTGCTAATCGATTCAATCGGGTATCTTTGGACGACGAGCGAGTAGCGATCGGCGGTCGCTTCCAACGTGTCGTCCACCAGGCGGTTGAAATAGCGGTTGCAGTAAGTTTCAAACATCGCGGCCACGCCGAGTCCGAGTGCCTGGATCGAGGCGTCCCAATCGGGCTTTGCCAGATCCGCCGACAGCAGCAGCTCGCGCTTGAGGGCCTTAAGGTTTGAAAATCCGGCGTTCATTAGAAAAATGCGAAATTAGGAATGCGGAATGACCAGGGAGCCGAGGGCGGCGCGGCGAGCCGGGGTGGTCTCGAAGGTTTCTCCCTTGAGGAAAGTGCGGCCATTTTCCCCCACGGCCTGGTGTGCGACGCGCACGGTGACGACGCCGGAAGATGGGATCGCAGGCGGGGCATCAGCGCCACTTTCGCTGGTCTTGGAGATCATTCGGTTTTTTGGGCTTTTCATAGGACGTATGAGTTTTTTCTCGCTGCTGCACCGGACTTGCAGGCCCGGTGCAGAGTGCGAAAAATCGCTAGTTTCCGGGCTTCTTCGCCGCTGTGACACCCACGCCGGTGAGGGCGTTCGTATTGCCGTTGACGATGCTCGTGAGCTTGAGATAGCCCACGGCACCGGTCGCGACATTCGTGAGAGCCGATACCGCGTTCGTGCCGTTCGCCGTGACCGCGAGAGTCACGCTGGGCGTGGTCTCATAAGTCACGCCATCGACGCTTTTGGCAAAGTTGGCCGTGACGGCATTGGTTGATCCGGCCAGGCTCGTCGCGAAGATCTGAAATGCAACGTTGTTGGATTTCGTCATCGTGATGACGGAGCCAGGTGTGACGGTCGCGCTGCCCGCGATGGCATTTGTGCCCTGCGAGTAAACGGTAACCGGCGAGTATTGCTGCGCGGAGGCGGAACCCGCAAAGGCGAGGACCGCGACCAGCGCTGTGATGATGATGGTTTTTTTCATGGTATTTTATTTGTGAGGGTTTTCCCTCTGGCGCCGCCGCGACCCTGGCGACGCTTGCGCGCCCCAGGGTGTTGCGACTTGTCGGATCACGCCGACGCATCAGGTTTTCTTTCGTTCAGGCGGCGGGCAGGGTGAGCACGGCGAGACCGGCGGCGCGGCGGATCTTGACCCCAGCACGGCCGTAGGCGCGGAAGCTGCGCTGCAGGTAATCCCAGCGGAACTGGTCGCTGGCCTCGAAGGCGAAGTCCTCGCGGACACCGACGACGAGGGCATCGGGATGGAAGCACTACATCGGAGGGCGCACCATCCTCCACCGGATCTGAGCTATGAACAATCCTCTCACCAAAGGAAAATTCTCCTGGCCGTGCGTTGACGTGATCGTCACCAGCCGCGATCTCACGCCTGCTGAAGCTCGCCGCGTCCACGTCCTGCACCTGCGGCTGGCCTCGAAACGCAAAGCCCTGGCGTTCGTCGAGGCCAAGCTCGCCCGCGA
>Ga0316231_1005189_pt1 | contig 10476 bp, 12 predicted proteins | sample TBH18027metaG_FD_206002 | JGI IMG/M metagenome (GOLD analysis project Ga0316231, IMG submission 206002) | Freshwater microbial communities from Trout Bog Lake, Wisconsin, USA - TBH18027 | ecosystem: Environmental > Aquatic > Freshwater > Lake > Hypolimnion/Profundal zone | place: USA: Wisconsin...
ATCACCCAGAACTCTTGCCACGAAAACGTCCCTGACTAGGGGAAGATCAAGCGGTCATTGTGCCATTGGATCGTATCCCAACCATTCGATAATCCGCTCCACAAACCGTTTGGCCGGGGGATAGGTATTATGTTCCCAATTCCCAATAGTCATCACATCAACCCCAAAAAGTTTCGCTAGGTCAATCTGGAACAAGTGTAGTTCGAGACGACGGCGTTTCAGGTGATCTCCAATTGTTTCTGGCTTATCCGTAACGACTTGCGTGCATTTCCAAAGGCGAGGATACGATTTCAGTAAGACTTTTAGGGTTAGGTAGCAAAATGGCAATGCATCCTCACGGATTCATGGCCGCCACGAGCATGAAGTTTGCCGGGAAGGTCATCGTCCCGGTCGCCCGCGAAATCACCACCCGGCCTTCTTCGAGCGGCTCGCGCAACGCTTCGAGCACGTCGCGGTGAAACTCCGGCAACTCATCGAGAAACAGCACGCCGTGGTTGGCGAGGCTGATTTCGCCCGGCGTCAGGTTCGCCGTGCCGCCAAGCAAACCGGCATTGCTCGTTGTGTGATGCGGCAACCGGAACGGTCGCGTGGCCACCAGCGCCTGCCCCTTCGGCAACAACCCGCAAATGCTGTGGATTTTCGTTGTCTCCAGCGCCTCATCCAGTGTGAACTCTGGCAAGATCGTCGGCACACGTTTTGCCAGCAACGTCTTGCCGCTGCCAGGTGGGCCGATCATCAGAATATTGTGCGAACCGGCTGCTGCAACTTCGAGTGCGCGCTTCACGCTCTCCTGCCCCTTCACGTCCACAAAATCCACGTCGTAGTTGCGGTGCTGCTGAAAGATTTTGGCCGGGTCTTCCCGGACCGGCGTCAATTCCCGCTTGCCGGCGACAAACTCCGCGACCTCGCGCAAAGTGCGGGCCGGATAAACTTCGAGCCCTTGCACGACGGCCGCTTCCGCGACATTGTCGGCGGGGACGATCACCCCGCGTTTCCCCTGTTGCCGGGCGCACAACGCAATCGGCAACACGCCGGTCACGCTCCGCACCGCGCCACTGAGCGCCAGTTCGCCGACAATCACGAAATCGTCGAGCTGTTGCGCGACAATCTGTTCGCTGACCGCAAGAATGCCGACCGCCATCGGCAAATCAAAACTCGGCCCTTCTTTCTTCACATCGGCCGGGGCAAGGTTGATGGTCGTGCGGCCCATCACGTATTTGAACCCGCTGTTTTCAATCGCGGTCTTGACCCGGTCGCGCGATTCCTTCACCGCCGCATCCGGCAATCCAACAATAATTACCGCCGGTTGCCCCCAGCCGGCATTGACTTCCACTTCGATCGGATACGCATCAATGCCCAGGACGGCAGCGGAATGAATTTTGGCGAGCATGGGGAAATTAATACACAAACGGCTCGGCCAAGTCGAACGCGTTTTGAATCAGGCGGATGGCGGCCGGTTTGCGCGCCCCGTTTTGCAGAATGACCTCGACGATGTCAAACCGGAACCGGATCCGGGGGTTGTCGAGCAGCCGGAGATAATCGAGCGCGACGCGGCTCATGTGCGTTTGTTTGACTTTCGTGACGGCTTCAGCCGGCGTACCATAGTCGTCGCTCTTGCGGGTTTTGACTTCGATAAAAACCAGCCATTCGCCCTCCCGGCAAACTATGTCAATCTCACCGGCATGGGTCTTGAACCGGCGCACGAGGATGCGGTAGCCGTGCCGGCGCAGATACCGGGCGGCGAATTTTTCGCCGCGTTCGCCGAGTGCCATCTTGGCGGTGGGGTTGACGGCTAGTTTGCGCAGCCAGTTCCAAGCCATGCCGGCACCTTAGCTGGAAGCATCCCGTTGAACAAGCCCAACCGGCGTGAAGTGCAACACGACTCAATTTGCCACCGGTCATCGCGCCGGCGGGTCTGGCGGAAGAACTGTTCGGACTGACGGGAACTGCACCCGCCCGGTTCAACCGCCTTGGCAAATCATCCGGCCGACACGGGACCAACGCCGCAGTCCTCCCGCCAACTCGGCGGCCAACACAGCCGCTCCACGCAAAATATTACCAATTCTTTGTAACATATGTTACACATTTTTGGCAACACGGTCGCGACCGAGAAATTAGATTACAAACGGCTGACACAGCGAATGGTTGTGACTTTTTGTTCAAAGAAACTGGACACCACCAATCTTGGCCAGTAGAATTTTTTACGCTCGAACTCTCAATCTGATTCTGAAAGAAAAAGTATGAAAAACAAAATTCTACTTACTGTAATTCCGTTGCTCGCCGTCACCACTCTGGCGCTGGTGGGATGCGCGAGCTACACAATTCAACCCATCGCCGCGACCGAACTCAAGGCCTGGAATGCGAAACAACTCGCTCAGGGGTATGTCTTTTATCAGCCCGAACTGTATTTCCTGGTGACCGCCACACCGCCGAAGCCCACCAGCGGGACTGGACCGGCAAATCCACCGGCGGCGGATGCCAACAAAGGTTCAGCCGCCGCCTCAACTGAGGGAACCGGCACTGTTAGTGTGACCCCCATTTATCTACCGAATCCGCACAAACCCTATCGCGTTACGACTTTTAACTTCCTCGCCAAAAGTAATTTTACATTCAACTTCAAAGACGGTTGGCAACTCACTTCCATTGCCGATCAGGCCGACAACAGTGGCGTCACCACCGCGTTGGTCGGGCAACTTAAACCCCTCCTGGATGCGGCGGCGAAATTAACGGCTGGCCCCGGTACACCGGTTCCCAAAACGTTTCTCATCCACCCTGAGTATGATCACGCCGGTGTGATTACCGGATTTACCCCAATTGTGATGCCCTGATTCTTTTCAGGAAATAACCCTCAACAACACGCAGCGTGTTCAGTAACAGCCAATCGCGTTTGCCTTGAGTCACTGAGCAATCGGGAGTGCGAATTCAATTTGGACCGGCGCGCCGGCTTGCCGGACGGGCGCAAAGGACCGGCGGTGGATCGGGCTGGGACCGTGTTCCGCCAACGCGCTCAGATGTTCCGGCGTGCCGTAGCCTTTGTGTTGGGCAAAATTATATTGGGGGTATTGCGCGTGGAACTGCAACATCAGTCGGTCCCGCGTCACTTTGGCAATGACACTGGCGGCGGCAATGGAATAACTCTTGGCATCGCCCTGGATGATGGCTTTTTGCCGGAGGCGAATCGCCGGGACGCGCAGGCCATCCACGAGCACGTAATCGGGCTTGACCGGCAAGGTGTCGAGGGCGAGCACCATCGCCCGCCACGTCGCGCGCAGGATGTTGTAGGTGTCGATGATTGCGACGTCGGAAAGACCGGTCGCCCACTTGATATTCGGCGCGGTGGTCAACTCGGCATAGAGCGTCTCGCGTTCGCGCGCAGTGAGTTGTTTGGAGTCGTTGAGGACTTTGTGCCGGTATTCACGCGGCAGAATCACCGCTGCAGCCACGACCGGCCCGGCGAGCGGCCCGCGCCCGGCTTCGTCCACGCCGGCAATGATGGTGGCCCCATCAGCATAAGCAAGTTTTTCATGGCGGAGCGATGGCATGGTCAGTGCCGGGGAGTGTGCCGATTTGCGCCCCGCGAGTCAATGGAAGAGGCGCAGCGGGTCCGGCGGCACCACAGGGCACGATCGCTCCAATGATTGCATAAGCTGAGTGGAACTCGACCAGCCGCTGGCCGCGACCAACCTAATCCAAATCTTGTCCGAAGCTGAATTCGGCCGGCAGCACGAGCAGGTCGTGACCGGTTTGAGCGCCTAACTCAGGCTTCTTCGACTTTGGTCGCCGTCTTGCCGACGCGGCCGCGGAGGTAATAAAGCTTGGCCCGGTGCACATTACCGGCGCGTTCAACTTCAATCTTCTGGATGAACGGCGAGTTGGTCGGGAATACGCGCTCGACACCTTCGCCGTAGCTGATGCGGCGAACGGTGAACGTCTGCTGCACACCCCGGCCCTGTTTGTTGATGACTAGGCCGGCAAACACCTGGATGCGTTCGCGGTCGCCTTCTTTGATCCGCGAATGCACCTTCACCGCATCGCCCACCTTGAAGGGGACTAAATCGGTGCGAATCTGTTCCTGTTGAAGTTTTTCTAATACGTTCATGTTTGTTTTCCTTCCAATAAATCTGGCCGGCGTTGCCGGGTTCGTTGCCGGGCGGCCGCCGCGTGCCACTTGGCAACTGCGCCGTGATCGCCAGATAATAGCACATCCGGCACCCGCATCCCGCGAAATTCCGGCGGCCGCGTGTACTGCGGGCCTTCCAACAAACCCATGGCGAACGAATCGTCCGCCGCGCTTTGCGCGTGCCCGATGGCCCCCGGTAACAACCGCGTCACTGCATCGACCACCACGGCCGCGGCCAATGCGCCATTGGTCAGCACGTAATCGCCAATGCTAATTTCCTCATGCACAAGGGCGGCCCGGACCCGTTCGTCCACGCCTTCATAATGGCCACAGATGATGATCAAATGCGGCTTGCCGGCGAACTGGCCGGCCCGCGCTTGCGTGAACGACTGGCCTTGCGGCGTCATCAGGACAACGCAACTCTCCGGCCGTTGCAATTTTTCCACTGCTTCAAAGATCGGTTCCGGCTTCATCAACATCCCGGGACCACCGCCGTACGGCCGGTCGTCCACAACCCGGTGCTTATCGTGCGTAAAATCGCGCAAATTATGCACGCGAATCTGCACCAACCCACTCTCGCGGGCCCGCTTGAGGATGCTTTCATCCAGCGGCCCGGTAAAGATCCCGGGGAACAACGTCAGGATGTCAAATTCCATCCCTGAATCGCTCGCCGCCTACGAGTTACCGGGCACATCGGCAGTCGGTGGCCGTTGCCGGCCGCCTTCCGGCTCAATGATTTCCAGCATCGCCCGCTTGCCGTTTTTTGCCGCGGCACTGGTCAGCAGCGTGCGGATCGCCGTAATCGTGCGTCCGCTCTTGCCGATGACCTTGCCGATGTCGGTCGGGTTCAGCCGCACCTCGAACACCACAACCCGGTCCCCGTCCACTTCCCGGATGTCCACCTGTTCGGGATAATCAACCAAGGCCTTGACCACGTATTCGATAAACACTTTCATAGTCATCCACTCCTGCCGGCAATATGCGCCCGAATACCGCCGCCGGCAAGTCCGCCTGACCTCAGGCGGCGACGACGACCGGCGCGGCCTTGGCCGCCTTCTTCAAAAAGCTGCGCACAGTCTCGCTGGGCTGGGCGCCTTTGGAGATCCAATATTTCGCGCGCTCCAGATCCACTGTGAAATTGTTCGTGGCCTTCTTGGGATCGTACGTCCCGATGTTCTCGATGAACCGACCATCGCGCGGGCTATGCCCATCCGCAACAACGATCCGGTACACCGGGACATTTTTAGTTCCAACTCTGCGTAATCTAATTCGTACTGGCACTGCTGTGTCTCCTTTTCCTACATTCGCAACTTGGGCATCATGCCCGTGCGGCCCATTTTCTTTTGCAATTTGCCCATGTCCTTCATCATTCGCTTCATCATGTTGAACTGCTTCAACAAATCATTGACCTCAGCCACGCTCGTGCCGCTCCCGCGCGCAATCCGCGTCCGGCGACTGGCGTTCAACAACTCCGGCTGCCGGCGCTCCGGGCGCGTCATGGACTGCACGATCGCCTCCACACGCTTCATTTGCGAGTCATCGAGACTGAGACCCTTCATATTACCCATTCCCGGCAACATGCCAAGCAGATTCTCTAACGGGCCAAGTTTTTTGAGTTGTTGGAGTTGCGCCAAAAAATCCTCCAGGTTCAATGTCTGGTCGGCGATTTTCTGCTGCATTTTCTCCGCTTCAGTCGCGTCAAATGCCTCCTGCGCCTTCTCCACCAACCCGACGACATCGCCCATACCCAGGATCCGGCCCGCCATCCGCTCCGGATAAAAGGCCTCCAGTTCATCCAGTTTCTCGCCGACGCCGACAAACTTGATCGGCTTGCCGGTCACCGCCCGCATCGAGAGCGCCGCGCCGCCGCGCGCGTCGCCGTCGAGTTTCGTCAACACGATGCCTGTCAACCCGAGCGCCTTGTCAAAATGTTCTGCGATGTTCACGGCTTCCTGCCCGGTCGCCGCGTCGGCCACCAGTAAAATTTCCTGCGGCTTCACCAAATCCCGAAGCCGCACCAACTCCTGCACCAACTCTTCGTCGATGTGCAACCGGCCCGCCGTGTCGAAAATCACCAGATCCTGGTCTTGCGTCTGTGCCGCCGCCACCGCGTTGCGGGCGATCTTCGTCACATCGGTTTCACCCCGTTGCGCAAACACCGGAATCTGGAGTTGCCGGCCGAGCGTCTCAAGTTGGTCAATCGCCGCCGGCCGGTAAACATCGCACGCCACGAGCAATGGCTTGCGGCCGGTTTTCGCCAGCAATTTCGCCAGCTTACCGGACGTCGTTGTCTTGCCCGACCCGTGCAACCCGACCAGCATCCAATTGCCAGCTTTGGAGTGCGCCGACTTGTCGGCGCTTTGCCCCTCGCCCCCCATCAACGCCACCAACTCGTCGTGGACGATTTTGATGATCTGCTGCCCGGGCGTGACGCTCGTGAGCACTGCCTGTCCCAGCGCCCGCTGCTTGGTCCGGTCGATGAAATCCTTGGCAACCTTGTAATTGACGTCGGCTTCCAACAACGCCACACGCACCTCGCGCAGGGCATCGGCGACGTTGCTCTCAGTCAACTTGCCGTAGCCGCGCAGGTTCTTGAAAACCGCCTGGAGTTTTTGTGAAAGGGAATCAAACATGGCACAACTCGCGCGGCGGACTATCCGCGCCCGGCCCGGCCGGCGCAAGAAAATAAACCGCGCCGGCGGCGGCCCCGACCAATCGAATTACCGGCTGCCTACCCGGCGTTGTCGTCGTCTTCGAGGCGTTCGACCGATGCGCCGAGTTCGCGCAGTTTGCTGTCGATATGCTCGTAGCCGCGGTCGAGATGGTAAATGCGTTTGATGTCGGTCTCGCCTTCGGCGGCCAGCCCGGCCAACACCAGCCCGGCGCTCGCCCGCAAATCACTGGCCATCACCGGCGCACCACTCAGGTGGTTGACACCTTTGATGATCGCGGTGTTGCTTTCCAGGGCGACATCCGCACCGAGCCGCGCCATTTCGCTGAGGTGCATGAACCGGTTCGGGTAAATCTTTTCCGTCACGATGCTGATGCCGGGCGTGATGCTCATCAAGGCGCACATCTGGGCCTGCATGTCGGTTGGGAAACCGGGATACGGCATGGTGGTGAGTTCGAGGGGCCGGTGCATCGCCGCGCCGGAAACGCGGATTGTGCCGTTGGTGCGTTGCACGGTCGCGCCGGCTTCTTCGAGCTTGTCGCGCACCGCGCCGAGATGCATGGCGCACGCGCCTTGAATTTCAATATCGCCACCGGTCAACGCCGCCGCAACCATAAAAGTGCCGGCTTCAATCCGGTCGGCAATCACGGCATGGTCGGCGCCATGCAATTCACTCACGCCTTCAATTTCCAACGTTGGCGAACCGGCGTTGCGAATTTTCGCGCCCATTTTGTTGAGGAATATGGCCAGATCTTCGATTTCCGGCTCACACGCGGCGCTTTCAATGATGGTAGTGCCTTTGGCCAGCACAGCGGCCATGAGCACGTTGGCCGTGCCGGTCACGGTCGAACCGAACCGGCCACCCATGAACACGTCGGTCCCGACGAGTTCATCGCAATGCGCGTGGACGTAGCCGCTTTCGACCTGGACATTGGCGCCGAGCCGGGCCAGGCCTTTGATGTGCTGGTCAATCGGCCGGTTACCGATGACGCAGCCGCCCGGCATTGAGACTTTACAACTGTGCAAGCGCGCCAGCAATGGGCCGAGCAGACAGACAGAGGCGCGCATTTTGCGAACGAGATCGTACGGCGCGACCCCCACCGGCTTTTCGGCGCGCAACTCAATGATGCCGGCGGGCCGGTCGTGTTTGACCTGGACACCGAGCCATTTCAACAGGCTGCACATGGTGCGCACGTCGGCGAGATCGGGCACGTTGCGGATGACGCAGCGTTCCGGCGTGAGAATCGTGGCCGCCAGAATCGGCAGACACGCGTTTTTAGAGCCACTGATACGGACGGTGCCTTTGAGCGGCACGCCCCCGGTAATTACTAGTTTTTCTAACGGCATAGCCCCCTCCTTGGTGTGAGCTACTACGTTTCCCACAACCGGGTCCCCAACCCGGCCACTACTGCGGCACAGCAACAATCACGCGCTCGTGCCCCTGCAAATCTTTTTCCACTTGCGCCACCGTGTAACCGGCGCCGCCAAACAACTCTGCCACTGCCGCGCACTGTCCGGCGCCGATTTCCAGCGCGACGAATCCGGTCGGTGAAAGCCACCGCTTGGCGTCGAGCACCAACCGGCGAATTACTTCGAGCCCGTCGACACCGGCAAACAACGCCTGCGCCGGCTCGAAATCCTTCACCTCCCTGGGCAGCTGCGCCAATTCCCCACTGGCGATGTACGGCGGATTCGAAACGATCGCGTCCACCGTCAAGCTGTCAGCAAAAACCGATAGCAAATCGCCTGTTAAAAAGCGAGTGAAATTTTTGAGGTTAAACCGGGCCGCATTCGCGCGCGCCACCGCCAGCGCGTCGGGACTAATGTCCGTCGCTGTGATCTCCGCCGCCGGCAAGCGCTGCGCCAGCGCCAGCGCGATGCACCCGCTGCCGGTTCCCACATCCACCACCGTGGCCGGCTGGCGGGCGGCGACGACTTCGACGAGGAGTTCGGTTTCCGGCCGCGGAATCAAAACCCGGCGGTCCACCGCCAGTTTCAAGCCGCAGAATTCCGCTTCACCGATCACATATTGCAAGGGCTCGCCGGCCACGCGGCGTTTGACCAGGCCGCGCAAAACCTCCAGCGTCGCGGCATCCAATTCACGCTCGAACTCCAGGTACAGTTGGAGCCGTTTCTTTTGCAGCACGTGCGCGAGCAACAGTTCGATGGTCAACCGGGGCGACGCGATGCCGGCCTTCTCCAGGTACGGCGTCGTCTTGTTGATAAGTTCCAAGATGCGCACGGTCGCAGATTACACCAACCCGCGGTCCGGCAAAAGAACGAACCGGCAACTCCCGGCTTGACGGTGTTGCCAGCAATCGGTACAACCACGGCAACAATGTGACCGCTGACAAGTGATTTGATGTTTGGCAAATTTCTAAACTATTTTTCCACCGATATTGGCATTGATTTGGGAACCGCCAACACGCTGGTCTTCGTGCGTGATCATGGCATCGTGTTGCGGGAGCCCAGCGTGGTCGCCATCCAAACTGGCACCAGCCATGTTCTTGCCGTTGGCGAAGAGGCGAAACGGATGTTGGGCCGCACACCCGGCAACATCACCGCCATTCGCCCCATGAAAGACGGCGTCATCGCGGACTTTGAAATCACCGAAGCGATGCTGCGCTATTTCATCACCAAGGTGCACACGCGCCGCCACGGCATCAAACCACGCGTGATCGTCGCGGTGCCGAGCGGCATCACCGAGGTTGAGAAGCGCGCCGTCAAAGACAGCGCCACCCATGCCGGGGCGCGGGACGTGTATTTGATTGAGGAACCGATGGCGGCGGCCATCGGCGTCGGGTTGCCGGTGCAAGAGCCGGCCGGCAACATGATCGTGGACATTGGCGGGGGCACAACCGAGGTGGCGATTATCAGTCTGGCCGGGATCGTCCTGTGCCGCAGCGTGCGGGTCGCTGGCGACGAACTGGATGAAGCCGTCACCCAGTACATGAAGCGCGCCTACAACCTGGAAATCGGCCCGCGGATGGCGGAAGACATCAAGATCAAGGTCGGCTCAGCGTATCCGTTGGAACAGGAGCTGACCATGGAAGTCAAAGGCCGCGACCTCGTCGCCGGTCTGCCGAAGACCCTGACCGTGACTTCCGAGGAGGTCCGCGAAGCGTTGCAGGAACCGATCAAGACGATTATCGAAAGCATTCGCACCACCTTGGAGCGGTGCCCGCCCGAGCTCGCGGCCGATTTGGTGGACCGGGGCATCATGTTGGCGGGCGGCGGCGCGCTGATCCGCGGCATCAACAACCTAATTTCCGAAGAAACCGGCTTGCCAGTGCATGTCGCCGACGACCCGCTTAGCGCGGTCGCCAACGGCACCGGCGTCGTCCTGCAGGAACTCGGTTTCCTTGAGAAGCTCGCACGAAATTCAGCGTAGGTTTTGCCTCCCCACACGCCAGCAACACGCCGCGGGCGGTCACGCGGCCGACAACCGAAACGTGGTTTGATTGAAGCGTCGAAACTGGATTGTGATTGGGTTGCTCGTGGCCGGCTGGATCATCTTGATCGGCCAGCCCACGGCTGTCGCGCTGAAACTGCGCCGGCTGTCCGTCCAACTCACCACACCGTTCGTGAAACTGGGCGACTACATTCCGCTCGTCAAATCGCGCCGCGACCTCGCCAACCAAAACCGGGAACTCCGCGCCGCCAACGACCTCCTCCGCCAGCAACT
>Ga0316231_1005193_pt1 | contig 10472 bp, 14 predicted proteins | sample TBH18027metaG_FD_206002 | JGI IMG/M metagenome (GOLD analysis project Ga0316231, IMG submission 206002) | Freshwater microbial communities from Trout Bog Lake, Wisconsin, USA - TBH18027 | ecosystem: Environmental > Aquatic > Freshwater > Lake > Hypolimnion/Profundal zone | place: USA: Wisconsin...
CAGCAACCGCAGCTTACTCGAAAGGGGCGCCCTTTTATAATGCGTGGCCCATTCAAGCCCCGTTGTTGGGCTTGTGTGGGGCTTTTGACCTTGCATTGTGTTTGCTGTTTTCTCTTTCCGAGTGGAAGATCACCTGGGCACTCACAATCGCGAAACGATCGCTACGGCTGATTTCCAACCAGCCGGTGCCCCACATCTGCCGCAGTTAGCAGATGTGGGCCGCAGCGTGACGCGAGGGGAGAGTTGGCGCAGTTTCAACTCTGGGCCTGTGCGCGAGTAGCTTCATAGTCACTCCCTGAAGCAGCCGCGTAGCTAGCGCCCGACAAGTAACAATACGGATTCAGACGATGACACATGAGTACATTTGCATGCCTCACAACAGGTGCAAACGACCCGGAATCGCTGCCTCCGGCCACTCCTCAAGGCCCCCAAAACGCGTCCTTTGCCTGCGAATACGTACCTTCGCGCCGCGAAAGCGCACTCGTTTGCACCTGTTTTTGTACTTGTCAAGCGAAACTTCTTGCCGATTCCTCCCAACCATATGATTCCACGCCGCATACGGTTTTCCCAAAGGTGAGGGTATTGCCCCTCGAATTTGCTATCCTGAAGATAGATGAATACTCCGACGCGAGATTTTGAGCTTCAACCGTAAAACCTTGTGAAACCTTGAGATCTGGCCTCTAACCCTTTTATATTCAAATTTTTAGCGGGAAATATAGGGGTGGGGGGGACGCTTGAGGGTGGCCCACATCCGCCTTCCTTTGGCGAATGTGGGATTGCGGCCTCGTCAAGCCCACAATTCTCGAATTTGTCACTAACTAACTGATTCCAATACACATAGATTTCGGCATCCACTGAGGGGATCGCCCTTGTAATTTGATATTCTGGAGATAGAGATGGCTTTCGAGTTCAGACTCACCAGATGCACCGACTCGTGGAAATGCCTGAGGTCAATGCAATTCCGCCCAAACAAAATGCGCGCCCGAAGGCGCGCATGATTGCGTACGCCTGCCTCCCTGGCCGCTGAGCCGGGGAGGCAGACACTGAAATGTAAGACTACGCCTTCGGCTCTTCGCCGCCCTCGGCAGCTGGGCCTTGGGATTCTTCCATTGCCTTGCGCGTCTCTTCAGCACGCTTGGCACGGACTTCGGCGCGTTTTGCACGCTTTTCATCAACCACCTTCTCGCTGCCGAGAATCTCGATGAAAGCCTTCGCGCCGCCGTCTCCCTTGCGGAAGCCTGTGAGGATGATGCGGGTATAACCGCCGTTCCGGTCGCCGAAGCGCGGGCCGATGGTCTTGAACAGTTTATCGACCGCTTCGGGAGTCATAAGGTAAGACGCCGCTAGACGACGATGTGCAACTCCACCCTTTTTGCCGAGCGTGATCATCTTTTCGGCATGGGACTTCATTGCCTTTGCCTTGGTTACGGTGGTCTCGATCCGCTCCTCGATGATCAGAGAAGTGACGAGATTCCGCAGCAAAGCGCGACGGTGGGAGGTGTTCCGGCCTAATTTCCAACCTGCTACACGATGACGCATGACTCAATCCTTGATATCGCCGGAGCCGCTGACATTCCGGCTGAACTTAACTCCTCGGCGAACCGGGAGAATTGCGGAAGGCGTTCGACCACCTTCCACAGAACTTTAGTAGCTCGGGTTGCCATCTCCACCGGAGCCGAACGAGGGCGGCAGACTGCTGCCCATGGTTGACTGGCTGGTGGCAACAGCGTTGCCGTGCTCGTCGATCTTCATGCCGAGGCCGAGGCCCATCGAAGCAAGGATTTCCTTGATTTCGTTGAGTGACTTGCGGCCGAAATTCTTGGTCTTCAACATTTCGGCTTCGGTCTTGCAAACCAGCTCGCCGATCGTCTGAATATTGGCGTTCTTCAGGCAGTTGTAGCTGCGAACGCTTAACTCCAGCTCTTCTACCGAGCGGTTGAGATTCTCGTTGCGGATCTCCGGCTTGTTGTCCACCGAAATTCCACTGGCTTCGACTTCTTCCTCGAAGTTGATGAAGATATTCATATGGTCTTTTAGCAGCTTGGCTGCCAGTCCGATTGCGTCGGGAGGCGTGACCGAACCGTTGGTCCACACTTCGAGCGCTAGCTTGTCGTAATCGGTGATCTGTCCGAGACGGGCCGCCTCGACGGCGTAGTTAACCTTGCGTACAGGCGAGTGAACGGAATCGATGGGAATAAAACCGAGTCCGAGATCCTCGTCGAAATTCTTGTCCGCAGAAACGTAGCCACGCCCTTTTTTCAGGCGAAGCTCCATATCAATCTTGCCGCCTTCGCTGACCGTCGCGATGTAAACGTCCTTATCCAGAACCTCGACGTCGCCGTCGGCTTCAATCATGCCGCTGGTGATAACACCAGGCTGATCGGCGCGCAGGTAGATCATCTTCGGCGCGTCACCGGCAAGTTTGAATGGGATCTGCTTGAGGTTCAGGATGATGTCGGTAGCATCTTCGACCACACCCGGAATCGACTGGAATTCGTGCAGCACACCTTCAATTTTTACTGCGGTGATGGCAGCTCCCTCAATCGAGGAGAGCAGCACCCGCCGAAGCGCGTTTCCGATAGTCGTTCCGAATCCGCGCTCGAACGGTTGCGCCCAGAAGTGACCATACTTGTCAGTCAGCGATTCAGAGTCCATCGCCAGGCGCTTAGGTTTTTGAAATCCCTTCCAGAGCATTCGTTTTCCTCTTTCTTCGGCCGTTTGGCACTACGGCTGAATTGGCCGCAGGCGGATCTGGTCCGAGACAGGGTGATGCGGCACGGGTTGAAGACCGTGCCGCTTTAAGTTAGGTTGCTCGACGACCGCGAATTGCTTTCTGCGGTGTCGTAGACCTGCACAGAGCGCGTGCAAAGCAATAGCGCGCAGGTTTCTCCGCGCTACTTGCTGTAAAGTTCGACGATGAGCTGCTCGTTGACGGGCAGGTTGATGTCTTCGCGCCGAGGCAGAGCCAATACGCGACCCTTATAGTTGTCGCGATCAATCTCCAGCCAGGTCGGAGCGGTCTGATGCGAAGCAAATTCCTTCGCGCCTTCCAGAATCACGAGCTTCTTGCTGTTCTCGCGAACCGCAATCTCTTCGCCCACATTTACCTGGAACGAAGGGATGTTCACCTTGCGACCGTTCACCGCAATGTGGCCGTGGCGCACGAGCTGGCGTGCCTGACGGCGCGCAACTGCGAAGCCAAGACGGAAAACAACAGAATCGAGACGGCGCTCAAGCTGCTGGAGCAGGATTTCGCCGGTGACGCCCTTTGCGCGAGCGGCCTTCTCGAAGTAATTGCGGAATTGGCTTTCCTGCGCAAAGTACATGCGCTTGGCCTTCTGCTTTTCGCGGAGCTGGAGGCCGTAGCCGACGATCTTCGCTTTGCGATCCTTGCCATGCTGGCCAGGTGCAAAATTGCGCTTCTCGACCGGACACTTTTCCATAAAGCACTTTGCACCCTTGAGGAACAGCTTGGTTCCCTCACGTCGGCAAAGGCGGCATACTGCATCTTTATAGCGAGCCAACTTATTCTCCTTCGGTCTATGAGCGGTTTACAGGAGTTGGAATCCCTTCCATCCCGCTCGAATCTTTGTCAGCCGGCACAGGCCACGAATCGCGGCAATGCCGGGGCGCTGCCGCAGAGGCAGCTACGATACTGCAATCAGACGCGACGCTTTTTGGGCGGGCGGCAGCCGTTATGCGGAACCGGAGTAACGTCCTTAATGGTACGTACTTCGACTCCAGCGGCGGCCAGCGCGCGAATCGCGGATTCACGGCCCGAGCCGGGGCCCGAGACGCGTACATCTACGGAGCGAAGACCGTGATCGCGCGCCGTGTTGGCGGCGTTCATCGCGGCTTGCTGCGCGGCAAATGGCGTGCCCTTGCGGGAGCCACGGAAACCCAGTGAGCCAGAGCTCTTCCAGGAAATCACGTTACCCGATGGGTCGCTGATGGTGACAATCGTATTGTTGAAAGAGGCGCTGATCGTCACAAGCCCGTGTGGGATGTGTTTGCGTTCTTTCTTCTTGAACTTCTTACTCTTGCCCTTCTTATCCGACGCGGCGCCGGAACCCGCTGCTTTTGCTGCTTTTGCCATATTCCGTTCTCTATTCCTGTTCTGGGTTTACCAGTAAGCGCTTTCCATACGTGCCGACGGATGCGGCTTGCGGAAAGACGCGGCCTTGCGGCAAGGCGAAACTACTTGGCCGCCTTCTTCTTGCCAGCCACTGTCCCCTTGCGCGGACCTTTGCGGGTACGAGCATTGGTGTGCGTGCGCTGTCCGCGGACAGGCAAGCTGCGACGGTGACGGTTACCGCGATAAGAGCCGATTTCAATGAGCCGCTTGATGTGAAGCGAGATTTCCTTGCGCAGATCACCTTCGACCTGGCCTTCATTCTCGATCACCTGACGGATGCGATTCACTTCCTCTTCGCTCAGGTCCTGGATCTTCTTGAGCGGATCGACCGTAGCTGTGCCAAGAATCTTAATGGCGCGGGGTTGGCCGATTCCGTAGATGTAAGTGAGCGCGATACGTGCCTGTTTGTTACGGGGCAGATCGACGCCTGCAATACGTGCCATGTGTATGTCCTACTCTAGGTTTCTACTTCCTGTTGGGCAGCCCGCTCAGGTTTAACCCTGGCGCTGCTTATGTTTCGAGTTTTCGCAGATCACGCGCACCACGCCATGGCGGTGTATGACCTTGCACTTGTCACAGATTTTCTTTACTGAAGCCCTTACTTTCATTAGCCACTTCCTTGTTCAACAACCTTTACGCCCAGCTTACTGAACGCTCACCCAGCTCCTTCCCTCGCAAACATCACTCAGGAGATTGCCTTCCATCAGAGCTTTGCAGCCCTTTTCGCAAACACGCAAGTACCCGCTAGTCCCAGAGTCCATCGGACCGTTGCGGGTTGCGCGAACTTTCCGCTACTTGTAGCGGTACACAATGCGTCCACGATTAAGGTCGTAGGGAGACAGTTCCACGGCCACGCGGTCACCTGGAAGAATTCGAATGAAGTTTTTGCGCATCTTGCCTGAAACGTGCGCAAGCACTTCGTGGTCATTCTCAAGTTTAACCCTGAACATCGCATTGGGCAGTGGCTCCATCACCATTGCCATTACTTCAATCGCGTCTTCCTTACTCATCCAACCTCAATTTCAATCTCCAGCTTCGAGTCAATAGAGCCCGAAATCTGAAACTAATCGGTCAAGATCACCGGACCGTCTTTTGTAATGGCAACACAGTGCTCGAAATGCGCGCTGGGTTTACCATCCTGAGTTACTGCTGTCCACTTGTCATCCAACACTCGAACCAACGCTTCACCTGCATTCACCATCGGCTCAATTGCAATGACCATACCTTCTCTCAACTTTAGACCTTGATCGCGCACACCATAGTTGGGAACTTGCGGATCCTCATGCAATTTGGTCCCTATGCCGTGCCCGACAAACTCTCGAACCACGCTGAATCCAGCGGCTTCAACGAATTCTTGTACAGAAGCACCGATATCGCCAAGTCGGCTTCCGATGACCGCTGCCTCAATTCCCTTGTGCAGGGATTGTTCGGTAACCTCAACCAGGGTACGAACTTCATTGCTAATTTCGCCCACCGCCACGGTTATAGCTGAATCGCCGTAATAGCCGTCCAGAACTACACCGCAATCGATGGAAACTATATCGCCCTCAGCAAGCTTGCGCGTCTCGGAAGGAATGCCGTGCACAACTTCCTGGTTGATCGAGGTGCACAACACGCAAGGGTAATCGTAGTATCCCTTAAACGCTGGCTTTGCACCCAGATCGCGAATCTTCTTTTCGGCCGCGCGCTCCAAGTCCATCGTGCTCACACCCGGCGCAACAAGCACTTTTACCGCATCCAGCACCTGCCGAACAATGTGGCCGCTTCGCCGCATTTTTTCGATCTCGCCGGCAGACTTACAGACTATTGCCATGTTCGATTGCCTTGAATGCCTCGGTCGTTATGCTGTCCAAATCTGTTGCCCCATTGACTTCGCTTAGCCGGCCTCGCTCAGCGTAATAAGTGACCAGCGGTACTGTCTGTGCCTCATAGTTCTTCAAGCGTTCAATGATGACCTCGTCGCGGTCATCCTTACGCGTGACAAGAGCCGAGCCGTCTATGTCGCAGACGCCTTCGACCTTTGATCGCTGAGAGGTGTTAGCGTTGTAGATCCGGCCGCAAGTAGGACAGGTACGGCGCCCAGTGAGCCGTGGCAAAATCTTATTGTACTCCACCACTAACTGGATCACAACCAACTGCTTGCGTCCGTTCTCGGTTTCAAAGAACTGATTCTCGGCAAGATATTTGTCGAGCCACATCGCCTGTCTCACCGTTCGAGGAAAACCGTCGAGGATGAAACCGCGTGCGCAATCCGGTTGAGCCAAACGGTCAGCGACCATCCTGCATACCAGTTCGTCGGGAACCAACTCCCCGCGCTCCATTAAACCTCCGGCTTGCCTACCTAATGCAGTGCCTCGTCGGAGGTTGTCGCGCAGGATATCTCCCGTCGAAATCTGCGGGATACCATAGTGTTCGGAAAGCCGCTTCGCCTGGGTTCCCTTACCTGCGCCCGGCGCCCCCAGAAGGACGATCGGGCCAATGACATCTTCCGCACTCTTCTTTACAACCGATACCGGGGTGGCCACAGGTTCCATAACCTAGCCTCCAACAACATCAGCCTTCAATTCAGTCTGAGGTAATGCACTTTACCACGCCCTGCGTCCCCTGATGCGACCACTTTTTGGAGTGAAACCCTCATAGTGGCGCATAATGAGCTGTGACTCAATCTGGTTGACCGTATCCATTGCCACGCCGACCACAATCAATAGTGAGGTTCCACCAAAGTAGAAATTGACGTTCAGACCATGCAATACCCAGTTGGGCAAGTGATCAAATATCCCGCCGCCCATCCACAGTGGCAGATTGTTGAGGTGAATACCTGCAATCATCCATTCTGGAATTAGCGAAATGACGATCAGGTATAACGCCCCCACCAATGTGATGCGGGTCAAGACATCATTGATGTAGTTGCTCGTCCGAACTCCCGGACGAATACCCGGGATGAATCCGCCGTACTTCTGCATATTGTCGCTTACGTCCTTTGGATTGAAGACGATGGACACGTAGAAGTAGGCGAAAAAGAGAATACCAACCGCGTAGAGGAACGTGTGCAGCGGTTCGCCCCAGCCCAAAGCCTTGCTCAATCCACTAAAGAACGGCCCGAAGTACTTGTTATTGGAAAGCGCGTACCCTACCGTCTGCGGGAGAGTTAATACTGAACTGGCAAAGATGACTGGCATGACGCCACCGGAGTTGACACGCAGCGGGAGATGGGTTGACTGACCGCCCATGACCTTGCGTCCGACAACCCGCTTGGCGTACTGCACCGGGATGCGTCGCTCGGATCGCTCAACAAAAACGATGAACCCGACGACCAGAACCATCACTCCCAGCAGAAACACGATGCCGATTGGGCCGAGCGCGCCGCCGCTGGTCGCCTTGAGATACAGTTCGACGACGGCATGGGGCAGACCCACGACAATTCCGGTAAAGATGATCAGCGACATTCCATTGCCGATTCCACGCTGCGTAATCTGCTCGCCCAGCCACATGATGAATGTGGTGCCGGTAGTCAGAGTGAGCATGGTCATCAACACAAAGGCGACACCAGGATTGCGAACCAGTTGCTCGCCGCCGATGCCCCCCTTCAACGTCATGGCAATGCCAAATGATTGCATCGCGCTCAGGATGACGGTTAGATAGCGGGTCCACTGAGTGATTTTCTTCCGGCCGAGCTCGCCTTCCTTCTGCAGCCGCGCCAACGGTTCATAAACTACCGTCAACAATTGCAAGATGATCGACGCGGTGATGTAGGGCATGATGCCCAAAGCGAAGATCGTCAATCGGCGCAGGTTGCCGCCGCTGAAGAGATCGACAAAGCCAAGCAGTCCACCGCCGGCATTATCAAACAACCGCGCCAGGGCAGCTGGATCGATGCCAGGTGTCGGCAGGTGACCACCGATGCGGTAGACGGCTAACAGCCCAAGCGTAAACAGAACGCGCTTGCGCAGGTCCGGGATTTTAAAGATGTTCGCTAGCTTCTCGAACATGGTAAGGGGGCCTCTGTACCGGTGCTGTTCGGGCCACGGTCATTTCAAGGAAAGGACCGGACCCAGCCCACCTGTTCGCAGCAGGTGGGCTTGGTGATCTTACTTCTTGCCGCGCTTAATCGGAGCTGGCTGCTTTACTTCGATAATCTCAGCCCTGCCACCCGCTGCGGTGATTTTCTGCTGTGCCGTCTCGCTGAATTTATGGGCATACACGGTAAGGGCAGTAGTCAAATCTCCTACACCCAGTACCTTGATCAGTCCATTTTTCTTGCTGATGACGCGCAGCTCATAGAGAACTTCCGGAGTCAAATCTGTCACACCCAGCTCAGCCAGCCGCGACAGGTTTACGACTTGAAATTCCTTCTTGAAAATATTGACGAAGCCGCGCTTAGGCAAACGGCGATGGAGCGGCATCTGGCCGCCTTCAAATCCGCGCATACTGCGCGAACCGGAGCGCGAGCGCTGCCCTTTGTGTCCACGGGTCGAAGTCTTACCCATGCCGGAGCCCATACCGCGGCCCACGCGCTTGCGGTTCTCATTCGCCTTGGCCGGCTTGCGAATCGTTGTCAGATTCATTGTTTATCCCTTGCTATGGTGCCAAACATGCTATTGGGCCGTCTGTGACAGCCGAACATTTCCGCATAAAATCCGGAACGTTCCCCGTGGCAAGCGGGCTGTTTCCTGGCGCCGCCGATGTTCCGGCGACTCGGTTTGCGAGCGTCCGCGACTTTAGCGGCGTCTTTGCCGCCTGCAGCCTGGCCACCCGTATCGTGCAGCTACTCCGATCCGTTCCGGCCTACTCGCCGAGAATCTGGATCAGATGCGGCACTTTGGCCACCATGCCGCGAATTGACAGCGTATCTTCGCGTTCGATGACTTGGTTCAGATGGGTAAATCCGAGTCCCTTTACAACCAGACGCTGCTTCGCCGGCGTGCAGTTCTGGGAGATTACCCATTTCAGTTTCATCCGGGTGCCGGCCGGAGCCTCCACCCTGGGAGTCTTTGTACGTTGACGTGGCATGGTTTAGAGCTCCTCCACGGATTTGCCGCGATTGGCTGCCACTTCGGCACGGTCACGCAACTTCTTCAGCGCGTCAAACGTAGCTTTAATGACGTTATGCGGGTTGGTGGTTCCAATTGATTTGGTCAGTACATTCTGAATACCCACCGAAGTCATCACCGCGCGGACTGCACCGCCAGCGATGACGCCAGTACCTTCCGGAGCTGGCTTCAGCAGCACCCTGCCCGAACCATAACGGCCCAGCGAGATGTGCGGAATCGAAGTATGGGTGAGGTTCACCTTGATCAGGTTCTTCTTGGCCGATTCAATTCCCTTGCGGATTGCCTGGGGAACTTCCTTGGCTTTGCCTGAACCGTAACCAACCACGCCAGTGGACGGATCGCCGATCACGACCAGGGCCGCAAACGACATATTCTTGCCGCCCTTAACCACCTTGGTCACACGGTTTATGTTGACGACCTGATCCTTCAGGTTGTAATTCCCGGCATCGAGCTTTTTCTTGACGATTGCCATTTGCTGTCGATTCTCCTGGAGACCGCGCCTGCATCTCCGAAATCCTGCGGACTAACGGTTTGCACCTCGCCCGCTCTAACTCTGTCGCGCCCCTGCGGCTCAGTTTAAGCCACCGCCGGAACTAGAACTTCAGGCCGCCTTCACGGGCAGAATCCGCCACGGCCTTGATCCGTCCGTGGTACAGATAGCCACCTCGGTCGAAGACCACCGATTCGATACCCTTGGCTTTGGCGCGCTCCGCAATCAACTTGCCGACCTTTTTGGCGGATGCAATGTTGCCGCCACCAATGTGCTTTTTGCCGTCTTTTCCCTGTTCGAGTGAGCTGGCAGAGACGATCGTCGCACCCTTGGCATCGTCAATCAGCTGCACATAAATGTGGTTGACCGAACGGTATACGTTCAGGCGAGGCCGCGCAGTGGTTCCGGCAAGCTTTTTTCGGATCCGGGAGTGAATCTTTTCGCGGGTTGCGTTCTTGGAAGCCTTTATCAGCATTCTTATTGTCCTTCGCTCCGGCCTCTTTCCCGGGTTCAGGTAACTGGCAGCTTTTGCTGTCATTACCCCTTGCCGGGGACCGGTCTGTCCCAGCGAACTCCTTCGCCGGGGTTGTGCGGACGCCCGTCGGATTCTCGTCCGGCGGGCACCTTTGCATGTTGGCTGGGCTCTAAAAACCCTGCCGTATCGAATGAGCGCGACGAGCGCAGCTCATCCGCAAGTTACTTGGCGCCAGTCTTGCCGACCTTCTTCTTCAGCTTCTCGCCAACATAGCGCACGCCCTTCTGCTTGTACGGGTCGGGCGGACGCAGCGAGCGCATT
>Ga0316231_1005196_pt1 | contig 10466 bp, 6 predicted proteins | sample TBH18027metaG_FD_206002 | JGI IMG/M metagenome (GOLD analysis project Ga0316231, IMG submission 206002) | Freshwater microbial communities from Trout Bog Lake, Wisconsin, USA - TBH18027 | ecosystem: Environmental > Aquatic > Freshwater > Lake > Hypolimnion/Profundal zone | place: USA: Wisconsin...
GGCGGTCATGACCCGGTCGCGCGATTCCTCCACGGCGGCGTTGGGGAAGCCGACGAACAGGGTGTCGCCGCAACCCTCGTTGACTTCCGCCTCGCCCCGGCTTCGCCGAGAACTACGCCGAGGAAGGCCGGGCACGCCTCAATGCCGTTTATCCGCCTTCGCGGTCGAAAACCGCGCTTTGGGTGAAAGCCTGGCGACCGAACGCCGAGGGAACATCGGACCGACAACGAAGCCGCTTCGTCGGACAGGCGGCCGCCGAACAAACCTCGGCTAAGGCGGGGGGAGTATCGACCGAAATAGGTGAAAAGCGCGATCGGGAAATCGAGGTGTAGACTTTGAACTATCGGGCTCAGGCCTTGCGGGTGTAGGCGATCTCCATGGTCTTTACTTCCTTCTCGCCGCGCATCTCAAAGAACTCCATGCTGTGGTGGTCCTTATCCACAATTTTGATCAACTGCCGAACCTTGGTTTTCATGCCCGGCATGGGTTCGTATTCGGCGATGTAAGTGAGCGTCTTGGTGCCCTCATCGTAGGTGCCTTCCGAGTTCATAATGCCGGTGCCCATGTTGTCGATCCAGGAGGACACAAACTTCTTCTTCGCATTGTCAAAGCCTTCGATGGCCATGCCCTTAAAAACCATATCCACTATTTTCCCATCGGCGCCCGGGAACTGCATCTTGCCTGTGTGGTCGCTGATGAAGTAGCGCCCGTCCATGGCCGGCTTGGTGACGGTTGTGCCGGTGGATTCGCCCGGCGGCGCCTCTGGGCTCATCCACCATTTGACGGTGTAAGCCCAGGTGCCGACCATCTCGCCCATCCGCTTATGGTTTTCCCCGGGTTTGGCCAGTTCCATCATTGTGGCCATCATCTCGTTTTCGCCCGGTTTTTTGTCACCGGCCTTTGGTTCTTTGGCGTCTTGCGCCGGAAGTGAACCCGAAACGCCTATTGCCAGCAGCACCGAGGTCGCGGTCCTCGCGTATTTATGCCATCTCATAATAATGCTTGTTTCTAGTTGTTCTTCCGCCCCGCCGTCGCTAGACGCGGCCGCCGTCATGACGGCGCGCCCGCGAGGAGAACGTGACCTAATATAATCATAAATGATTATGAATGCAAGACGCGCACCCTGGATCACGAAGCATCAATGCTGACTGCCGTGACTTCCACCTCGCCCCGGCCTCGCTGACAGCTACGCCGAGGCAGGTCGGGTGCGCGCCCTTGCCACTCATCCGCCTTCGTCATGGAAAACTGCGCTTCGGGTGAGGGCCTGGCGACCGAATTGGGGCGGCGCGACGGAGCGCCAGTAGTTGGTGACGGAGAGCCGGATTCTCTCGGAGCAGGTTTCGACGGCCTTTCAAGGCCGCGCCACGGCGGCGCGAAGAAACAAAATCAGCCACCTAACCCTTTGGCCGAGGAGGCGCGGAAACGCTTGAGAATCCCAGCTTTCTTCCGCCGGATAGCATTATTGCCAACGACAGGGATTCCCAGGCTTGCGAGTGGAACTTAGGGAAGCGTTACGCAGGGTTTCAGAAGTCGGCGCGGGGAGCAGTCTTGGGGGCGCTCGGCGCGGGTTGGTCATTGGGTTGCGGTGATTGTTGTCGCGGAGGGGACAAGGAGAGCGTCTGTCGCAGGACGGCGAGAGCGAGCTTTGGACCAGGGTGGCTACCGGGAACCGAGTGGAAGGCGCGGGCATCCCAGTAACTCGTGTGGGCCATCAGGGTGCGGTTCAGGAGGGGACTTAGCGCCTGGGTTTGAACTTTCACATCGAGGATGCCGTTGCCCAGTTCCGGCCGCAAAGGCCCGCCGACGATGTCTCCGAAGAGCCCGAACCGCGTGGGAAAATAGAGATTCGTCCACCGCGTCACCGCGAAGGGGGCGGCATGATGCAGAAAGAGCGGCGTGAACTTCTTGCCCTCTCCCACCTCGACCGGTGTTTTGCAGCCAAAGGCATAGCCCTTGTCATCCCGCTGCGGTGGGCAGGTAGGAAGTTCGCGCTGGCGCTTCCGGTCCTCGAAATCCGCCTTGCCTTCCGCCAGCAACAGCATCGCGTGAGCGAGCGGGCTGCCGAGGGTGACGAAATCAGTGATGCGCCACGGATTGCCGAGAAACTGCATTTCCGCGAGGACCTTTTGTTGGGCGGCTTGATAGGCCTTGACCTCCTCGTCGCTGCTACCCGCCCGCAACTGCTCTCCGACGACCGAGATGACGTCCCTCAATGTTTTCTGGATCGATTCCTTGCGAGCCATCGCGGCCCGAACCGCGGCCTGAGTCTCGGGGTTTTTCTCCAACGCCGGGTATTGTTCGTGGTATTCCTGCCAAAGGCGCTTCAGCAGGTCGTAGCCAATGACGCTTCCCAAACTGTGGCCCACAACAATGATCCGATCGTAGTCGCCGCGCTCATGCAACTTTCGAAGCAGTTGCAGTCCTTCCATGCGGATGGTCTGGCGCAGCTTGATGTTCCCGGGCGCCGCGCTGCAATAGCGGGCGGCATCGCCCAGGTAATAGACAAGAAAGAAATAAACCATGCCACCGCAGCCTGCGATCAGCATCCACGGCAGACCCAGGACGCCTAGAGCGTCGAACCACTTGCGCCAATGGGCCAGCATTCCCGTTGCCGTTAGGAGGACCAGCGCGCCGGTAAAACCGCGCACCAGCCACCAAAGCGATTTAGCCGACGCGGGAACGTCCTTGCTCCGTCGGAGGAGCAGGCTCCACAACCACGCCACGACTTGCCAGAAGGTCGTGCCTTCCACATTGTACGCCCAATAATACTCGTAGAAATGAGTCTTTCTCCTTCCGACCGACTGCAACCGGCGCAATTCGAACGACTCTGACATCGGGTCGGGCTTGCTCCAGTAGTTATTCTTGCCATCCGGCGCCGGCTCCAGCAAGGCGCTCACAAAACTCCGAAGCGTGCTCATCGGCTTCTGCTCGCCGATACCATGAATCAGAACGATTGCTTGTTTCATGCTCGTGATGCGCTTATTATACGCCAAAGGACGAGACGTTCAAAGGGATATTAAGTTTAGTTCATGCTTATAGGGTTAATTGCCAAAGCGAGCTATTCTTCCCAGCAGCTTCGGATGGCCCTCAGGTGAGCGTAACACGAAAAGGTCGTGGGCTAGGGGTTGCGAAGCGCGTCTCGTCAGCCAAGATGCGACCATCTCAAAACCCACAGCCCCATTCAAGTCAGCGATCGCCGGCCATGTCTATGGCAGCATGACCAAGCGTCTCCAGCAATGTTGACAGTGTTGGTCCGGGTGGAAAAAACTCGGAAGTGGACTTGCTGCTCCGGACGAGCCGTATCGCGGGGCGCGCATAGGCGCTCGTGGGCGGGCTCCGCATGCCTGGAAGGAACTTCCAAGCGTGACAACCGCCGCGGGTTTGCGGCATGCTTGCGTCGCGCGCCTCCGGGCGGGCGGATTTGGTAATCAAGATGGACCAGGAACCGGCATCACTCGGCAGGAAACTTCTACCCATCCTGGGTGGAGGCTTCTTCCGTCCCCTGACGCGGCCGAGCGCCCCCATCTACATTGATTGTGGCGAGCGCCTGGCCGCCGCCGCCGATGAAGGCGGCCAGATCCCGCACGTGGAGGCGAGGTTGATCATTCGGGAGGTCATGACCTGTTATCCCGATTCGCCCCTTGACGAGGACGAAGGCGGCGAATTCCGGGACCAGAACCAGCGAGCGGCGCAATTCTTCAACAAGCTCATCGAAGCGCATTGGCTGGAGCCGCGCCGCGTCAGCCTTGATGAGCATTTTGTCTTGATCACCCCACAGCTTCGGCGCCTGCTCCGCTTGCTGCGCGAACTCGCGGAAGATCGCCCCGCCGAACTCAAGGACTTTGCCGCCACGCTGCGCTCGATTTGCCGCGATCTCTTGCAGGAGGAAGCGCTGGACCCCAACCGGCTGGGCCCCGAAGAAATGAGGCAGACGATCAAGGACTTGCTGGAGCGTGTGGGCCATGCGGAAGACCAGATGCACGCGGTGGAAGGTCTGATCCTGCAACACGAGGAGGCCCAGCGGGCCAGCGCGTCGGCCCAAGATACCCTGCGCCGCTTTCTCGTGGACTTTCACGCCGGAGAGCACATGGTCTGCTACGATGCCCTACAACAGGCCGGCCTGTTGCCGCGCCTCAATCAAGCGCGGTCCACCGTGCAGGAAGCCTTGTACGATCCTTTCACGAAGCAGCGCCTCTCCGAGGGACTGGCCAAGCACCTTGAGATCGAACCCTCCGCGGCCTATGCCGAGGCGGAGCGTTGGCTGGTGAGGCTCGAGCGCCAATTAGCAGCGATCCCCATTAAGCAGCGGCTGATCGATGGCCGCATGTCAGATTTCGCCCGGCTCTCAGACGCGCGCTATCGGTACCAGACCGAGATGCGGGGGCGCCGGCCCGAGCAGGTGAAGGCCTATTTGGACGCCGCCGCCCACCTTCACGCTGGAAAGTCTTTTGCGTCGCTGGCTGACGAGCCAGGCATGTCGCTCCTTTCGCCCATCGTGGACGTCATCTTTGGTTTGGATTCTCTCGCCCGAGCCCGGCGCCCGCGCGCTCCCGTGGAATTGGAGATCCAATCTCTGTCGGCGACGGCGGATGTCTGCGCCGCCCTGGATGAAATCCGCCGGCGCAATCTCAATGTGCTCAATCCCCAGCGCGCGGCGCGGTTCATCGATAAGCATTTGCCCGCCAAGGGCGCCCGGATTTCCACCGAGACCCTGCGCCTGGCCAACGAGGACGACCTGCTAGACCTGTTGGCGGCTTTGGCCTTCGACCACGGCCCGGCGGGGGGCTCCCGGCGCGCTATTCGGTGGCGCGTTATCTCCTCGCGGGTCGATTTCGGACTCGAGCCTGAACGGATTCCGCGCGATCCCGAGGGCGATCGGCTTCTCGAACGCTTCGTGTTGGAAAGAACTGCTTGATATGCCGCTCCCTTGGCCTCAATTCTGGCAACATATCCCCGAATCGGACCGCGCCGGGCTTTCCGATGCGCTCACCGAACTGCTTGGACACGGCGCCTTGCTCGGCGATAGCGGCCGCGACCACGAGCTCTATATGCTGGCGCGCCAGTACCAGCGTGAGATCGCCGAATATCTCGCCCCGCTCCACCTCGAGTTGGCGCCAGACCCCGACCGCCCCATCTTCCAGGTCCGTCCCGTGCCGGGGGATTGCGGTTTAATGGCCCGCTTCAACAAAGCCGAGACACTGCTGGTGCTGACGCTCTGGCGCATTTACCACGACGCGCGGATGGAACGTTCCGTGGAGACTGTGGTCGTCAGCGCTAACGACATCTGGCGCCGGCTCAAGCTCTACTTCGAACAGGTGGACTTGCCCAATGCCTCCCAGCTCCGGGAGATGCTCGGGAAACTCCGCAACCGGCGATTGGTTCGGATGCAATGGCATGAGGACGTGGACCAGTTCGGGGAATCGCAGGTGGAAATCCTGCCCACCCTGTCCCGGGTGATTCCCTTCGAAGACGCCGCCGCGTGGGAGCAACAGGCCGAACGCTATCAACAGCCCGGCGCCGAACCCGCCGAAGAAAAGGGGGGAACGCCGTGAGCCAGCGTATCTCCCTGACTCGCATCATCGCCATCAACTGGTACGGCTTCCGCCAGGTATTTGACGTCGTGGACAACGTCCTTATTTCGGGGGCCTTCGGCACTGGAAAGTCCGCTCTGCTGGACTTGGTGCAATATGTGCTGCTGGGCGAGCATTGGCGGGCGAACCGCGCGGCCACCGGCAGCGCGCGGGGACGTGATCTGGTGGGCTATTGCCTGGGAGATACCAACCAAGCGAACCGCGACGGCGGCCGCCATTTCCTCCGCCAAAGCGGGGTTACCCTGGTGGCGCTCGAGTTTGCTCGTCCCGGCGGCCGCGCGCAAAAAGAACCGCAACGCGAAACCTGGGGAGTCCGACTGGAATACACCAGCCCGGACGCCCGTCCCAAGCACACCTATTTCTTCATTCCCGCCCGCCTCAACTTTGCCGACGTCGCGCCCGACGGCAAAATGCTCAGCGAAGAGGCGTTCAGGACCTGGGTTCGTCGCGAGGGTTTCAGCGACTTCCTCATCACCGAGCGGCAGGGGGATTACCTGAAGGAGATGGCCACGCCGCGCCACCTCAATTTCGACGACCTCGCGTTTCAGCGCACCTTCCCCAAGGCCATTGCGTTCGAACTGGAGGAAAACGTCGAGCGGTTCATTCGCGACTTCATCCTCGAGGAGAATCCCCTGGACGTCCGAGAGGTGCGGTCTGCGCTGCGCGCCTACGACGATACCCGCAGGCGGCTGGAGAAGCAGGAGGACGAAGCGGCGTTCCTCCGCCGCATCGGCGAGCAACACGTGGTTTATGAAAACGGTCGGCGCGAGGAATCGGTTCTGCAGCATACCACCCACGCCCTGAGGCTCCTCCAGGCGGAAGAGCGCCGCGAACGGCACGTCGCCGAGTTAAAGCGGCTCGAGGATTTGCACGCCGAGGACATGCGCTGCCTGACCCAAGCGACCGACGAAGCCGCCCAGGCCGGCCGGTTGCTCGAGGCGGTTCGCTTCCAGATTGGCAAGGACCCGGATGCCGTCAAGATTGCCGGGCTCGAAGTGCAGAAGGCGGAGTTGGAAGGAAGGGTTGCCGCGTTGCAGGAAGCGCGGAAATCGGCGCGCCAGCAGTTGGATGATCGGCACTATCGCTGGATGCAATGGCTCAAGCACGGCGCCGCGCTGCCGCTCAATGGCCTCCAGGAAACCCTCATCGTGGACGACGCCCTGTTGTCCAACCTCCGTTCCGGCGCCGATGCCGAGCGCCTCGCCGCCCTCCCGGAACTGGCGAAACGGTTCACGGAGGTGTGGAATGACGTTCGCGATCTCGTTCAGCCGCTCCAGCAGGAAATCAAGTCCGCCGAGAACATTCTCCGGCAGTTGGCTGAGGATTTGGAGAATCTCTCGAAAGGTCAGAGCCCAGGCGCCTTCCCGCTCTTTCAGGCGGTGCGCCAGAAATTGGGCGCGCGGGTCGAGCAGCTCGGCCGGCTCATCGAGGTAAAGCCGGAAGCGGAGCGCTGGTGGCCTGCGCTGGAGCTTTTCCTGGGGCGCAACCGGTGGGTCATGGTGGTGAGCGAGGGCGCTGATTACCGCCACGCGCTGGAGATTCTCCGCCGAACGCCCCCGGGCCGCGACGGGGAATCGCTGCTCAATCCCGCGGAGTCCCGCCAACTCCGCGTCGGCGCGCGGGAGGGCTCGCTCTTCAGCAAAATCGAGGTGTCGCACCCGGTGGCCCGTCTCTATGTCGAGCATCTGCTGGGGGACGTGCTCTGCGTCGAGACCATCGAGGATCTGGAATCCACCAACGCCGCCCGCGCGATCACCCCCGAAGGCATCTACAAACAGGCGCCGCTGCGCCGCCGCCTAAAGCCGGCCGCCTCGGTGGAACTAACCTTGGGGCGCGAAGGCCTTGCGCGCATGCGCGCCACCAAGCAAAGAGAACAGAATGAGACGCGCCTGGAGTGCGAGGCGCTGAAGCGGCGCCTGGCCGACGTGCAGACCTGGCTGGATAGCGGGCGCCAGGGCGGCCTGGGCGATCCTACGCTTCCCGACCGCGCCGCCGAGCTGCCCCAACTGCCCGCCTTGGAAGCTGAACTGAGGCGCGCCCGCGAGACGATCGCGCTGTTGACCACGCCGGAACGCGAAGCGCGCCAAAAGCGTCTGATTGAGCTGCAAGGCGCTGAACGGGAAGCCCTGAACAAGGTGGCGGTTCTCAGCGAACGAAGGCGCGTATTCGAAATCCACACCCGGCCGGAGCGGGAGGGATTGGCCCGCGCGGAGGAAGACGCGCAGAGTGCTCGTTTGGAAGTGGAGCGCAGCCGCGTTTCCATGAGCCAGCGTTTCAGCGGCATCCTCGACGCCGAATTGGCGGCCAAGCGCGACCGGTTCCGCGCCGATTTTCCCAAATGGGGGGAGTGCTTCACCGCGGTCGCCGATGCGGCGGCCCTGGCCGGACAAAAGGCCGTGGCTGCGCGGGCCCTGCGCAACAGCGAGCGGGAGAAGTTGGCCACGAATCGTGATGACCAGGGCCATCTTTGCCATCCCGAATTCCAGGGGGAATTCCCCACCGATGACGAAGGCAACGATGCCTGGGCGGCGCGGTTGCGCGTCCTGGAGACGGTGGAGCTGAGCAAGTCGCGGCAGCTTGCCGCCGACCGCAAGCGCGAATGGGAGCGCCGGCTCGAAGACAACGTGCTCAACGAATTGAACCGGCGCATCACCGACGCCCAGAACACGATCCGATTGCTGGACCGTTACCTGAGTCAGCCGGTCGGCAAGTTCCGCTACCGCTTGAGCCAGCGGCGGGACACCGCCGGCTACGGCGCGATCTGGCGGTTGCTGGATTCGGGCCTGGAACCTACCGACCCGCTGGCCGCCGCCATCCAGGAGTCCGAAGTCCAGCGGGCCAAAGATCAACTCATGAGGGCGGTGGACAGCACCGAACGCAAGGAGGGCGAACCGGATGCCCAGGCGCTCCGGTTGCTTGATTACCGCAATTATCATCGGTATGACCTGGAGATGGTTCCGTCCGACAAACCCGAGGCGCCGCCGATTTCCCTAGCCCGCAGCGGCCGCAACTTGAGCGGCGGCGAAGGTCAGGCGCCGTTCTTTATCTCCATGCTCGCCGCCTTCCGCCGGGTGTACGATCGAGGCGATCGCGCCTCCTTGCGCTCCGAGCAACTCGGCCTCGTGGTCATGGACGAAGCGTTCTCCAAGCTTTCGAGCGACGGTATCGACGACTGCCTGGCCTTGGCGCGCAGTTTCCAATTGCAGTTGGTCATGGCTTTTCCGCCGGAGCGGCTCGGCGTGATGGTGCCCCATGCGGAAACTGTCGTGATGTGCCAAAAGGAAGTGGAGCGCGACGCCCAGGGCTACGTAACGGGCGTTACTAATATCCCCCTGCTCACCACCATGGCCGAGGCGATGGAAGCTCTGTCCTGAGATGAACCCGGCGGACCTGCCTTGCGCGCGCGAACTCTTCGCCCAGTGGCAGCGGGCGCGTGGCGCGCGTACCGAGCCCGCCTCGCGCCCTTTTTCACGGTCTTGGGATGACCTGCTCGAAGACGCTCGCCTGGTTTCGGCTACCGAGCGAAGCGAGGCGGAACGGGACGCGACGATGCTCGAGCAAGCCGGGTGGATCGAACTGCGGCAAGTGCGTTACCGGCCGCACCTGATCGATCGGATCGTGATCCCTTTGGAAGCGGAGCCGCGCTGGTGCGAAGCGTTCGGTTTTGTGCCGCCATCGGAGGATGAAACGCGGCGAATCCGCGACTTCCCCTGGGAGCCGGAACTCTCGTTCTTGTCCGAGGCGAGACTGAATCTGTCGTTCGCCGAACTGCGCCAGTTGAACGAGTTCCTCAAAGACCGTGGGCGCGGGCAGGAAATGCTGCCCATCAAGGAGCGGTCCCTGGAGATCTTCGGCGACGAGAAGCGGCTCGACCAATTGCTCTCCTCCGCGCTTTTCCGCACCGACCGCCTCGATCTGGCCAGGGACCTGCGCTGCGAGGTTATTGGTGTGCCGCTCGCCTGGAAACGCGGCCCTGTTACCGCCTGCGAGCGGCCGATCATCGCTCTGGAAAACGCGGCGACCTGGCACTCCTACTGCCGATGGAATGCGCAGCACGGGTTCTTTAGCGCGGTGGTTTACGGAGACGGGAATCGCTTCGCGGATGGTATTGCCTACCTGCAGAACCTGTTCGGTGAACTTGGCGGCGCGCGCCGCATTGTTTACTTCGGCGATCTCGACCCGCAGGGCCTGGTGATCCCCCAAGCAGCATCGGTTCGCGCGCGAGCCGCGGGTCTCCCTGTGGTAGAGCCGCATCTTTGGAGCTACGGGCATTTGCTCAGGCTGGGCGCCGGGCTCGGTCAACCCTGGCAAGGCGAACCGCCGCCGCCCGACCTGTGCGAGTGGCTGGGCCCCTGCGCTGAGCGGGTGCGCCGATTATTCTCCGCCCGCCAGCGCCTGGTGCAGGAGCGAGTCGGTTGGGAATTCCTTAGACACCGAGGGGAGATGGACCAAATGCCAACTGAGGCTGTGGAGGAACGGCCCTGACCAAGAGTTGACCACAAACGGGCCTCCTTGGCGGTGTTCCAACGGGGAGGCCGCGGAAAAAAAAGGCGCGGCTTATCGGCTGAAAACAGGTTAAGGCGATACGGTGCGATAGAAGACTTGGCGGTCGGCAGGCGGATGGGAGTCGGTGAACGTCGCCGGGCTGCCGGTGGCTTTAGAGAGCCTGAAAAATCTGCTCTGGCCGGTGGCGGGAAGCGTGACCGTGTTTTGGCCGTTCTGGATGGTCACCGGCGCAGTTACCGCGCTCCAGGGACCGCCCAGAGTGTCGGCCCTTTGCAAGTTGAAACCTGCCAGTGGAGTGGCCCACGTCAGTACCAGGTTCCCACTTGCGTCCAACCGCGCCCCCAGCACCGCCGCCACCGGCGCCGGCAC
>Ga0316231_1005198_pt1 | contig 10459 bp, 6 predicted proteins | sample TBH18027metaG_FD_206002 | JGI IMG/M metagenome (GOLD analysis project Ga0316231, IMG submission 206002) | Freshwater microbial communities from Trout Bog Lake, Wisconsin, USA - TBH18027 | ecosystem: Environmental > Aquatic > Freshwater > Lake > Hypolimnion/Profundal zone | place: USA: Wisconsin...
TCGATCTGCCGACAACACCTCCGACCCCAACCCGCTGGCCACGTTGCGTCCCGGTCATCCCCGCTTGCTGGTATTGGACGCCCAGTTGGCGTCCGTCAAAGAACTGATCAAAACCAATTCCGAGGCCAGGGCGCTTTATCAGCACTTGGAAACCGAGGCGGAGAAAATTCTGCCGCAGCCACCGCTGGCTTATACCATTGGAGGCGTCGAACACACCCTGTTGGACGTGAGCCGGAACGCTGAAAGCCGCGTGTGTTTGCTGGCGGGTCTTTACCGGTTGAATGGAGACCGCCGCCTGGCCGCCCGCGCTCGGGATGAAATGCTGGCTGCGGCCCGGTTCCCGGATTGGTATCCAAAACATTTCCTCGATACCGGCGAAATGTCGGCGACCTTGGGCATCGGCTACGACTGGCTGTTTGATTATCTGTCGCCGGAGGAACGGCGGCTGATTCGGGAGGCCATCGTCACCAAAGGCCTGGAGCCTGGCATTGCCGGCCTGTCCGCCGGTGGCCGGTTGCAACGGCTGCATAACAATTGGGTGCAGGTCTGCAACGGCGGGCTCACCATCGGCGCCTTGGCGGTGGCGGATGAAGCAAAGGACAAAGCGGCGGCCATCATCACTTTGTCCCGCGCACCCATGGCCAAAATCATGCAGCTGTTTGCGCCGGATGGCGGGTTCGAGGAGGGGCCGACGTACTGGAATTATGCCACGTCCTACAATGTCATGTATTTGGCCGCGCTCGAAAGCGCCTTGGGTACGGACTTTGGCTTGTCCCAGTCCCGCGGTTTTGCCGAGACCGGCAATTACCGGATGCAGACGACTGGGCCGCTCGGCAAGGATTCCAATTTTGCGGATGCCGGCGAAGAGATCAGCAGTGCGCCGCAGATGCTCTGGCTGGCCGGGAAATTCAAGCATCCGGAGTATGCCTGGCACGAACACGCGATGGCCACGCTGTCATCCCTGGACCTGCGGCGCGAAAAACTCTCCCGCTTTGCCGTGTTTGAATTGCTCTGGAATCAACCGGCCAACCGGGACCTGGCGGAAGCCCACCTGCCGATCGGTGCGAAATTCGACCGGGTGGCCACCGCTTTTTTTCGCAGCGCCTGGGGTGACACCAATGCGGTATACCTCGCCTGCAAGGGCGGCAACAATCAATCCAGCCACGGGCATCTCGACCTCGGCACCTTTGTCCTCGATGCTTTTGGCGCGCGTTGGGGCATTGATTTGGGCCCTGACAGCTATGGGCTGCCGGGTTATTTTGGCGCGCAGCGTTGGAGTTATTACCGGATGCGCACCGAAGGCCACAACACCTTGACGGTGGACAATCAAAATCAGGAGCTTAAAGCGGAGGCTCCGCTGACGGCATTTTTCACCAGCCCAAACCGGTCTTTCGCCGTCGCCAATTTGCAAGCGGCCTATCCGCGAAACTTGAGTCACTGGGAGCGCGGATTGGCCCTCTTGGATGGGCGTCAGGTGCTCGTGCAGGATGAAGTACAGCCGCGCACCGCGACTGGCATCACCTGGAATTTTCATACCCGCGCGGACCTGGCGCTGGCCGGCGCCGGCCGGGAAGCGACGCTTTCACAAGGCGCCGCCAAATTGCTGGCCCGCATCCTGGCTCCAGCCGACGCTAGATTCGAGACACTGGAGGTTCATCTGGCCTTGCCAGAACGCCCCACCACCGGAGTTCGCAATCTGGTTATCCGCCTGCCGCAGGCTGCCGCTTCGACCACCATCGCGGTGTTGTTTTCCTCACCTGCTGATCAGACCCCGGCGCCGACGCTCCGGCCCTTGAACCAATGGGAGCCGTGAGGGCTGCGTTCGCCGCCGTATTCTTATCGCCGGAAAGACCCACGTCGCAAAAAAATCACGCAAGATTGATCACGGAGATCGGTACTACTCATTGGCGGAATCAAAAACTATGAAAACGCAAGTGATGTTGGCGCACCCGGCGCTGCCGGCTCATGGCGGAGCCATCTGGTGGTTCCTCGCCTTGGTGCTATTGATCGTGTTCGTTACGTTGGTGGCCACCGACGGCTCCAAGGACAAGGAAGAATAGCAGAAAGAAGCTGGCAAGAGGGTTGCCTCACGCCGGGTTGCCGGGTAGATTGGTGAGGTCGACGCATGAATACCTTTCAAATTATTTTCACGCCCACCAGTGCCGCCGAACTGGGGCGGATGCCCAAGGAATTGCAACTCCAAATCTTGGGCGACTTCCGCGGCCTGCCCCAGCACGTCATTGGCAGTGAACTCGATGATTTCGGCAAGCTGGAAAGCGATGGCCATATCCTGCACCGATTTCGCGTGGGGGATTATCGGATCTATTTCGAGCGCCACCAGCTTGGCGTGCTGGTGCATCGAATTTTGAGCCGGCACACGCTCAAGGATTTTCTCTTCCGCTCGGGCCTCAAGGCGGGTGAAGACCAGACGTTGCAGGAGAATCCAAAGTTTTGGGAACTCATCGAGGCTGCCAAGAGCACGGAAAGCTAGAACCACAAAGGAGCACGGGTCTGTGACCCGCAGCAACTCCGCAAATCGGGCCGGGCTTGAAACCAAAGCGGATGCGTCTTGAAATGGGGACATTGCTGCGGCTCACAGATCCGCGCTCCGCAAATCAGGACACTGACGGCAAGTCGCCAGGCTTCACCCGGTCGCATCCTGCCGGCGGCAGAATGAAAGTGAAGGTCGCCCCTTCCATTCCGTTGCTGTGCATCCAGATTTCGCCGCCGTGCGCTTCGATGATCGTCTTGGAAATCGCCAACCCCATTCCCATGCCATTGGATTTGGTGGTGAAAAAGGGCTCAAAAATGTGAGCGGCATACTCCGGGCTGACACCTGTGCCGGCGTCGCTGACCGTGATTTGAAAGTTGCCAGGTGGCGTGCGCACCAACCTCACGAGCACCGTCCGGCGGGATGGGGGCACGGCCTTCAAGGCATCCATGGCATTGAAAATCAGATTCAGCAACACCTGTTGCACATGCACGCGATCGCCCTGCGCCATCGGCAAATGCGGGGGGATGTCCGCGTCTAAACGGATCTGCCGCACGGCTGCGTCGGGCTGGACCATGACCAGGCTGTCGGCCACCAAATCCCCCAAATCCAGCGGCCCCAAGGTGAGTTTTTGGCGCTGGAACAAGCTGCGCATGCGGTCAATAACATCGCCCGCGCGCTTGTCGTCCCGGCGAATATCGGTGAGGATGGCTTGGACCTCTTTCAGGTCGGGCGGCTGCTTCTGGAGATAGACTTCCGCCGCCTCGGCATTGCGCAGGATGGCGCCCAAGGGTTGATTAAGTTGATGGGTCAGCGCCGAGGCCAGTTGCCCCATCATGGACACGCGGGAGGCGTGCGCCAGTTCCGTTCGCTGCCGGAGGATTTCCGCCTCGGCATTTTGTTTACGTTGCCGCTGGACGAGCAAGCCGGCAATGGTGATCGCCTGGGCGAAAAAAGCCAACCCAAAGAGCAGGAACCATTGCCGATGTTCCTCCCACAACGAATGCGGTTGGTAACGAATCACGCATTTGGCCGGCAGCCGGCTGGATTTGATGTGCCACCGTTGCAAGGCCCGCCAATCCACCATCGGGACCCCGTTGGATTTTACCTCCACAGGAATTTGGGTGACTGGCGTTCCGGCCAGCGCGCGGGACGCCAATTTGCCCACACTCGCACCAAGATTTTCAAAGTCCACGACATTCCCGCCCACCGCACCGTTGCCAATCAAACTGTTGCCCAGGACATACACCGGCACGTTGGCCAGGGGGGCCAAAGTCTGCACCACGCGCGACGTGTAAAACGGTTCGCCCGTGCTATCTCGCTGCATGGTGCTAAGCAAAATGACCGTATCTTGGGACAACGTCTGGGCGGCTCGATACACCTCGCTCATGGGCCGGTTGGTCCAAAACTCGAAGGTCACGCCCTCCATCGAGCGGGCGGTCTGTCCTACCCGTGACAGCAGCAACTGGTCTGCCACGGACGTCCCGCCCACCACCACCACGCGGCGGGTTTCGGGCTGGAGCTGAAAGATGAACTTGATGGTGCCCGGAACATCGAAACATTGCTGGATGGCCGTGAACGGCCGGTCGGAAAGCGAGGCCGGCAGTTCCAAGTCGTTGATCACCACGAACACCGAAGGAGTATTGCTGGCGAGCGCCGCGGGCATTTCCCGCGCCAGCAAGAAATTCCGCGCCATGACCACCATCAGCAGGTCAAGGTTCAGGCCCTGGTACTTCTCCCGGATATAGCTCTGAAACAACTGGTGGTGCGACGGGTCGGAAAAGTGAGCAACATCCATGCTCTCGGTGAAGAACTCGATGCGATTCGTGCTGTTCCCGAGTATTTCCGCGCGGACCGATTGTTCCAGCATCGCATTGCCGGGCAGATCCCGGGCCTCGCTGAAGATCAGCAACACCCGTTTGACATGGGATTGGTCGCCGACGACGACGCTCTGCGCCCAGCCTGCCGGCAGCATCAGGACCAACCACGCCATCGCGAATAGGAACGCGAGGCGGAGTTTGCCTTGGCATCGCGGCTGGGAATGTCGGGGGTGGATCAACGAACACAGGCTAATCGCCAGCACCGGCTTTTCAAGCTTTTCGTCACGGCAACGGCGGGGCAAGGCAAGGACGGAGGGGATTGGGGATGCTTGGATTCATGGGATGCGCGATACGTGATGCGTGATGCGCGACGCGTGAAGGGAACGACATGACCCGAATTGCCCAAACTGCGGCGTAGGCACTGAGAATTGACGGGCAATGGTTGCATGGCGTGAAAATTTTCTTTGGTCGGATTTACTTTGATTTACTCGGACTTGCTTGGATTTGCCTGGATTTTTGACCGCAAAGGACAATGATCGGCCGCAACACGAAATACGCGAAACGGCGGCGGGGATGCTGAACCTGCCCGCCCCCGCCCCACCAAAAAAAATAAAATAGAAAAGGCGTGTTCTTCCGTGTTTTAGCGTGTTGTTGTGTGTTTTACGGGCATTCCTGGGCAGGGCAAGCAAACCAACTCCCGGCATGGCCCAGGCACAAACCGTTGGCGGCGGAGCAGCGCCGCTTTCCGTCCGATCAGCCCTCTGCTGGATTGTCGCAGTCACGGGCCAATCATGACACAGGTTTGGATGGGACACGTGTTAGCGGCTTACACAAAATGCGGTTTTTGGGCAATTTTCTGTTAGCGGCTAACACGTGCTGGGAGAATTGATGGGTTTTGGGATGGGTAGACGCATGGATTTTTGGATGGATGGATGGATTATTGGAGGTGCGTGGCGGGCGGGACAAAGGCGCGCTCCTGGCGTTAGGAAACATTTCTGTTGCGGGGATGGGGAAGGCAGGCGTAGCATCGGTTCATCAACTCCAATTCAGGAATAAGTGGATATGAAAGATTACGTTCTGAAAGAAAAACCAGAAGCGGCTGAAATAAACGGAACCGTCTGGGCCTTCGATCTGGGCAAAGGCTCCATCGGTGAGGCGGTGCGGCGCGGCACCGAGTTCCTGCACAAGGCCTCGCTGCTCATCCCGGCGGAATTTGCCGAAACCAAAACCGCCGCTGGCCGCCGCCGGATGTGGCGCACAAGGCAAGCGCACAAGGCACGAGAGCAATGGCTGGAAAAAGTTATGCGCGACGCCGGCATTGAGACGCTCAAAGGCCGGCAGGTTGGCAAGGTGAATGGCAAATGGACAGAAACCACCAAAGGCGATCCGCGCTTGGAAAGGGAGTTCCCCGCGCCGGGTGACGATACCTGTTACACCTCCTGCCTGCTGCGTATCAAATTATTGCGCGGTGAAAAATTGGAACCGTGGCAGGTCTTCAAGGCGTTTCATTCGGCGATTCAGCGGCGCGGTTACGACAAGGACATTCCGTGGAAAACGCGCGAAGCGCGCAACGCCAAAAAGGATGACGGTGAAGAGGATGCCGGCACAGAAAAACGGATGCACCAGTTTGAACTCGCATTGGAAACAATGGCTCCCGGTAAAACTGAATTCAAATTCCCGGCCTATTTTGATGCGTGGAAAATGGGGCTGTGGAATCCGGCCAAGCCAGATGAATTAAAAAACCGGACTGACTGCCGCGCTGAAAGCACTCGCAATCAGATTGCCCCGCGCAAATTGGTGGAAGCCGAAATTCGCAAAATGGTGGAAGGAGCAGCCAAGCATTACCCCGCCCTGGCAGGCAAAGCGGATTTCCTGCTCTATGGCCCGGCGCAACAAAGCTATGCCTCTTACAAACCAGAACTTCGCGAAAAATTTAATTTGCGTGAAGGTGGCGCAACAGACTGGCAAGGTGTCGTCGGCCAAAAATTGCCGCGCTTTGAAAATCGTATCATTGCCAAATGTGCTTTGATTCCGCGATTGAATGTTTGCAAATTGCGCGAAGGGGAAAAAGGCCAGCCGCACGAAAAATCTTTGGTGGCAGTGGAAGTCGCGTTTCTGATGAAGCTAAAAAATCTCCGCATCCAGCGTCCCGGAGGGATCGGGTGGCTGTCTGCCAACGAAATACGCGCAATTCTCGAAGACCAGAGGCGCAAAGACTGGAAAATTACAAAGTCTGCATGGAAAAAGCATTGCATCGGCATTGGTGCCATTCCATTGCCGGGACATGAAGAAATTGAGTCACCGCGCTTTTCAGGTCGCAGCCGTTTTTGCCGTCCAGCTTTGGAATTGTTGAAACGGCTGGTTCTTTCCGGACAAAAACCATCTGAGTTTTTAAAGGACGAAATCCAGAGGCTGAATGGGAACAAGAACCCACTGAAAGGACTGGTTGAGGCTGACCTCAAATTCATCGCCGACATGGCGGCGAAAAAGGATACTTGGGAGGGCCTTTACATCCCGAACCAACAGTTAGAGGCGCTGAGCGAACTGGCCAACAATTCCGACGCAGCCATTGCCCATTTAATAGGGCAGCAAAACGACCCCGTTGTTCGGCATCGTTTGGGCGTTTTTTACAAGCGGCTAAGCGAATTGGAGCAGGCTACAAAGTCACGGCCTGACCAAGTTGTGCTGGAATTTGTTCGTGAAGATTTCATGGGCAAAAAAGCCAAGCTCGAATACAACAGCTTCATTAAACGACGCGCCGAAGAACGCATTAAAGCCCGCGAGGAAGCTGCCCAAGCTGGCGCTACTGAAAAATCCGCCGGCCTAAAACTTGAACTGCTTCGCGCCCAAGACGGTTGTTGCCTCTATACCAATGAAGGTTTGATCCCATCCAAGCTGGATGAATACCAGATTGAACACATCGTTCCCCGTTCCAAAGGCGGGCCAGACGCCGTGGTCAATTATGTGCTGACGAGCCAAAAAACCAATGAGGCCAAGGGCGACCGCACACCTTACGACTGGTTCCATCAAGAAATGCCGGACAAATGGGATGCCTATGTCAACCGCGTTCGCGCCCGTGCCACACATTTGCGGAACAAGAAAGTGCAACTGCTCATTTCGCCTGTCGCTCATGAGTTGGCCGAGCGTTACACCGCATTGGCAGAAACGGCCTGGATTGCCAAGCTCGCCCAAGCCATCGTCGGCCTGCATTTTGGCTGGCGCAATGGCGTGGATGAAAATGGAAACAAAAGAGTGACGGTGATTTCCGGCGGGCTGACCGGACGCATCCGACGCAAGTATGCGCTAAACCAAATTCTGAATCCCAACGCCAAAAGCGAGGAGGAAGCCGAAAGGAAAAATCGCGATGACGACCGGCATCATGCACTGGATGCAATGGTGATTAGTTTTATTCCTGCATGGGTACGTGATGCGCTGAAAGAAAAATTCTTTCGCTTCCCGGAACCGATTCACCAAAATGCGAGAGGATTCTTTGAAAAGGAACTTGCATCTGTCATTCCACAGAGTCTTTGTTTTGAAAAGGCAACTTTGGCTGAAACTATCTATGGTGCGCGGGGCAACGGTGAAGGCTTGGTGATTGTGCAACGATCAGAACTGTTGCAATTGGCTTTCAAGTCAATTGCTCCCGGCAAAACGAAATTTGATCTGGATTATCTTGGCGACCAAATCAAAGCGGTTCGTGATAGCCGCATACAGAACCTACTGGCAGAATTTCATGGCAAGTTGCCAGATGAGTTGGCATGGAAGAGCTTCTGCGAACACTTTTACCTCCCGCAAAAAGACGGTTCCGCAGGGGCGCGTGTGTTGAGTGTGCTGATGAACGTGGGCGAGCCCAAGGAATACAAAGACCTCTCCAAAGACGGCACTGGTGCCTGGCGTAAAGCGTTGAAAGGACATAAAGGTCAGATTGTCTATGCGGAAACCAGCGTGGACAAACAAGGCAAAACTAAAGAGAGGGTTCAAGTACGCCCAGTCTATGCTTTTGAATCTGAAGTGCTGGTGCGGAAGGAGCTTCTGGAAGAATTCGGCGACAAATGCCGAATCATCGGTTTTTTCCAAAGCGGATGTTTGGTTGAGGTGGACAAACCTGTGCCTCATGCCAAACAAGCGCTGCCACCTGGCAAGTACCGGCTGAACACCATTCGCACAGATTCCAAAGACGTAAAAGTCACAACGGCCAATGGCGTAACTCATCCTGAAATTCCCAGATACAATCTAGGAAATATGGTTGCGGCCGGATTGAAACGCGCTGATTAATTTATGAGCCACCACATCCTTCACGTTTTCCAGCACGGCGCGGTTTTGGGCCGGGAACGTGGTTTCATCACCTGCAAGGCGGACGGGCAGGCGGAACGGCGGTTGCCGCTGGATGATCTTCGGGCGGTCATCATCGCGGCGCGCGGGGTGACGCTCACGTCCAGTTTTCTTTCCGGTCTGCTGGAGCGGGATGCCATTGCGTTGCACTGCGACGAGCGGTATCAGCCGTGCGGCTGGACGGCGCCGCTGGCGCGGGTGGTGGATCTGAAGACGTTTGAAAATCAGACGGCCAAACCCAAGCGCCTGAATGAAAAGCTTTGGCACGAGATGCTGCGGGGCAAGACGCTCAACCAATCGCGCGTGTTGCAGCACAAGCAACTTCGTTCGCCGCACCTGGACCTGGCCCTCAAACAGGAAGTGTTTGACGAGGGCAATTGCGCGCGGCGCTACTGGCAGTTGTATTTTCCCGCCATCGGGTGGTCGGCCACCCGGCGCGACCGCAAGGAGGACACCGCGCCGAACCAGATGCTCAACTACGGATACGCGGTGCTGTCGGCGTTGTGTCATCGCGGTCTGCTGGTTCACGGGCTGCTGCCGCAACTGGGCGTGTTTCACAAGCCGCGTTTCCGTTCCGAACCGCTGGTGTACGATTTGATGGAGGCGTTTCGTCCGGCGGTGGAATTGATGCTGGCGGAGTTCATGCTGGAACCGGATGTTTCCATGAAGGCATGGGCCAAGAAGGTCGGCACGGAATTGCGCGAGCGGCGCGTGCAGCATGAGGCGTACACGCTGAAGCTGATGGATGCGATTGAGGCCTCGGCCAATTCGCTGGCGCGCGCATACGAAGAAATGTCGGTGCAGCCGTTTTGGGTGCCGGAGCTGCCGATGTCGCCAAATTAAGCGAGTGACGAGGCGCAATCCAATTTCGGATTCTAGGTGGTGCCTCCTCACGCCGGCGGCTGCAAACATCCGAATGCATGAACAATTCACCTTTCAGTATGGGCTGGCTTATGGCCATGTTTGATTTGCCGGTGATGACCGACAAGGAGCGGAAGATGGCGACGCGTTTTCGCAACGACCTCATTGACCACGGGTTTCTGATGATCCAATTCTCCGTCTATGCGCGTCCCTGTGTGAATTTTGAACAATTGAGCAAGCATCTGGGCGTCATCCAAAAAATGGTGCCGGAAGCGGGCAACGTGCGGCTGCTCTTCATCACCGACGAACAATGGGCCAAAAGCGTGACGGTGATCGGGCCGAATTACGACCAAGGCAAGCGCGCCAAAGACCCCAAAATTCCGGATCAAGTGGAGTTCTGGGAATAAAATAAGAGCGTTCGGACGTGACAAAGCAGTGGTCCGAACGCTCTAAATTCAGTTAAGCCTTCCCCCCGAAAGAGCATCAACTGTGGTTAAGATAGCCAAAATCAACCGCTTCTGTCAAGCCGATTTTACCCGACGCTCTTCCGGGGGGAAGGCAAAACAACGGTGGGAGAAGTCGCGGCGCTCTGGAAATTTTACCCGACGCTCTTCCGGGGGGAAGGCAAAACCCTGTGACCCGTCACAACACAAAGACACTAATTTTACCCGACGCTCTTCCGGGGGGAAGGCAAAACTGGACTTCCGGGTGGCCACCTGGCCGCATTATTTTACCCGACGCTCTTCCGGGGGGAAGGCAAAACAACCAGCGCGTAGGTATTGACGCCGCTGGAATTTTACCCGACGCTCTTCCGGGGGGAAGGCAAAACATGTTCGCTAGTGTGTTCAACACTGGAGACATTTTACCCGACGCTCTTCCGGGGGGAAGGCAAAACACGGTGATGTCAACGAACTGGCCGAAGTGCATTTTACCCGACGCTCTTCCGGGGGGAAGG
>Ga0316231_1005200_pt1 | contig 10458 bp, 7 predicted proteins | sample TBH18027metaG_FD_206002 | JGI IMG/M metagenome (GOLD analysis project Ga0316231, IMG submission 206002) | Freshwater microbial communities from Trout Bog Lake, Wisconsin, USA - TBH18027 | ecosystem: Environmental > Aquatic > Freshwater > Lake > Hypolimnion/Profundal zone | place: USA: Wisconsin...
TGGTGGAGTTCAAACTCAAGTGGTTCAGCCACGCCTCGATGAACATCGCGAAAGACACCGAGATGTTGAAACTTTGTCGGGACAGCGGATGTATTGGCTTGTTCATCGGCTTCGAGTCGCTCTCCGCCGAGAACTTGCGCGCCGTGGGCAAGCGCGTAAATCACCCGCAGGAATACCTCGAAACGGTGCGGCGCATTCACGACCACGGGATTGGCATTGACGCTTCGTTCGTCTTTGGGTTGGACGCCGACGACGAGGGTGTGTTCGACCGCACGCTGGACTTCGTGGAGCGCGCGAAGATCGAGGTGGGCTATTACTCGATTTTGACTCCCTATCCTGGAACGCGGCTCCACCAAAGGCTGGAAGAGGAGCGGCGAATTCTGACGCGGGATTGGTCTCTCTATGATACCAGCCACGTGGTTTACCGGCCGCAAACCTTGACGCCCGAGCAATTACTGGACGGCTACCACCGCGTGATCAAGCAGTCCTTTTCTCTGGGCTCTATTTTCGGGCGGCTTTGGGGCACGACCGCTTATAAACCGTTTTTCTACCCAATGAACTTTGGCTTTCGACGCAGCGCTCGCGCCCTCGGGGCCGCCTATCGGGCAGGCCGAATTCATCTGCCGGCTGAGACCGCGCTCGCCGGGAGGACCGAGTGAGCCGCGTGTTCGTGGCGGGTTGGGGCGCGGTCTCGCCGGCTGGCTGGGGCGCCGCCGCCCTGTGCGAGGCGCTCATTCGAGACCAGCCGCTGCCCGTCCAACCCCTGGAAAGGCCCGGTTGGAAAAAGGCGCTTCGCGAGCGCGTGGTGCCGCCGCCGCAGCCCCGTCCCCCATTCCTGGCGCATCCGCGCATGCGCCGCACCAGTCCCATCACCCACTACGCCGCCGCCGCCGCGATGGAGGTTGCGGCCGGGTTGCGTTCTCGCCCCGGGGGGGGACCCAGCTTGGGCTTGATTGTCTGCCTGCACTCGGGTTGCGTGCATTACTCATGCCGGTTTTTCGAAGAAGCCCTGAGAGACCCCGCCACCGCTAGCCCGCTGCTTTTCCCAGAAACCGTTTTTGCGGCGCCCGCCAGCCATACGGCGGCGCTGCTGGGCAATACGCCGTTGGTCCATACTCTGCTGGGTGATCCGGCCAGCTTCCTCCAGGGACTGGCTCTCGGGACGGCCTGGCTGGAGGACAAACGAGTCGAGGCCTGCCTCGTCATCGGCGCCGAGGAGACTAACTGGGTTCGGGCGGATGCCGTCCGTCACTTTGAACGCGAAGCCATTGTCGCTTGCGGGGCCGGGGCCTTGTGCTTGAGCATGGACCCGAGGCTGTCCGTCGGAGTCGAACTGACCGCCATCACCGACGCGCAAACCTATACTGGACGATGGAGCCGGACCCACGCCGCCCGGGCCATGCGGGAGCAACTCGGGGTTGGTTCCGCCGGCGAATTGCTTTGCGACGGGCTGGGCGACAGCCCGCGCGCGGATGCCGCGGAACGCGCCGCGTGGCGGGATTGGACGGGACCGCGCCTGAGCCCGAAGCGCGTTCTGGGCGAGGGCCACATGGCCGCCGCCGCCTGGCAATGCGTCGCCGCTTGTGAAGGGGTGGCGGCTGGGCGCGTCCCGTCCGCGAGTGTCAGCCTGGTTGGCTGCAACCAACACGCCCTCGGCGCGCGTTTCGTACGCGCCGAGGCCCGGAAGGTCGCTTCCCCGGCAACGCCTCTCCTTGCCGGGGAAAAAGGCGCCTGAAGACCCTTTAGAGGTTCTTTTTTTCGACCGGATCAGGTCGCCCCGGCGCGCTTTGGATTTGGAGAGCGCATCTTATCCAGGAGGCGGCAAACCCTGGTCGCGGCCTAAGTTCGCGTAGCGCCACGCCACCAGCGCCACCAGCGCCACGCGTCGACCACCGGGCGGATATGGCTCGCAAAGCCTCGGCCGATAACGTGGATGGGCACAAACGCGACCGGGTGGTCGGCCGCAAGAAAGGCCATGAGCATTTCAGATTCGACTTCGAATCGCTCCGTCTTGAGGGACAGGCTGGCCCAGGTTGCCAGGTGAACAAAACGAAAACCGCATTGCGTATCGGGGAGGAGTCGCCCGGCGCGCCGCGAGAGTTGCCAACTCATCCAACGGTTCGCTTGCCGGCGCACCCAGGGCATGGATTGCGCCTCATGCATGCGGTCGCCCACGACCAGCAACGCCCCGGTCTTTCCGGCGCAACCCAGGAAGGCCGGTATGTCATCCGGTCTATGTTGTCCATCCCCGTCGAGAGTAAAAGCCCATTCAAACCCCTGTTCCGCCGCCACCGTCAACCCGGTCCTGAGCGCCGCGCCTTTGCCACGGTTTTTCTCATGCCGGACCACGCTAGCCCCGGCCGCCTGCGCCGCCGTTGAGGTCGCATCCGTCGAACCGTCGTCCACGACCACCACCCGGGGGAGATGCTGGAGGACGGAGCCCACCAAAGCCGCGACTGTGGCCCCCTCGTTGAAGCAGGGAATGATTGCCGCGCATGTCGAAGGCTCAACCACGTTTGAAGCCTGACTTACATGCGGCCAGGAATCGAGACCAAACCGCGCTCCAATCGATTTTGCGGACGAGGGCGGGGACGCAGCCCTCCGCCAACCTGATGTCGCTTGCCCCCTTTGACCGCAATCAAGCCGCCGCCGCCAGCCCCAAACCAAACCTCGAAAACCGACAAGAGCTTGATTCGCGTGGTCCCTTTCCCTATTGTGCCGGACAAGTTACGTCGAGGATGGTCTTCGATGGGCGACAACGTGCAAGAACGCGACGACAATATGGCTCAGCCTTTGAGGGTTCACTTTGACCGGAATGACCGAGCAAAGAGCGGGTCATCCTCCGCGCCCGGTAGTTACTGACGCTAATGCTCTTCCCCGCGCCTTCATTGCCATCGCCCCCCCCTCGCGTGGTGATTACCGGGGCGGGGATCATCACCGCTCTGGGGATAGGATGGAAACCAAACGCCGCGGGGTTTCGCGCCGGAAAGAGAGCGTTTCGACCTATAACCCAATTCGATGTTTCCCGCCAGCGAGTAAAAACCGCCGGCGTTGTGGACTTGCCAGCGGTACTCCCCGCGACACGCCTGAGTTCCCGCCAGGCGGCGCGGTTGGACCGCGCCGGCGCGATGCTCCTCCTCGCCTCCCATGAAGCATGGCAACAAGCCCAGTGGCAGTCGACGGAGGATCTGCCGTTGGTGTTTGGCACCACGGCGGGAGGCATGGCGCTTGGAGAGGCCTATTTTCGCCAGGCAACCAATTCGCCTTTCCGCAACCGAGACCAAGCGAACCGAGCCGTCCACTATCAGCCCCAAGTCCAGGCGCGAATGGTGCTGGAAGCCCTGGGGATCCGCGGGACCATTACCATCATTTCGAATGCCTGCGCCTCGGGTAGCAATGCCATCGGACACGGTTGGGATTTGATTCGCCAAGGGCGAGCCCAGCGCGTCTTGGCGGGCGGCTATGACGCCCTAAGCGAACTGGTCTTCTCAGGCTTCGCCGCCCTGCAATCCATCTCCCCCACCGTCTGTCGTCCGTTCGACGCGCGACGCGATGGTCTGGCCCTGGGCGAGGGCGCGGCGGTGCTTGCCCTGGAAACCCTTGAACATGCGAAGCGGCGAGGCGCGGAAATCTTGGGGGAACTGATTGGCTACGGTACTTCCATTGACCAGCACCACCTTACCCAACCGCATCCCCAGGGAAACACCGCGCTCGAAGTCATGAACCGGGCGTGCGCGGCCGCCAAGGTGGTCCCCGAGGAAATTGACTATATCAACGCCCACGGCACCGGCACGCCGCTGAACGACATCTCAGAAGCCATTGCCATTAGTCACTGGGCCGGCGCCCGCGCCGCGACGTTGCCGGTTAGTTCCACCAAAGCCGGCGTTGGCCACCTTCTGGGCGGCGCTGGGGCCGCCGGCGCGGTCGTTTGCTTGATGGCCTTGCGCGAACAATGGTTGCCGACGCAAGCGGCGTTCGACACTCCCGACCCGTCCTGCGGGTTTCCTATAGCGCATGAACCCCAAGACGCCCGCGTGAATGCCACGCTCTCCAACGCGTTTGGTTTCGGCGGCGTTAACGCGACGCTGATTTTACGGAGGTGGCAGTAAACCCGGTCCCTGCCATGAGCGCGCGCGTCATTCTCATCACGGGCGCCAACGGCGGGATCGGCCTCGCCGTTGCCCGGGCATTTCTCGCCGAGAATTCGCGGCATTCGCTGTGGTTGGGGGTTCGTCAACACCGCGCCGAGGCGGAGGCGCTCGCCCGCGAACATCCCGACTGCTGCCGCTGTATCGCTTTAGATGTGACCTCTCCCAAGGCTTGGGCAGAGGCGGTCACGGAAATTCTCCGCGCCGGCGCCCGCTTGGAGGTACTGGTGAACAACGCGGGCGCCCACCAGGATATGCTGCTGGGCACCATGCCGCGAGAAGCCTGGGATCAGACTATGTCCACCAATCTGGACAGCGTTTTCCACGGTTGCCAGGCGGTTCTGCCCTCCATGATCAACCAACGATGGGGCCGCATCATCAATATCGCCTCCCTGAGCGCGCTGCTTGCCCCGGCGGGCCAGACCAACTACGCCGCCGCCAAAGCGGGCGTCGTCGCCCTCACCCAATCTCTGGCCAAAGAGGTTGCCCGGATCGGTATCACCGTCAATGCCCTCTGCCCCGGCTACATCGACACCGAGTCTTTGGCCCATTGGTCCGCCGAAGAACGCAAGGCGGCTCAGGCCCGCATTCCCATGCGCCGCTTCGGGAAACCGGCCGAAATTGCGGCCGCCGTTCGTTTTTTGGCTTGTGAAGAGGCGGCCTATATTACAGGTTCCATATTGAAAATCGATGGTGGAGTTTATTGATGGAAAACAATGTTGCGCTTAAAGGCGAAATCAAACGCATGATGGTCGAAAATCTCATGCTCCAGGTGACGATCGAGGAGATTGGCGACCAACAGCCTTTGTTCGGCCCGGGTGGTCTCGGCCTCGATTCCGTCGATGCGCTTCAGATTGTGGTCGCGCTGGACAAGAATTACGGGTTCAAGATCCCCAACCCTGAAACCGCCCGTCAGGTGCTCCAGAGCGTCGCCACTATCGCCGAGGCCCTGACCAACGCTCCGGCCTGAACCGCCGCAACGCCGCCGAGCATTTGATGCGCGCGCCAGAGAAGCGGGCGAGCGAGCGAAAGCGCCGGCGCCTCCCCCCCTCCGCCGCCGAGTTTTCATTTGCCAAACCGCCGGGAAGGGGCAGATTGAATTGCCACCGGCGCACAGCGCATCGATGGGCAATAACCGCTAATCGCAACGATAACCATTTCAAAACATTTAAGTGCCATGAGCCAATACAATCGACGTGATTTCCTGAAGAAAACCGCCGCGGGCGCCGGGGCGATCCTGGGCGCCGGCGTCGCCAGCGGGCTGGCCGAGAGTTCGAGTTCCATCCACGGCTCGGACATCGTGCCCCTCGGCAAGACCGGCATCAATGTCTCGCGTCTGGCGCAAGGCACCGGCTTCAACGGCTACGCCCGCTCCTCCGATCATACGCGACTCGGAAAAGCGGCCCTGGAGAGCCTGCTCCATCACAGCTATGACCAGGGGATCCGGTTCTTCGACATGGCGGACCTCTACGGCACGCATCCCTACGTGCGGGAAGTGATCAAAGGGTTGCCCCGGGACCAGTACGTGCTCTTGAGCAAGATCTGGGCGCATAAAGAGAATTGGGTGACCCCTTCCGGCGGCGCGGTGGAGGAAGTCAACCGGTTCCGCAAGGAGTTGGGCGTGGATCAGCTCGACATTTGCCTCATTCATTGCATGTCCAACGCCCAGTGGCCCGTCGAGCACGCCCGCGTGCGCGACGAAATGTCCGCGCTCAAGCAAAAGGGCGCCCTTCGCGCCGTGGGCGTCTCCTGCCACGATTTCGGCGCCTTGAAGGTGGCCGCCAGCGATCCTTGGGTGGATGTCATTTTCGCCCGCATCAACCACAAGGGCGGATCGGATTACTCCATGGATGGCACGGCCGAGGAGGTCAGCGGTGCGCTCAAGACCGCCCGCGCCAATGGAAAAGCGGTCGTGGGCATGAAGATCTTCGGGGCCGGAAAACTCATCAAACCCGAGGAAAAGGACGCTTCGCTGAATTACGTGTTCAACAATAAACTGGTGGACGCCATCACCATCGGGATGCTCAAGAAAGACGAGGTCAACGATAGCCTGTCCCGCATCAGCCAGGTGCGGATCGGCTAGCGGGCGCGTATTGTTCTGTCCGGCGGGATTCTTTTTGGACGCGGATTTCATTTTGCCCGAACCGACATTAACATTCTGACTGCCACGTCTCCTTTTGGGCGCCCACTGTGGGGCTGAACTCCGGTCGGCCCGTTCGAGGAGCCTCCGCCCCCTCGGTCGGAGCGGGAGGCCCGCCCCGCTTCAGGACCGTGAGAATTACCGCATTCTGACAATTCCCTGTGGCTTTTTGTCCAACGAAAGGCGAACATGCGACCCTCATTGTCGCATGGAACGATTCATGAATAAAGACAGGGGCCGGCGGTCGAAGGCGGCCGTTCGTCAGGGCGATGGCGTTTTCATCCGGAGCGAGGAACTTGTCCTGCCCACCTACTTGCCCGCCCCGCCGGAAAAAAACCCGATGTTCCTGGAGAAGCGGGTTTATCAGGGCAGCAGCGGCAAGGTCTATCCGCTGCCCTTTACCGACCGCATCGCGGAGAAACCCGTGGAGCGGAAATGGAAGGCGATCTGGATCGAGAACGAGTTCATCCGCGCGCTGGTGCTGCCCGAGATCGGGGGGCGCATCCACGCCTTGCAGGACAAGACCAATGGCTACGACCTCATCTATCGCCAGGAGGTGATCAAGCCCGCCTTGGTCGGCCTGGCCGGGCCCTGGATCTCGGGCGGCATCGAATTCAACTGGCCGCAGCATCACCGGCCCGCGACCTTCCTGCCGGTGGACTGGGAAGTCGAGGAGCATGCGGATGGTTCGAAGACCTTGTGGTGCGGCGACCATGATCCGATGTGCCGGATGAAGGGAATGCATGGCATCTGCCTGCGCCCGGGCAAGGCGTATCTCGAACTTAAAGCGCGCGCCTACAACCGCACGCCGTTCACCCAGACTTTCCTCTGGTGGGCCAACGTGGCCACCCGCGTCCATCAGGCCTATCAGAGTTTCTTCCCGCCCGATGTCTTTTGCGTCGCCGACCATGCGCGCCGTTCGATGAGCGAATATCCGCTGGCTCAGGGGTTCTATTACGGCGTGAACTACGGCGAGCGCGGCCGCAAGGGAACCCCCAAGGCCCAAATTCCCGCCCATTTCGCGCCCCCGCATTGCGGCGGCCAGGCGCCCGTCGATTACCCGCCTAACGATTTGTCCTTTTACGCCAATATCCCGGTCCCCACGTCCTACATGTGCATCGGCTCGAAGGGGGACTTTTTTGGCGGCTACGATTATGCGGCCCAGGCGGGCATCATCCACATCGCCAATCATCACCTCTCTCCCGGAAAAAAACAGTGGACCTGGGGCAACCACGAGTTTGGTTACGCCTGGGATCGCAACCTGACCGAGAAGGACGCCGCGGGCGAATTCGCTCCTTACATCGAGATCATGGCGGGCGTCTATACCGACAACCAGCCCGATTTCAGTTTCCTCCAGCCCGGCGAGACCAAGACCTGGAGCCAGTATTGGTATCCCATTCGGAAGATCGGCGCCGCGCGGCAGGCCAATCTCCAGGCGGCCATTTCCCTGCAAAGCCGGCGCTCAGCCGGCCGTATCGTGGCGCGGCTTGGGGTCGGCGTCACGGCGGATCAGCCGCGATCCGCCGTCATCGTTACCGCCAAGGGTAAGCGGTTGGCGCGGTTCGCCCGGGACCTTTCGCCCGCCCAGCCGTTGGTCGAGGAATTCGACCTCCCGGCGGGGGTGGCGGAAACGGATCTTTGCGTTCGGGTGTTTGACCGGGCGGGAGGCGAGTTGATCGCCTATGCGCCGCAACCGCGCGCGGCGGGCAAAGTCCCGCCGCCCGCGACCGAACCGTTGGCGCCCGCCGCGATCGCGAGCGCCGACGAACTCTACATTACCGGCCTTCACCTCGATCAGTACCGCCACGCCACCCGTTCGCCGGTCCTTTATTGGCGCGAGGCCTTGCGCCGCGATCCGCTTGACTCCCGATGCAACAACGCGATGGGGCTTTGGCATCTGAAGCGCGGAGAGTTCGCCGAGGCGGAAACCCATTTTCGCAACGCCATCCAGCGCCTGACCCGCCGCAACCCCAATCCTTATGACGGCGAGCCCTACTACCACCTCGGTCTGTGTCTGCGTCACCTCGACCGCGAGGAAGAAGCCTACGCCGCATTTTACAAAGCGACCTGGAATCAAGCCTGGGCCGCCGCCGGTTACCTCGCTCTCGCTGAAATGGATAGCGCCCGGCGGCATTGGCCGAGCGCTCTGGAGCATCTTAACCAGTCGTTGCGTTTTGACGCGGAGAACCTCCGGGCGCGGAATCTGAAGGTCCTGGTCTGCCGCAAGCTAGGCCACACCGAACCGGCCGAGATGCTGCTGCGCGAGACGCGGCGGCTGGATCGCCTGGACTGGTGGGCGCGGCATTTGGAAGGCGGAACGCTGCAGTGCGATTTGCAGACCCGACTGGATGTCGCCCACGACTACGCGCGCGCCGGGTTTTACGCCGAGGCCATTGCGTTGCTCAAAGGCGCGGTTTCCACCCCGGGCGATCTGCCCGATCAAAGCTGGGGCGCGCTCCCGATGGTCGCTTATACGGCCGGCTGGCTGTGCGAAAAAAGCGGGAACCGCAAGGCGGCGGCGGCTTATTTCAAGCGGGCGGCCGCGCTGCCTCCCGACTACTGCTTCCCGTCGCGGCTGGAGGACATTTCCATTCTCAACCTCGCCCGACGCGCGAATCCGCGCGACGCCAAAGCGGCCTATTATCTGGGCAACCTGCTCTACGACCGCCGCCGTCATGAAGAGGCGCTCGCCCTCTGGGAAACCTCCGCCAGGCTGGATCCCGGCTTTTCCATTGTCTGGCGCAACCTCGGCATAGGTCTCTTCAACATTCGCAAGCACCCCCGCCAGGCGCGCGCCGCCTATGAGAAGGCGTTTCGGGCGAATCCAGCGGACGCGCGGTTGCTCTTCGAGCGCGATCAGCTTTGGAAACGACTCGGCGAACAGCCGGCCAAACGCCTGCGCGAACTGGAGCGGCATCGCGACCTGGTCCAACAACGGGACGACTTGAGCATCGAGCTTTGCGCGCTGTACAATCAAACCGGGCAGCATCAGAAGGCGCTGTCGCTGGTCAGCGCGCGAACGTTTCAGCCGTGGGAAGGCGGCGAAGGCGGTCCGCTCGGACAGTGGGTCCGCTCCCATCTGGCGCTGGGCCGCGCCGCGCTTGACGCGGGCGAGGCCGGGCCCGCCCGCGCCCATTTTGAAGCCGCGCTGACCGCTCCGCCCAACCTGGGCGAAGCCAGGCATCCGCTGGCCAACCAGAGCGATGTCCATTACTGGCTCGGCTGCGCTTTGGCCGAACGGGGCGAAGCTACAGAGGCCCGGCGCCGTTGGCTTGAAGCGGCGACCTTCCGAGGCGATTTTCAGGAGATGCGCGTTCGAGCCTTCAGCGAAATGACGTATTACTCGGCCCTCGCCTGGGAGAAGCTCGGCCAGCGGGCGAAGGCGAAGCGCTTGTTCCAGGATCTGCTGGCTTATGCCCGGCAACTCCAGCGGGCGGAGGCGACCATCGATTACTTCGCCACCTCGCTGCCTACCATGCTGCTCTTTGACGACGACCTGGGGTATCGCCAGGAAACCACCGCGCTCTTTCTCCAGGCGCAGGCCCGACTCGGCCTGGGCCAGACCCGCCAGGCCCGCGCGCTGCTCCGGAGCGCGCTCGTGCGCGATGCCAGCCACGCGCAGGCCGCCGATTTGTCCGCCGCAACCCGAACGCGCTGAATCATGATCACACCCCCAACTACGGAATCCCGCCCGCAAAACGCCCAGTTGAACCTGGGGTACATTTGGCTCATCTCCTCCGTCGCCGCCATGGGCGGATTGTTGTTCGGTTGGGATTGGGTCGTCATCGGAGGAGCGAAACCGTTCTTCCAACGCTATTTCGAGCTGACCAGCGAGGCCCAGATAGGCTGGGCCAACAGTTGCGCGCTCATTGGCTGCCTGGTGGGCGCGATGGTCGCGGGGGTGTTGAGCGACCGGTTCGGGCGCAAGCGGCTGTTGATCGTGGCCGCCTTGTTGTTCGCCGTCACTTCCATCGGCAACGGGCAAGCCCAGAGCTTCAATATCTTCATCGCCTGGCGCATGGTGGGGGGCGTGGCCATCGGCCTGGCCTCCAGCCTTTCGCCGATGTACATCTCGGAGGCGGCGCCGCCGGGGATGCGCGGGAAACTGGTTTCGGTGAACCAGCTCACCATCGTCATCGGCATCCTGCTGGCGCAATATATCAACTGGTG
>Ga0316231_1005201_pt1 | contig 10456 bp, 9 predicted proteins | sample TBH18027metaG_FD_206002 | JGI IMG/M metagenome (GOLD analysis project Ga0316231, IMG submission 206002) | Freshwater microbial communities from Trout Bog Lake, Wisconsin, USA - TBH18027 | ecosystem: Environmental > Aquatic > Freshwater > Lake > Hypolimnion/Profundal zone | place: USA: Wisconsin...
ATTAGGATTGTCGATACGAGTAGTGTCATACACCCAGTTAATAGCAAAAGTGGTATCCTGATAAGGTATCTTTGAGGACTCCCATTCCTTTTTCTCGCCTGTTTTTTTATTCTTATAAGCGATATAATATTTAATTGGTTTAGGATTATCGGGCAGCATCTTGTTTCCTTCTTTCCATGGGCGGAAGTTAAGCATCGGTAAGTTACGATAATTGTAAACCGAAAACCATATAAACAATACAGTAGCTGTAACGATTATTATATACTCTGTCTTGTTCTTAAACCATGGCTTTATTTTATTCCTACCAAAAATAATTATCAATGTAAATATCATTAAAACTATATTCTTATAAAATGTTTGCCAGTTGGTAAGTTTAACAGCATCACCAAAGCATCCACAATCTTTAACCAGATTTTTTGTGGCATCAAAAAAGGTAACTATAGTAAAGAACGACATGAATAGTAAGGTAAACCACGATACTATTTTTATTTTAACATTGGTTACTAATAAAAAACCAAGAATAAACTCGGCGGTACATAATAATATTGACAATGTTAAAGCCAAAGGTATAAGGCTGTGCAGCTTTAGCACCTCCATATAGTCTATCATTCTATATGCTGTCCCTAGTGGGTCAACACCTTTTACGAAGCCGGAAAACATAAATACCAGTCCGACTAATATTCTGCTAAAAAATCTAACTATTTTCATTTTGATTCTATTTATTATTTTATTTATTAATATGTTTAATGATTTATTTCTGATTTAATCAACGCAAATATAGAGTAATTTATTATATCCATATAATTAGCATCTAAACCTTCGGAAACATAAGTTTTACCATCATGATCTTCGATTTGCTTTATCCGCAATAGCTTCATTAATATAATATCAGTTAACGAACTCAAACGCATATCACGCCAAGCTTCACCATAATCATGATTCTTATCTTCCATCAATGCTTTTGAAGCATAAATATGTTTATCAAAATAACTTAACGCTTCTTCGGGAGTTAGGTTAAGCTTTTCTTTATTCCCCAGTTCCAATTGTATCAAAGCCATTACAGAGTAATTAACTATCCCAACAAACTCAGGAGTAATACCTTCGTCCACTTTGTTTACACCTTTGTCATCTATATTTCGTATGCGACTTGCCTTGATAAATATCTGATCGGTTAAGGAAGATGTACGCAATATACGCCATGCACTTCCATAATCTTTCATCTTTGATTCAAAAACATCGCGACATTTTTTTATAATTATTTCGAATTCTTGTGTTGTTCTATCCATATTTTTAGTAATTTAGCAGAATTATTTTCAATTAAAATTAATCAAATTGAATACTCAAATTTCAAGTGCTAAAAGTACTATTTTTTCAGGAAAGAGAAGCCTTAATTGTAGAGGTAATTTAATTATTTTTGAAAAGCCTTTAATAATGGGCATTTTAAACATCACTCCCGATTCATTTTATGATGGTGGCAGATACAATTCAGTAAATAAATACATGCAACATACTGCTCAAATGCTACAGGATGGAGCTGATATTATTGATATTGGAGCAGCATCTACCCGCCCAGAGACTCCTATTATAAATACTGATGAAGAAATTCAACGATTGTTGCCTGCTTTAAAGAATATAAGGAAAGAGTTTTCTGATATATTTATATCTGTAGATACTTATCATTCAAAGATTGCCGAGGTGGCAATAGATAATGGTGCGGATATTATCAATGATATTTCGGGTGGTACTTTTGATGATAATATGTTTAATACTATAGGCAAACTTAAGGTGCCTTATGTATTAATGCATATTAAGGGAACGCCTGATACGATGCAGAAAGAGCCTGTTTATGATGATGTGGTTAAAGAAGTTATCTTTTATTTCTCCGAAAGGATTAATAAGTTAAGAAGCTTAGGTGTGAATGATATTATTATTGATCCCGGTTTTGGTTTTGGTAAGACAATAGCACATAATTATGAAATCTTATCTAAACTTGATTTATTTAAAGTGTTTGACGTCCCAATTGTTGCAGGAGTATCTCGTAAATCAATGATTAATAAAGTGCTTAATTGCAAACCCGAAGATGCCCTTAACGGGACTACTGTTTTAAATACTGTTGCATTGCTGAAAGGTGCTTCCATTCTTAGAGTTCATGATGTAAAAGAAGCCATGGAAGCGTTGAAGTTGTGTAGGCTTTTAGCTGTTTAGGAAAGGTATTTTGTGATTTTGCGATTTAGTGATTTGGTGATTTGTTAATACATCCTGTCAGGAGAAATGCCTTACCGCTTAGCCGATTTCCGGCTTAGCGGTTTTTTTCTTTTCTTTTTTTTATCTTTGTATGATAAAATATAGGTAAAATTGATGAGATAAAAAATGTCATATATATGAAGATATATTTCAACTATCTAAAATATAATTATTTAATTTTGAAAATTATTTATAAAAATTTCGATATAGGTGTTTATTATTGTGAGATGGCAATAATCCCGAGATTATATCAATCCCACTAAAATAAACAGCAATAATCCCAAGATTATATCAATCTCACTTAAATAAATGACTATAATCCCGAGATTATATCAATCCCACCAAAATAAATGACTATAATCCCGAGATTATATCAATCCCACCAAAATAAATGACTATAATCCCGAGATTATTGCCATCACACAATAATAAACACCTATAATCCTTTTTTTGGATACTTATCACTAAAGAAAAGATTAAAAAATAGATTTATCTAGGTTATTTATATACCTAAAGATGCAATTAATCATATCTTTATCAATAAAGCAATCTAAATTATAAAAAGAATAAGTTATATATATTATAAATAATGTGTAAGTTTGTGGAATAATTCGATAACTAAATAAAAAATGGAATAATGGATCACGTTATTACTACTAGAGGAATTTTAATTTCAATATTAATAATATTATTATATTTTATTGCTGCAATATTGAGATGGCTTGGGTTTAAAAGGGAAAATAAGTTTTTCTATTACCTAATTAATATAAGAGCAAATTTATTTTTAGGTTTTCTTATTTTAGCAATAATATTAATGATATTTACAGGTATTTATGGGGATGATAGGGTAAATGATTTGTTAAATCTAAAGTGGTAATTTAAAAACAATAAAAAAAGAAAACGCTAGGGCAATAAAACAAAAAAAAAGGATGAAAAAAATATTAATTTTAATTATCGGTTTAGGAGTTTTATTTTATTCTTGCAAAAATATAGATAAACAAGAAAGAAAAATTCAAGCCATTGCTCATAATGCTTGTAATATGCTTGACAATGGAAGAATTCAAGTATTCTATAAATGGAGTTATGGACAAAGAGGACATGCTGATATTTGGAGTAATCTTTCTAATAAGGATTCTAATTATACATGTTTATACTTCAAAGACAAAGATACTGTTAAACTTACTATTCTTAGATTAAATAATTTTAAAAATGACTTCCCTTTTGATATTTTAATTGATACTTCTAAATATCGACTCTCTAAATTGTTTTTAGTAAATGAAAAATATTTTCAAATAAGTGTTACAGATAACTATGACGGAAAGAATCTTATTCTTGGTAATAATATACCCATTGATAATGTATTTAAATATAAAAATCCTTTCAAGTTTTTTAAATCAATGAATGACTTAAAAGATAGTTTAGGTATAGTCGGAACATTCTATAGACCTGACATTGGAAACTTTGTGCAATTTTATATTACATATGAATATTTGTTAACTTATTTACCTGATAGTTTATATATTGATAGCTCATGTAAGCAATATTGGGAACAAGATTTTGCAAAAGGAAAAACAATTAAAAAGAATTGGAATCTTAGAAAATTAGCAAAATAATAAAGGAAAGAAAACACTACGGCAATAAAAAAGAAGCCCCATTATTACGAATTAATAATGGGGCTTCTATAATATATATTGTAAAGAATTCTAAAGTACGTGAACAGCTTTAAGAATTTCTTTACCTATCTCAATAGCTTTTTCATTCTCCGGTATCAGTTTATGATGACGTGCAGGTAATGATTTCTCTAAACCTTTATGTATAAATTCAGGTTGAATTAAAGGTTTAAGCTTTAAAAAACCACCCAGTACTATCATATTAAACACTTTCATCATACCTAGTTTAGCAGCTTCGTCAGCAGCTTCTACAGAATAGATATTAATATCTTTACGGGTAGGATGATGTGTAATACCATTAGGATCATATATCAAAAGACCACCGGGCTTAACAGTATGCTCAAACTTATCCATTGATTGTTGGTTAAGGATGATAGCAGTATCAAAACTGTTAACAATAGGCGAACTTATACGTTCGTCGCTGAGAACTACTGTAACATTAGCTGTACCACCTCGCATTTCAGGACCATAAGAAGGCATCCAACTTACTTCCTGGTTTTGCATAATACCGGAGTATGCAAGTATCTTACCCATCGATAACACACCTTGTCCACCAAAACCGGCTATAATTATTTCTTCAGTCATAACTTATTTTTTTAATAGATTACAATATTACTTAACTATTAACTGACCATCAACTTTAATATCTCCTAATGGATAAAATGGAAACATGTTTTCTTCCATCCATTTATTAGATTGAACAGGAGTCATTTTCCAACCCGAATTACAATTAGATACTATTTCGATAAACGATACACCTTTATTAAGATGTTGGTTTTCGAATGCTTTTCTGATTGCTTTCTTAGCTTTGCGAACAGCACCCGGTGTATGCACTGAATGACGTGTTACAAAATAAGTTCCGGGTAACTGAGCTACAAGTTCAGTCATTCTTAAAGGATTTCCCATAATAGAAACATCACGACCATAAGGACATGTTGAAGCTTTCATATTAGGTAATGTGGTAGGAGCCATCTGACCACCGGTCATACCATAAATACCATTATTAATAAATATAATAGTAATGTTTTCGCCACGATTACAAGCATGAATAGTTTCAGCAGTTCCGATAGCAGCTAAATCGCCATCACCTTGATAGGTGAATACATATTTCTCAGGGAACAATCTTTTTACAGCAGTTGCCAAGGCAGGAGCTCTACCATGAGCAGCTTGTTGCATATCAATATTCATAAACTCATACGCAAGTACCGAACAACCAACAGGTGCTATACCGATAACTTTATCCTGAGCATCCATTTCTTCGAGAACTTCCATTGTAATACGGTGTGCAGTACCATGACCACAACCTGGGCAGTAACTCAATGCCTTATCTGTAAGAAGAGGTGTTTTTTTATAAACAATATTTTCTTCTTTACGAATGTCTTCTTTTGTTAATATATCTGACATAACTTAACCTCCTATTATTTGTTTTTGTAAAGCAACTACCACTTCGTCAGGTGTTGGAACAATACCTCCAAAACGTCCGAAGTGTTCAACTTTAACTTTGCATTCAACTGCTAATTTAACATCTTCTATCATCTGACCTAAACTCATTTCAACACATAAAATACCTTTAACATGACTTGTATGTGCTAACAAAGGTTTCTTTGGGAAAGGGAAAAGAGTGATAGGACGTAGCAAACCTACTTTTAAACCTTTGGCTCTGCATAATGCAACTGCTTTTTGACAGATACGTGCACTCGAACCGTAAGCTACTAATAGATAGTCAGCATCATCACATTGAAATTCTTCATATCTTACTTCGTTTTCTTCCATAGCAAGATATTTATCACGTAAGTGAGCTACATGTTTTTCTTGTTTTAAAGAATCTAAATCTAATGAAGTTATGATGTTTCTTTCTCTGTCTTTAGTTTTTCCTGTAGTTGCCCAAGGAGTATTCTTTATGATTTCAGCTTCAGTAAGTCTAGGTACTTGTGGATCCAATTCTACCTTTTCCATCATCTGACCAATAACTCCATCAGATAAAATAAGAGCAGGGTTACGATATTTAAAAGCTAATTCGAATCCTAGTTTAGCAAAGTCAGCCATTTCCTGAACGGAAGCAGGTGCTAAAACTATTAAACGATAATCACCATGACCTCCACCTTTTGTTGATTGGAAATAATCTGATTGAGATGGCTGTATAGTTCCCAAACCAGGACCGCCACGTACTACATTAACTAATAAACAAGGCAATTCGGCTCCAGCCAGATAAGATATACCTTCTTGTTTTAAACTCATACCTGGACTTGAGGATGAGGTCATCACTTTTTTACCACAACAAGCACCACCATAAACCATGTTTATAGCAGCTACTTCACTTTCGGCCTGCAAAACAACCATACCGGTAGTTTCGTAAGGTCTTTGAGCCATTAGGTATTCCAATATCTCTGATTGAGGAGTAATTGGATAACCGAAATAACCATCACAACCGGCTCTGATAGCAGCTTCTGCCACTGCTTCGTTGCCTTTCATTAACTTCAGTTCTTTCATTACAGTATTATTTTTTCTGTTAATACAATTATAACTTTACTCTATAGACGGTAATTACACCATCCGGACACACTACAGCGCAATTTGTACATCCTGTGCAGTCGTCATTTACGGTTTCGGCATAGTGATAGCCTTTACCATTTACATTCTTTGCCATTGCTATTGTGTTGCTTGGGCATGTTTCGATACATAGTTCACAGCCTTTGCATTTTTCAATATCAACTACAATGTCGCCCTTTACTTTTGCCATCTTTTGATGATTTATATTATTAATTTCCTGATAAAAATCCACTCCAATATCAGGCAACGAAATTAGAGAAAATTAATGAAATAGAAGCTATGTTTTATGATATATTTTTAACATTAACTTAATAAATATGATAAAGTAGTATCTATCAAAGGAATTTATTTAATTATGAATTATGAATGGATGTATTTTGATTGTGAACCCAAAACTATTTAATGCCTTTCATTTAATAAAATTGTAAGGTCATAGAAAGTGTATTAAATACGTAAATAAGCAATTAAACAAATAAAATTAGTTTTATGATCCCTCATTTTCGTTACAGCGTTCAACAATTACGTTGTTGCTTCCAACAACTGCGTTACTGCTTCCAACAACGTCGTTGATGCGTTCAACAATTACGTTCGTGCTTCCAACAATTACGTTGATGCGTTCAACAACGTCGTTAATGCGTTCAACAATTGAAATTATACGTTGTGTAATTTACGTTCATGCGTTCAACAATTACGTTGATGCGTTCAACAACGTCGTTGATACGTTCAACAATTACGTTGTTGCGTTCACCAACGTCGTTCATGCTTCCAACAACGTCGTTGATGCTTCCAACAACGAAATTATGGCTTGCATAAGATCTCATAACACTTCTTAAATGACTTACAAGGTGTGCTGTCATCACTATAAAACGTCTTCTAAAATAGTTGCTTTAAGGAATAAACTGTTTTATTGAAGCATCATCATAATAATAAAGATTATAATAGGAACAATGCTAAGATAAATTTAATACTTGTAGATAATCTTATAACATTTTTATTTAATCTTGTAATGCATATAAATAATTTTGATAGTAATATTGCTGAATAAATATATAGATAAACCATTTAGATTAAAATCTATCTTAACAAATTTAATATAAAATTAATATGTACTTATATTATTGTTATGAATAGGTTTAATTATAATTAATGAAAATAATTAATCAACAAATAAATAAATTAAGTGATTAAAGATAGAAAGTTCTTATTTATTTAGTATCTTTGGGCTTTATTTCTTACTAAAAATTATGTTAGTATTTTTAGTAAAAAGTATTTTAAATTAATCAATATTAATAAACACATATACAAACAATAAAGAGATGAAAACAAATCTATTTTATTTAAAAAGTTATAGTAAAAAGAATAATAGTATTATAGTATTCTTATCATTAATGATATTATTATTGTTCCCAAATTGGGGAAAATCTCAAACTTTTACAGCTGGCAATATAGCAGTATTTCAAGCAGCTTCTGCAAGCGGTAACAACACAACAGGTTCGATATTAGAAATAAATTCTAGCACTGCCTCGCAGTCTGTTCCTGTAAACACTTACAGCATATTGGGTACTGGCACTACTCCACTGAGATTTTCGGGGAGTGCAGGAACGACCTGTTTTTTAGCAACATCAAATGATGGTTCTTTACTTTGTTTTGATGGTGCTAATACAACAAATACCTCAAGTAATACAAATACTATTCTACCAAGGGGAGTTGGAACTTTAAATGCTTCTTATGCTTTTTCTTTAGCAACTACCTATACAGGTGTTTCAGGTTCACAACCAAGAGGAGCAACCACATTAAATAATTCTAATTATTATATTGCTGATCAAAACGGCTTCTATACTAATGGTGCTACTGCGGCAAGTCCTACCGGTAACATACGTTGCGTAAAATCATTCGGAGGTGTTGTTTACGGATTTACAACAGGTACTACTACTCCATCAGTCGGAATAATATCTGCAATAACAGGTGGGACTTTAACAGGTTTAACAGGTTTGCCAAATGGCACAGGCAATAATTCAGACTTTTATTTATTATCTTCCGGTTCAAATGGTGCTACCTACGACGTACTTTATATGATTGCAGCATCAACTGCATCTGCCGGAACAATATTTAAGTTTTCACTGGTAGGAAGTACTTGGACTGCCAATGGTTCCTATACTACTACTTTTGGTGGATTAGGTATTTGTGCAGTAAAAAATGGTACGGGTGCATATTTATATGTTACTACAGGAAATGGAGCTACTGCTGCAAATTCAGTTGATAGATTGATAGATGCAGCCGGATATAATACTACAATAAATATTACAAATAGTATAACATTATATACAACTACAGGTACTAATGTAATAAAAGGAATAGCTTTTGCGCCTCAGCCAATCGCTCCTGTAGTATCAACAGGAACAACTTCTAACGTTAATATATCTACTGCTACCTGTGCTGGAAATGTTACTTCTGATGGAGGCTCAACAATTACTAAAAGAGGTATATGTTATGGGACTTCAGCTAATCCTGATACTAATAGCAGCAAAGTAATCGTTTCGGGAACAACAGGAACTATGTCTGCAAGTATAACCGGATTAAGTGCATTAACAACTTATCATTACAGAGCTTTTGCTATGAATAGTGCAGGATTAACTTATGGTGCTGATTCAACATTTACTACTTTAAATAGCTTAATTCCTACTAAACTTGCAATAACTTCTATTAATAACGGATATACTATTTCGGGTAACGAAGCTTTTAATGTTGTTGTACAAGCACAAGATGTATTTGGAACACCTAAAAATACTGCTTCAAATGTAAAAGTAATACTTACGTCAACAGGTACTTTAGGAGGTACGACTTATGGATATATCACAGCAGGAACTAACGCTGTAACTATGCAAGGTGTATCTTTAGCTAATGCTACAAATATTACTATAACTGCTTCTGATTCTGCATCGGTATTATCATCTGTTACAAGTTCATCATTTAATGTACTTAAAGCTGCAGCTAAGTTAATATTAAACAGTTTCCCAAGTAAAGGTGTAATAAATCAAGTATTGACAAGCTTTACTGTTCAGGCTTTGAGATCAGATAACTCTTTAGACTCTAACTTTACAGGAAGTATTACTCTTAATAAGATATCTGAAACAGGAAATATTCTTGGTACTTTAACAATACCGGCTGTTGTTGGTACTGCAACTTATAATGACATCTATTTTGATCAAGCCGGAAGCTATCAAGTATATGCTTCATCAACAGGATTAACTTCAACTTCAAATTCAAGTATTGTTATAATACCTCCTCCTCAAATGGTGGAGTTAGTCGTTCCTCAATACATTGGATGTAAAAATGGTGCTGCTACAAATACCGAAAGAACTCCCTTTGCAGTTTGTTTGCAGTTCAATTATCTTCAACCTGATACAATTTATGACTTAAGAGTTCAATTAGGTTTGCTTACAGATACAATAACAGCTTCTGGTGCAGGCAATACTTGGGATGGAACTACTTTTTCAACAAATAATATTAGTCATGCTTTTACTACTGACGACAATGGTAATAGTCAGCCTGTATGGGTATTATGCACTACTACAGGTAATGGTACAAGGTTCGATGCAGGTCAGGTACATAGTGTAAGAGTCGGTTATACAAAAACAGGAGGTACAATTGCTTCAGCACCTGCTTTTATAGGTTCCAAAACTATTACTGCTTTAGATATTGCCAAAACTGCAAGAACAACAACTACTGCGGATGATGGTGCTTATTTAAAAGGAACTGTAGATACATTAGCTTCCGGTAAGTATGTATTAGTTTATAATAATGTTGAAGGCATCGGTGATCCTTTAGGTGTTTATCAAGTTCGACAAACTTTAGCTACTCAAGCAACACAAACTGATTTGCCTACTTTAATAGATAATGTTTATACACAAACAGGAACTTCAAATAAAGGCGATTATGCAGTTATTATACCAATAGGAGCCAACAATCCAAATGGTATTAGAAGAATTGAA
>Ga0316231_1005204_pt1 | contig 10451 bp, 6 predicted proteins | sample TBH18027metaG_FD_206002 | JGI IMG/M metagenome (GOLD analysis project Ga0316231, IMG submission 206002) | Freshwater microbial communities from Trout Bog Lake, Wisconsin, USA - TBH18027 | ecosystem: Environmental > Aquatic > Freshwater > Lake > Hypolimnion/Profundal zone | place: USA: Wisconsin...
AGCGGCGCACGGTGACCTGGCAAGTCGTCTTCCGTACGGCGGGCCGGCACACCGTGGAGGCGCATCTTGACGACGATGTTTTGAACAGCGATCACATGCGCTATGCCGTGGTGGACGTGCCCAAAAAGCTGCGCGTTGTGGCCATTGTCCCTGCCCAGGGCGCGGCTTTGTTCCCATGGGACACCTATGTCCGGCGCGCGCTCAGCAGCGCGCTTCCCGACGCCGCACTGGAATATCGCGCCATCTCACCGCTTGGATTCGGCAGCATGTCTTTGGACGGCGTGGACATGGTGGTTGGCGTCGAAACGCCATGTGTGGCTGGCGGACCTATTGCCAGCCGCATCAAGACATTTGTGGACCGTGGGGGCGGGGCCTTGCTCTTCTTGCCCGGCGAGCATGCCGATGAGGCATCCGGGTTTGGCCTTACGGGAAGAATCATTGTGGATCGTCGCCCCGTGGATGCGTCCAAGCTCTCCGGGACATTGTTGTCCTTCATGCGCGAGCCCGGTTTGAAACCCGGAAACATCGGTATTGCGCAGACACTTGTTTTTAACGGACAGACGAACGAGGACGTCCGCCTATACACCACGGCTGGTCCTGTGGCCAGGCGCGTTCAAGTGGGCAGGGGGTTTGCGCTGGTGTTTGGTTTTACGCCCTATCCAGGGCATGGCGATATTCAGTTCAACCCGAACTTCGTCCAATCCATGCTGCGCGCGGTCTGGGATGTGCGCAATGGCCCGGCCGTGTTTTCTGACAATGGCACGGAACGCATGTGGCCCCTGACGGACCTGATGCCGGATGCCGTCTACACGCTTGCGGGCAACACCTCCACCTACAATCTCATGATTGATGGCATTGGCGACTCTGCCCGTCTCGTCCTTCCCAATGACTTTTCGCCTGGCTATTACACCATCCTTGAAAACGGCAAGGACCGTTCCAGATTTGGGCATAATCCGGACATCACCGATTCGATGTTGGATCCCACCGATGCCAAGGCGCTGGCCGCAGCCATCAAGGCCGGATTGTCGTTTGGCGATGAAGGCGTGTTGAATCGCGGCGGCGGTAGCCGCCGGGAGTTTGAAATGCTGTTGATCATCCTGCTTGTGTGCGCTTTGGCGTTGGAAATCTATGCGCACTTTATTAAGAAGCCGGCGTGATCAACGTGGCTGTGGACCATTGAATTCGGAAGTAATGAACGCATGAATTGGCTGCTTTACTGGATAACGGGGGATGAGCGGATGCCCGGCATGGACACGCTGACCCGCGTGAGCCTTGATGCCCGCATGGCGCCCTGGGCTATTTTACTTCTGGCCCTCTGCGCCGTGGTGCTGTCCATCGTTCTCTATCAGCGCGCGAAAACCCTTTCGCCCATTAAGCGCGCGCTTCTGATTGTCCTGCGCGCCGCCGCGTTGATCGCCTTGTTGCTCCTGCTTGCCGAGCCCAGTTTGCGTGTCGAGGGGGAGTGCCAGCCTCCAGGCGAAATGCCCTTGGTACTGGATCGCACCGAGAGCATGAGTATTGCGGAAGGCATGGGCAGACCGGTGCGTCTGGCTTCCGCTCATACCGTTTTCCAGCAGGTGGTCAAGGATGCAGGAAGCCAGCCGCCTTTGAAAGTCATGCCGTATTTATACGACGAGCATGTGACGGCCTTGAACGCAGAGCAGATGGATGTCATCAAGACAAACCTGCCTCCCGTGGGGAATCGCACTTCGTTCCGCGCCATGATTGGCGACTCCTTCCGGGATCACCGCGGCGCTTATGTGCCCGGCATGGTGGTGCTCACGGACGGCGGGAACAATGTGGCTGAGCCCTACGATGATATCGTCGAAGAACTGGTCCATCGTCGTGTGCCGCTTTACTTTGTGGCCATGGGACTGGAACATGCCCCGGCGATTGTGGCCGACCGGATTGATGCCGACGACATCGTCTTTGTCCAGGAAAAGACCAAGGCGTTCTTTGCCTTCCATCAATTTGGATTCACAGGAAAGCCGCTTCCCGTCACAGCCACATTTGGGAAACAACACATTGATCTCAGCGCCTTTGCGCCCCAGGCCGAGGGCGACCAGTCCGTGCCCATCGAATTTGTCCCGGAAGAGGAGGGCGTGTTCGATCTGGATGTCTCCATTCCGCAACAGCCCAACGAAAACTCCTCCCAAAATCATCGGCTGACCCGCCATATTCGTGTCATCAAGGATCGCATTCGCGTGCTGTGTGTTTTTGGCGCGCCATCCTGGGAATATCGTTTTCTTGAAGGCGCCTTTCAGCGCGACCGGCGCGTCACCTATGCCATGTACCTGCAATCTGCGGATCGCCGGTTGTTCCGCCATCCACAGGAACATCTCATTGAAAAGCTTCCAGAGAAGGCCGAGGATCTCTCCCGAAACTACGACATTGTCCTGTTCAGCAGGATTGATCTGCACAGCCTGTCGAAGGATTTTCTTGAGTTTGTGCATTCGTTTGTCAGCGATGGAGGTGGCAGTGTCGGGTTCCTAAGCGACGGGGCTGACATTCCCTTCAGCGCCAAGGGCACCAAGTTCGAGCAGATGCTGCCCGTACGCCTGCTGTCGGTCACCGGCGATTCCGATTTTCGTCAGGAAATGTTCAAGTCTCTGGATATGTCTTATCGCTTTGATCTGGTCCAGGATTCGATTGGGAATCCGCTGACCACATTTGATCCTGTCGCGGAAAAGAATGCGGCGATCTGGTCTGGGTTCCCGCCCTGCTACGAAATGGTTTCCGCCGTGGAGCCCAAGGCATCTGCCATCACGCTCATGAATGCGCGTGTTGAGGGCGAAGGGAAACGCATTCCCGCCATCGTGTATCACAACTATGGACGGGGGCTTGCGCTTTACATGGGATTTGATTCCACATGGCGCTGGCGCAAGATTTATGGTGATCGCTATTTCCGCGATTATTGGGGGAAAGTCGTTCAGTTCCTCGGTCTTCCGCACTTGCTTGGCGAATCGGCGCAAGCCCGCCTGATGCTTGACCGGCTCTCGGCAGGGGTTGGAGAGCGCGTGGTTGTGACGTCTGTCGTCCGAAACAATGACTTCTCTCCACTGGTTGCCGATTCGGTGGGGGTCTCTGCGCGTGACGATACGGGCAAGGAAAAGCGGCTGCGCCTCTCTCCTGTGAAAGATCGTCCGGGATTGTTTCGCGGCAACTTTTATCCTGAAAAACCGGGCAAATACACCTTGGCGTTACCTCCGGAGTTCAAGGCCGATTCGCAGGAGTTGAAGGCGGAGATCATCAATCTTGAATTTCAAGATTCAGGCACGCATCTTGCCCTGATGGCCCGGTTGGCTGAACGCACGGGAGGATTGGTGTTTGTTCCTGGCGAGGGAAACACGCCGACCAACTCTTTGGCGGGGGTCAACGAATCCGCCCGCGCAAACCGGGAAACGGCGCTCATGAAGGCCAAAAACGCTTTGCTGTCATCCGGGAAGAATGTGTTTGCGGACGAGGAGTATGTTCATGATTGGGCGCAGCACATCCTGGCCACGGTTGCCGAGCGTCGCGCGCGCCAGTCTGTTGTGGTTGAAATGAATCTGCTGGATTCCAACCTGCTCATGTGGTTGGCGGGCCTGTTGTTCTGCATCGAATACCTGTTCCGGAAAATCTGGTTCCTCGATTAAGCGAGCCGGGCATGCCCTGCAGAACGAACCAGCGTTCTCATTCCGCCTCGATTTTTGCCCTGCCCGTGGAGTAAGATGCCCCCCATGTCTGAAGGAATTCTGGTGCTTCACAATCTGCCGTCTCAGGAGGCTGGCTTTTCAACCTCTTGCGCCGCCTCTGATCAGGGGGTGATGCATGCCGTTCAGAATGTTGTGGACGCGCTCAAGCGGCTTGGCATGCCTCACCGTGTTGCGGGGGTTCGGCGTTTGGAAGACCTTCCCTTTGTTTTTTCATCAGGTGATGAATCTGTTGTTTTCAATCTTGTTGAACGGCTGGATGGCGGGGTCCATCAAAGCAACCAGACGCCGGCCGTCTGCCGTGCATTTGGCCGGGCATGCACAGGTGGAAGCGTCGAATGTCTTGTTCTCACGCTTGACAAGGCGTTAACCAAGGCGCGCCTCGCTGCGCATGGTTTGCATGTGCCGCCAGGACTCGTTGTCCCAGTGGGTTTCACGACGGATGTTCATCTGCTCCCTTCCGGCCCGCTGTTTATAAAACCGCTTTGCTCGGACGGAAGCGAAGGCATTGGCCTTGAATCGCTGGCGAATGATCGGCAATCCTTGTTGAATGCCGTGGCCCGCATTCATCGTGAATTTGGCCAACCCGCCTTGGTTGAGAAGTTCATTGAGGGACGGGAGTTGAATCTTGCCGTCTTCGAGCGTGATGGCGTTCCGGTTCCACTGCCTCCTGCGGAGATTGACTTCTCGCTTTTCCCGAAGGAACGTCCGCATATTGTGGATTATGCCATTAAATGGAACCCAGGCACCATTGCAGGGCAGGTTTCGCCGCGGCGCATACCCGCGCCTGTCGATGCGGCTACGGCGATTCGGCTGCAACACCTGGCGCAATCTGCCTGGACAGCCTGCGGCTGTTCGGATTATGCGCGCATTGACACACGCATGGACGCCTCCGGAACCGTCTATATTCTCGAGGTCAACGTCAACTGCGATCTTTCTCCCCTGGCGGGACTTCCAGCGGCGCTTGCGGCAGCCAATCTGCCATTTGACCTTTTTGTAAAACAGGTTGTGGACAATGCGCGAAAGCGGATGTCGTCCCAGTAACCCATCCAAGATTGTTTTCGATGATTGCCTTTGAAAAGCTTTTGAATCCGGAGCAGCTTGAGGCCGCCACATCGGGTGATGGTCCGCTGCTGGTTCTTGCTGCCGCTGGCACCGGCAAGACCAGAACACTCGTGTACCGCGTGGCCTATCTTGTTGAGAGGGGCATGCCTGCCGATTCGCTGCTGCTGCTGACCTTTACAAACCGCGCGGCGCGGGAGATGCTTTTGCGGGCGGAGGAAGTTGCCGGCAGCCTGACGGGCGGCATTTGGAGTGGCACATTTCATCACGTCTGCAATCGTTTTCTAAGGCGTTATGCCGATCGCCTGGGTTACAAACACGACTTCACCATTTTCGACCGGGATGATGCCCGGTCGACCATTGATGCATGCGTCAAACAGCTCAAACTCAACAAGAAAGAGTTTCCACGGCGTGATGTCCTGTCCGGCCTTTTCAGCCATGCGGCCAACCGCGTCATGAGCATCTCTGCCATCGTTGAACAAAACCTCGATGCGCTGGCTGTTGATCCTGGTGACATTGTCCGTGTGCATGCGGCTTACGAGAGTCGCAAGCGTGAGATGGGTGCCATGGATTTCGACGATTTGCTGGTCAACGGCCTGCGGTTGGTGGAGGAGCATGACGATGTGAGGCAGGCCTATCAGGAGCGTTTCCGGCATGTCCTTGTGGACGAATATCAGGATACCAACCTGCTTCAGGCTCGGCTGGTTGACCTGCTTGCCGCGCATCATCAAAACATCATGGCCGTTGGCGACGACTTTCAGTGCATCTATGGATGGCGCGGCGCTGACTTTCGCAACATCATGGAATTTCCCAAGCGCTATCCCAAGTGCCGCATTGTGAAGCTGGAGCGCAATTACCGCAGCGTGCCTGAAATTCTGGAGGTGGCCAATGCCTGCATTGCTGGAAATCCAGAGCAATTTCAGAAAACACTTCGCGCCACCCGGCCTTCACGCGTGAAGCCGCGTGTTATTTTTGTCCGCGACGGCGATGAACAGGCCAAGGCCCTCTCGCAGCTCATCCGGCGGCATCAGGAGGATGGGTACGCGCTCAACCAGATGGCTGTTCTGTACCGCGCGCACTTTCATTCCATCGAATTGCAGATGGAGCTGACACGCAACGGGATTCCCTATGCGATCACCTCCGGCGTGGGTGTGTTTGAACAGGCGCACGTGAAGGACATGCTGGCTTTTCTACGGGTGTGCGCCAATCCGCATGACCGGCTTGCCTTTGAGCGCCTCCTCTCCATGCTGCACGGCATCGGGCCCAGGGCGATTGAAGGATACTGGAGCAAGCTGGGAAATGTGTTTGACAGTCAAAGCCCTGAACAGCGGCGAGCCTTGCGCGAGATGATCAAGCCCTCGGTGCGCGAGGAGTGGAATCGCATGGATGTGCTGCTCGGTGCCTATCATGACGAGCATCTGGCGGATCAGGGAGGAGAACTGGTCACGCGCTTCTTTGATGCGTTCCTCCATGGCTATCTCCAGCGCACCTATGACAATGCGGACAAGCGCAGCGACGATATCCAGGAACTGGCGGTGCAAATCATGCAAAGCCCCAATGTGCCCGCCTTCCTGTCCGAAGTGGCCTTGCTGACCAATGTCGATCATGCGTATGCGCGCGAGAGCCGCGAGTCGGTGGATTGCATCCACCTCAGCACGGTTCATCAGGCCAAGGGGCTTGAATGGCCGGTTGTTTTTGTGATTTGGGTGGCTGAGGGAATGTTTCCGTCGAGCCGGACTCTGGGCGAGGCCGGCGATGACGCGGAGGAGCGAAGGTTGTTCTATGTGGCGGTCACGCGCGCCAAGGATGAACTCTGCCTCTCTGCGCCGGAGATGAGGCGAACCCGCGAAGGCGGCATATTCTTCTGCAAGCCTTCACGCTTCATCAAGGAACTTCCGCGCGGCCTGTTGCGCGAAAGCTATGGCATCCGATAAGACGTAGCGCAAACCTAATAGCGATAGTGTTCGGCTTTGTAAGGGCCATCCACTGGAACGCTGATGTAGGCGGCTTGACTGGCCGACAATGTGGTCAGTTTGGCGCCGAGATGAGCAAGGTGCAGACGGGCCACTTCCTCGTCAAGGTTCTTGGGAAGACGCGTGACGCCGATCTCATGCTTCTCCGTCCAGAGCGCGATCTGGGCGAGCGTCTGGTTTGTGAATGAGTTGCTCATGACAAAGCTGGGGTGGCCTGTCGCGCAGCCCAGATTGACCAGCCGGCCTTCGGCCAGCAGATAGATGGCATGCCCATCCGGGAAGATGTATTTGTCGACCTGTGGCTTGATGTTCACATGGGTGATGCCGGGCCACGCCTTCAGCCGGGAGACTTGAATTTCGTTGTCGAAGTGCCCAATGTTGCAAACGATGGATTGATCCCGCATCCTGGCCATGTGCTCAGCGGTAATGATGTCGCAATTGCCTGTTGCCGTCACAAAAATCTGCGCATAAGGAAGGGCATCCTCAAGGGTGCAGACGCGATAACCGGCCATGCAGGCCTGTAGGGCGCAAATGGGGTCAATCTCCGACACACAGACCTGTGCCTTGTGCTCGCGCAAGGACTCTGCAGAGCCCTTGCCGACATCACCATAGCCACAGACCATCGCGGTTTTCCCGGCTACCATGACATCCATGGCGCGTTTGATGCCGTCAACGAGCGATTCGCGGCATCCGTAAATATTGTCGAACTTGGACTTGGTGACGGAATCGTTCACGTTGATGGCCGGGACCAGCAGGCGCTTTTCATTTTCCATCTGGTAAAGACGATGCACGCCGGTGGTTGTTTCCTCGGACACGCCGCGCCACTGTTTGACGACACGCGCAAAATATCCCGGCTCCTCACGCAATGTCTTGTGAATCAGCGCGTTGATGATTTTCAGCTCATCCACATCCGTGGGCTCATCCAGGATGGCTGGTTTCTTTTCCGCCTCAAAGCCACGATGAATCAGAAGCGTGGCATCGCCGCCGTCATCCACGATCAGGTGGGGACCGGAGCCATCCGGCCAGGTCATGGCCATTTTGGTGCACCACCAGTACTCTTCAAGGGTCTCGCCCTTCCACGCAAACACGGGGATGCCTCGCGCGGCAATGGCCGAAGCCGCATGATCCTGGGTGGAAAAAATATTGCAGCTTGCCCAGCGTACGTCCGCGCCGAGCTCAACGAGCGTCTCAATCAGGACAGCCGTTTCGACCGTCATGTGAAGCGAGCCCATGATTCTGGCGCCTTTGAGCGGCTTGCGAGGGCCGTATTTGGCGCGCGTCGCCATAAGACCCGGCATTTCCTTTTCAGCAATCTCGATCGTCCGCCGGCCCAAATCCGCAAGTGCGATGTCCTTGACCTTATATGACAGCATGACTTTTCCTTGTGATCCGACAAGCGGAAATGCATCCGCCAGGAGGCGCTTTTTCTACATGACTTCGATTGTCTTCGCCAGGATTCGCTTCTGCTTTTTATTGAATGGGCGCAAGCAGATCCGTGCGATCAAAGGCCCTTCAACCCTGCGGCTTCGCGAAGCGCTTCCACGCGGTTGATCTTCTCCCAGGGGAAGATGCTGCGTCCGAAGTGCCCATAATTTGAAGACTGGCGATAGCTCCATCCGCGTGGCTTGGTGAGCCCGAGATCGCGAATGATCATGGCGGGACGGAAATCGAAGATGCCGCTATGCATCAGGATTTTTGCAATGCGGCTTTCGTCAATCTTGGCCGTGCCGTAAGTTGAAACATTGATGCTCAATGGCTTTGCGATGCCGATGGCGTAGGCGACCTGTATTTCGCACTTGTCCGCAAACCCGGCTGCGACAATGTTCTTGGCGGCATAGCGCGTATAATAGGCAGCCGAGCGGTCAACCTTGGAAGGATCCTTGCCTGAGAACGCGCCGCCCCCGTGCGAGCCGACTCCGCCATAGGAGTCCACGATGATCTTCCGCCCGGTCACGCCGGAGTCGGCCTGCGGGCCACCCAGAACGAATTTACCGGTCGGATTCACAAAGAATGCGGTGTTGTTGCGCATCAGGCGGGTCTTGTCGAGCACGTCGTGGGCAACGGCAATCATATCCTTGCGAATACGGCTCAGGGGGACATCATCCGTCTGGTGCGAAATCACGACCGATGTGATCGCCTGGGGCTTCCCGTTCGCGTGCAATATACTCACCTGGGCCTTGGCATCCGGGCGAAGATAGGGAATAACACCCTGCTTGCGGAGTTTGGTCAGATGCTCGAGCAGGCGGTGTGAAAGCAGGATAGGCGCCGGCATCAGCTCACGCGTGGCGTTTGTGGCATAGCCAAACATCATGCCCTGGTCGCCCGCGCCCTGGTCCTCGAACCTGGAGCGATTCACACCCATGGCGATATGCGGCGACTGACCGTGCAGTGCGCAGACATAGGTAAACGTGTCGTAGCTGAAATTGAGCTCAGGACGGACATAGCCGATGTCCTTGACCACCTGACGGGCAACGGACTGGGGATCAATGCGATTCCAGTTCTTGCAGGTGATCTCGCCGGCATTCACAACCAGATTGGATGTGGCCAGGGTCTCACACGCCACATGCGCATTGGAATCCTGCGCGAGGCAGGCGTCCAGAATGGCGTCTGAAATCTGGTCGCAGACTTTGTCGGGATGACCCTCAGAGACCGACTCCGAGGTAAAGATGTGATTGGTCAGTAATTTGCTCATAAAATCTCCAAAACCAATATTATGCCCGATTTATGGTCAGCTTGTCGAGTATTGCCCTCTACCGCGGGGGCTGCGCGCATCCGGGGTGTGACGCAAGCGGTTTGAATGGCTTGATCGTCTACTGTTCTGACGCCGCCTGATGAATGGACTTGCCTTGCGATTGAAGAAAGACAGCCAGGTCATGACGCAGTCCGGGGTGTTCGAGCCCGAGCAGGATATTGGCCTTGAGAAACCCGAGCGTGTTGCCAATGTCCATGCGACGGGCATCAATCCGGCATCCATGAATCGGTTTGTCCCGCGTTTGGAGACGCAGCGCATCGGTAATCTGAATCTCGCCATGTTTGCCGGGGTGAACCTGGTCAATCAGATCAAAGATGTCAGGTGTGAGAACATACCGGCTGGCAACCGCCAGGTTGGACGGCGCTTGCTCGGGTGTGGGTTTCTCAACAAGATCCAGCACACGGACCACGTTATCTTTCAGGGGTTCCGCTTTGACAATTCCGTAATGGCTGACGCGCTCGGTAGAGACTTCCTCCAGCGCCAGCACGGAGGTATTGCAGTGCGCAAAAACGTTCAGCAATTGCCTGGTGGCCGGCACTTTGCCGCTGACGATCGTATCGCCCAGCAACACGGCGAAAGGTTCGTCGCCGACATGATGGCGCGCGCAACGGATGGCGTCTCCAAGCCCCAGCATCTGCCGTTGCCAGATGAAGTGAATGTTGGCCAGGTTGGAAATATGGCGGATGCGCTCCAGTTCACGGCGCTTGCCCTTGGCCTCCAACTCCATTTCCAGTTCAAAACTGCGATCGAAATGCTCTTCAATGGCGCGCTTGCCGCGACCAATAACCATGATGATATCGGTGATGCCCGACGCAACCGCTTCCTCCACGACATACTGGATCACCGGAGTGTCCAGCACAGGCAGCATTTCCTTGGGCTGTGACTTGGTGGCCGGCAGGAAGCGCGTCCCAAATCCGGCGGCAGGAATAACGGCTTTGTGCACCATAGGCAGGATGTCACTTCCTTAAGCGA
>Ga0316231_1005205_pt1 | contig 10450 bp, 8 predicted proteins | sample TBH18027metaG_FD_206002 | JGI IMG/M metagenome (GOLD analysis project Ga0316231, IMG submission 206002) | Freshwater microbial communities from Trout Bog Lake, Wisconsin, USA - TBH18027 | ecosystem: Environmental > Aquatic > Freshwater > Lake > Hypolimnion/Profundal zone | place: USA: Wisconsin...
TTTTCAGCGGCACCGTGGCCCAGCGTTTGTCCTTGAAGCCAGGCTGCCACCATCCCTGCGCAATGCCCGCCGGCTCGCCAAAGGCTTCCAACGACACGGTGCCGCCTTCCGCCACCCGGCCAATCGTCGGCACGCCCAGTCCGCCGGCACCCTCGTCGTTGCGAACAACGACCGCAACCAGGTTCGTGCCGGGATGCAGTTCCTTGGTCACCTCGAACGAATAGGCGCGTGACCAATCTGTCGAGCGACCCACGCTCTTGCCGTTCACATAAATCCAGCCGGCATCGTCAATCCGCTCGAAGTTCAACTCCCACAGCGCGTTCTTTAAATCACCCGCCGTCATTTCCAAGTTAGCGCGAAAGACCGCAATCTTGCCCGACGCCAATTGCTCCGCCTCGACCTTATCCACGGCCACGGGTTTCCAGGCGCCATCATTGAAATCCACTTTGACTTCGGGGCGCTTGCTGGTGCCGTCCACCTCGCGCATCCGCCAGCCGCGAATCGGGGTGCCGCTGGCCTTCACCGAATTTACCAAGCGCGCGGCGCTGATGCCGCCAGGCCGTTCCATTTCCTTGCCGCCGTTGACAAAGCCGCGATTTTCATACAGCAATTCCACTTTGCTCAGTCCGGCCGGCAAGGCAAACACCGAGCTGCCGGCCGCGCCGCCAGCGCGCGCCGCCGACTGGCCATTGATCGCGGCCAGCACCGCGTCACCATCGGGATATTGCACCAGCAGATTCGTCGCCACCGGATTCCGGAGGGTTACCCGGTAGAAAATAAAGCCACTGCCATACACGCCCGCTTCCGGCAAAGTCTCGCCCGGCACCAATTTGGTCCAATGCGATGGACCGGGGTCGGTCTGCATTTTCACCGTGGCAATGGCGACCGCGGACGGCGTTTCCACCGGGCGTTCAACGGCGGGCGCAGGTTTGGGCAACCATTCCCCCCGCGCGCCATCCAGGACGCCAGGCGGCAAATACAGGATTTTTGCACCGAACGGCTCCAGTTCATAGTTGAAGGTGAAGCTTCCGGCTGCTCCGGTCGTTTCCGTTACGGTGGCCGTACCCGCACGCGGGTCGCGATGTTGCGAAGTCCGCAGGAACAGGTAACGGCTCCCGTCCGGCGCGCGCCGCTCGACCACCGTCACATCGTCCTGCGTGGTCGTCACTTTGCAATCCACCATCTCGGTGCGCGCGAGTTTTGCGCCGTGCGTTTGCAACAGGTGGCCAATGGCCCAGACCCGCTGGTAGCGGTCGCCCACGCCGCCCCATTCGCGGATGGGCGCGTTGTAATCGTAGGTGGTGGTCAAATTACGCGCAGCCCAGTCGCCCAAATTCGAGCCGCCGAAGAGCATGTAATAATTCAGCATGGTTTCGCCGTTCTGGATCGCGAACAGCGTAAGATTGTTGATTTGCGACGCGGTAACGCCATCCTGCTGCTCGCTCAATTTGCCGCCCACCTGGGCAAACCAGCCGCCTTGCAATTCCGTGGTGGCCAGCGGCGCGTCCGGCTGCTCCTGCCGCAATTTGCCGATGCCGCCGCGCAACTCGCTTTCCACGTTCCAGCGCGGGTAGAAATTGCAGCAATCAAAGATCTGCCGCAGCACCGGGTCGCTGGCACCGCGCACCTGATGCGTCCAGCAGGAGATGAGCGGCACGTCAATGCCAGCCGCGCGGGCGTCTTCGGCCAGCGCCTTGATATGGTTTATTTTGGTTTCATCAGAAAAGCGGGCGTAGTCATATTCGTTCTCCACCTGCATCAGAATCACACCCGGCTGGCCCGGCAAGCGGCGCGTGATTTGATGTTTCGCGATCACCGGACACACGGCGTCGTACCAATGCTTGCTCCAGGCCAGGAACACCGGATCATCGCTGCGCAGCCAGGCTTCGTCGCGCAACGGCTGCCGGGGCCGTTTGGTCACCAGCCACTCAGGAAAGCCGCCGGTCGCCCATTCGGCGCAGATGTAAGGCCCCGGCCGAACGATGATGTAAAAGCCGTGGGCTTCGGCCATGGCGAGCCAGTCATCCAAGTCCCGCAAATTCACGTGGGAGAAATCATTGGTGCCGGACGGCATCCCCGGCTCGCATTGATTCCACGCCACATAAGTCTCGACGGCATTGAAGCCCGCCTCCTTGATCTTCTGGAACCGGTCGGCCCACAATTCCTTCGGACAACGAAAATAGTGAAACGCGCCGCTGTAAATAAACACGTCATGGCCGTCAATGGTCAGACAGTGGCTGTCGTAGTGAATCCGATCGGGATGCAAAAACGGCCGCGCAGTTTGGGCGGCGGCGGAGCCAAGCCAGGCAAGGCAGAGAAACAGGGCGGCGGCAAATTTGATTTTCATTGCGTTCATGGGAGTATCAAGTGACCAAGGCAGCGTACTTAACTTGGGGAAATCGGGAAATGCAAAAAAGCTATTCATGGAAGGAGGCATCTCTGCCTTCTGAAACCGGCGTGGGGCTACGGTTTGATTTCAACCTCCACCATTTCGCAATTGGCATCGAACCCGGCATCCTTCAAGTTCAGAGAGTAGGTTAAAATCATCACCCGGCCTTGCTCGCGAAACAGTTCCGGGTGCAAATAGGCGCAATACACCAAATCCACTTTTTTGCGCTGCGCCTCAGCGGGCACCTCAACCTGGGCAACCGGCGGACTCCACGGTCCCGCGGGCGCGTCGGCAAGATGAAAGCGAATTTGGCGGGGATGCCCGAAATCGCTGGAGGAAGCCAGCACGTATTTTTTCAGATAGGCATTCCAAGCGACCGCGGCCTGACCCGGAACGCCTGCCAACAACAATGCCGTGTCCGCGGGCTGCGCGGAGAAATCCCGGCCGGAGCCGGCGTAGAATTCATATGCCCCGGGGTCCTCGATTTTCTCCGGGCGCACCCGGGCCAGGGTGGCCCCCGACTTTCCCTGGAGCTTTTTGACCCCGTAAAGATAGAGCCAACCGTCCGTCTCCAGAACCTGGGTTGGCGCCACGGGAAAACGCCAGTTGCCGTGCGGCTGCAAACGCTCATAAGTTCCGAGCGCGGTCGCGGACCGGGCGAGACCGGATCCCACGCCACGGAAATCCCAGGTGCCATTCCCGAAAACCTCGATCAACGAATAATAGAGATAATTTTGACCATTCAGATGCACACCGCCCAGCGGCCAGAGTCGGTATCGCTTCGCCGGCTGTTCCTCCGGCAAGAGCTTCAGGGCCGAAATGGCGCCGCGGTTGCTGAACACGAGATACGAAAACGCCGGCGGATAGGACGGGGACTTATCCGAAAGAAAAGCGAGGGCCGGAGAGATGGCCCCGCCAGCGTAGTGCGGAGTGCCATCGGAAGACCGCGAGCCTTTGAAGGAATCGCCAAAAGCCCAGATCGCTCCGCCAGGCACAACGAAAGACTCGCCGCCATCTTGGGAAACGATGGAAGCCCGAGCGAGTGAATCATTCCACAGAGAACCCAGAAATCTGGTTTGGACAATTTCAAAAGCGTGGGCGTCCGGTTCCGCTGCCGCCAAGCGGGTCAACCCACCCGCCGCGAGGAAAACGCAGCACCACAGTAGGATGGGCATGACATTCATCTGCCCGGCGCGGGCCGTCGTCACCAGCACCACCGGCCCAGGTTCCAGCAAGCCAAAGACTTGCTCCAGTGGGAATTCTCGTTTCTTGTTCATCTCAAAATTCATCTGCTTGTCCCGCCGAAACCGGATGCTGGCGGATGAACCGGGGAGCACGTTCTCACAAATCCCACCCCCGGGGCTGAAAGCCCTCAATGTGAAAGCCCGGGCTGGAGGCCTGGGTATGCGTCCGGCCATATCCCACCCAGCCCTGCAAGGGCGAAACCGGTTCGGTGGAATTTAGATTTACGTGATTCACGCCTTCTTGAAATCAAAAACTTCTTGTTTCCTGCCCCTCTCACCATTTCTCCCAATGCACGTATTCCGCATTGTACCGGGTCCGCGGCTGCTTTTGCTTGCCTGGATGGCCGATGGCCACGCCGGCCACGGGAATGACCGAAGCAGGCAGCGCCAGGATTTCCTTTAGCTTCAGCACCCGCTCCTCGCGCGGATGAACCCCCAGCCAGCAGGCGCCCAGACCCAGCGCGTGGGCGCACAACAGCAAATTCTCCACCGCCGCCGAACAATCTTGCAACAAATAACTTAACTGCCCGTCATGTGCCACCTCGAGGTCGCCGCAAATGAAAATGCCCAGCGGAGCCGTGGCCAACATGCCGCCGTGGGGCAACGCGGCCGCGATCGCGGACCGGGTTTCCTGGTTGCGGACCACCACAAAGCGCCAAGGATCCTTGGCCACCGCGGATGGCGCCGCCATGGCCGCCTGCAACATTTGCGTGACGTCCGCTTCGGCGACTTCGTCCGGCCCATATACCCGGATGCTCCGGCGCCCAAGCAGGAATTGAATTTTTTCGTTTGCGGTCAAGGATTGCGAACTCATCCACGCAGGCTAGCAAAAAATTGGAAAATCGGCAACCCGGCCGCCGCGCATCCCAACTCGCTCCCGCCCAAGCTCTAACCCTAATGCCTTTCGGAAATTCAAATTGGCCCCCAATCGTGGGGAAGATACAACCCCGTTGGAGCAGATCATGGTTGGGATTCAAGCCCGGAATTTCCGAATGGCTTTAGGTCTAACACGATATGCCAATTCTCGGGTTGCCTTTGCCGGCGGCTCCTCCATTATGCTCGAGCAGGTGCCCTTGAATTTATGAGCAACGACAATCGCGGGAGCTTCCCCCTTTTCAAACCCCGAAAAGCGGCCAGGCGCGATACGGAAATCCAACTTCCGCATAAACCCTGCGGGTGCCAAGGTGAGGCTCTAACTTCCCCGGTTTTGGATGGAGCCTGCTTACGTCGGCTCGCACAGTTCAACGCGCGCTTATTTTGTGGGCTGCTTGCGCTGAACATTATCCTGGGCGGGGCGATAGCTGGTGAAGCCGGGGATTTGGCGATTGGTCATTTTGGGGAAAGCGATTATGGCGACTGGCAGTCAACGGGCACGGCTTTCCGGTTTGGGCCGGCCAGCGGCAGCGATTGGATGCGGCGACCGGAGATTGAAAACGACAACGGCGAGGTGGTCGCCAGCAGCGAAAAACCGCCAGCGGCCAAGACGACCAACCGCAAGGCAATGGACAATGAGCCGGCTCAATCCAGGCCTGCGGCAGGAAGGCTGGGTGAATGACCTGAACGGCTTGATTTATTATGACGAAGAATATCACCTTTTCGCCCAGCGCTGGGCCAAATGCTGGCTTCACGCGGTGAGTCGCGATCTGGTTCATTGGACTGAACTCGAGCCGGCGTTTTGGGAGGAGAAAGAAGGCAGTGGCGTTCAATCAGGAACCTGCGTGATTGATTACCGCAACACCTCGGGGCTGTCGCCCGCCCCCGCCAATCCGCCGATGGTCGCGTTCTATCCCCGTTGGGATAATCTCCATCAATGCCTCGCTTACAGCTTGGACCATGGACGCACCTGGCAACATTATGAAAAGAATCCCATTTTGACTTACCCGGAGCGCGACCCAAAAGTTTTCTGGTATGCACCCAGCAACCATTGGGTCATGATGCTTTATGGGCAGGAACAATATCACATTCTGTCGTCATCAAATTTATTGAACTGGAAAGACGAATTGCATCCGATCGGGAAAAGCTTCGAGTGCCCGGATTTTTTCGAATTGCCGGTGGATGGGGATCGCAGCCGGATGAAATGGGTGTTGGTCCAGGGCAACGGCAATTACTCCATCGGCACGTTCAACGGGGTGGAATACAAGGAAGAAACCGACCGGCACCCCTGTGACATTGGACCCAATTTTTACGCCACCCAAAGTTGGAACAACACCGAAACCGGGGATGGCCGGCGGATTCAAACCGCCTGGATGCGCGGGTCCGACTTTCCTAACATGCCATTCAATCAGCAAATCAGTTTTCCCTGCCAACTGAGTATTGCGGAATGGTCAGGCGCGTCAAAGCAACTTTTGTTCGGCAGGCGGAGTTTGAATTAATGCAGATTGCGCACTCAATGGCTAATTGAATGGTCCGATCGTCTGAAGGACTTGACTTCAACATCACCGCACTCATACGCACCAAAGCATAAATACCACCGGTCCACTCGTCGGCAAGCTGGTGCAACGATAACAGTGAACTACTACCCAGCCGGTTCCACTGGCTGGTTGTCGCCTCAAACCTCACTCGATTTGTTCATGTAGCAATTCGCGTTCGCCGGGATCCAATGGCCTTATCCATTTTGGAGAGGGAATCAACTTCTTGAAGGCTTGCTCCTTCTCGGCCTTTGATTTGGTTGCGCATCTCATGCTGGTGTTCTTTAAGCCTCGACGTTTATAATGGGTAATCAGGCTCGAACCGTGATATGTCGCGGAGCGACGTTGGAAATTAGCCAGACACGCCAGTGCCTGGTAATGTCCCGAAAGGTGCTTCCGTCCTGAAAGGACGGTGGAACACATACGCTTCCCGCCAAGGACTTGCGCAACCATCGGAAATAGAATGTGGTGATGCCATCCATCGTCCCTGCGCGACGTATCGGACATGCGGGGGCTTGCTCCAGACACTGGCGTGTCTGGCTAATTTCCTTGGTCGCTTCGCGACGGCCAAGAAGCTTCCGTGAACGCCTACCCATTACAAACGGCGAGGTACCAGTTGATTTTAGCTTTCCGCGATTCTACAAGCCTGCGCGGATTTCTTCGGCGAGACCGCTGACGGCGTCGCCCACCTCACCATCGTTTCGCCCGCGTCTTGGACATCCGACTCGTCACTCAAAGCGAGGATGAGCAGGAGCAGGAGCAGGACCTGTACTCGCCCATCTTCTCCAAAAAAATCTGTGTCCATCCGTGTCCATCTGTGGTTAAACTGACCCGCGCATGAATCATCCTGTTATCACCAGCCAACTCGCCCTGGCGGCCGCGGCGGCCTTCGTGCTCGCCGGCTGCCGGACAATGGAACCGACGGCGCACGGATTCAACACCCCGCCGCCGGGTTTCACCGCCTTGTTCAACGGCACGGACCTCGCGGGCTGGTGGGGCGCCACCACCGAGGACCCGCGCAAATATCTCGCGCTGCCCGCCGAAGAGTTCCAGCGCAAACATGACGCCAGCCTCGACGACATCCGCAAGCATTGGTCGGTGCAACAGGGCGAACTCGTCAATGACGGCGAGGGGCTGTTTCTTACCACGGAAAAAAACTACGGCGACTTTGAACTGCTCACGGATTACAAGACCGTGCCCCGGGCCGATAGCGGCATTTATTTGCGCGGCTGTCCCCAGGTGCAAATCTGGGATTCCACCGAGCAGGACAAATTCGCGCTCGGCGCGGACAAAGGCTCGGGCGGATTGTGGAACAACTCGCCGGGCGCGCCGGGCAAGGACCCACTCGTGAAGGCGGACAAGCCGTTCGGCGAATGGAATCACGTCCGGGTGGTCATGGCGGGCGCGCGGGTCTGGGTGTGGCTGAACGGGAAGCAAACCGTGAACGGCGCCACGCTGGAAAACTATTACAACCGCAAGCTGCCGGTGCCGCCGCGCGGACCGATCCAGTTGCAGACGCACGGCGGCGAAATTCGCTGGCGCAATCTGTTCATCCGGGAAATTGGCAGCGACGAGGCGGATAAACTGGTGCGCGGCGCCGATCCCAAGGGTTTCCAATCCGTCTTCAACGGCAAGGATTTGACTGGGTGGGCCGGACCGCTGGAATGTTGCGCGGTGAAGGACGGCGCGATCGTGTGGCAGTTGAAAAAGGGCGGGACGATTTATACGGAGGCGGAATACACCAACTTCATCGCGCGGGTGGAATTCAAGCTGCCACCCGGCGGCAACAACGGCCTGGCCATCCGCTATCCCGGCCATGGCGACACCGCGTACGTGGGCATGTGCGAAAGCCAGGTGCTGGATGACAACTACGAAAAGGCCACGGGCGAACAGATTGATCCCCGGCAGGCTCACGGCTCGGCTTATGGCATGGTGGCAGCGCAGCGCGGCTATCAGCATCCGATCGGCGAGTGGAACTATGAGGAGGTGACGGTGACCGGGCCGAAAATCAAGGTGGAACTCAACGGCACCGTCATTTTGGACTGCGACTTGAGCACCGTGAAGGAGTTCATGCATAACAGCCCGCATCCGGGCAAAGATCGCACCAGCGGCCATTTCGGTTTTGCGGGCCACAACGACCCGGTGCAGTTCCGCGCCATCTCCATCGAACGGCTGAACTGAATCTTTAACCACGGATGACACGGATGACACGGATCAAAACAAGACGGCGAGACCACGAGACTACTGGACTACGGACTACGGACTACGGGACTTTGGTCAGTGGTCTAGTGATCTTTATCTGTGTTTATCTGTGTCCATCTGTGGCTGAAATAATTCGTTCCGCTTCAATATGAAAATACCTGCTCCACTTTCCCGGCGCGCGTTTCTCAAGCACGCGGCCACGGCGGCCATCACCGCGCCGTTCCTCTCACACCGCCTGCTGGCGGAACCCGCCAGCCGCACCGTCCGCCACGCCAGCTTCGGCGCGGGCGGCATGGCGTGGGCGGACCTGACCCAGATCGCCAATTGCCCAAACGTGGACATCGTGGCAGTGTGCGACGTGGACCTGCACCGCGCGGCGGAGGCGCGGAAACGTTTTCCCAACGCCAGAATCTACCAGGATTGGCGCGAATTGCTGGACCGGGAAGCCAAGAACATTGATTCGGTGAATGTCTCGACGCCCGACCACATGCATGCGCCCATTGGCGTGAGCGCCATGCAACTAGGGAAACACGTCTATGGCCAGAAACCGCTGGCCCACGAAATCCACGAGGTGCGCCGGATGACGGAAATGGCGCACCGGCAAAAAGTCGTCACGCAGATGGGCATCCAGATCCATTCCTCCGTATATTACCGCATGGCGGTGCGGCTGGTGCATGACGGCGTGATTGGCCGGATCAAGGAGGTCCATTCGTGGTGCCCGAAATCGTGGGGCGATCCGGACGCCAAGCCAGAGCGAACCGATCCGGTGCCCGAGGGCTTCGCCTGGGATCTCTGGCTGGGTGTGTGCGCGGAGCGCCCGTTCATCGGCGAGGGATATTATCATCCGGGCACCTGGCGCAAGCGGCTGGATTTCGGCACGGGCACGCTGGGCGACATGGGCTGCCATATTTTTGATCCCGTGTTTGAAGCGATTGGCCTCGCAACGCCGCTATCCGTCCGTTCAGAAGGTCCGGCCCCCAATGCTTCAAATTGGGCGCTCAACGGCCAGGTGCATTACCAATTTGCCGGCACCAGCCGGACCGCCGCCAAGACGCTGCCCGTGACCTGGTATGACGGCACGTCCAAACCGCCGGCGGAAGCCGTGGCGCTGCTCGAAGGGGACGAAATGCCCAACACCGGCTCCCTGCTCATCGGCACGGAAGGCGTGATGGTGGTGCCGCATGATGAAACGCGGCCAGTGTTGCATCCCGCCGCGAAGTTCAAGGATTTCAAATGGCCGCAAGTCAAGGGCAACCATCACTGGCGCCAGTTCGTGGACGCCTGCCGGGGCGAGGACAAAACGACCGCGAACTTTGCTTATGCCGGACCGCTCACGGAAGCCATCTTGCTGGGCGACATCGCCTCGCGCTTTCCACAAACCACGCTGGCGTGGAATGCGCGGCGGATGAAATTCGATCTGCGCGAGGCGGACCAGTTTGTTCAGCGCGAATATCGTGCCGGATGGACGATGCGAGAACTGAGTTAGTCCCGTATTGACGCGGCACTCGCGGCGGTTACCATCCCGGGAATGGCCACCGATCAGCTAACCTTCCGGGATGTTTGTTGTAACCGGCTGGGAATTCCCAGAGCGGCCTTTGAGAAAAAGGTGTTGCTGGCCAGCCTCCCCAGCTATTACCGGTTGTTGGGATTTTTTCGGTGGTACCTAAACCGGTCCTATTTCAAGCCGGATCTGGAACTCATCCGGGCCGTGGGGGATTGTGCCAGTTTGCGGGAAATCCGCTCGGAAATCACGTTTTACCATCACCGAGATCAGAGAGGTGTCCAACGCAATTTTCTGCACTTTAGAGTTTCCGGAAAACACCTGTTGAGTTTCGCCCACCGGTTCCTGCCTTAGCCCGGACGCTGAGATCGAATAGTGACCAAGCGCCGCGTAAGGGCTAGCAGCCTACAGGCGTGCATTCCCCAACTTGTAGGCCGCGTGCCCTCACGCGGCGTCTTTTGTGGTTCTTCAACTCGCTGCCAAGGCCAAACTTGTTTCCCGGCCCAACTTGCGGTTAACTGGATGAAATGGAACGCCCTTTAGCCCGGATATTTCATAGGCAAACCCGTACCGCAGACTTCCAAGTCTGCGGTATCCCGGGTTTCCAAACCCGCAGACGCCTCGCATTTTTGACGCCCTGCCGATTTGGAAATCGGCGATACAGCAGGTTTGGAAACCTGCGGTACGCCGGTTTCGCCCGCGTCTT
>Ga0316231_1005207_pt1 | contig 10449 bp, 7 predicted proteins | sample TBH18027metaG_FD_206002 | JGI IMG/M metagenome (GOLD analysis project Ga0316231, IMG submission 206002) | Freshwater microbial communities from Trout Bog Lake, Wisconsin, USA - TBH18027 | ecosystem: Environmental > Aquatic > Freshwater > Lake > Hypolimnion/Profundal zone | place: USA: Wisconsin...
GTCGAGCCGCCAATAGATGCTGGCATCTCCTCCTGCGGCGGCTATGTGCGCTTTCAAGGTGTCTCCCGTAGTCACGAGATGCTTGATGGACGCCGCTGTCGAGGGCCGAGTAGGAACGATTACCATTTCGTTGTAAGCCTCAAAGAACTCGGGGTAGCTTGCGCAGCGTGTATATAGCAGGGTATTGCCGATGGGATCGACATAGGCCGCAACCAGATCGCGAGGTATGAGGAATGGGTTCGCGTCGGATGCGTTCGTGTAAGTGGCCTTCCTGTCGAAAGCTTCTCGAATCAGGCGGCATCCATCGACCCGCCAGCGAGCGCCGAGTCCGTCCGTCACGGTTCCGGCTTCATGCGCATCTATATCGGTCTGTATTGCACGGTTGGCAGCCTCCTTGGGGCTTGATGCCTGGGATCGATAGGCCTCGTCGGCCGATTTATAGACAGTCCATTTGCCTGCATTCGCATCGAGTATGGCTGTTGCCTTGGCGCCGTCGTAAGGAAGCAGCCAGAGGCGGCCGAGGCTGTCGAACAACATGTTCGTATCGCTGCCAACATCGAAGTTCTTCGGCAGTTCGTGTTTGGCCCAAACCACTCCATTCCACTCGCTGAGCTTTGAATCCGTGTTTGGGAACGCCCATATATGGCGGCGGCTGTCCTGGCATGGAACCGGCTTGTCGCAATCCGTCGTGCATGTCCAAACGGTGTTATTGCCCAGCAAGCGTGGCGGCGAGTCGGGCAGATAGACATTATGCTCAGGGCCGATTGCGACCCGGCGACCGCTCGGGAGGGCTAAGATGCGTCTGACATAGTCGACGCTCAAGCCGTTGTGCCAGTCGGCCGGTATGGCGGGGCCGCCTCTGTTGGGTATATACCAAACGCCGCCTCCGAACGCTGGGGCCAGCGTGAACGTGCGACCGGGAACGAAATCGCGGTCCGGCAGATCGGGATGCGCACTTTGGGCCTTGTCGAGACCTAAAGTCAGCCTTGTCCACCGCCCGTTGCGTTGTCGCCAAAGCACCTGTGCTCGCTCGACCGGGGTGCCTGGACGATCGGTGCAGTACATGTCGGATCCAACCTGCGTCAGACTGGTGATCGACTTGAATGCCTCCTTCTCGGGAGGCGCAATCAGGTTTGCGTCTTGCTTGACGATATCGTACCGGTAGAGGCCGGCTCCATCGACACCGATGAGCATCGTCTCGCCGACTCGTTCGACGACATTGAGTGGTTTATCGGGAATGCCCCGCAGTGCTGACTTGTGGGCAAGATTCTTCCCATCCCAGATCAGCACGCCGTGAAGAAGGGCGGCGTTAGTGTATCCTCCCTGACTATCTGCCCAAAACCAGCGCCGCCTCTTTGAGTCGCGAGTGGATAACAGCAACTCCACGACTCCGAAACCTGTGTCGGTTGTGCGGTCATGGAACCACCATGTCTTGGGAATGGGATACTCATGAACCATTCCGCTGGCCGAGATGCGGCGAAGCACCGGCTGAAACTGAGCGACGATCCAGATATCGCCGCTTGGATCGACAGAGATCCCAGGTTGGATGTCAAGCTGCCCGCGAAAAGCGACAGCGCCAGCACCTCGGGCCAATAGGCGCGTGTTGCCGTTTGACGTCACACTTATGACCCAGCGATCGGGAGATTCACCCTGCCAGATCGCATAGATGCGGCCGTCCTCGCATCGTCGAATCGCCACGCCGGTTAGGCCTTCGACCTGGGGCACGTTGACGGGCTGCCACGTCAGCCCGTTTAGACGGAAAAGCCCGAAGTGCATATCATTCTCGTCATTGCCCATGCTGCCAACCGCCCATACTGTTCCATCAAGCGCCTGCGTGGCAGCGCGAATGGCCACATTATCGGCGCGAGCCGACGATAATGCCAGCAAAAACACGAGCAAGACCATGACTCGCTCTATGTTCACCATGTGTAGTGCGCGGTGTACGTCACCGTTTGCTCCTGCTCGGGTACGAGCGGAACGCGGAACTCGATGGTGCGAGAATCGGTCTTCAGGAACGTGTTCGAGTGGTCTGTGATTGTCCAGTTCGCGCCCCGATAGAGGTGTTCGACCACTCGAATTTCGACCGGCGTCGTCTTATGATTTCGCACCTTGATCTCGAAGCTCTCATCAGCGGTGCTATTGCCGGAGCCGGAGTTGACTACCTTAAAGTTGGTCTGTCTGCGCTCGCCGGTCAGATCAAGCGCGCTCCCGGTCATGAAGCGCATGGTCTCGTTCTTAGGCGTGTGGTCGACCGTGTCTTCACCGGTGAACTGGAGGCTGCCGTCATCGTCCTTCCGATAGAAGCGGACCTTGCCCTTGGGTATCGGTATTCCAAGATGGTTGGCGTCGGTATTGGCGATCTCCCGGAGGACCCAGACCTTCTTGTTCGTAAGAGTTCCGTATGTCTGCTCCTGGATAAAGGTCTGGTAGCCGTAGTTCATGTTCTGGTCGAACTTGACGCCGTCGTAGACATAGACCGTCTTGGCCTTGACGCCCGACGCCCGTACAAATTCGATCTGCTTCGTTTCGCGGTCGAGCAAGGTGGCAGGCGCATTCAGAGTGTAGAGATGGTATTCGTCAAAAGCCTTCTCTTCGACATTCTGATCGTTCGTGGTTTGCCTTGCATAGCCGGCAACCGAATAGGCGTTCATCTCGCCTATCTTCGGCTTGATCTTGTTGACGTCGCCCGCCATGAGCTTGATGCGGGCGTTCTCGAACGATTTTCCGGATTGGTTGTCGATCGTAACCCAGCCGACGATATCCACGGTATCGCCCTGGGCAGGGGATTGCACGTTGTACGCCGCCTCCCAATTCAGGCCGCTGGTCACATAGTCCAGTTCAGCGTCCACGGGCCCGGTGCGGTCCGATGTCAATGTCCAGTCCAGAGTCGGCTTCAGGATGCTGTCATCGGTGAGCGCGGGGAAAAGTGGGATGCCTGGCAATGAAAACTGGAGCTTGCCTCCCACCTCGATGAGCGGCTGCTCGGCGCCCGATTTCACCCATCCCGGCGGCTGATAGTAGAACGGCGAGTCTTGCGCCGGGGAGTGCGGCACGTACCCGCTGCGGACGATCCGGCCCGGAACGATTTCAGTATGCTCGCCTCTGGTCACCTGAAAGTCGATGGTCTTGCCTTCAAAAAGCGCAAGAAGCCGTTCCTGAGTAATCGGATCGGCGCGATAGTTTTGTTCGAGCACTTTCAGATTGTGGTTCGGGTCGGGGTCGCGCAGAACGACGCTGTCCGGCTCTACATGATACGTGATATCGCTGAACGTCACATGGTTGACGCCGCCAGCCAGAGTCATCGGCACACTCTCGCGAACCACCGCGAAGTCCTGATTGTAGATCGTCAAGGCCCTTCCGGGTGTGGAGGAATCGGGGGCTGCAAGCGTAGGGCCGGCGGCGGCAGCTAAACCGGCTGCCGCGATAAGGAAACATTGTGCGAAACGTGCGTGGGTCATTGTGGTGGTCTCCTAGCGGCTTAGATACCGTATATTACCGGAGCCATCAAATAATTCGGACCCACCTTCCCGCAGGGACGCCACCCTACGTTAAGACCCCGATTTCCTCGGCAGTTAAATAGCAGCTTGGATCGAAGCCCATCCAGTCGCCGGTGGCGGCTTCGGCGCGTGTGCGCAGGTTGCCGTTGCAGACACCCACGAATCGGCACTCCTGGCATCGAGTAGGCAGGTGCTTGCGGCGGTCTCGCAGGATCGCCAGGCGTGGGTCGGTTGCCTTCGACCAGATTTCGCTGAACTTGGCATCGCGAACATTGCCGCAGTTATAGTGCCAACTGAACTGGTCGTAGTGGACATTGCCCACGGGGTCGACACAGGAGATATTGCAGCCGGTTCGATTTCCGCCTGTTCCTTCAAGCCGCGCCTTCACCAGGGCGGCCCGGGCGGGATCGATTTTTTCAAGCGCGAGCAGAGTGTACGCCGCATCGGCATGGTTATCCACCGTAAGGACCTCTAGCTCGAGTCCTTTTTCGTGGATCTTGCGGGTCCGTTCGAAGATCCGGTCGATGATCTCGCGGGTCTGCTCGGGCCGCAGGTCCACCTTCTGCATTTTCCCGCCGCGTCCCGAGTAGGCCAGATGATAAACGCACAGCCTGTTGACATGGTGCTCGATGCAGACATCGAAGATCTCGTCGAGGTCTTGAGAATTGAGGGCGTGCACCGTAAATCGCATGCCCGTCTTAATTCCGCGCTTGTGGCACCGGTCGATGGCGTCCAATGTCTGTCTGTATGCGCCCTTAACGCCGCGGAGTTTGTCATGGCGGGCTTCCGATCCGTCGACACTGATTCCCACATACTTGAGACCGAGCGCGGCCAGTTTGTCGGCCATGGTTTCGTCGATCAGCACTCCATTGGTGGACAGCGTGCAGACGAGGCCGATCGATTGCGCGTAGTCGATGAGCTCAAGAATATCGGGGCGCGCCAACGGCTCGCCGCCGCTGAACAGCACCGCGGGAACATTGAACGCTCTGATGTCATCGAGCAGCGCAAGTCCTTCTTCGTGGGTCAGTTCGCCTTCGGCGGGGCCGGCGGTTGCGGATGCGTAGCAGTGGACGCAGCGCAGGTTGCAGGCCTGGGTAACACTCCAAACAACCACAGGTCGCGGGGCGCCGTGGAAGGGATCGTCTAGCGCCCCGGCGTCGTCCGCCTTGCGGTGCCCGTAACGTAGCCGCTCGTTGCCGGCTTGATAATCGCAGAGAAGGTTACTTACGCTGAGCATGTTGGTGCTTTCCTCATCGAAACAGGAAGATAATTACAATCGGGCTCGGATCCGAGAATGTCGCGGCTCACAGCGAACGCGCGAGCCCGGCTCCCACCGCAGATCGATTTGTATTCGCATGCGCCGCACTTGCCGTGCAGAGCATCTTTGTCGCGAAGCAGTTGAAACGTCTCCGACTTCTGGTAGACGTCGACAATGGATTCGCTGGGGTAGACTCCGCAGACGAGCGGCAGAAAGCCGCTTGGCTGCACTCGGCCGGTATGGCTCACAAACATGACGCCGCGGCCATCGTTCACTCCGAGCGGGGCGCGCTGGACGCGGTCCGGCGCTGTCGAGGCGCCTGTCTTTGCGGTGTTTTGCGGATCGCCCATCCGCTCCAACACAAATCGCCGGTAATGGTGAGCCTCCGTCGTCTTAATGCCGTACGGCTGAATCCGCGCCTGGTTCCAGAGCTTTTCGAACACTTCTTCGTACCTGGCTGCGGTAATCCGTTCCTCCATGAGGCCGCGCCCTACCGGTATTAGAAAGAACACCGACCATAGCACAACTTCGAGCGGTCCGAGCATCGCCGCCATCTCGTCGATTTGGCTGGCATTGCGGCGGGTAATAGTGGTGTTTACCTGCAAGGATAATCCCGCTCGACGAGCGTCGCGCATGATCTCCAGAGTGCGATCGAAACTGCCGTCAACTCCCCGAAAATCATCGTGAACAGTCGCTTCGCAACTATCCAGGCTCACTGCCAGACGGCTTAACCCCGCGGCTTTGAGCCCCTCGAGCGCCTCGTAAGTCACAAGCGGTGTTGCCGACGGCGTCATTGCAATAGTCAATCCGATATCGCTGGCATGGCGGACCAGATCGAATATATCCGCTCGCTTCATTGGGTCGCCGCCGGTGAAAACCAATGTCGGCGGCTTCTCAAATGCGGCAAACTGGTCGAGCAGCCGTAGCGATGCGTCGGTCTTCAACTCATTGCGGTGAGGGACCGGCTGCGCGCAGGCGCGGCAATGTTTACAAACAAGATCGCACGCGCGCGTGACTTCATAGAATGCCACAAACGGACTGCGATCGAAATCGGCCTCGGTGTAGGGGGCAGGTGCTGGCATAGTCAACCTCGAATTGCCCTTATTATGACCCATCCAGGCCGATTTCCGATCCGCATTAGTGAGGATTGTTATATTGTCGTCGTTATTAATAGCGACCAGTTTTCAATTCGCATTCCCACGAATGAATTCATGGGCTAACAAAAACGGGCAACCCTCCGCAAAGCCTCCGGGTTCGTAGGTAGATGGCGTACCGTGCTAAGGCGGGCGAAGGATGGCGAAGACGCACGATTGGCCTATGAACCCGGAGTCCGCGAAGGGTTGCCCGCACTTCTTAGCCCCGAATTCATTCGAGGGACTCCGTGCGACCGCCCAGGAATAATCACGGCTAATCCGCCTATTTCGCGTCGCCAACCATCTCAAAGTACGATTGGGGATGCTTGCAGACGGCGCATTGTCCGGGTGCGCGCTTGCCTACGTGGATATGTCCGCAGTTGCGGCACTTCCAGATGACCACATCTTCTTTTAGGAACAATGTGCCGCTGACCAGGTTGTCCAGGAGAGCCGTGTAGCGCTTCTCGTGCTCGTTCTCGATTTTGCCGACCAGTTCGAACAGGGCGGCGACATCCTTAAAGCCTTCTTTTCGGGCCTCGGCTGCAAACTCCTCATACATCGTGGTCCACTCGTAGTTCTCGCCTGCCGCCGCCGCCTTCAGGTTAGCCGCGGTATCGCCGAGTTCGCCAAGCGCCTTGAACCAGATCTTGGCGTGCTCCTTCTCGTTGTCGGCGGTCTCTTGAAAGATTGCGGCAATCTGCTCGCATCCCTCTGCGCGCGCTACCGATGCGTAGTAGGTGTATTTGTTTCTGGCCTGCGACTCACCGGCAAACGCCGTTCTTAAGTTCTCTTCGGTCCTGGTACCCTTGATCTCTGACATCGTGATAATCCTTTCATTCGTCCAGCCAAACAGTCGCTATCGCGATTCACTGGCAGGAGACAATGTATATTGTACCGCTGAAATGCTGTTTGAAGCTAGCAGACACAGTCCGAGCATGCCTGCTAAGAAGGAAATTGCGATGGATTGACGGAACAAGTTGTCACAGACTCCGACGCGGTTGCGAAGTTGGGGTCATAGAGGTGTTCGATGGTTGTTGCGCATCATTGCGACTCCGGATTTGTGGACCGGAATGCCGGTTATTTCCGAGGAGCCCTGCGCTCGCTCGTCGCCAAGATAGGCTGCGCAAAAGGGGATTTCGTCGGGCAGACCGTCGATGAACTGTTCTTGGAGCTTAAGATTGCCGCGCACAACTCCGCCTCAAAATATAACCCGGCATTCAGGCCCGGAGCCGATGGAGGCGGCGAGCGCCTCTGCAGGGCATGGCTCTGGAAGATATGTGTTCGCCTGACACAAACCTGGCGAAGGACAAATCTGAGAAACCTCAACGCAACAGTAGACCCGAGCACTCTGGCCGGAGGCGATATCGAGAAATCTGCGAGCGACATCTTTGAGGCGCTGATCGCAAAGAGCCCTTACGCTGTGCAGCCGGACGACCCGCAGGACATTTTGATGCGTCGCGCTCAAATGGATCTGGTCGACAAGACGTTTCGATGTCTGCCGGACAAGCGGCGGCAAATGCTGGCTCTATGGCGCAGCGGCTGCGACGATCTGGAGATAGCAGCCGAGTTCCACAGCACACAGGAAAGTGTTCGCGCCGAGCGCCATCGTGCCATCAAGCAATTGACCATCGCTGTCCGCCTCCTGGAGGCCTGGCCTCAAACCGATGACATGCTCGCCTCGTTGAGCCCGACCCGGCGCGCTTTGCTGAAGGCCGCGGCCGAGACGAGTTTCGACCTTTCGCTTGCATCGAACAAGCTAAAGGTGCCGGAGGCTGTCTTGACCGATCGGATTTCATCCGCGCTCTCCCGCCTGTGGAACCTCACCCTCGATCCCCGCCATCCGGAGGATCTGACCAGTGACTAACGAAACGCCCTCCGATTTTGAGATCCGCATGAAGCATGAGCGCACACTGCTGCGCTACAGCATCGCCCGCGAGCGGAGCGATCTGGAAACCATGCTCCAGATCATGGAAGATGCCGAGACCGATCCTGAGCTTCAATCGCGGATCATGGAGTTCGAAGACGTTTATTTACGCGAAGAAGAGGCCTTGGCGGAAGCCGAGCAGCCCATATCCGGCATTGTCTCCGACCTAAAGGCCATGGGCTTGAAACCCGTCGAGATCGCAAATACCCTGCAAATCGACGCATCCGTCCTGGGCAAGCTCGACTTGCGCCTGATCGATCCGGCAACCATACCTCAGCGCCTCATTAATCACCTGGCGCTCGTTATGGAGCGCGCCACCGGGCAGATCCAGGCTTATCTGGCCCTGCCGCCGACTCTGGCGCCGGCCGCCATGTATAAAGCCAGGCGCCGGCCTGCGGTCTCGAGCGCCATTGAATTGGGCCGAGAGTCTTTTACCGATGCGGTCGAAACCAGCGCGATGGACGACGATCTCAAGCAGTTCTGGCTGGAGTGACGGAAACCAGGTTCGTCCGCGCCTTTTAACTATCGCACCCATTCGTGGAATCTGCCGGTTCTTCGCAGTCGTCCAGAAGCTGCCGGACTACATCGTCTTCCATCTCCTTGCTTGACTTGCCGGTGTTGATCAGTTCAATGAGGGCCGGCCGGCAGTCATTCATCATGTGAAACATCACGCCGAACATCCTTGAAAGCTGCCGATCGGTCAGAGCGCCGTCTTCGACGGGCAATCCTATTTCGACATTGATTTCGTCGTCCGTCGGGTCGAAGCCCAGCTTGACCATCTTCAACTTGTAGTTCAGATGCAGCATTTCAACAAGCAGCGCTTCGCGATCGACAGCCTTTTTCGCGTTGACAAAGCAGGGGATCTGGCACTGGATATATTCGCCTTCTTCCGCAAGGGTAACGGTGATGTTCAACAGGTCTCCATCGGCCGGAACCGGCACGATCATGGTCTGTTGCTCGGGGTCGAGGTAGTACTTGAACCCATGCTCGTTCATCTGAGATTCGATCTGCTTCATGTTTACAGGCATATGCTTTCCCTTCTTTCTTGGCCGTTATTAATTCGCTGGGAGCAGCCGATTTGTGACAGGTTTGGAGTACCTTATTGATAATGACCTGGTCCCTCCACATCCGCAAAACCGCCGGCGCGATTCGTGCTCGTACCGGTTTGGGATGCCGCGACGCTATTTCGAGCGATGAACTGTGCTTGCGGCTGTCGCAAGCGACAGGCATTGCGATTGTTCCCCGCCCTCCCGGCGACAGCCTGCTCTCCGGCGCGGTCAGCGTGCTCGACCCGCGGATGTCGACGATCTGGCTGGATAATTCCCTGGGGCCGGCCGAGCGCTGCGCCGCCTGCATACATGAGTTCGGCCATCATTTCCTGCATTGCGTGCGATCCGATTGCAACCTCGCCGATGTAAATTCGACTCTTCATGCGGCATCGAATATCGACAAAGTCGACGGCTATTCGCCCCGGCAGCGTATCGAAATGGATGCCAACGTCTTCGCGGCGGAGTTCGTGCTGCCCTTGACTCTGGCTTCGGATCTGTTCCTTCGGCAGGGGATGACGGCCAGTCAGATTGCATCGAAACTCAATCTGACCATGGGGCAGGTTTACGGCCAGCTACGGGACGCAGTGCTGTCGGCCGGCGCAGGTAGCCAAGGTGGTGACGGCCAGAGCGAATCGACGATCCAACTTGACGAATCCCAGTTGAATGCGGCGCGCGCTCCGATCGGGCCGGTGCTTGTCGGTGCAGGCCCAGGCACCGGCAAGACTACCTGCCTTGTCGGGCGCTGCCGGTATCTCATCGAAGAGCGAGGCGTCCTCCCTCAGCAGATCCTGGTGCTGACCTTCAGCCGAAAGGCAGCGCAGGAAATGCGCGACCGGCTCGAAAGCCTCAAGATCGCCAGGGGGCAGGCGGCTCCGTGGATCGGAACATTCCACAGCTTCGGTCTCGAAATTTTGCGGCGATACGGCTGCCATCTGGGTCTGCCGGACGACTTCAGCCTGATTACGCCCGACGATTGCGATTTGCTGCTGGCCGGCAGTCTGGCCGAGTTGAACCTCGTGGAACTGAGCGACCCGGAGGTTCCAGCCAGGAATATTGCGGCATTGGGTAATGAGATCTCCCGTGCGAAGGCCGAGCTTTGCACAGCCGAGCAGTACCGGGCGGCTGCGCAGCGGGTCCCCGAACCGGATCGAGCCAAACTGCTGGAGGTCGCGCATTGCTACGATGTCTACAACCGGCTCCTGGCCCAGATGAACGCTATCGATTTTTCCGACCTGATTGTCAGATCCCTCGCATTGTTGGCCGAGCACTCCGATGTCGCGGCCAAGCTAAGGGAGGACTATCCGCATGTGCTGGCCGACGAGTATCAGGATGTGGATGTCGCGACCGCCAGGTTGCTCAAGCTTCTTGCCGGCGAAACAGCCGCGGGGTTATGGCTGGTGGGCGATGAGCGTCAGACGATCTATCGGTTTCGAGGCGCCTCGCCGGCCAGTGTCGCGATGTTCAAGACCGACTATCCCCACGGCGTTCGCTACGACCTGACGCGCAACTACCGCTCATGCCCTCGGATCGTGGATCTTGCCGATGCGGCCGCGCGAGCGCTAGGCATTGGAGCAGCGGACACGCCGGG
>Ga0316231_1005214_pt1 | contig 10443 bp, 7 predicted proteins | sample TBH18027metaG_FD_206002 | JGI IMG/M metagenome (GOLD analysis project Ga0316231, IMG submission 206002) | Freshwater microbial communities from Trout Bog Lake, Wisconsin, USA - TBH18027 | ecosystem: Environmental > Aquatic > Freshwater > Lake > Hypolimnion/Profundal zone | place: USA: Wisconsin...
CATGAGCGCCACCTCCGCTGTCGAGCAGCGCAGGATATGCGCTTCGGCGGTCTGGCCAGACGTGTCGAAAAGTTCCAGTTCCGCGCCAACTGCCAGGCGCATGACATCGCGCACGCGATGGGCGTGGATGTCATCCAGGACCAGTTCGCCAAGTAGCAGATGTTGGATACACAACCGCATGGGCTGTAAGTATATCGCAAAGGAGCGGAAATTATGCGAACTGCGGGAAAATATCATGGGCAGTCGTTGCGGCTCCATGGAAAAGAGGAACAAAGTAAAAGTTGCAATACAGGGTATAAAATGACAAGCGCCAGACGAAGAACGAGATATGCCGGAAAGGGCTTTCGCGGTTGGGAAAGACCTGCGCCTTGTCGGCACGGGCGAGACATCTATAATCCCACGCGACTTCAGGTTTTCCAGCGAGGAGTATTTTATGGCCCATATCATAGCCCAGCCCTGCATCGGCACGAAGGACACTGCCTGCGTGGCAGTGTGCCCGGTGGATTGCATCCACCCCACCAAGGACGAAGCGGCGTTCGCCACGGCGGAAATGCTGTACATCGATCCCGACACGTGCATTGACTGCGGGTTGTGCGTCGATGAATGCCCAGTCAAGGCCATCTTCCCGCAGGAAGACCTGCCGGCGGAATGGGCGGCGTTCATCGAGAAGAACAAGGAATATTACAAGAAGTAGATGGCCGATCTGCCAATCATTCCCTTTACCGCCGCGTTTCAGCGGTCAATGCAACCGCCGGGTTCCAAAAGCCTGACTAACAGGGCTCTGGTGCTGGCGGCGCTGGCACGAGGGAATAGCGCGATCTCCAATGTGCTCTTGGCCGATGACACTCGGGTCATGCTCGAATGCCTGAGGCAACTCGGCTGGATGGTCACGGTCGATCAAGAAAACAACGTCGTCCAGATCGGAGGAACCGAGGGAAGTATCCCGCGCGATGCGGCGACGATGTTCTGCGGGAACTCTGGAACCAGCATTCGTTTCCTGGTGGCCGTGTGTACGCTGGGACGGGGCCGCTACCACTTCGATGGTATCGGGCGCATGCGCCGACGCCCCATCGGGCAACTTGTGGACGTGCTGCGAAACCTGGGAGGGCGCATAAGCTATGTTATGGAGGAGGGATTCCCCCCGGTGGAGGTGCTTGGCGATGGGTTGCCCGGCGGGTCGGCCAAGTTCGCATCAGGATTGTCGTCACAATTCCTGTCGGCCATCTTGCAAGTGAGCCCGTACGCGCGCCACGAGGTGCGGATCGACATGGAAGACCAACAGACGAGTTGGCCGTACGTGGCCATGACCATGCGGCTGATGGACGTTTTTGGGCACACGCCCCACGTCGTACGCGACAAGCGGGACCAGCTGCGGCAAATTATCGTGCCGCCGGGTTCGTATGCTGGAACCGATTACCGCGTCGAGCCGGACGCGAGCAATGCCAGCTATTTTCTGGCCGTGGCCGCCATCCATCCGGGTGCCAGGGTGAAGATTGAGGGACTTGGCAAGCACAGTCTCCAGGGCGACGTGGGTTTTGTGGATTTGCTGCGAAAAATGGGAGCGGAAGTGGAGTTGGGCGATGATTTCATAAGCATCGGTGGCACGGATCGGCTGGATGGCATCGAGGCCGACCTGTTGAACATGCCGGACATGGCTCAAACCTTGGCGGTGACAGCCCTTTTCGCCCGCGGTGATTCAGTACTGCGCGGGCTGCACACGCTGCGGCATAAAGAAACGGACCGCGTGGCGGCCATGGCTGCCGAGCTTACCAGGCTGGGCGCCCAGGTGACTGTGCGGGATGATATGATGACCATCCAGCCGCCGTCGCACCTGCGGCCGGCGACCATCGAAACTTACAATGACCACCGCATGGCCATGGCCTTCGCGGTCGCTGGAACAAGGGCTCCTGGGATCGTAATCCGGGAACCGGAGTGCGTTAGCAAGACGTATCCGGCGTTCTTTGACGACCTGCGGAAAATAGGGGCCCGGTGAACATCGGCACGACGGACGGTCGCTGTAAATCGCCAGCCAAGAGACATCACTTCTGTTGCTCGACGGGCTGGGTGGCCGGTGGATTAGCGTTGTCGCCAACAACGCCAGGGGCCACGTTCACGCCGCCGCCGTTGATCTGGATCTGCATGCCTTGCATAACCTTCTGCATCTGAACATTGCCGCCTTTCTGATCGCCGAAATATTTCTCGTAGACCTTGGCGCCTTCGGGATCATTCTTTTTCAGGTCGTCGGCATCCTTGGCTTTATACTCCTTGGTCTGATCCTTTTCGGTTACTGACAGTTTTAAACCCTCCCCATCGATGTGAAGGTGAGCGTTCACGCCGTCGATAATCACGGTGCTGTCTTGAACGCCGTTTCCGCCGTCTTGCATGTGGACCATAACGTTGCGGCCACCCTGCATCACGGCCCCATTCATGCGGATTATGCCGCCGGGCATAATCATGATTTGACATGGCTCGGGCTGCGGGAGCACCGGGTGCTCCCTGGCGTCAATGTCTTTGAGAATGGTCTGGGCGCGGGTTGCCACCTCGGGATCGTTGCTGACAGAGGCCGCCTTGAGAGCATCGACGGCGCTCTTGCCGATATTGGTCAGTTCTTTGGAAGCATTCTGGCGGGCTTGGAAATCTTCATCGCCGAGTTTGGCGATAAGGGCCTTGATCTGCTCCGGGCTCACCGCAGCCTGGGTTGCCGGCGTGGTGACAGGAGCGACTTCCGTCGGCTTGGGAGTATTGACATTTTGAGATGCTCCGCCCCCCACTTCAACAGGAATACCCGCCCCGGGGCCGCTATTGGTGTCGCCACCAGCCCCCCACGTCGCCTGGCCCAGGGTAATCACAACAACACAGGCCGCCAACAACATATGACCTGACAAGCTCTTTTCCATGACTTTCCTTTCATTGCCGTGATTGCATCAATCATCTAGCTTGCCCGAAACACAATCCCATGACCTTCGCTAATTAAGACGAATGGCCCAGGTTCATTCTAACCGAAAAATTCACTCTGTGGCGCCATCGGATTGCTTGCTCCGACGCGGAACCTTCGATACTCTATCGGTTGTTTCCTGACTTGCGAAATTAATTATAGCACAACGCCACTGACGTGGAGAGACCTATGGCCCCGCCAATTTGCGTAACCGTCTGACAAATCGACGCCGCAAACCAGCGTTCTTTCCCGCCCACCCACTGGCCCCATGCTCATTATCATCGGCATAGCCATCGCTTCCTTTGTCGCCGGGATGGTGAACGCCATAGCCGGTGGCGGCACGTTTCTGACTTTTCCCATCCTTACCGGCGTGGGCGGACTCACCGAGAAGGTCGCCAACATGACCAACACCATCGGGTTGTGGCCGGCGGCAGCCGCATCGGTGGGCGAAGCGCGAGCGGATTTGCACCGGCTGCCGCGGGGAACGATCCCTATATTCGGAGCCATCAGTTTCATCGGAGCAATCGGCGGAGCAGTGCTGTTGCGCATCACTAGCGCCGAATCCTTCAGCCTGGCCATCCCCTGGCTATTGGGTTTTGCCACAATCCTCTTCGCCTTCAGCAAGCCGATCGCCCGCTGGTCGGGACGGCATCATGGGGGACAATCGCGCCAATGGACGCTGCTGGTGATAGGCGTGCAGTTTCTGGTCGCCATCTACGTGGGGTATTTCGGGGCCGGGGCTGGGGTACTCATGCTGGCCGGTCTGGCCTTCGCAGGATTCGATGATATTCACCAGGTCAACGCCCTGAAGGTCCTCCTGAACACCATCATGAACGGCGTGGCCAGCGTGATCTTCATCATCGGCCGCGCAATCGACTGGCGCATGGCGGCGATCATGGCCTGCGCCTCGGTCCTCGGCGGTATCATGGGCATGCGCTTTTCGCGCCGCCTGCCTCAGCAGAAGCTGCGCTACCTGATCATGGCCATCGGCGTGGTGTTGACCATCGCGTATGCGGTGAAAAACTACCGCATTTAGATTACACCTCGGGAAGAGCGATTTTCCACCATTCCTAACCCTCCCCACGGGCACCTATTCCCCCTGGCTATACCTGAACTTCTGTCTGCCCACCGCCACAGCCCCGATCACATCCTCATTGGTTTGCATCAACATCACGATTACGCCATCCTTGTCTCCCCCCCCTCTTCCCACGCCACCCATCTTTGTTACAATGCCGCCCCCGATAAAGAACCGCCGAAAGGATACTTGCGAAAATGGCTTCCAAAGAGTCCGTCACCTTCCGTCAAATGCTCGCTGACGCTAGTTTTTACTATGGAGCTGAATTAGTCACCACACGCGGCATCGCCCCTCCTGGTCAAACCAGCAAACTCGTTGAACTTGGCGAAGCCCTGGCTGCCGATCCCCGCATTGGTTGGATTTCCGTCACCGACAACCCCGGCGGCAATCCCATGCTACCGCCCGACTGGTTGGCCAGCATCCTCAAAAACAAAAGCTGCGAAGTCGTCACCCACCTCACCTGTAAAGACTTGAGCCGTAATGGTTTGGAATCCGCCGCCTGGCGCTACGCTGCGGAAGGTTTCGAGAACATCCTGGCCATCACCGGGGACTTCCCCGCCTCCGGATACCAGGGACGATCCCACGGCGTGTTCGATTTCGACTCCGCCGCCCTTATCGCCATGCTCAGCTCCATGAATCAGGGCCTCAAGGTTCAGGGCCGCAAAGGACTCGAATCTCTCCCGGCAACCAATTTTTTTATCGGCGCCGCCGTCTCCCCCTTTAAGCGTCACGAACGCGAGCTTATGCCCCAATACTTCAAGCTCGCCCGCAAAATCCGCTGCGGCGCCAACTGGATCATCCCCCAGCTCGGTTACGACATGCGCAAGTTCCATGAGGTCAAACTCTTCCTCGACTGGGCCAAGCTCCCCGTCCCCCTCATCGGCAATGTCTATGTCCTCAACAAAACCGTCGCCGGCCTCTTCAACGCCAATAAAATTCCCGGCTGCGTCGTCAGCGACCAGCTAAATGAACTGTGCCAGAAACAAGCCGCCAGCCCCGACAAAGGCGCAAAGTTCTTCCTGGAACTGGCCGCCAAGCAACTGGCCGTGTTCAAAGGCATAGGTTACGCTGCGGGATACCTCGCCGGTATCGCCAAGGCTGAAACCTTTGGCAGGATCATTGATCTGGCCTCTTCTTATGGCGAGAACGACTGGAAATCCTTCGTCAAAGAACTCATCTTTCCCCAGCCGGATGAGTTCTATCTCTTCCAGCAGGATGAAGCGACCGGTCTTGGCGACGGAGCCCGACTCAATCCTCTGTACCTCGAATCCCTCAAAACCCCGCCCAAGACCAAGAACGTCACCGCCGGCTACCGCTTTTCCCGCCGCGTCCACTCCCTGGCCTTCACCCCAGGCAAAGGGCTGTACGACACCGCCACCTGGTTCTACCGCCATCTAGAAGGCAAGGAAGACCGCTTGGTTGCCCGCGCCCTGCACGTGTTGGAGCACGCCTCCAAGGCCGTAGGATTTCACTGCAAGGACTGCGGCGACTGTTCCCTTCCCGACTGCGCCTACCTCTGCCCGCGCGGTTGTTGCTCCAAAGGCTCACGCAACGGACCGTGCGGTGGTTCCTTCAACGGCAGATGCGAACTTGCTGACAAGGATTGCCTCTGGACCAGGGCCTACGATCGCCTCAAGTACTACGGGGAATCCGAGCACATGCTCGATGGCTCCGCCGTCTTCATTGATTCCGCCCTCGAGGAAACCTCATCCTGGTCCAACATGTTCCTTGGCAAGGACCACCATCACGTAGTACCGCCAGCCAAAGAAACACCCCAACCCAAACCCAAGTAGCACGTGCGTAATGCCCGTGCTCAATACGAGAAAGAGGATAGTATATGTCTCTGCAAAATTTGACTGTTATCGGCGAGTCCATTAACGACTCGGTCCCATCCACCAAAAAACTTTTCGATGCCAATGACATGGCAGGCCTCAAGGCCCTGGCCGTGTCTCAAGACCAGGGCGGCGCCGCCTTCATCGACGTCAACGTCGGCCAGCGCAGCGGAGCCTTTATGGCCGAGATGGTTCGCCACGTTCAAAGCGCCACCGCCAAGCCTCTGTCCATCGATACTCCCGATCCTTCCGTCGCCGAAGCCGCACTCAAAGCCTACGACCGCTCCCGCGCCGGCGGGCAGGTCCCGGTCATGAACTCCATCTCCCCGCTGCGCCTGGAGGTTTTCGACCTGCGCAAGATCGTCCCCTTCAAGCCGATTCTCCTGGTCTCCGAGCGACTCGAAGGCGGTCAGGCCATGCCCAACGACACCGCCGAAGAAGTTTACGAAAGCGCCCGCTTCATGCTCGCTGAGGTCAACAAACGCTCCATTCCCATCACCGACTGCATCATCGACCCCGCCATAGCTCCCTTGGGCACCGATTCCCAGGGCCACCTCCAGCGACTCGTCGGGGCCATGCGCAAGATCCACGCCGACCCGGCCTTCAAGGGCGTACACATGTCTGTCGGCCTCAGCAACTTCACGGTCATGATCCCCTCCAAGCGCGCCGACGGCTCCCCCGTCAAAAACCCCCTGGAAAACGCGTTCCTTACCGTCGCTATGCCTCTGGGCCTGGATTTCTGCGTCGGCTCCGTTAAACGCAACTATGAACTGCTCCCCCCCGACAACCCGGCCATGGTTTGCGTCAATGACTGTCTGGGCCTCGAAGGCTTCGACGTCATAATGCGCGTCCAACAGTTCTACTCGTAGCCCGAAACTCCAATCTCGAAACCCGATTCCCGAACCTCGACTCTCAGGTGTTTTATGCCCTCCATCGTTCCCTCCGATATCGAAATCGCCCGCGCCGCCAAAATGCTCCCCATCCAGGACATCGCCCAAAAGCTCGGCGTCGGCCTCAGTGACGTCGAACCCTATGGCCACACCAAGGCCAAAATATCCCTGGGTCTGTACGACCGCCTTAAAACCGCCATGCCCGGCAAGCTTATCCTCATGACCGCCATCACCCCCACGCCCGCCGGCGAAGGCAAGACCACCACCACCATCGGCCTGGCCGACGGCCTCAACCGCCTGGGCAAGCGGGCCACTGTCTGCATCCGCGAGCCCTCCCTCGGTCCGTGTTTCGGCATCAAGGGCGGAGCGGCCGGCGGGGGATATGCCCAGGTCGTACCCATGGAGGAAATCAACCTCCACTTCACCGGCGACTTTCATGCCATCGGTGCCGCCCACAATCTCCTGGCGGCGCTTATCGACAACCATCTGCATCACGGCAACGCCCTCAACATCGATCCCCACCGCGTCTCTTGGCCGCGGGTCGTCGACATGAACGACCGCGCCTTGCGCCAGATCGTCATCGCCCTGGGCGGCTCGGCCAACGGCATGCCCCGCGAGTCAGGCTTCGACATCACCGTCGCATCCGAAGTCATGGCCATATTCTGCCTCTCGGAATCCCTGACCGACCTCAAGAGCCGCCTCGGCCGCATCATCGTCGCCTACACTAAAGACAAGAAGCCCGTCACCGCCGCCGACCTCAAGGCCCACGGCTCCATGGCCGTCCTCCTCAAGAACGCCCTGGCTCCCAACCTCGTCCAGACTCTGGAAAACAACCCCGCCTTCGTTCACGGCGGCCCCTTCGCCAACATCGCCCATGGCTGCAACAGCGTCATCGCCACCAAAATGGCCATGCGCCTCAGCCAATACACCATCACCGAGGCCGGCTTCGGCGCCGACCTGGGCGCCGAAAAATTCCTCGACATCAAGTGCCGCTGCGCCGGTCTTCAGCCCGACGTGGTCGTCCTCGTCGCCACCGTCCGGGCCCTGAAGATGCATGGCGGCGTGGCCAAGGATGCCCTCAAACAGCCCAATCCCGCCGCCGTCGAGAAAGGACTGGAAAACCTGGTCAAGCACCTGGAGAACCTCCACTCCTACGGCCTGCCGGTTGTCGTGGCCATCAACCACTTCAGCGCCGACACCGATGAAGAAATCCGTATCATTCAGGACCGCTGCCGCACCATGGGTGTCAACGCCATCTGCGCCCGCCACTGGGCCGAGGGCGGCAAGGGCGCCGAGGAACTGGCCCGCGCCGTTATTGACGTCGCCGAGAATCGCCGGCCGACATTCAAGTTCCTTTATTCCGACGATATGCCTCTCTGGGAGAAAGTCCGCACCATCGCCCAGAAGATATACGGCGCCAATGATATCATGGCCGACACCAAGATCCGCCAGAAGTTCGCCGATCTCCAATCCGGCGGGTTCGGCAAACTCCCCGTTTGCATCGCCAAAACCCAGTATTCATTCTCCACTGATCCGGGCCTCCGCGGGCGGCCCAGGAATTTCGATCTGCCCATCCGCGATATCACCCTGTCCGCCGGCGCCGGGTTTGTCGTCGTCATCACCGGCGACATCATGAAGATGCCCGGACTGCCCAAGGTTCCCGCTGCCGAGATCATTGACATCGACGAAAAAGGCAACATCGTCGGGTTGTCATAGAGACCACCGCGTGTGCGCGCGGTCTTTTTGCACCGGTAGGCAAATGGGAAAACTCCAATGAAGCAGGTTTTCTGCCAGATTCTCTGGGCCAGGCATCCGGGGGAGGTGGAAATAGAAATTGTTCACGGACGCCTGGCGCGTTTGCGCGCCGGAGCAAAACACTCTTCCCGGCAGCACATCCGCCTGCCGGCCCGTGGCGAGATGCGCCTGATGGTGGCTGTGGCTGGCGCCAACCTCGAACCCGGAGCCTACCCCACGCGCGTGCTCGTCCGGACGGCGCTGCATTCCTTCGCCTTCCTGCTGCGCGATATCAACGCGGCAAACCCCATCTTCATTGGCCCCTACGAGGTCGCCGTCACGACTCGCGATGATCGCCGTTCCTACCACGATATCGTCGCCGACATCGCTTCGCGCAACCTGGCCTCGGACCTAGAGAAGATCGCAACGGAACCCGAGGAGACTTTCGCACATGCCGCCGCCGCCACGAGGCAGCAGACCTGTGAAAACTGGCTGGGCATATCCCGGGACGTACGCCTGTTCAGGGTGCGGACCGATGCCGCATGGTCCTTTGTCATCACGCCCGCATACCACGGCCTGGAGGCCAGAGTGCCGGCCCGCGACCAGGCCCTGCGCTACACCGTCGTGGCCGGACGCGGATGCTCCGTCGTGGACGACCTGACAAGGCGCTTGGACCAGGGCTTCCTGCCCATCCTGCACGCACGCCTGGTTGATGCAAACGTGCGCTACGATGCCACATTCCTCGCTGTGCTGGAACGGCGCCGACTGAGCGCCGCCGCCGTCGATGGCACGCCTTGCGCCCTGGCTCACGGGTATGGCCACGTGGCCAGGCTCAGCGATCTCCAGCGCCAGGAATGGACCGCCCTGCACGACCAATATGCCACCGGCAAGACCGAGCAGACGGTGCTGTTGTGCCGTCAGACCGCCACCAACACCGGTGCGGCCTCGGCTTACGCCTGGTTTTCCACGGCCCATCCGCTGAAGACCGACGCGCACTATGACGGCCAAACCGGCATGACCAGCCTGGCCGACGACGAGGTCTGCGTGATCTCGCGCCTTGACGGCCGACCGCTGCCCCAGCCGGAGATTGCGGTATTGCTGCAACCGGGCCAGAAAGCGGTGCTGGAATTCGCCATCCCTCACCACCCGCTGGCGCCGCAGCGGGCCCGGCACCTGGCAAAGTGGAATTTCGACCGCAGGCTCGACGAATGCCGCGCCTTCTGGCGGTCTAAACTAGCCGCCGCCGCCACGGTGAATCTGCCGGAAACCCATCTGCATCAGCGATTGCGCGCTGGATTGCTGCACCTGGACATCGCCACCTACGGCAGCGAACCGAGCGGCGCCTTGTCGGCCAGCGTCGGATGGTACAGCGCCATCGGTTCGGAAAGCGCCCCCATCATTCAGTTCTTTGATTCCATGGGACTCCACGACCTGGCGGCCCGGTGCATACAGTTCTTCCTCGACCGTCAGGGCTCGGATGGCTTTATCCAGAGCTTCCAGTCCTACATGGTGGAAAACGGCCCGGTTCTCTGGTCGGCCGGGGAACATTTCCGCTATACCCGCGACCGGGCCTGGGCCAGGCGGGTCATGCCGCAACTGCTAAAAAGCTGCGGGTTCCTCATGGACTGGAGAAACCGCAGCCAGCGCGATGATCCCGGCGGCTACGGCCTGATTGCCGGCAAGGTGGCCGATCCCGAGGACCCCTTCCGGCAGTTCATGCTCAACGGCCTGGCCTGCCTGGGAGTACAGAGGACCGCGGAAATCGCCGGGCAACTCGGCGTGCCTGAGGCCAAGGTCCTGGCAAAGTGCGCCAGCGTCTGGAAAAATGACATACGTCGGGCCCTGGCGGCGGCCATGGCCCGTTCGCCGGTGGTGCCACTTGGCAATGGCCAATGGGCCCCGACAGCGCCACCGTGGGTCGAAACTCCAGGTCCCTGCCAGCTCTGCCTGGACCAGCGCCCGGTCTTCTCCCACGGC
>Ga0316231_1005215_pt1 | contig 10442 bp, 6 predicted proteins | sample TBH18027metaG_FD_206002 | JGI IMG/M metagenome (GOLD analysis project Ga0316231, IMG submission 206002) | Freshwater microbial communities from Trout Bog Lake, Wisconsin, USA - TBH18027 | ecosystem: Environmental > Aquatic > Freshwater > Lake > Hypolimnion/Profundal zone | place: USA: Wisconsin...
CGGAAGACCGGATGAGGGTCGTCAGGGAGCAAACAAATCAAAAACTAGGAGAGAGCCGGGGTGAGGGGTCAACTGCCAGCCATCATTTGCCCCGGCGCTCGCGTTGACGCGCGGCCGCGCAGCGGGGGGACGTGCCGGCCATCAGGGATGCGACAGCCGGAAGAACAGATTGCCCGTGGGCGGGGTGAGGGTGATGGAGTTCGTGCCGTTGGCGGGAGTGATGGTGTAGCCGCTCGTCGTCCAGTTAGTGCCCGGCGCGAGGTTCGCGCTCTGCTGCAAGGTGTAGGTGTTGGTGGCGGCGTCCGGCCAGGACACGGTGACCGTGTTGCCGCCATGCGTGATGATGAGATTGGGCACGCCGGGCGTCTGCACCACGGAAATGAGGCTCCAGAATCCGCCGGTCAGGGAATAATTGCCACCACTTAATGTTCCGCTGGCATCGGGCTGGCCGATGGTGCCGCTTACTGCGTAAGTGCCATTGGTGCTGGTGCCGCCACCGCCGGCGATCTTATACCAGTCAATCGCGTATTGCCCTTGCGCCCGAAGGCAGAGGGCGGAAGTCAGAAGGCAGAACAGCAGGAGTTTGGTTTTCATGGCAATCCTTTCTCAATATCCAAAAATTGTGCCTGCGTAGCTAATTGGTAGGAATTGACCGTTGCCGATGTATTGCAACTCGATGGCTGTTCCTTGGCCGCCAATTAAGTATCCGGTCGTGCCAACAGTCGTCGTTACGCCCGGCGAGGGCAACAATGGTGAGGAGGTGTAGATTTGACCGCCATAGACGACCGCAGTCAGTTTAGTTCCGTCAGCCGAACAGGTTGCGGCAAGCCAGTTCCTGCTGCTTTCCCGTGGAGTCCAAGTTGCACCTTCATCGTTTGAGGTGTAAAGCTGACCGTTTTGAACGAATGCTAAGAGTTTAGTGCCATCGGGCGAACAGGTGACTCCATACCAGTTAGCAGCAGTTGCGCAGGGTGTCCAACTTGAACCAGAATCGGTCGAGGTGAAGATTTGGCCACCATAAACGACCGCCACCAATCTGGTGCCGTCTGAGGATGAGGCAATTCCAGCCCAACTGGCCGGAGAGCCGTGCGGTGTCCAGTTTGTGCCAGAATCGGTTGAGATATATATCTGGCCACCGTAGGCCGCAGCAGCGAGCTTGACGCCATCAGTCGAAGAGGCGACTGAAATCCAATTTGTCGCCGGCCCGTGTGGTGACCACGTTGCGCCGTAATCACTCGATGTATATAGTTGTCCGCCACCAGTAAAAACCCCCGCCACCAATCTGGAAGCATCGGAAGACGAGGCGGCACACTGCCAGTTTGTGGATGGGCCATGTGCCGCCCAAGTGACGCCCGAATCAGCCGAGGTGTAAATCTGACCGCCTATAACAATGACTGCAACGAGCCTGCTACCATCGGTTGAGGACGCAACCGAGGACCAACCGTTTGTTGTTCCGCGTGGCGTCCAACTCATGCCTGAATCGGTGGAGGTATAAAGCTGACTCCCATAGGTGCCCGCGACAAGTTTGGTGCCGTCGGCTGAACAAGCAACGCAGTGCCAGTTGTTCGTTGACCCACGAGCTGTCCATGTGCTCCCCACATTCAAAGCGATGGCATTCCCAGCAAGAACCGCTTGCCCGGAGTTTTGGGCAATTTTCCACCCGCCCGCGCCAACACCGGACACACGCACGATGTCGCCCGGATTTGGCGACGCTGGCAAAGTGATTGTCACCAAGTTGGAACTGCTGACCATGTAACCGACATTGGGCGCGGCTTGTTGTGTTGATCCGGCGATTGACTGCCAAACCAAGGTGCCGCCAAGGTTGGTTAATGCGCTACCGTTGCCATTGAATGAGCCGCTCAAGTTCACGCCGGTCTGGTTGTTCGTGAGCACCCCGTTGGGCAATTGCGCCAGCGGAACCGTGCCGCTCAACTGGCTGGCAGGAATTGCCCCGCTCAATTGCGCCGCCGGGAGTGTGCCGAGCAGGTTGCTGGCGGTGTTGGCCATGATGGCATAAGGCGTCGGCAGGATGGGCTGGCGCGGTGCCAGCGTGGTGAAACTGCCGCTGCCGTTGGTGCGCACGCCCAACTCCAGCCAAAGCGCGTTGCCGGTGAAAATGCCACCGCCGAAATCTAGCGACACCGTGAACAGGCCGTTGGTGACGCCGGTGGCGGAATTCGTCAGTGGCACGGCAACCAGAGTGCCATTGGTCACCGCGTCGCAAATCGTAAACCGGAAATCATAAATTCCCGTGGCCGGACTGCCACCGCCATTCAGCCGCCCTTGATAAGTGAAGGCCGTGCCTTGCGCATGGGCGATTGAGGTTGAAAGATTAACCATTGATAATACCAGAGCCAACAAACAGAAGAAACGGCAGACGGGGATTTGCACGAAGTCTGACAACAGGTGGATGAACTCATGTTCGGGAAAACGATCTCCACTCTCCCACCGGCTCCAGGTGGCTTCGGTGACGCCGAACTCGGCGGCGACTTTTTTCAAGGGCCAGCCGGTCTTCTTGCGCCATTCGCGGAGGGACTGCGCAAGATAATTGGGCGGTTCACCCGGTTTACATTTTGGTGATTTGCGGCTCATAAATGTGCCCCTTTCTCAATATCCAAGAATTGTCCCTTCGTGACTGACGATTATGAATTGGTTGTTGCCAACGAATTGAAGTTCGATTGAGGCTCCCTGCCCACCAGTTAAAAAACCTCCGTTGCCGACGGTGGTGGTGCTTCCCGGAGACGCAATGGCGGGCGTGGAAGTGTAAACTTGGCCGGGGCTGGTATCCACGACGACCAGTTTAGTTCCATCGGCTGAACAAGCGGATGCATACCAATACTTGGAACTCCCTTGTGGCTGGCTCCAAGTGTTGCCTGAATCTGTGGACGTATAAATCTGACCACCATCGTCAGCCGCCAACAACTTGTTTCCGTCAGCCGAAGATGAGGCGCTGTGCCAGTTCGCCGATGGTCCATGTGGCGTCCAAGTCGCTCCCGAGTCAATGGAGGTATAGATTTGACCACCCCAAACACCGGCGACAAGCTTTGTCCCATCAGCCGACGATGCAATACCGTTATTTCTCCAATCGGCAGATGATCCATGTGGAGTCCAAGTCACACCTGAGTCGGCAGAGGTGTATATTTGGCCGTTGTGAACCGACGCGGCTAACTTTGTGCCATCCGACGAGGAGGTGGCAGCCAGCCAGTTTGTCGATGGACCATGTGGTGTCCAAGTCGTTCCTGAATCAGTGGAGGTATAAATTTGCCCACCATTGATTCCAGCAACAAGTTTGATCCCATCAGCCGATGATGCAATGGCGAGCCAATTTGATGAAGCTCCGTGTGTTGTCCACGTCGCTCCCGAATCAGTGGAAGTGTAGATTTGCCCGCCTATGACTCCCGCAACAAGTTTGGTTCCATCAGCCGAAGATGCGACACCACCCCAATTGGCTGATGGACCGTGTGGTGTCCATGTTGTTCCCGAATCAGCAGAAGTGTAGATTTGCCCACCTGAGACCCCGGCAATGAGCTTTGTCCCATCTGCCGAAGAAGCGATACTGTCCCAACCTGCTGATGGTCCGTGTGGCGTCCACGATACACCCACATTCAAAGCAGCGACATTTCCCACGATGATGCACTGGCTGCTGTTTTGCACAACTTTCCAACCCCCTGCGCCCACACCGGAGACGCGGACGATGTCGCCGACATTGGGCGAGGTTGGCAAGGTGATGGTCACCTGTGCGGTATTATTGACAATGTAGCCGGTATTGGGCTGTGCTTGTTGCGTTGTGCCCGCCACGGTCTGCCATGAAATAGTTCCGCCTCCGCTAAACGCCGTGGCCGTGACCGTGCCGTTCACATCCAACGCCGTGGCGGGATTGTTCTTGTCGATGCCGACCCAGCCGTTGGTCTTGATGCGCATCGCTTCCTGGGTGTTGTAAAAAACGATGTCTTTGTTGGTGGCCTTTTGTTCGATGAACAAATCGTTGTTGCCGTAGGACTGCAATTTGGCGTCGTAGGAAAGCCCGATCTGGCCGTTGACATCGAGCATCCGGCTCGGATTGGTGGTGCCGATGCCAATGTTGCCGGTCGCACCTTGAATCCGCAGGTTTTCCTTGAAGGCTGCGCCGGACCAGGTGCTCACCACCACATCGGCGTTGTCGCCCGCGCCCGCGCCCATGTCCACGGCCTTGATTTCCGCGCTCGGCCAGTCGCTGCCCGCGCCGGGCAGTCCGCCGTCTATGCCGGAGGCATCCGTGCCAAACCGGATGGCGGCGGTGGTGCCGGTGCCCGTGCCTTTGTTGACCAGACCCAGCACCGGTCCATAGCCGCCGGTGTTGGCTTTGGAGATTTCAAGATTCACTGACGGACTCGCCGTGCCGATGCCAACGCCGCCGCCGTTTAGAATGGTCATCCGGGTCACTTCGTTCCCGCTGACAAACGTGTTAAAGCTTATGTTTGCAAGGTCATCACCATTGCCTCCGCCGCCAATCAACCACTGCTCTTGACCGTTCAAATACTCCCGAAATCCGCCCCACCCCTGACTCGCGGAATCAGCAGTCATCCACGCACCCCCGTTGACATTGGCCTTTACCCGAAACATCGCATCAGCGCTCGACGCTTGAACATCAAGGGTTGCCCCCGGGTTGGCCGTGCCAATGCCGATGTTGCCACCGGAGTTCGACATCGCGCCGCCGGAAACTTTGGCCAGCGAAGCGGCGTCACTGTAGAGCTTGGCCGAGGTGACGGAGTTGTCCGACAGTTGCGCCGTGGCAACGGAAGTGTTGGCCGGAATCACACCAGTCAAGCCAACACCGCCGCCGCTGAAGCTGGTGGCCGTGACCGTGCCGATGAAAGTGGCATTTGCGGGCAGAGCGTTGTTGGGAATCGTGCCGGTCAGTTTGACCGCCGGCAACGTGCCCAGCAGATTGCTCGCGCTATTGGCGGTGATGGCATAGGGCACCGGGGTGAGTTGCTGCCGTGGTGACAAAGAACTGAAGCTGCCCGCGCCGTTAGTCCTGACCGCGATGTCCAGCCAGCGGATGTTCCCGTCAAAAACATTGCCGCAATCCAGCGCCATGGTGAACAGTCCGTTGCTCACGGCGATGGCCGAATTGGTAACTGGCCCGGCGATCAGGTTGCCGGGAAGGTTGGTGGAATCGTAAATGGCGCATCGGAAATCATAGCTGCCGTTGGCGGCGTTGCCGTTGTTGTTCAGGCGGCCCTGATAGGTGAACGCCGTGCCTTGGGCGTGAGCGGAGAGGCAGATGGCAGATAGGAAATAGAAGATGGCGATGCGTTTGATTTTGGTTTTCATGGAATTTCCTTTTGAGGTTTGTGGACGCGGGGGGAAACGGCGGGAGGAGGGTGCGGAATCATTTCCTGCCTTGGAACCCGACGGCTGCTCCCGGAAAGTGGCGCTGCGAATCCTTGGCGCGAACGCTCTCACAGCAGCCCTATTTGTCCACAGGATTAGAAATCTGTCAACAGGAATGGATTGCTTTCGTTTGGCTAATGATGGTCGGCCGGTGGCTCCCGGCCTTGCCGGATTGGGTCGTTTTTGGCAGGAAACTGCCACAAAGCCGCGTTTTATTGCCTTTCCGGCGGGTTTTCAGACTTGCGGCCAAAGTTTGCGGGCTTGCCGGCGCTTTCCGCAAGCCTGCGGACAAGGTGTGCAGGCTTGCCAACGCTTTCCGCAAGCCTGCGGGCAGGCTTGGCTTGCGGGCGCGCCTTGTCCGCAGGCCTGCCGGCGTCGTCCGCAAGCGTGTCCCCGTTGTCCGCAGGCGTGTCAACGTCGCGGACAAGCCTGCGGGCGTCGGGTGCAGGCTTGCGGGGATTGTCCGCAGACTGTCCGGCCTCGTCCGCAGGCTTGCAAACTTCGTCCGCAAGCCATTGCGAATTCCCCCCCCGGAATCGCAATAGCCGGAGGCAGGGGTTTGTGGTTAAGTCATCAGCAATCCGGCAGCGGATGCTGGCGGAGAAACAACAACTGAAACCAAAGGCAAGATTGTGGCCGACTATGATTCGCCAACCTCGACGTATGACAGCGGGCTGACCTACGACGCCGCGCCCTTGCCGCCACCACCAAGACGAATGCAAAAAGTCAAAGTCAAACTGGATCTCCGCAGCAAAACCGACAACGACCTGCTCCCGTTCGCGCAGGCGCATGAGGCGGCGATGGCGGGCAACGCCAACTTCGCCACGCCCCTGCCGGCGGTGACGGACTTCACCCCCGTGCGGGCGGCCTACGCCGCAGCGCTGGGGGCGTTCAACACGGCGCAGGCCGCCGCCCGGCTGGCGACGACCAACAAGGACACGGCGCGGGCGGCGCTGGAATCGGCGCTGACGCAGCGCGGCGGCTATGTGGAAATCACGGCGGCCGGCGCGGCCGACCCGGCGGCGGTGGTGGAGAGCGCGGGTTTCGCGGTGCGCTCGGCCAAGACGCCGGCGGGCATCCCCGTGCCGGTCGGGAACCTGTCCCTCACCGCCGGCGACAACGCGGGCGAACTCGACCTGCAATGGGATCCGGTGGATGCCGCGACCCACTACAATGTGCAGACCAGCCCCGACCCGATCACGGCGACGAGCTGGGTGACGCAGCCGGACGCGACGAAATCGAAGGCGGTCATCCTGGGCCTGCCGAGCGGCGCGAAGATGTGGGCGCGGGTGCGCGCGGTCAACGGCGCCGGCCAAGGCGCGTGGAGCGACGTGGCGACGAAGATTGTGCCGTGAACCCCAGTGGCGGGTGACGAGTGGCGATCCGGGAAACCGCGTTGCGTTCCTTGCTTTAACTCATCACTCATCACTCATCACTGACTTCATAAAGCGGAGTCGTGCCGGACAGGCCGTCCGCCCGGCCGGCAACCGGCCGGAAGGGAATCCGGCGGCCGTCCGCAAGGATCCCGGCCTTCCTTATGAATGTTTAGTAAATAGGTTTGCCATGCGGCGCACACTTCCCCAAATTGTCCGCATGAAATTCACCTCCGCCCTCCGGCTGGCCGCGCTGGCCGCCGTCGTGTTGTCCCTGAACCTCCGCGCCGCCGACCCGGCCGCCGCCGCGCCCGCCGCCGCGTCGCCGCGCGAACATCTTTCGCTCGACGCCGGCTGGAAGTTTCATCTCGGCGACGACTGGCCGGACGCGCTGCGCCTGGACAAGGCCGGCTCCAGCGGCGGCCCGGCGTCCGAGAAGTTCAACGACACCGCGTGGCGCGCGCTCGACCTGCCGCATGACTGGGCGATCGAGCTGCCGTTCGACAAGTCATCCGACGGCAGCCACGGCTTCAAGCCGGTGGGGCCGGGCTTTTACAAGAACAGCATCGGCTGGTATCGCCGGACGTTTGAGCTGCCGGCGGCGGACGACGGCAAAAGAATTTGGCTCACGTTCGACGGGGTGTTCCGCGACGCGACGGTGTGGGTGAACGGCTGGCTGGTGACGCGGCACGAGGGCGGCTACTACGGTTTCCGCGAGGACATCACGGACATCGTGCGGTTCGGCGGGAAGAACCTCGTCACGGTGAAGGTGGACGCGAGCAAGTTCGAGGGCTGGTTTTACGAGGGCGCGGGGATTTACCGTCATGTGTGGCTGGACAAGACCGCGCCGGTGGCCATCGCGCCGGACGGGGTGTTTGTGTGGAGTGAATTTCCCGACAACACAAATAATGTGCCGGAAGGAAATGCGAATGTTGGTTTTGAAACTAAATTAATTAATGCTCAAACCCATTCAGTAACAGCTGTCGTGGAATATGATGTTTATACGCCCGAAGGTCAAACGGTTGGCGGAATACAACACGATCCTGTGGAATTGAATCCGTCCTCGACAACTGAATTAGTTTCTACAAATCCAATTTTATCTGTCCGTGCGCCAATTCTTTGGTCGCCTGAAAATCCAAAGCTCTACAAGCTCGTCACCACCGTTTCCGTGGACGGCAAGATGGTTGACCAGAAAGAAACCGCCTTCGGCATCCGCACGGTCGGGTTCGACAAGGACAAAGGCTTTTTGCTGAACGGCAAACATTATGAGCTTTACGGAACCTGCAACCATCAGGACATGGCCGGCGTCGGCGCGGCGTTGCCGGATGCGCTGCAGGAGTTCCGCGTCAAGAAGCTGAAGGAATTTGGCTGCAACGCCATCCGCACCTCGCACAATCCGCCCACGCCGGAACTGCTCGACGCCTGCGACCGCCTCGGCATGATCATCATGGACGAGAGCCGCCTGCTCGGCAGCGACGCGCAAAACCTCGCGAAGTGGGAAAGCCAGATCCGCCGCGACCGCAACCACGCCTGCGTCGGCATCTGGAGCGTGGCGAACGAGGAGTTCTCCGTGCAGGCCTCGCCGCAGGGCGGCAACGTCGCGCGCACGATGCAGAACCTCGTGAAGTCGCTCGACCCGACGCGCCCGGTGACCTACGCCGCGCCGCAGGGCGACACGTTCGACGGCATCAACGGCGTCATCGAGGTGCGCGGCTGGAATTATCACGTCGGGCAGGACATGGACAATTATCACGCCAAGCATCCCGACCAGCCGAACGTCGGCACGGAACAGGCCAGCACGGTCTGCACGCGCGGCATCTACGCCAACGACAAGGCGCGCGGCTACGTCAGCGCCTACGACGACAACGCGCCGAGCTGGGCGACGACGACGGAAAAATGGTGGAGCTTTTTCGCCGACCGGCCGTGGTTGAGCGGCGGCTTCGTGTGGACGGGCTTTGATTATCGCGGCGAGCCGACGCCGTATTCGTGGCCGTGCATCAACTCGCATTTCGGCATCCTCGACACCTGCGGCTTCCGGAAAGACCTGGCGTGGTATTACGAGTCGTGGTGGACGACGAACACGGTGCTGCATCTGCTGCCGCATTGGAACTGGCCGGGCAAGGAAGGCCAGGCCGTCCGCGTGGACGCCTTGAGCAACTGCAAGTCGGTGGAACTGTTTTTGAACGGCGCGTCGCTCGGCAAACAGGCGATGAAGCCGAACTCCAAGCTCTCGTGGCAGGTGAACTACGCGCCGGGAACCTTGAGCGCAAAAGGTTTTGACGACGCCGGCAAGGTCATTGCCGAAACAAAGGTGGAGACGACCGGCGAACCGGCTGCCGTCCAGCTCACGCCCAATCGCACAACCATCAACGCCGACGGCGAGGATGTAAGTGTCATTACCGTTTCGGTGACCGACGACAAAGGCCGCATCGTGCCGGTGGCGGGGAATAAGATTAATTTCGCCATCGAAGGCGCGGGCAAAATCCTCGGCGTCGGCAACGGCGACCCGAGCTGCCACGAGCCGGACACGTTCATCGGCCAGCCGGCGTTGAACATCGTGCCGGTGACCGGCTGGCGCTGGACGCTGGCGGCGGTCCCGGCCAAGGGCGCGCCCGCGCCCGAATACGCGCCGGCCTTCGACGACGCGGCGTGGAACACCATCAAGCCCAAGACGGACGGCGACACCGGCGACATGTTCTTGAAGGAGGGCGGGACGGCGATTTACCGCGCGCACCTCACGCTGACCGCCGCCGACCTCGCCAGCCCCGGCGTGCAAATTCGTTTTGCGTGCATTGACGACCACGGCTGGGTGTTCGTGAACAACCAGCGCGTCGGCGAGTCGCGCGACTGGTCGGCGCAACCGGTCTTCGACATCAAGAAGCGTTTGCACGTCGGTGACAATGTCATCGCCGTGGGCGTGATCAACGAATCGGGCACCGGCGGGCTGGATCCGAACGTGAACGTGGAGCTGGTCGGCAAGCCGGTCGCGGCCGGCTGGTCGCGCAGCGTGTTCAACGGCCTCGCGCAGGTCATGGTGCAGTCCACGAAGGACGCCGGCGAAATCAAATTGACGGCGAGCGCCGACGGCCTGACGCCCGTGACGGCGACAATCACCACACAGCCCGGCGCCGGGCGACCGAGCGTGCCGTAAGGAAATTCCGGGGCAAAAGCAGACCGCCCGCAACTTTCGTTGCGGGCGGTTTTGCGTTCACAGCTTGAACCGTTTCAAACGCCATCCAGCGCGTCGCTCTCGCAGGCGGCGTATTTTTCCAGCAGCTTGTCGTAAACCTTGGCGGCCTTGGCGTCCGGGCGGATTTCGCTGCCCGGCACCGGCTTGGTGAAGTCGGCGACGAGCTTTTCCCACTTGGGACTTTTGTCCGCCGCCACGAGCCAGCCGTGCGCGGCCTGCAACGCGGCGCCGAGCGCCGCGCTCTTGGAAACTTCAATCCGCAGCACGCGGCAGTTCATCACGTCGGCCAGCACCTGCAGGAGCTGCGGGTTGGCGGACGCGCCGCCGGTGACGAGGATTTTTTCCGGCACGACCTGCATCCATTGCGAGTGCAGCCGCAGGGACATCATCTGCGCCTCGAAGACGGCGCGGCAGTTGGCGGCGGCGTTTTTCTCGTCGAGGTCGAAGCGCCGGATGCCCGGCTTGTTGGAGCGCGGGACAATTTCCGTCTCGAACCACGGCAA
>Ga0316231_1005218_pt1 | contig 10436 bp, 9 predicted proteins | sample TBH18027metaG_FD_206002 | JGI IMG/M metagenome (GOLD analysis project Ga0316231, IMG submission 206002) | Freshwater microbial communities from Trout Bog Lake, Wisconsin, USA - TBH18027 | ecosystem: Environmental > Aquatic > Freshwater > Lake > Hypolimnion/Profundal zone | place: USA: Wisconsin...
GCGTCGCGGGAATCAGCACCTTGAACAAAGTCTTTGAGCGCGAGAGTTTCAGCACCTTCGCCACGTTCAAATAATCCTGCGGAATCGCGCGCACGCCGACCGCCGTGTTCATCACCGTCGGCCACATCGAGCAAATTGCGATGGTAAAAAGCGCGCCGAGTTCGCTCGCGTTTTTGCCCGCGCTCGTGAACAAAACCAATCCGAGCGGCAGCCACGCAAGCGGCGAAACCGGGCGCAACACTTGAATCAGCGGATCAAATATTTTTGTGAACGTCTTCGATAGTCCCAGAAAAAATCCAATCGGCGTCCCGATGATGAGCGCGAGCGCGTAGCCTTTCGCGACGAGAATCAGCGAATACCAGGTGAACCGCAAAATGCCCTGATCCATTTCGCCGCGTTTGGCGAACGGTTCCATGACGTAAGGCTTGCTGCTTTCCCACGTTTTTGCGGGCGTGGGCAGATCGTGCGCCCACGTCGCGCACGAGACTTGCCACAAAATTAAAACCGCAGCCACGCCGATGAGCGGCAGCACGAGCCAGTCAAATTTGAAAGTTTTCATAAATTTTTCCTCTCACGCAAAGACGCCAAGGCGCAAAGTTTTTCAGAAAATCTTCTTTGCGAGCTTTGCGGCTTTGCGTGAGACATTCCGGTTCAACCCTTCACGCTGTTGACTGCAAAACTTTTTGCGTATGCTTCCAAGTCGCCCGTCGGGTCGAACGTCGCGCCGTCGAATAACGTTTCTTTGCTATTATCGAGACCGCCGTGCGCGTAGCCGATTTCCTTCATCGCCTCCTCGTAAATATCCGGACGCATGACCTGCTTGGCGATGCCTTCATAATCCGGCGCGCCCTTAACCAGACCCCAGCGGCGGTATTGCGAGAGAAACCACTTGGCATATTTCGGCTGCGGATAATTGCAGTTGCGGCTGCTGAAGATCATGTAGTTCGGGTCTTCCTTGGTGCGCCCGTCGCCGTAATCATAGTGGCCTTGCAAGCGGCCGAGAATCGTCTTCGGATCGCAGTTGATGTAAGTCGGCTTGCTGACGATGTCGCATTGCTCCGGGCGGTTGTCCATCACGTCGAGCCAGATGCTCGCCTCGTTCAACGCCTTCAAAACCGCCTTCACCGTCTTCGGATTTTTGTCGGCAAACTCGGCGAGAAACGCACAGGCTTTTTCCGGATGATCTTTCCACATGTCCTGCGTGGAGACGGAAGTGAAACCGATTTTATCATTGATGGCGCGGGCGTTCCACGGTTCGCCCACGCAGAAGCCGTCCATTTTTCCAATCTTCATGTTCGCCACCATCTGCGGCGGCGGCACGGTGATGAGCGAAACATCCTTGTCGGGATTGATGCCGCCCGCGCCGAGATAATAACGCATCCATAGCGCGTGCGTGCCGGCGGGAAATGTCATCGCAAAACTCAACGGTTCGCCGAGGCCTTGCGCCTGTTTGACGAATGGAATCAACGCTTTCGGGTCGGCGGCAACTTTGCCTTTCCATTCCGACTTGAGCGAAATCGCCTGGCCGTTGCGATTCAAAAGCCACGGAATAATCATCGGCTTCTTCGGCGAACCGGCCAATCCCATCGTGCTCGCGAGCGGCATTCCGAGCAGCATGTGCGTGGCCTGTAAATCGCCGCTGGTCAAGCCGTCGCGGATCGCCGCCCAGTTCGCGCCTTTGGTGACGGTGGATTGAATGCCGTATTTCTTGAACAACCCTTTTTCGTGCGCGATGACGATGGGCGAGCAGTCGGTCAGCGCGATCATGCCGAAATTCAGCGCGGTCGTTTCCGGCGCGTCGCTGGCATAGGCCGTGCCGACCCAGCCTTTGGGCAGGCCGGCGAACAGCGCGGTGAGCGTGGCGCCCTTGACGGCTTTGCCGAGAAAGGCGCGGCGGGACAGTTCAGACGAGGACGGGTTCGATTTCATTTTCATGGATGGTTGGGGTGGAATTTTCAAAATTGGTTTTTAGGACGGTCTGAAAGAGGTCGGCACGGAACACGCGGCGGCCAAGCGCAAAGTTCAATGCCTCCGGTCGGGGACATAGGCCGCTGTCGCGAACCAGTTGCAGCACCCATGCGGTCTTGTCACCGGACGGCTCGCTGGCGACATCGCGATGGAACACACAAAAATCCCGGATGAGTTTTTTTACTTCATGGCCGCAGTCCAACTGGCCGCTCAAACCGTGCGCCAAAACTTCCGCCGGCACGCCGACATATTCCGGCCGCGCGAGCGTCGCGGCGATGCGCGCATGATTTTTCGGCTGGTCGCAAAATTCGCAGGCTTCGAGCAGCGCGGCCACGAGCACGACGTGTTCTTCGTTGCGCTTCGCGGCAAAATCGGCGCGCACCATCAGGACTTTTTCGGGATGGCCGGGATCCAGTTCCGCGCTGGTGGCGGCAATCCAGCCGACGCGCGACTGCACCGCGACGGAATTCCACGGCTCGCCGGAACAAAAGCCGTCAAGGTTGCCGGCCTTGAGATTCGCGGCCATCTGCGGCGGCGGGACGATGACGATGCGCACGTCGCGTTCCGGGTCAATGCCGTGGGCGGACAGCCATTGGCGCAGCAGTTGACGGTGCGAGGAAAACGAGAAGACCGCGCCGAAGGTCAAAGTTTTTTCGCGGCGCGTGGCGCGGATGTGGTCGCGCAAGGTGTGGCCGTCACGGACGCCCTGCTTCCAAAGTTCGTTGGAAAGCGTGATGGCGTTGCCGTGCAAATTCAGGACGAGCGCGGTGAGGCATTCGACGGCGATGGAGCCGAGGCCGAGCGTCGCGGCCAGCGGCATGGCGGCGAGCGCGTGGGACGCATCGAGTTCGCCATGGACAATCTTGTCGCGCACGGTCGCCCAGCCGAGTTCGCGGCTCAACTGCACGCGCAAACCAAATTTCTGGAACAGCCCCAGTTCCTGCGCCATGACAATCGGCGCGCAGTCCGTCAGCGGCACAAAGCCGAGCCGCAGCGGGCGGCGCGGGCTGGTTTTGGCGGGCTGGTTCTTTTTGTTCATCGCGTGGCGGCGTTCGTGCCACGCGCCGGGTTAAGCCGCCGTCGTGCCAGTTTTTATTTTTGGCGCAATGAATGCTTCGCTTTGTTCGCATGGAAATAATGAACGGGCTTCATATATGAGTTCGCCGATAGACAGCCGGCGGCTGCAACAGTTCTGCGTGCTGGCGCGCACGGGCAGCTTTACGCAGACGGCGCGCGAGCTGCATTTGACGCAATCGGGCATCAGCCACTCGATGAAGGCGCTGGAGGCGGAAACGGGCTGTCGCCTTTTGGACAGGCTGGGCAAGAAAGTTGTCCTGACGCAGGCGGGCGAACAGCTTTTGCAGCACGCCGGAAAAATTCTGGCGGAAATGGCGGCGGCGCGCGACTCGCTTTCAGCGCTCGGCAAATGGGGCAAAGGCCGGCTGCGGCTCGGCGCGAGCACGACCGCGTGCCAGCACCTGATCCCGCCCGTGCTGCGCGAGTTCAAGGAAAGTTTTCCCGACCACACCATCACCATCGAGCCGGGCGACACGCCGGAACTGGTGGCGGCGCTGTTGCAGCAGCGGATTGATCTGGCGCTCTCGCTGGAGCCGGAACGGGAGACACAGCTTGAATTTCACCTCCTGTTCACCGATGAATTGCAGTTCGTCGTGAGCGCGCAGCACGCGTGGGCGCGGGCGCGGCGGGTCGAGCCGTCGGAAATTCCGCGCCAGAATTATATTCATTACAGCCGGCACACGCTCACCTTCCGCCTGATTGAAAATTATTTTCGCCGGAACCAGGTCGTCTTGAACAGCATCATCGAAGTCGGCAGCATGGAGGCGACGAAGGAACTTGTGAAGCTCGGCCTGGGGGTGAGCATTCTGGCGCCGTGGATTGCAAAAAAGGAGATCGAGGAAGGCTCGCTGGTGGCGCTGCCGCTGGGGCGCCGCAAACTGCAACGCCGCTGGGGCATCATTCATTGGCAGGGCAAGCGCCTCAATCTCGCCGAGGAAACTTTCATCGGCCTGTGCAAATCCGCCACGGCATTGTTAAGCCGTTAATGATTCAATTCACGAAATGCAACCTTCGTTTGGCGGCGTTTCTGGTGGCCGACGACACTTTGGCGAAACCAATTTAAGGTGGATTTGCCGCCATTTTCTGCGACACTGGCCAGCCGATGAAGCCGATTATCAAACTTTTGCTCGAAGGCGGCAGCCTCAACACCGCGCAGATGGCGCAGGTGCTCGCGCTGTCCGAAGCCGACGTGAACCGCCAGCTCGACGAACTGAAAGCGTCGCGCGTGCTGCTGGGTTTTCGTCCCGTCTTGAATCTCGCCCATGAAGATTCCGGCGTTGTCCGCGCCGTCATCGAGGTGCGCATCACGCCCGAACGCGGCGGCGGTTTTAACCGGCTCGCCGAACGCATCTCGCGCTTTGACGAGGTGGAATCCTGCTTCCTCATGTCCGGCGGCTACGATCTGCTGGTGTTCGTCAACGGTTCGAGCCTGCAAAAAGTCGCGGCGTTCGTGTCGGAAAAACTTTCTTCCATTGAAGGCGTCCTTTCGACCGCCACGCATTTCATGCTGCGCTCCTACAAGGAACAGGGCTTCCTGCTCGACGTAAAAACCGAGGAAGCCGACCGGCTCAAGGTCGCGCCGTAAACCCATTTCAAATTTGAAATTTCAAGTTTGAGATTTTCAAAAATGGATACTTCCCGCCACATCGCCAAGCACGTCATCAACCTGCCCAAGTCGGGCATCCGCGATTTTTTCGAGATTGTCTCGAAGATGAAGGACGTCATTTCGCTCGGCATCGGCGAGCCGGATTTCGACACGCCGTGGCACATCCGCGAGGCGGGCATCTACGCGCTGGAAAAAGGCAAGACGCATTACACCTCGAACCTCGGCCTGATCGAACTGCGCCGCGCCATCAGCAAATACGCCGAGAAAAATTATTCCGTCAGCTACCGGCCGGAGGACGAAATCCTCGTCACCGTCGGCGTCAGCGAGGCGCTGGACATCGCCTGCCGCGCGCTGATTAATCCCGGCGACAAGGTGATGTTCCATCAGCCGTGCTACGTCAGCTATTCGCCGAGCGTCACACTCGCGCATGGCATCGCGGTTCCCGTGCCGACGTTTGCGAAGGATAATTTTGCTTTGACGGTCGAAGCGCTGCGCGCCGCGTGGCAGCCGGGCTGCAAATTGCTCATGCTGAATCTGCCGTGCAATCCCACCGGCGGCACGTGCGACCGCGCGCAGATCGAGGCCATCGCCAAGTTTGCCGTCAAAAAAGATTTGATCGTGTTGAGCGACGAAATTTATTCCGAGCTGACGTTTGAAGGCGTTCACACCAGCATCGCCAGCATTCCCGGCATGAAGGAGCGCACGATTTTTCTGCACGGATTCTCCAAGGCGTTTGCCATGACCGGCTGGCGCATCGGCTACGCCTGCGGCCCCGCGCCGCTCATCGAGGCGATGATGAAGGTGCATCAATACTCGATGCTGTGCGCGTCCATCATCAGCCAGGAAGCCGCCATCGAGGCGCTCGTGCGCGGCGAGGACGGCATGAAAAAAATGCGCGACCAGTATCATCGCCGCCGCGACTTCATCGTGCGCCGGTTCAATGAAATCGGGCTGAAATGCCACCTGCCGCGCGGCTCGTTCTACGCGTTCCCGGACGTTTCCGCGACCGGGCTGAACGAAAAAGATTTCGCCGTGGGCCTGTTGCAGGCGGAAAAAGTGGCGATGGTTCCCGGCACGGCGTTCGGCGCAAACGGCTCCGGCTTCTGCCGCGCATGCTTTGCGACCAGCTACGAACAGCTCATCGAGGCGGGCAACCGCATCGAGCGCCACGTCCAGTCGCTGGCGGCGAAGAAATAATTTTCCGCGCCCGCACCACGGCGGATTTGCTTTGGCCTGCCCAAAATCTTCGGGCAAAATCATGGCCGTGAAGGTTTCGCCATCTGCCAGCCCGCAAGCCGCCGCCGCGCGGCTCAAAAAGGTTTCGCGGCTGCGCCCGACGCTCGCCATCGTGCTGGGCAGCGGGTTTCACCACGCGCTGGCGGACCTGCGCGTGGACAAAAAAATTTCTTACGCGGACATTCCCGGCTTTCCCAAGCCGACGGTCAGCGGCCACGCGGGGGAATTATATTTTGGCCATCTCGGCAAAACGCCGGTGCTGGTTCTGGGCGGCCGCGCGCATTTTTACGAAGGGCACGAAATGGAACGCGTCACGTTCGCCGTGCGAACATTGGCCGCTTTTGGCATCACCGATTTGCTTTTGACGAACGCAGCGGGCGGCATCAACAAAAAATTCCGCGCGGGCGATTTCATGGCGCTGACCGACCACATCAATCTGATGGGAACGAATCCGCTGCGCGGCGCGGCAATTCCAGGCCTGCCGCGCTTCGTTGACCTCACGGAAACTTACGACAAAAAACTGCGCGAGCTTTTGTTTCGCGCCGGGAAAAGTTGCAACTTGAAGCTGCGGCGCGGCGTCTATCTGGCGGTGAGCGGCCCGAGCTACGAGACGCCGGCGGAAATCCGCGCGTTCGCCACGCTGGGCGCGGACGCGGTCGGCATGAGCACCGTGCCGGAAGCCATCGCGGCGCGGCAGTGCGGATTGAACGTGGCGGCGGTTTCGTGCGTCACAAACCTGGCGGCGGGCATCAGCAAGGAAAAATTGTCGCACGCGGAAGTTTTGGCGGCGGCGGAGCGCGTGAAGAAACCCGGTGCCGCGCTGATCAGGAATTTTGCGGAACTTTACCAAAGTGTTGAATCGTAGAATTGTTGGATTGTTAAATCGGCCGGCTTGCGGACAATTCAACGATTTCACCATTTAACTTTTTAACACGGCCATTAACTGATGAAAATAAATCCTCAAATGTTGGTTTGCGCGGCGGCAAAGGCGCGCAAGGGCTCGGTGTCGCCGTATTCCCGGTTCAAGGTCGGCGCGGCGCTGCTCACGGCGGCGGGCGAAATCATCGGCGGCGCAAACGTGGAGAGCGCCAGCTACGGCCTGACGTGCTGCGCGGAACGCGTCGCCTTGTTCAAGGCGTTGACGGACGGGAAGAAAAAATTTGCCGCCATCGCGGTCGTGGCGCGGTGTGACGGCGGGCCGATGCCGTGCGGCGCGTGCCGGCAGCTGCTGGCGGAATATGCGCCGGCCGCGAAGGTGTTCATCGCCGACAGCGATGATCTGGCGCAGGTGCGGCAGTTCACCGTGGCGGAACTGCTGCCGGCGGCGTTCACGCTCGCCCGTTGATGTATCTTGATATTTGGCGGATTCAACGTAGTTTTTGGGGCTCGCAGCTTTGATGAAACCTGAAGTCGTATTTGGTCTGGAGAACGCGGTGTGGCCGGCGGTGCTGGTCAACACGGGCGGCATCGTGTCCCTGACCAATGCGGCGGCGAAAAATGTTTTTGGCCCCGCCCTGAACGGCGAGACGGCGAACCTGGCGGCGGTCTGGGCGCCGGAGAACGGCGGTTCGGCAACGGATTTTCTGGCGCGCTGGGAACAGTCGCCGGCGGCGAGCGGCATCCTGAAATTTAAGACGGCGGGCGGCGCGGTGACGCCGTTTCTCACCACGGTCTGCCAGTTCAACCACGACGGGAAAAAGTGGCTTGTCCTGCAACTGCTGCCGGGCGACGCGACGCCGCTGCCGGCGGCAAAGCCGGCGGCGGAAATGCCGGCGCAGGCGCCGGGCGACGCGGCGCTGAAGCAGAAGCTGGACTGCGTGCTGCAACTGGCGCGGACGGTGTCGCTGGATTTCAACAACGCCCTGACCGGCGTGCTGGCGCACACTTCTTTATTGCTGACGAAGGCGGAGGCGGGGCATCCGTGGCGGCGCTCGTTGCTGGAGGTGGAAAAGTCGGCGCAGCGCGCGGCGGAAATCGCAAGCGAGCTGGCGCAGTTCAGCCGGCAGGAAAAAGAGACGCGCCGCGCGCCGGCGGGCAACCTGAACGCGGTGGTGGCGCGGTGCGTGGAGTTTTTCCAGAACGCCCACGGCGCGCGGTTCAACTGGAAACTGGCGCCGGAACGGTCGTTGTTCGCGGCGCGGTTCGACGAGGCGAAGGTGCAGCAGGCGATCACGAAAGTCATGGAGAACGCGGTGGAGTCGTTCGGCGTGAGCGGCACGGGGCAGATCACCGTGCAGACGCGGAACGTGGAGCTGACCGAGCCGACGCAGGACCGCAATGTGCGGCTGGCGGCGGGGACGTATGCGTGCGTGGAAATTTCCGACAGCGGCTCGGGCATTGACGCCGAGGCGCTGCCGCGCATTTTCGAGCCGTTCTTCACGACGAAGCGCCCGCCGCATCGCGGTCTCGGCTTGGCGCTGGTTTATGGCATCATCACGAACCACGGCGGCGGCGTGGCGATTTCCAGCTCGCCGGGCATGGGCACGTCGGCGCGGATCTATCTGCCGGCGGACAAGACGCTGGTGCGCGAGGTCATCAGCGTGGACAAGGAACTGCGCGGTTCGGCCACGGTGCTGGTGGTGGATGACGAGAGCCTGGTGCTGACGATGGCGGAGACGATTTTGGCGGATTTCGGCTACAAGGTTTTGACGGCGAGCAACGGGCAGAAGGCGCTGGGCGTCTTGAGCCAGCCGGGAAACCAGGTGGATCTGGTCATCACCGACCTGGTGATGCCGGGCATGGGCGGCCGCGAGCTGATGGAGCGCGTCCGGCAGCTTTATCCCGACACGCCGGTGATGCCGACGAGCGGCTATGTGATGGCGGAGGACAAAAAAAGCGGCGTGGGCTACCTGCAAAAGCCGTTCACCAGCACGGAGCTGCTGCTCAAGGTCAAGGCGGCGCTGGCGGCGGGGAAGGCTGTTGACTAATGCTGGTAATTCTGTTCAATTATTCTTATGCAAATTGAAAGCCTCAAAGTCTTCTGCGACCTGGCGGAAACGGAAAGTTTCACCAAGGCGGCGCAGATCAACAGCGTCACCCAGTCCGCCGTCAGCCAGCAGATCAGCTCGCTGGAACGGCTCTTCAAGTCGCTGCTCATTGAGCGCAGCAAGAAAAAATTCCGCCTCACGCGCGAGGGCCAGGTGCTTTATGATTACAGCAAGCAGATCATCCAGACCTACGAGTCGCTGCACAGCAAATTGCAGGACTTGAAGGACATCATTTCCGGCACGATCCGCGTGGCGACGATTTATTCCATCGGCCTGCATGATTTGCCGCCGTATGTGAAAAAATTCATGAAGAGCTACCCGACCGTGAACGTCCACGTCGAGTATCGCCGCGCCAACCAGGTGTATGAGGACGTGTTCAGCAACGTCGTGGACCTCGGCCTCGTCGCGTATCCGGTCAAGGATTCCAAGCTGGAAATCGTCCCGCTGCGCAAGGAGCCGCTCGTCTTCATCTGCCATCCGCAGCATCCCTTTGCGAAGCAGAAATCCGTCAAGCTCAAGTCGCTCGCCGACCAGAAGGTCATCGGCTTCGAGCCCGACATCCCCACGCGCAAGGCGCTCGACAAGATCCTCCGCGAATACGGCGTCGAGATCAAACACGTCATGGAGTTCGACAACGTCGAGACCGTGAAGCGCGCGGTGGAGATTGACGCCGGCATCTCGATCGTGCCGATGGGCACCGTCACGCAGGAAATCGCCAAGAACACCCTCGCCGCCGTGCAGATCGAGGACGGCGAATTTTTCCGCCCGCTGGCCGCCATCTACAAGAAGAACAAGGTGCTGTCGCCCGCGATGAAACAGTTCCTGACCATCCTCAAGGACACGGCCTAGAATTCATTTCCAGCCAGGAGACGGGCGGCGCGCAAAACGCCGCCCGTTTTTTTATTCGCCAATAAAACCGCCGCGATAAATGCCGTTGAACGGCATGGGGAAACCGGCGGGCGGCGGCGGGAGCGGTTCGCCGTGATTGTCCGCCATGCCGACGGCTTTGATTTCTTCGGCGGACAGCGCGCGGTCATAGATGGCGATCTCGTCCAAAGCCCCGTTCAAATAAAACTGGCGCGGGTCGGCGGAGCCGGGCGTGTCCGTCGGATTGCCCCGATGGCCGAGCTTGAGCGACGCCGGGCTGTCCAGATTGGCCAAGGCCGCCAACTGGCCCGCCAAGACCCCGTTCACATAGCAGCGGACATTGCCATTGCTGCGGGTCACGGCCAGGTAAGTCCAGGTGCCGGCGACGGCGTTCCCAAACTCCACATGCGAAGTCGCCCCGGCAAACTGAAAGCGGTTGTTCGACAGCTTGGTCAGCGTCCAGCCACTGGTTTCTCCCGAACCGAGCGTCTCCACATATTTTTCCACCATGACCTGCTCGCTGCCGACCGTGTTAAACTTCACCCAGAAGGCGACGGTGAAATCATTCGCGCCAAAATTGCCGATGCTGCTGTTTCCACAATTCACCCATTGGCCGGCCCCGTTTAAACCGAAAGCCTGCCCCGCCTTGCCTTCGACATAAGAAATGTCCGCCGGCACCACCATGTTGTTGCCGC
>Ga0316231_1005220_pt1 | contig 10431 bp, 7 predicted proteins | sample TBH18027metaG_FD_206002 | JGI IMG/M metagenome (GOLD analysis project Ga0316231, IMG submission 206002) | Freshwater microbial communities from Trout Bog Lake, Wisconsin, USA - TBH18027 | ecosystem: Environmental > Aquatic > Freshwater > Lake > Hypolimnion/Profundal zone | place: USA: Wisconsin...
ATCTGGTCTTTGCCCAGCTTGCCCACGGCGAAATATTTGGATTCGGGGTGGGCGAAATACAGGCCGCTGACGCTCGCCCCCGGCCACATGGCGAAGCTCTCGGTCAACTTGATGCCGGTGTGTTGTTCGGCGTCAAGCAGATCCCAGAGCATCGCTTTTTCCGTGTGATCGGGACAGGCGGGATAGCCGGCCGCGGGGCGGATGCCGCGATATTTTTCGGCAATCAAATCCTGGTGCGCCAGGTTCTCGGTCTTGCCAAAGCCCCATTCGTCGCGCACGCGCTTGTGGAGATATTCGGCAAATGCCTCGGCCAGGCGATCCGCAAGGGCCTCGGCCATGATCGCATTGTAATCGTCGTGTTTCGCCTTGAAGCCTTCGACTATTTCCTTCAATCCGATCCCCGCCGTGACGGCGAATGCGCCGATGTAATCATTGGATGTTGCATGTTGGATGTTGGATGTTGGATGTTTCGGCGCGATGAAATCGGCGAGACACCAGTTCGGCGAGCCATCGCCCTTGGCCAGTTGCTGCCGGAGGAAATGAAACGTCGTCCGCAAATGTTTGCGCGAGCCGTTGGTGTAAATTTCCACGTCATCGCCCGCGGAGTTGGCCGGGAACAGACCGTAGGCGGCGCGCAATTGCAGTTGCTTTTTGGCGGTGATTTCCTGGAGCAGGGTTTGCGCGTCGGCGAAGAGTTTGGTGGCTTCCTCGCCGTGCTTTTCGTGCTGGAGAATTTTGGGATACACGCCGCGCAATTCCCACGTATGGAAGAACGGCGTCCAGTCAATGAACGGCACAACTTCCTCCAGCGAGACCGCAAACGCCCCGGCGTGGCCGTGCGGGGAACCGCAGGCGCATTGGCCGGGGTTAAAGCTTTCCGAAGAGAGTGTGCGCACACCGGTAAATTCCGGCTTGGGCAGATCATCGTAGTTCAGCTTCGGCGCATTGGCGCGGGCAGCGGCGAGCGGCAGGAGTTTCACCGTCTGGCTGGAATGGGAGGCGCGGAGTTTTTCGTATTCTTCGAAATGCTGCAGTACGAAATCCGCCTTGCCATGCTGGCTCACCAAACTGGTGGTTACCGGCACGGCGCGGCTGGCGTCAAGGACATGGACGACTGGCTGGCTATAAAACGGCGCAATTTTTATGGCCGTGTGCGCCTTGCTCGTGGTGGCGCCGCCGATGAGCAGCGGCAGTTTGCAGCCGGTACGTTCCATTTCGCGGGCGACATGCGCCATTTCGTCCAACGACGGCGTGATCAGTCCGCTCAAGCCGATCAGATCGGCGTTTTCGCTTTTGGCCGTCGCCAGGATTTTTTCGCACGGCACCATCACGCCGAGGTCAATGACCTCGTAGTTGTTGCAGGCCAGCACGACGCCGACGATGTTTTTGCCGATGTCATGCACATCGCCTTTGACGGTGGCGAGGACGATTTTTCCCTGCTTTTTGACCGCTTCGCCACGCGCGGCCATGGCCGCCTTTTCCGCCTCCATGAACGGCTGGAGATACGCGACGGATTTTTTCATGACGCGAGCCGACTTTACGACCTGCGGCAAGAACATTTTGCCCGCGCCGAACAAATCGCCTACGACGCTCATGCCGGCCATCAGCGGGCCTTCGATGACCGTGAGCGGCCGGCCGTATTTGGCCCGCGCCTCCTCGGTGTCGGTGTCGATGAAGGTATCAATGCCTTTCACCAGCGCGTGCGACAGGCGTTCCTCGACGGTGCCTTTGCGCCAAATCGCTTCGACGGTGTCCGAGGAGGAGGACGAGGACGAGGAGGATTTTATTTTTTCGCCGTAGGCGACCAGCCGTTCGGTGGCGTCGGGGCGGCGGTTGAGCAACACATCCTCCACCAGGTCTTTCAATTCCGGGTTGATCTCCTCATAAACTTCCAACATGCCGGCATTGACGATGCCCATGTCCATGCCCGCGCGGATGGCATGGTAGAGAAACGCGGTGTGCATCGCCTCGCGGACGGGATTGTTGCCCCGGAACCCGAACGAGACGTTGGACACGCCGCCGCTGACTTTCGCGTGCGGGAGGTTCTGCTTGATCCAGCGCGTGGCCTCAATGAAGTCCACCGCGTAATTGTTGTGTTCGGCCATGCCCGTGCCGACGGTGAGGATATTGGGATCGAAAATGATGTCTTCCGGGGGAAAGCAGACTTCGTCCACCAGAATGCGGTACGCGCGTTCGCAAATGCGAATTTTCTCCGCGTAGCTCGCCGCCTGGCCATTTTCGTCGAACGCCATCACCACCGCAGCGGCGCCGTAGCGCAAGACGGTCGCCGCGCGTTCGCGGAATATGGCTTCGCCTTCCTTGAGAGAGATGGAATTGACGATGCCCTTGCCTTGCAGACATTTCAGGCCGGCTTCGATGACCTCCCACTTGGAGGAGTCCACCATGAAGGGCACTTTGGCCACTTCCGGTTCGCTCCCCAAGAGGTGCAGATAGCGGGACATGGCGACGACGCCGTCAATCATCCCTTCATCCATGCAAATATCTATGATGTTCGCGCCGTTCTCGACCTGCTGCCGGGCAATGGCCACGGCCTCCTCGTATTTGTTTTCCTTGATGAGCTTGGCGAACTTGGGGGAACCGGCCACGTTCGTGCGCTCGCCGATCATGATGAAGTTGCCGAGCTGCTGCGTGAACGGCTGCGAGCCGGAAAGCCGGAGGGGCAGGGGCGGGGGCGTAGCGCGGCCGACGCCGGCCGCGGGTTCTGGCGGCGTCTCGCCGCCAGTTCGGAAAACGGGCAGCGGGACGGTGCCCGAACCCGCCGCCCCGAGAGCTTTCGTGGCTACGGTACGAGGCTCCGCGAACTCGCGCGGAGGCCGGCCCGCCAGCGCCTTGGCGATGGCGGCGATGTGTTCGGGCGTGTTGCCGCAGCAACCGCCCGCAATGTTGAGCAAACCGCTGCCGGCGAATTCGCCGAGGAATCGGCCCATGTCCGCCGGCTGCAGATCAAACCCCGTTGGCGACAGCGGGTTGGGGAGTCCCGCGTTGGGATAGCACGAAATGGCGGTGTCGGATTTTTCGGCCAGTTCCGCGAGAAACGGACGCATCAAGTCCGGGCCGAGCGAGCAGTTCAAGCCAATGGCCAGCGGTTTCACGTGTTTCATCGCGTTCCAAAAGGCCTCGATGGTCTGCGCCGAAATCATCGTCTCGCCCCCGCGACCGACGGCGGCGGAAATCATAATGGGCAGGCTTATCTGGTCCTGGGCGAACACTTCTTGAATGGCCACCAGTGCCGCCTTGGCATTGAGCGAGTCGAAGATCGTCTCCACGAGCAGCAGGTCGGAGCCACCCGCGATGAGCGCGCGGATCTGGTTGAGGTAAGCTTTCTTGACTTGGTCAAACGTGCAGACGCGGAAGCTGGCGTCGTCCGCGTCGGGGGAGTTGGACAGCGACACGGTCAGCGGCCCGATGGCGCCGGCCACAAAGCGGGCGCGACCAGTCTGGTTGGCGATGCGGTCGCACCAGAGGCGGCATTGCCGGGCGGATTGCTCATTGATCTCCCAGGCCAGCTCGTTGAGAAACTTGTTCTCGATGACCCCCTGATAAAATTCCGGGTTTTTGCGCCCGCCGCGCTCGCGTGGGTCGTCCACAAAGAATTCGCTCTGGCCGATGCTCGTGGCGGAAAACGTGTTGGTTTCAATGATGTCCGCGCCCGCCTCGAGGAAACGGCGATGGATGTCGCCAATGACGTCCGGCTGGGTCAGCGAATACAGGTCCCCGTTGTTCTTGAGATCCTGCTTTGCGTCCGCAAACCGTTGACCGCGAATCTCCGCCTCGCCCAGGCCGTACGAGCGGATGGTCGTGCCCATCGCCCCGTCCATAATGACGATGCGTTCCTTCAAGGCCTGGCGGAGCAGTTCGGCGTTGTTCGACATGCGGAGCAACTTATACAAGCGCCAACGGAATGCAACTAAAAAATCAACGCATCAGGATATGTTGATGTGTTTGTTGTGGGCAATGCCTTCCGAGAAGTCCAGCACGGCGTAATAACCGTCAACCTATTGCAGCGGCTATCGAACTGTATATACCTTTTGTTTACCCTCAAACGAGAGGACCACGTTTGAGGGGCCGATGGCGGTGACGCTCAGGCCCCCAATGGAGTCACCCACGGCTACCGACTTGTTGTTAATGATGGCCATGGGCTTGGTGCGGCGATAGAAAATCCCCTGAATCTTAACCGTATCCAACGGACTGGGGCGGTTCTGGGGCACGGCAGGTTCGGGGTTCGTGGGCTTGGGCGGGGTCAGCGTTTGCGCTTCCTGAATCTCTTCCCGCTTCAGCGTTTCTGCCGATTGTGCGGCAGGCGTCTGTCTTGGTTTGGCCGCCGTGATGGGAGCTGGCTTGGGCCACAGAAGCCAAATCAGCAGGCCGGGCAGAACGAGCCCTAGTCCGATCACCGGCTTGAGCCAAAACGGACGATTCTGCCCCGACTGTGCTGCGGCTGGCGCCAATGCCCGCACTGTTCTCTCCGCAGGCGCCGAAGGTATTGCCGCCGGCTTATCCAGCGGTGGCGGCGGGGGCTCACCCGTGCACGCCTGCCGCCAAATGGCCAATTGGCTGTCCAGCTTGAGCATCTGACAATAAGGCAGGTCCAGTTGAGGAAGACATAGACTGTCTGTTTGTCCGCTCATCTCGTGGGCAAAAACATTTGCCGCATGGGTGGCGGTCAGGAGCGAAAATTCCGGCGCAAACGCCGTCTGCCCCGGGGCATGATGCGCCGCGGTGGCTTCGATATAGTGCGCCGGCAAGCCCCACAGCCCCAGCAAATAAGCGCCCACTTTGGCGTGGTTCACGCCAAACTGCGCCGTTTCTTCCTCCTGCAGCGGGCGGCTTGTTTCCCGCGCCGCAGCCACGGTTGCGGCATACTCCTGGGGCATATTGCTGGCCATCACGATGCGCCCGACATCATGCAGGAGACCAACGGTAAAGGCTTCTTCGGCCAGGTGGGTATCCCCGGTTTGCTTCAAAGTGATCAACCGGGCAAATTTGGCAACCAGCAAGCTGTGTTCCCACAGAATCTCCAGACTCAAGCCTGCCTTCCGCGCCTCATCGTTCTGGCTGAATACTTGAAGCGAAAGCACCAGCGACTTCACGGTCTGAACCCCCAGCAAGGCAACCGCGTCCGCAGGCTGAGTCACTTTTTCCGCCGGCGAAAAAGCGGCGGAATTGACCGTCTGCAGCAACCGGGCCGTCGCCGCCGGATCTCGCGCAATCACGCTGGCAATGTCTTCCAAGGTCGCCGTCGGCGATTCAATTTCCTTGAGCAAATTGAAATACGTGGATGGCAAGCTGGGCAGACGGCTCAGACGCGGGGCTAACGTCCGAAGTTCGGCGGTTGCCAGCCAGGCATCCAGTTTGAGGCCGCGCTGAATATTTTTGAGGAGCTCCGCCGGCTCAACTGGCCGGCGAATGAAATGATGAGAACCGCCGATATGGTTGATCACGACCGATTGGTTGTCCACGTCGCCAACGATGAATCGGAGTGGTTTGCCTCGGAGCCGCCCGGCCTCCTGGAGCAGTTCCACCGCGTCCTTCCCCAACGCGGACATATTCACCACGAGCACGTCGCAGCCATGGTCTGCCAGCACCTCGCGTGTCAATGAGGGATTCGCCGCAAAGTAGCTCTCCCAAAGAGCCTCAAGCTTGCCGATCTCTGCCTGCAACGCGGGCAGTTCCTGGCCACCAAACCCTGAAAAATGAATTCTGAGCTTCATGTTAATTACCGGACATCCAAACCAAATGCCCGTTCGGTCAAGTCCGACGGCATCACCATCGTATATCGGTCGCCGGTCTGAACGCTTGAGAGAAGTTAAACTTTTGCCGCGGCCGAAGAGTCGCGAAACGCGGCTTTTTGAACCGCAGCAACTCCGCGAACACCGGGTTCTCAAATGCCTCAAGATTGTGGCGCCTGGATGGGCGGCGGCAAAGCGGGGCTTGGCCCGGAGTTGTCCGAATGTGCGGCGCTTCATCAATTCTGGTTTGGTGCCGGCAGTTTACGCCCCAAAGCCGATCACCAAATCACCTCGGACCCTCTTTCTGCAATTGAAATTTCTTGGCTTTGACTGCCAGCACCGAGCGATTCAGCAATTTGGCCAGCTCACGATCAGGCAGGGTGCCAATCAGCTTCAATTCATCTTCCGTCCATTCGTCAGGTTTTCCGGACAACAAATATCGCCGCTGCCACCTTTCAGCAGCCTTGTCTTTCCAGGCCTCCGATTTCGGCCGCTTTTGGATTTCTCGCAATCGTGCGCGGTCCACCGGGCTCATCAAATCCTTGCGGTTTTCCCGTTGTCGCGACATCTTGGCCCTGGCTTCATCGGACCCTGCGAGCTTCACACTGCGCCAAAAAAGCCGGGTGCTTCCAGCCGTTAATCTCTCAATCCCCAACCTACGTCTGTATTGCGAAACCATTTGCAGCGAAATTCCGAAATGAAAGCAAATGGCTAGGCGAGATTCTGTTTTCAGAGCCTTCACCAAGTCTCCACACAGAATAAACTGCTTCCGGTGCTTGACTGCGGTTGGCCATGGGATTAACGCGTTGGAAAAGCTCCCAACCTGCAAGAGGCCAATACCTTTATGGTGTGACCCAAACCGGCGGTGACTACGGCGGCGGCACTATTTACCGCATTAATCTCGACGGCTCCGGCTTCAAAGTGCTGCACAGTTTTGTGCCCGCCACCGAAGGCGCCGCACCCGTCGCCGGCCTGGTCGCTGAAAGCGGCGTGGGCTCCGAGCAAATCCTTTACGGAACCACCACGACTGGCGGCCCTGGCGGGGGGGGGAACGGTCTTCAAATTCGACATCCGCCCGCCCCTCCTCTCGGTCAAACCCGTACAGTTTCTAGTCATCAACAACCAGATCCTGGCCTTCACCAATATCGTCGCTTACACCAATACCATGGGACAGATTAACGTCTTTTATGTGACCAATTATACCCGCATCACCAATCATATTGGCGTGGTTTCCTCCTACGTGGCCGCCACTTGGCGGCAGGATGACGGCATGACGCATGACTTGGTCAGGAGTTCGAGCCTGAACCAGTCCCTCGACCAATGGTTGCCCCAACCGCCAAACTGGACCAATTCAATGGATCCTAACGAAGTCGGCTGGTTGCTGAAACCGAACCCAGGTGATCCTCCCGCTTTCTTCCGGTTCCGCTCGGTGGATCCCTAAACGGTACGCCAAGCCCGTGTACGCGGATTTCGAGGATGAACTGGGCGATGACCAGACGATTGAGAGGCCTGGTTTGCCTCGCCAGACAGCTATGAGCGCTTTCTGGCCTAAACCCGGGCCTTCCAGCGCGAGCATGAAAACGAGATGGCGATTCAGAAGCTGCGCATGCACGAGCCTTTGACGGCCGCGGACTTGCGGAGCCTGAAACAACTGCTGCCCAACCCTCTGGACTGTGATCTTTTGGATGAAACTTCGATGGTGGATGTCACGCTCATGTTGCATCTCCTCCGCGCACATCCAGCCAAAGCCAGTCTGCTGTTGGTTGGCGATATTGATCAACTCCCTTCTGTCGGGCCGGAAATGGTTTCCCGAACCCCAGGAATTCCCCATCATCGGACCGTTGCACCGGCAAAATCCTCTTCACGGTGGTTTCCTTCGAGTCGCCGACCAGGAACAAGGCTTCTTCCTGCGCTGGCCCGGACGTGGCCTGAACCGCCGCATCCCTGCCGTGCGTCTCCGCCCAAGGGTCATCGAGATCAGGTCACCCACTGATCGACATTTGCAGCTTGTCCTAGGTTGAAAACTTTTGTCCCAAAAATCGCCAACGATGTCCTAAAACACAATAGAATTAATCCCAGCCTTCGTGTAGTGTGAACAGCATCAGTATATGCAATACCTAAAACACATCGAAAAATGCGGCTCCGACTGCGGCCAATACGTTGCCTCCGCCGGTGGCAAAGTCTGGACCATCCACCCCTGCTCGTCCGTCTATGGCAAATGGCGCGCCTTCAACCAACACGCCGCCGCCGAAGACTTCTACGCCTGGACGCTCACTGCGATGGACGCCATTTTCCAGACCATCCATAAGAATCCGCCATTCCAGACAATCCTGAAGCCGGACGAATTCGCCATTTCCAAAGCTCGGCACATGCGGAGTCCAGCATCCGACATGGCAGCAGTCACGGTCGACTGCATGGACGGTGATCTGTTGGGTAGCCAGCAACCCAAATTGCCGGTTGTTTTGTGCTTGGCTTTGGGGCATTGAAGAATGGTCTGTGATTCAAGGCTGGCGGGGAACTGAAGGCTGCAGTGTTGAAGTTGACGCCGAAGCAAACAAAAAAGGCACCCTGAACAATCAGAGTGCCTTTCCTAAAACTCAGGAACTATTTTTTCACGCCCAAAATTGCGTCCTTGGCAGCCTTGGCGACCCGGAACTTCACGACCTTCTTGGCCTTGATCTGGATCGTTTCACCAGTAGCGGGATTGCGGCCGATACGAGCTTTGCGATTGACCAGGACGATCTTGCCGAGACCTGGAATGGTGAAGCTGTTCTTGGCATTTTTGTAGGCCAGTTCCGCGACCAATTCCAGGATTTCAACGGCCTGCTTTTTCGTGATGCTGTTCTTCTCAGCAATTTCAGCCGCGATTTGTGATTTGGTCAGTGCTTTTGCCATATTAAATTTGTTCGTCGTGTGTTTTGTTTAATGTTTACGGGCACAGTTTAGGGGTTAACGGAATGAGAGCCAAGCGAAAACCGTGATTTTGTTGAGGAATTTAATGACTATTTCACCGGCTTGACAACAGCAAAACGGCGTGTAAATTTTGCTGATGGACTTCGAGGGCGAGAAAGCAGCAGGTTTTAGGGACGGACGGAAATTGCCGAACCCAGTCTTTTGCCGAGCCAGACCAGCAAAATGGCCTAGCCTTGGCCTCAAATGACAGCGCCCGGGTGCGCCCGTTCTGGCCGAATTCTGTTGAAAATCTTTGACAGAAATTCGCGAATGCGCTTTCATAATCGCATGGTACGGACTGCAAAAATCTCCTGTGCATGACTTCATTCACAGCCAGTTGTTCAATCACAGTTAGCAACTTTGACTGCTATGCAAAAACTTCTACACCATTTTTTGAGTAGCGCCATGATTTTGATGGTTTGCGTGCCAGCTGGGAAAATGAAAGCCGAAGAAAAAGTCCGCCAAACTGCGGAAGCAGTTTTTACTTTCCAGCAGCCGATTCTTTTTGAGGACGATTTTCAATCCGGCCGGTTCAGAAAATGGATATTCTCCGAGGATGACCGTTATAACCTTGTTGAACCAACAGAGGAAAGAATTCAAATCGTCGACGCGCCTGATTTGGGCGCTGGCAAAAGGGCAGTGCGATTTGACGTGCCGCGTGGATCGAATTCATTTCGCGCGGAGATTTCGTTGCCTTCTGAAAAAGGATTCAACGAACGCTGGTATGGCGAACGGATTTATGTCCCGCGTGACTGGGTGTTCGATCCCAATCGCGGCAACGACCTTGTGATGCAATGGCATGCCATTCCGGGCAATTGGCGCGCAACGTTTCCAAATCTTGAGATTTCCATCGGGAACACGAACTGGTTCATCAGGCAACACTATGGCGCGGCGCAGACCGGCCCGACCCGCATCAATCTGAAACTGGGCGATGTGGTTCAACGTGGCGCGTGGGTGTCGTGGGTGATTCATGCCAAATGGTCGTCCGGCACTAACGGGCTAATTCAAATTTGGAAGGATGGCAAACTGGTTGTGGATAAACCCGGAACAAATGTCTATTCAACCATCGGCGTTGAATATACGCCTTACCTCAAGACCGGCATCTACCATCCCGAATGGCATTTCGACCGGGAAGGCAAGAGTGAGGCATTCGCGAGGGAAATCCCGGTTGCGACGAACAAAGTTATTTTCGCGACCGGAATCAAAGTCGGTGACGGCCGCGCAAAGTATGAAGACGTTGCGCCCAAAGCATATTGATGGAGATTTGCGGCGTCCACGCCGGTCTTGGCCAGGCTCCAGGCCCGGGTGAAAGGAGTTTTTTCCGCCGACTTTGCTTCACATAACTGCTGCTGTTTTTAGGGACGCAGCAGTTGTTTTACAAGGGCCAAAATCGGTTGGGGCGCGAACTCGGTGACGTGAGAATTACTGATGACAAGTTGCTCGCGTGGCTGGCAGGGCTGTAATTATGTGAAGTGCCAGCACTGGGAAGCCGCACCAACACGGCGGTTCCAGATCACTTGAGTTGTTTGTGTCACCTAACAGCAGAAGGAGTGTAGTTAACCGGAAGTGAAGCGGAGCGAGATATGGGATAAGTGGGGACGCCCCGCCACTTCACTTCCGGTTAATTGCATTCCTGGGTTGGACGGAGGCGCGTCAGAGGTTCAGAGGGTCAATCGGAGCGAGGTCTTCCCTTGCGGTTTGTTTTTGGAGCCACTGAAGTGCGGTTGGC
>Ga0316231_1005224_pt1 | contig 10423 bp, 12 predicted proteins | sample TBH18027metaG_FD_206002 | JGI IMG/M metagenome (GOLD analysis project Ga0316231, IMG submission 206002) | Freshwater microbial communities from Trout Bog Lake, Wisconsin, USA - TBH18027 | ecosystem: Environmental > Aquatic > Freshwater > Lake > Hypolimnion/Profundal zone | place: USA: Wisconsin...
GTGAGAGGGGGGGATGTCCTGCGTGAACATCCCAAAGGGAAGTCAAGCACCACCTGGCTGGAGATGGAAATGGAAAAGTAGAATCAGGATTAAGAGAATTTCATATATGGACTGAAAGTCAAGGTAAAAAACGGCCTGGAAGCTCAAATGACCCGACTTATCCTGCCAGCGGACCCGCCCGGGAGTCAAGGCGGGTCCTGGAGACCGGGGCTGGAGGATCGAGGTCACATGGTGTCGCGCTTGGCGATGAGGGCTTCCACCACGGTGGGGTCGGCCAGGGTGGAGATGTCGCCCAGGTCCGTATAGTTCTTGGCGGCGATATTGCGCAGGATCCGGCGCATGATCTTGCCGGACCTGGTCTTGGGCAGGCCGGGGGTCACCAGGATCATGTCGGGGCTGGCGAACGGGCCGATATGGTGGCGCACCTCGTTCTTGAGCTCGCCGATGAGCTCCTGGTTCTCCTCCCACTCGGCGTTGAGGATGACGTAGGCGAAGATGCCCTGGCCCTTGATGTCGTGGGGGTAGCCCACCACGGCGGCCTCGGCGCAGGCGGGGTGGGTGACCAGGGCGCTCTCCACCTCGGCGGTGCCCAGGCGGTGCCCGGAGACGTTGATGACGTCGTCCACCCGGCCGGTGATCCAGTAGTAGCCGTCCTCGTCCCGCCGGCAGCCGTCGCCGGTGATGTAGTAGCCGGGGAAGGGGCGCAGGTAGGTGTCCACGAAGCGCTGGTGGTCGTTCTGGATGGTGCGGGCCATGCCCGGCCAGGGGTGCTTGATGGCCAGCAGGCCGGAGACGCCGTTGCCGAGGATCTCCACCCCCTTGTCGTCCAGCACCACCGGCTCGATCCCGAAGAAGGGCAGGGTGGCCGACCCCGGCTTGAGCGGGGTGGCGCCGGGCAGCGGGCTGATGAGGATGCCGCCGGTCTCGGTCTGCCACCAGGTGTCCACCACCGGGCAGCGGCTTTCGCCGACCACCTCGTAGTACCAGCGCCAGGCCTCGGGGTTGATGGGCTCGCCGACGCTGCCCAGGATGCGCAGGGAGGAGCGGTCGTAGGGCTTGACCCACTTGTCGCCCTCCCGGGCGATGGCGCGGATGGCGGTGGGCGCGGTGTAGAGCTGGGTGATGCCCAGGCGCTGGACCATCTCCCAGTAGCGGCCGGCGTTGGGGTAGGTGGGCACGCTCTCGAACAGGACCGTGGTGGCGCCGTTGCACAGCGGCCCGTAGACCACGTAGGAGTGCCCGGTGATCCAGCCGATGTCGGCCACGCAGGCGTAGATGTCGCCTGGCCGGTAATCGAACACGTAGCGGTGGGACATGGCGGCGTGCAGCAGGTAGCCGCCCGTGGTGTGGGCCACCCCCTTGGGCTTGCCGGTCGACCCCGAGGTGTAGAGCAGGAACAGGGTGTCCTCGCTGTCCATGTGCTCCATGGGGCAGAACGGGCGCTCGCCGTCCATGGCCTGGCGGAGCCAGACGTCGTGCTGCGGGTAGAAGGGGATCTTGTTGCCGGTGCGCTGGACGATGAACACGAACTTGACGGTGGGGCAGGCCATCACGGCCTCGTCCACGGTGCGCTTCAGGGGGATGATCTTGCCGCCGCGCACGCCTTCGTCGGCGGTGATCACGGCCTTGCAGCGGGCGTCGTTGATGCGGTCGCGCAGGCTCTCGGCGCTGAAGCCGGCGAAGATGACGTTGTGCACGGCGCCGATGCGGGCGCAGGCCAGCATGGCGTAGACCGCCTCCAGCATCATGGGCATGTAGATGGCGACCCGGTCGTGCTTGCGGATGCCGCGGTGGCGCAGGACGTTGGCCAGGCGGCAGACCTCCCGCTGCAGTTCCCGGTAGGTCACCTGCCGGCCTTCGCCCGGGGTGTCGGACTCCCAGATCAGGGCCACCTGGTCGCCCTTGGTGGCCACGTGCCGGTCCACGCAGTTGTGGCAGGCGTTGAGCCGCCCGTTGAGGAACCACTGGACCTGGCCCCACTCCCAGTCGAACTCCCGGACCCGGCCGAACGGATGGAACCAGTCCAGGGTCTCGAGCGCCTGCTCGCTCCAGAAGGCCTCCGGCTCGCTGATGCTCCGGTCGTACATCCGCTGATAGGCCTGGAGCGAAGCCACATGGGCCCCAGCGCTGCTGTTGGCGGAGGGTGGGTAGATGGGATCGTGGATTTCGCCTTCAGGGGGTTGGGACATGAATGCTCCAGTCAAAGAAGGGGGATGGTGCCGGACAGCATAGACCTGTTTGCGATTTCAATGAACAGATAGAATTCAAAGATTTTTTGCCCCGAGGGGTTAGACTGCGGGCATGGACCCCCTCGACCCAGCCGAACAGGCCCTGCAGCTGCTTTTCAAGAAACTGCACCCCCACCTGGAGGACGCCGCCCACGCCCTGGCCTCCGGCGCCGGCGGGCCCGAGCTGGAGAAGCTGAACCAGAGGCTGGTGAAAGCCTGCTTCGAGGCCTCCGAGGTCCTGGACGGCCTGGCCGGGCGCTGCCAGGGGGAGCTGGAGGAGATCCTGGGCACCCTGTCGGCCAACCTGCTGCCGGTGGGCGCCAGCTACCAACAGCAGCTCACGCTGGTCCAGCTCTGCCTCGAGGAGGCGCCGGCCGAACTGCTGCCGTTCGCCCCGCCCGGGAGCGCGGCCGGGTCCGGCTGGGGCAAGCGCATGGCGGCCTTCCTGGCCCGGCTGGAGGACCCGGCCTTCCACGGGGCGGCCCGCTGGGCCGGGGTGGACCCGGAGATCGGCGACGAGGCCAAGGATTACTAGTATCCTTGGAGTCTAGAGGGGCCCATGGGCAGGATCATGATCGTGGACGACAGCCGGCTGGCGCGCACCTTCTCCTCGGCCTGCCTGCGCAAGCAGGGCCACGAGGTGCAGGAGGTGGAGCCCACCAGCATCTTCGACGTGCTCAAGGCGGTGAAGGAGGCCAGGCCCGACCTGCTGATCATGGACTTCCTCATGCCCAACTGCCCCGGCGCCAGCTTGGCCCGGGTCTGCCGGGAGGATCCGGAGCTCCATTCCCTGCGCGTGCTGGTGCTGACCGCGCACCACGACGATGTTGTCACCGGGCGCCTGCTGGAAATGGGCGTGGCCGACGTGATGTTCAAGCCCTTCGAGCCCCAGGCGCTGGCGGACGCGGTGGCCTCGATCCTGGGCTGACTACTCGAACGTGAGCACCCCCCGGTGCTTGTGGTAGGCGAACAGCTCGCCGAAGCGGCCCCAGGCGACGATGGTCTCGAAGGTGAGCTCCGGGTCCTCCATGGGCAGGCGCCCGGCGATCTCCTGGAACAGCTCTTCCCGGGACAGTTCGCCTTCGCGCAGTTCCAGCAGCCCCTTGACCACCCGGAACAGCTTCAGCTCCATGAGCTGCTTGTGCCAGATGACCTTGCGCTCGTCCATGCCGGCCTGGACGAATTTCCGGCCCAGGGCGGTGAGTTCCACCGAGCGCTTGGGCGTCTCCACCAGGTCCAGCATTTCCAGCCCCTTGACGGTGGTGAGGACCTTCTCGAAGGGCACGTGGGTGTGGGCCACCACCTGGAACAGGTCGCACAGGCCGTTGGGCTGGGCGTCCAGGTACTCCAGGAGCCCGAGCATGTCGGCGTACTGGGCGCTGGGCAGCGGCTCGACGATGTCCGCCTCCACCGAAGGCTCCACCGTGCTCACCTGCACATCCGGCAGCTCGGTGCTGGTGATGATGTCGTGCAGCTGGTCCACCAGGGCCATGAACTCCGGCGAGCGGGTGTCCCGGGGCCTGGGCAGGGGGTTGTCGACGATGGTGCGGATGCGGCCGGGGTTGGCCGAGAGCACCACGATGCGGTCGGCCATGAAGGCCACCTCGGGAATGTCGTGGCTCACCATGAGGATGGAGGAGGGGTTGCGCTCCCGGTCGTCCCAGATGTCGAGCACCTCGGCGCGCAGACCTTCGGCGGTGAGGGCGTCCACGGAGCTGAACGGCTCGTCCATGAACAGGATCTCCGGATCCACCGACAGCGCCCGGGCCATGCCCACCCGCTGCTTCATGCCGCCGGACAGCTCCCTGGGATAGGCTTCCTCGAACCCTTCCAGGCCGACCATCTGGATGGCGTGGTTGGTCTTCTCCTTGATCTCGTCCTTGCCCAGGCCCTTGGCGCGCAGGACGTTCTCCACGTTGGCCTCGACCGTCATCCAGGGGTAGAGGGCGAAGCCCTGGAACACGATGGCGACGTTGTCCAGCAGGCCTTCCTGGAGCTTGCCGTGGTAGAACACCTGGCCCTTGGTCGGCGGAATGAGGCCGGCGAAGATGCGCATGATGGTGGACTTGCCGCAGCCGGAAGGGCCGATGAGGCAGACGAACTCATTGGTCTTGATGGACAGATTGATGTCCTCCAGGACGCGCAGGGGCTTGCCGGTCCCGCGGTCGAAGGATTTCTGGATGCCTCGGAGCTCCAGAATGGTCTTCTCGGCCTTCGCCGTCTTCACATCCATGATGGCCTCACTTGTCCAGGGAGTAGCGGGTGAACGCCAGTTTGTAGCAGCGCTTCCAAACCAGCCGGTTGAAGGTGACCACGATGGCCGACATCAGCAGGCAGCTGGCCGCCAGCAGGGTCAGGTTCCGTTCGTAGGCGGCCTTGCTGATGGTGGCGCCCAGGCCGAAGGTGCTCAGGGTGGCGCCGTTGAGGTTGTAGTACTCGGCGACGATGCTGGTGTTCCAGGCCCCGCCGGCGGCGGTCACCCAGCCCGTGACCAGGTAGGGGAAGCTGGCCGGCAGGTAGAGGCCCTTGAGCTTCTGCCACGGGGTCAGCTGGAAGCTGAAGGCGGCTTCCTTGAGGTCGCTGGGGATGGCCATGGCCCCGGCGATGACGTTGAACAGGATGTACCACTGGGTGCCCAGCAGCATCAGTACCACGCAGCCGTAGTTGAGGCCCACCCCGAACTTGGCCAGCACCAGGATCACCACCGGGAACAGCATGGGCGCGGGGAACGAGGCCGCCACCTGGACGAGGGGCTGGAAGAACCGGGCCATCCGGTCGTTGAGGCCGATGGCCAGGCCCGCGGGCACCGCCCAGATGGTGCCGAGGACCGTGGAGATCAGCACCCGGGACAGGGTGAGGCCGCCGGCCTCGGCCAGGTACTTCCAGGTGGACCGGGAGATGGCGGTGAGGAACAGCACCAGCTCCACCGAGCCCCACACGATCAGCCCGGCCAGCGCCGCCAGGGCGATGTTGGCCAGCCACCGGTAGATCGTCTGCCCGCCCCGGGCGCCGGCCGCGGCCTTGGGCTTCCTGGCCGCGCGGGCCGTCGCCGTGTGCTTGCGGTGCACCCGCCGGGCCTCCCACAGGCGGAGGATGCGGGAGCGCCTGAGCATGCGCAGCAGCCAGCTGCGGGGCGCGTCGCCCTGGCTGGTGTCCTCGATCCGGAAACGCTGGGCCAGCACCACGATGGGCCGCCAGAGAATCTGGTCCAGGAACACGATCATGATGACCATGGCCACGATGGCCCAGATCATGGCGGAGGCGCTGCCCTTCTCCACCGCCACGCTCATGTAGGAGCCCAGCCCGGGCAGGCGGAAGTCCTGGTCGCCCAGCTGGAACGCCTCGGTGATCATCAGGAAGAACCAGCCGCCGGCCATGCTCATCATGCTGTTCCAGACCAGGCCGGTGGTGCCGAACGGCAGCTCGATCCACTTCAGCCGCTGCCACCAGCTGAAGCCGTAGAGGGTGCCGGCCTCCTGGAATTCCACCGGCACCGACTTGAAGGAGTGGTAGAGGCTGAAGGTCATGTTCCAGGCCTGGCCGGTGAAGATCATGATCACCGCCGCCAGCTCCAGGCCGAGGTTGCTGTGCGGGAACAGGCCCACCAGGGCCAGCACCAGCCCGGGCATGAAGCCCAGCACCGGGATGCTCTGCAGGATGTCCAGGATGGGGATCAGCAGCTTCTCTGCCCGGCTGTCCTTGGCGGCCCAGAAGGCGTAGACCAGGGTGAACAGCAGGGAGACCACGTAGGCGGCCAGGCCGCGCATCATGGAGAAGAAGGTGTATTTGGGCAGGGCCCAGGGCGAGAGGTTGATCTCCACGACCGGCCGGTGCGCTCCGGTCCACTGCCGGCCCAGGGTCACCAGGCCGAACAGAATGGCCAGGCCGGCCAGAATGACGACGATATCCATGTAGCGCCGGCGCCGGAAGGGATAGAAGAGGGCGTTGGCCTGCCCCCACACGCTGTCGAGGATCTGGTTGAACATGGGGGGTTCCGGGGACGAAGATGGAAAAAGGTTCAAGACAGCCGATGGGATCATGGTCCCATGGAGCTGAGACAATCCTGTGACATGTTCATTATCCATTTTTTGACCGGGAGATCGCCATGGATACTCGCAAGCTGGGGTTCAGCACCAAGCTGGTGCACGCCGGGATCCCGGAGGATCCCCTGGGCAGCGTGACCACGCCCATCTACCAGACCTCCACCTTCGCCTTCCGCAACGCCAGGCAGGGGGCCGACCGGTTCGCCGGCAACGCCGAGGGATTCATCTACAGCCGCATCGGCAACCCCACCACGACGGCCCTGGAACAGAACGTGGCGCAACTGGAGAACGGCTTCGGCGCCACCGCCACCGCTTCGGGCATGGGCGCCATCTCCACCGCCTACATGGCGCTGCTCAGCCAGGGCGACCACATGGTGAGCACCGCCTCGGTCTACGGGCCCTCGCGGGTGCTCATGGAGAAGCACATGGGCCGGTTCGGGGTGGAGTCCACCTTCATCGACACCACCGACCTGGAACTGCTCAAGCGCTCCATCAGGCCCAACACCAAGGTCGTCTACGTGGAATCCCCCTCCAACCCGGCCATGCTGGTGACCGACCTGCGGGCGGCGGCGGACATCGCCCACGCGAGCGGGGCCCTGCTGGTGGTGGACAACACCTTCGCCAGCCCGTACCTGCAGAAGCCCCTGGACCTGGGCGCCGACGTGGTGCTGCATTCAGTCACCAAGTTCATCAACGGCCACGCCGACGTGGTGGGCGGCATCCTGGTGGCCGGGACCGAAGCCCTGCACAAGCAGCTCAGGGCCATGGTCGTGATCATGGGCTGCAATATGGACCCGCACCAGGCGTCCCTGGTGAGCCGCGGGCTCAAGACCCTGGCCATCCGCATGGAGCGGGCCCAGGCCAACTGCATGGAGATCGCCCTGTGGCTCGAGCGGCACCCGAAGGTGGAGTGGGTGAGCTACCTGGGCCTGCCCAGCCATCCCCAGTACGAGCTGGTCAAGCGGCAGATGGCCGGGCCCGGCGCCATGATCTCGTTCGGGGTCAAGGGCGGCGTGGAGGCCGGCGCCCGGCTCATGGACTCGGTCAAGCTGGCCGCCCTGGCGGTGTCCCTGGGCGGGGTGGAGACCCTCATCTGCCACCCGGCCTCCATGACCCACGCCAGCATGGGCCGGGAGGCCCGCCTGGCCGGTGGCGTGGCGGACGGACTGGTGCGCTACTCGGTGGGCATCGAGGACCTGGCCGATCTCATCGCCGATCTGGAGCAGGCGCTGGAACGGGTCTGAACCGCTACTTGCGCTTGCTGCCGATGATCTTGTCCTTGGGCCGCTCGGGGGTCATCCGCACTTTCCTGCCTTTTATCGTGAACCAATTGTTGGTGTTGATCCCATCCGCATCGGTCAGGACCCTGTGGACGAACTTGGAATCGATCGTGATGCTGTCGACCCGGTCCGCGTGATATTCCGCCCCATAGATCCTCCCCGGTTCCATCTCCATGGTGACGGTCTGGCCGCCTGCCTTCATGACGACGGCCACGTCAACATCGCCCTCGTTGTGGAAGGTTTTCACCCCCCCTGCCTGGACCGGGCCGGCAAGGACCAGCACCATGGCTGGGATGGTGAGGCATTTCAAGGTCGCGAGCATGGATGGCCTCCGCAGTGGCTGGGGTAAATATATAATATATTCATAGTCATGCAAGCCCTCGACCGATTCCAGGGTGAATGCATGATTGGTGCGTAATGAAAGGCATATGACTGGGGTGGCAAGCAGCCATGCTGGCGCCCATCTCGTCCGCGAGGCCGCCAACCCTGCCAAGGCTGCGGCCGGAGTCATGCCGGGGAGGGCGATCCATGGCCCCTCAGGTGCGCTACGACTGCTGAAAGCGGAGGACCGACACAGCGCCTTCTCTTCATCCTGTCCATCCCCGTCGAAGCCCCGGGTGGGGTGGGTCGGCGCGAGCCGGCGGCATGGCGGACGGGCTGGTGCGCTACTCGGTGGGCATCGAGGACCTGGCCGACCTCGTCGCCGATCTGGAGCAGGCGCTGGAGCGGGTCTGAACCGCTACTTGCCCGTGGGGTTGATGACCTTGTCCGGGGGCCGCTCGGGCGTCATCAATACATTCGCACGTCTTATCGTGAACCAGCTGTTGGCGTTGATTCCGTCCTCATCTTTGAAGGTCTTGCGGCCATACCTGGATTTGAACGTGATGCTGTCGACCCGGTTCGCGCGATATTCTGCCCCAAGTGGCTGCTGCTCCGGATACACCTCCATGGTGACGGTCTGATCGCCTGCCTTCATGATGACGGTCACCATACCACGGCTCTGGTTGATGAAATATTTTGTCCCACCTGCCAGGATCGGGCCGGCAAGGACCAGCAACATGGCTGGGATGGTGAGGCATTTCAAGGTCGCGAGCATGGTTGGCCTCCGCGGTGTCTGGGGTAATTATTTAATTTTTTAGTAAAAAACAGACCCTAGGCCTATCCCAGGGTGAACATATGATTGGTGTGTAATGAAAAGCATATGGCTGAGGTGGCAAGCAGCCATGCTGGCGCCCATCTCGTCCGCGAGGCCGCCAACCCTGCCAAGGCTGCGGCCGGAGTCATGCCGGGGAAGGCGATCCATGGCCACTCAGGTGCGCTACTCAGTGGGCATCGAGGACCTGGCCGATCTCATCGCCGATCTGGAGCAGGCGCTGGACCAGGTCTGATGACGGTCCTCAGGGCATTTGGACTTCCTGGTCCAGGGCCTTCATGGTCTTCTCGTCGGCGTCACGATCGGCCTTTTCCTTCTCCTCGGCACGGGCGGTCTTCTTCTTCCTCTCTTGGCGGATCTTCATCCGCTCCATGGGACCCAACGGGGACATCTTGACGCCCTTGCGCGTGAAGAAGAATTGAGTATTGACGTTTATCTTGTCCTTGTCGGTCATCAGGCTCAGGCCCTGGCCGGCGCCGTACTTGACCGCGATGCTTTCGGCGAGGTCGCCCGGGTATTCCAGCACCCTGGTTTCGCCTGGCTTCACGGTGACGCTGAAACCCTCCTTGTCCTTGTCCTTGGGGATGAGCGTGAAGGTCAGCTCCGTTTCCCGGTAATTGGTGAAATACTTGGTGCCTGCCTGGACCGGGCCGGCAAGGACCAGCACCAGGGCCGGGATGGTGAGGCATTTCAAGGTCGCGAGCATGGAGGGCCTCCGGGGTGTCTGGGGTCAATATATAATAAATTTATAATCATGCAAGCCCCCGGTCGATCCCAGGGTGAACGCGTGATTGGTAGATCATGAAAGGTGTTGGGTTGAGGTGGCAGGCGGCCATGCTGGCGCCCATCTCGTCCGCGAGGCCCCTCACCCTGTCAAGGTTGCGGCTGGAGTCATGCAGGGGAAACCGTTCGCGCCGAGGCACCCAGCGTCTATTTGCGATCGTGGATGGACCGGGATAAAAAATGATATAAAAAGACTTCTTTCGACTTCAGCCAGGCCGGGGTGGGAGACCGCCCTGGCCGACCCGAACTCCGCCCGGCCTGGTCCGGGTGCTATCGCCTGGGCTTCTTCTTGGGTGACTTGAGCGTCTTGGGGGACTTGCTGTCGAAGGTGGCTGCCACGGAGCCGAGCCCATTGCTGGGCAGAAGACCCCATGGGTCTGTTGGTGATTTTCTCAGTTCACCCGCGCCATTCTCATTTTCCCGATAAATGAACGATTTCATATCGTTGAGACCATCCTTGCTGGATAAAATTTTCGCATCAAAGTCGTCAGGCTTGATCAGGACTTGATCCACCTTTTTAGCCCTGAAGATGATCACCCTGGTCTCGCCGGCCTTGATGTTGACTTCGTAGGAATATTTGTCTGAGTCAAGAAGTTCGATATGGACAACCCGGCTGTGAGCGTAGTTGGAAAAGAATTTTTCGCCCGCGACGGCCGCGGGCGCGGCCTGCAGCAACACGATTGCGCATATTAATATTGATTTTTGATCATTAAACATGATTGACTCCGAATCCGGGAAGGAGTTTGGATAGTAAAATAAGCTTCAAATTATGGTTGTCAAAAAAAGTTCTTCACGGATTTCCGGCCATTCCGGGATGCATGAAGGCCACTGCTGCCGACCTGTTTTCCGATGGATCCGGCGAACACCGAGGAAGGGCCTGTCGCCGAGGATGCCGGGGAGCCGAGGTTCGCCGAGAACTGAAAAAGATCTTTTTTC
>Ga0316231_1005225_pt1 | contig 10423 bp, 8 predicted proteins | sample TBH18027metaG_FD_206002 | JGI IMG/M metagenome (GOLD analysis project Ga0316231, IMG submission 206002) | Freshwater microbial communities from Trout Bog Lake, Wisconsin, USA - TBH18027 | ecosystem: Environmental > Aquatic > Freshwater > Lake > Hypolimnion/Profundal zone | place: USA: Wisconsin...
CCGCTGCTGTTTGGCGGATTGCCGAATACCCCGCCACTGCCCTTCGACCCCAACATATTCAAGAATGATATCATTGCGGTTTCCGCTGAGTACGCTTTGAAACCGATTGCCGATCTGAGTATCACACCCAAGGTGATTTACAAATATGAACAGCCGTGGAATGTAACCCCCAGCGACCCTGCCGATGAAGTATGGGCGTTACTCCCCACCTATCAGCGGCTGGATTTTGATTTGCCAGCCACCATCACCATCAACGATCAGTCGAGCCTGAAGATTGGCGCCCATCTCTATCATGACTGGACAGATTCAGGTGAGGGCACGGCCGCCGTTGGTTTGGTTCATCCGGTTGAATATGCAGATTATGCTGGCTATGCCCAATATGATCTCGACACCCGATGGGCCAACCTCACGCTCGGAGGCCGGTATGAGAATCAAAGTTATTCCGGCGGCGCGTTCGTTCCTCGCGTTGGATTAGTCAAAGCTTGGGATCGGTTTCATGTCAAGCTTCTCTATAATCAAGCATTTCGCACGCCCAACGTCTTGGTGATTGCCGAGCGGGCGCCCGGGGTGGGGGCAATCCAGAACGAACTGACCACCGGCTATGAATCGGAAGTGGGTTACGATTTCAATGGCGGATTCTCTCTCGTCGGCAATCTCTATTTCATGCGGATCAAACATCTCATTGGCTATAATGGCACTGGATACGCCAACGGCGAGCCCATGAGTACGGAAGGCGCGGAGACCCAGTTGCGCTACAATTCGGCAAAGCTGAGCGCCAGCTTGGGCTACGCCTTTACCCGGGCCACGGAACAGGGGGTTTCGTATTACTCGGCAGCCCCTGCGCTGGGCCATATGAATCTTGAAATGCCGCAAAACCAAGTCACCTTGAGCGCCACCTGGCATGTGACCAAATCATTCGATTGGAATTTTTCGGGCGTCTTTATGAGTGAGCGCGGCGCGTATGTTTATCCCAACCCGAACACGCCCAGTGTGTTGCCATCGGTATTTCTAATCAACACCTTTGCCGAGTATCGCTGGCGCGATTTCAGCTTTGGAGTCGGCATCCACAACCTCTTTGATCAGCCCGAAATCATCGGCCAGAGCTATGCGGGTGGCTCCACCCCGGACCAGTTGATGGGTGGCAGTGCGCCACAAATATTGTCCGGCCGCACGTTCATGGTTAAGGTTGGATTCACATTCTAAGGACTGGCATGAAACAAAACCTACACAAATTGATGCAAACCGGCGGCGCGCTGTGGCTGGCTTTGGCCGTCCTTGCGGTGGGCGCGCCCAAGGCGCAGTCCCAAACCGAGGACGGGGTTAAATGCGCCTTTATATATAACTTTGCCAAGTTCACGGAATGGCCGGCCTCGGCGTTCGCCGATGGCTCCGCCAAAATCACCGTTGGCTTCGTGGGCGGCGGTGCGTTGGCCGATGCTTTTTCGCAGGCCATCACCGGCAAGAACGCCGGCGGCCGGGAATTTGAGGTCAAAAAACTGGGCGGCGCCGGCGAAATCGCCGGCTGTCATATCGTCGTCGTCGGTGACGCCGCCCAGGCGGCGGCTGTGGTGGGCGCGGCCAAGGGCAAGCCCATCCTCACCGTGAGCGACGCTGACGGTTTTGTCGGCGCCGGCGGCATGATCGGTTTTATGAAGGACGGCGCCAAGGTCGTCTTTGAATTGAATCTGGAACCGAGTACTGCGGCCGGCCTCAAGCTGGATCCCAAATTGCAAAAAGTTGCCAAGTCGGTCAAGGGCGGTTGAACGGCGCGCCCCCATCTCCTCAATCATTGGAACAAGATTATGAAGAAACTCGGATTGCGCGGACGGATGGGAGTTTCGATCATTGCCGTGATTCTGGTGGTCCTGACCACCATGATCGTGGTACAAGTGCGGCAGATGGTGAATTATTCCCGGCGCGAGGCTTTTAGCAAATCCGAAGAAATGGCCAATCGGTATGCCAACCAAGTGGGTGGCAGCCTGAACGAAGCGTTGGTGGCTGCCCGCACCATGGCCCAGACGTTTGAGGGCATGAAGCTCGCCTGGGTGGATGACCGGAGCTTCTACAACGGAATCCTCAGCCAACTGCTGGCCGCCAACACCAATTTTCTGGCGGTCTGGAGTTGCTGGGAACCCGATGCGTTGGACAGCAAGGACAAGGATTTTGTCGGCAAGGCCGGGCATGATCAAACCGGTCGCTTTATTCCGCTGTGGACACGCGGCGCCGATGGCAAGGTGCAATTGGAAAAACTGACCGGCTACAGCAAGCCGGGCGAGGGCGACTTTTATTTGCTTGCCCGCAAAGCCGGGAGCGAAACCCTCTTGGATCCGCATGCGGTAATCCTGGCCGGCCAGCCGCAACGCGTGACCACCATCGCCGTTCCGGTTCGTTACAATGGCGAAATTGTGGGCGCGGTCGGCATTCATGTGGCCGTGCAACATTTGCAGAGCATTGTCAGCGGCATCAAGCCTTTTGAAACCGGCTATGCGGGATTGCTTTCCCAAAACGGCCGCTACGCGGCCCATGCGCACGCCGCCCAGTTGGATCAGCCGGCCGATGACGGCACGGATTCCGATTTCTTCCACCGCTTGACGGCCGGCAGCACCGCGTCGCGCACCGTGCCCGCCAACGCCGGCGAGGGTGAACTCTATCAAGTTTTTGTGCCCATCAAGCTGGGCCAGACCCAGCCGTGGTTTCTGGCGGTCAGCATTCCGATGGATCGCATCCTTGCGGAAGCCCGGCACACCACGTGGTTCGCCATCCTGTTGGGCGCCGCTTCGCTCGTGGTTCTGCTGGTGGTCGTGGTCTGGCTGGCAAACTCCATCAGCCGCCCGTTGAACCGGTTGTCCGACACGTTGCACCAGACCGCCAGCGAAGTGGAATCCGCCTCGCTCCAATTTGGCACCACCAGCCAGTCGCTGGCCGATGGCGCCAGCCAGCAGGCGGCCTCGCTCGAGGAATCCGGCGCCTCGCTCGAGGAAATGTCTTCCATGATCCTCGGCAACGCGGAAAATGCCAAACGCGCCACCGCCCTGGCCAAGGAAGCCCGAAACGCGGCTGACGCCGGCGGCGTGGAAATGCAGGCCATGAGCAAGGCGATCCTGGAAATCAAGCAGTCCAGCGACGAGATCGCCAAGATCATCAAGACCATTGACGAAATCGCCTTCCAGACCAACATTCTGGCGCTCAACGCCGCCGTGGAAGCGGCGCGGGCCGGCGAAAGCGGCATGGGATTTGCCGTGGTCGCCGACGAAGTCCGTTCGCTGGCGCAACGCAGCGCCGCCTCCGCCCGCGAAACGGCCGGCAAGATCGAAACCGCCATTGCCAAGACCGCGCAAGGGGTTCAGATTTCAACCCGGGTGGCTGGGGGCCTCCAAACCATCATCGAAAAAATCCGCCAAGTGGACGAACTGGTGGCGGCCGTCGCCACCGCCTCGGCCGAACAAAGCCAGGGGATCAGCCAGGTAAACAAAGCCGTCAGCCAGATGGACCAAATCACCCAGAGCAATGCCTCCGCAGCGGAGGAAAGCGCCTCCGCCGCACACGAACTGCGCGGTCAGGCCCAAACCATGAAGGCGGCGGTGAACGAACTGTATCGGCTGCTGAATGGGGAAACAGACGCGCAAGCGGAGCCCAATTCGCAGCCGGAAGACCAGAAGCCGGCGCGGGTGAACCGGCCGCGAATTGCCACGCCGGCTGCATTCGAAACGCCGGCGGAACACCTCGGCAAGAATTGATCGTGGTGCCGACGGGCCGGATGGCATCAGAGATAACGTCTGAGAATGGTCTTCCCCAACCCGGCAGGGTTGGTAGATAAGCCGGTGCGACCTTCGGGGGCAGAGGGGACGAACGACCACCGGAAACGTGTCGAAAAAGCAACGCACCCCGGAGGAGTGCCAGAATCACACCTCTCCAGCCGGTCTTTAAGGCGGCGATCCTATGACACCTCTTGAGAGTGCGGGTTCGTTGCGTCGTTGTACCGGTGTGGTCGGCCCCTTCACCCTTGCCGACCCACCGGCTGCCTGCTTGCAACTCTCCATGTTGCAGCACAGGCAGCGGGTTGCCCTCACGCCTAATCAAGGTTTCCCCCACTCTCCGAGGCGTTTTTACATGGTCAAGAATCTGTTCTTCCTGCCGATTGCGCAGTGACACGGCGACATTTGTCGCGCGCCGGCCGACCCGGCCGCGGATCAGTCCGTGCGGAAGCGAAGCCGCGAGCGGTTCGGCCATTAAGACGGTCGGCCGGGAATTGAAGAACAGACCAGACTTATGAATAAAGAAACCAGGACAGTGACGGGCTTGAGTGGGAACAACACCTCAACACAGTTATAGGAAAAATAACATGCAGAATCTGACGATTGGAAAACGCATCGCCTTTGGCTTTGCCGCCGTGCTCGTACTGGTGGCCATCCTGGCCACAGCCGCAGTGCTCTCATTGCGCACCATCCACAAGACCCTGCCCATGATCACGGAAGACTCCATGCCCGGCATGGCCATAATGAGCGACATTGAATCGCTCGCTGGAGAGAACAAGGCCAATCTGTTGCGCCATCTGATGGCCACCACGCCGGAGGAAAAGAAGTCCTTGGAAGCCAGGATCATCCAGGACACGCAAGCGATTAACAAGCTGTTTGCTGATTATGAGAAGACCATCCATTTGGACGTGGATCGCCAGAACTTCAAGAAACTTGAGGAGACGCGGGACCGTTACCGATCCGCCCGCGCCGCGCTGCTCGACTTGAGCCGGGCCAGCAAGACGCAGGAGGCAAAAGATTACTTTGCCGCCACTCTCGTGCCGGCCTTTGACACCTTCAAGGTGACTCTGGATACAGTGTCGAAGTGGAACGCGGACTATGGCAATACGGGGGCGGCATGCATTGAGCAAACCATCAGCCGCTGCAACTGGGTGATCTCCGTGCTTTCGGTCGCCGCCGGCGTCCTCGGCATCGCCTGCGCCTGTTTTATCGCCATCAGCGTGGGACGCGTGTTGTCGCGGGTGTCTGGAACGTTAAGTGAGGGGGCCAATCATGTAGTCGAGGCGGCAGGCCAGGTGTCCACCTCCAGCCAGAGTCTGGCCGAGGGATCCAGCGAGCAGGCCGCCTCGATTGAAGAAACCAGTTCCTCGCTGGAAGAAATGGCGGCCATGACCCGGCGCAATGCCGACAACGCCCGCAACGCCAACGACCTGGCCAAGCAGGCAAGCGATGCCGCCGACAAAGGCGCGAGTGACATGCAGACCATGTCCGCCGCCATGGAAGCCATTAAAGTGTCGAGCAACGACATTTCCAAGATCATCAAGACGATTGATGAGATCGCGTTTCAAACGAACATTCTCGCGCTCAATGCCGCGGTGGAAGCCGCGCGGGCCGGGGAAGCCGGCATGGGCTTTGCCGTGGTGGCCGATGAGGTACGCAGTCTGGCACAGCGCAGCGCGGCGGCCGCCAGGGAAACGGCGGACAAGATTGAAGGGGCCATCACCAAGACGGGACAAGGCGTGGAAATCAACCGCAAGGTGGCGGCAGCCCTCAACGACATCGTGACCAAGGTGCGACAAGTAAACGAGCTGGTGACTGAAGTAGCCAACGCGTCGCGGGAACAAACCGAGGGGATCACGCAGATCAACACTGCCGTGGGCCAGATGGACAAGGTGACCCAGAGCAACGCGGCAAACGCCGAGGAGAGCGCCGCCGCCGCACAGGAACTCAACGCGCAGGCCGGGGTCATGAGACAATCCGTCGGCGAACTGCTGCAACTGGTGGGGGGCATCCGTGAATCCGCCGCGCGCCGGCCAACCGCTAACGTCCGGCCACTCCGGAACATCCGGGGTGCCGCGCCGGCGGCCAAACCTCACGCAGCGGTCAACGCCAGCCACAATGGCCACGCGCCAAAGGCACCAGCCCTGACCACGGCTCAACGCCGGGACACTATCCCAATGGAAGGCGATTTCACGAATTTTTGAACCGGTGTCCGGCAGGCCGCCAGTCCGCAACGAACATAAACGAAAACAACCGAACTAAACCAATACATATGACCAAGATCGAACGGAAATCATCGGGTTATTTGCTCACCTTCGCGGGCCTGATTGGCCTGGAGGAAATGCAAAACTGGGTCGAGGAATCCCGGCGCATCCTGGCGTCGGAAAGCAGACCCTTCTGCGTAATCGTGGACATGCGGAAGCTGAGTCCTTTGACGCCGGAAGCACAGCAGGCGATGGTGGAGGGGCAGCAGCTCTTCAAGGCCCGGGGCATGACCCGTTCAGCCGTGATCGTCAACAATGCCGTGACCGCCATGCAGTTCCGCCGCCTGGCCCAGCAGTCCGGCATCTATCAATGGGAGCGATATTTCGACGGAGCGCTGCCGGGCTATCTGGATTCTGCAGTTGCCTGGGGCCGGGACGGCGTGGACCCGGATATTCCATAGCGGCATTGCCGGAGGTGAGCAAGACCGGCGTACCGCAGGTTTCTCCCGGTGCCAGCGGGACGGTATCGCCGCTTTCCAAATTGCAGAGCGTCAATAATGCGAGGTGTCCGCGGGTTTGGACACCCGCGGTAGAAGCTCGATCTGCCAACAGCAGATTTGGAAGTCTGCGGTACAGGTTTGCGAAATATCCACGCTAAAGCGTGAACTCCAACGCGGAAACGAGCCGGGTTAGGATACTGGCGCTCCACTCGCTGTCACCGTCGAACTTGCAAAATGTGCGGTTTTAGGCTTTCCTTATGCAAGATGTTGCACGCATTTAGGCGGTTGCTGATTGTGGGAAGTTTGCTGGCTGCCACGGCCGGCATGGCGGCGGAGTCCGCCGAGGTGAGCCTGGACTATGTCGCGCAGCGCGCGCTCGAACGGGCCCGGCAGCCGTTCCACTCCCCGCGCGCCGACCTGCCCAAGGTGTTGCGTCAGGATAACCTGGATTACGACAAATACCGGGAAATCCGCTTCCGCCGCGACCGCGCGCTCTGGACTGCGGACAATCTGCCGTTCCGCGTGGAGTTTTTTCATCCCGGCTACCTTTACCAGGAACCGGTGCATGTGCATGAATTCACGCCCACGCACACCCAGCCGATTCGTTTTGTGCAGGATTTCTTCGACTACGGCAACCTGCACATTGCCAGCCAAATTCCCGTGAACACCGGCTACGCCGGATTCCGCGTGTTGTACCCGGTGAACAAGCCGGAGCAATGGGATGAACTCGGGGCGTTCCTCGGCGCCAGCTATTATCGGCTGCTGGCCAAAAATCTGCGTTACGGCGAATCCGCACGGGGGCTGGCGCTCGACTCCGGCGAGGGCGACCGGCCGGAGGAATTCCCCATTTTTACCGACTGGTGGCTCGGCAAGCCGCAGAAGAACGATAACCAACTGCATTTGTTCGCCATCCTTGACAGCGTCAGTTGCGCCGGCGCGTATGAATTCCTCATTCGCCCGGGTGAGACCACCACCGCCAGCATCAAGGCCGTGCTCTACTTTCGCGAAACCAACACCGTGGCGGCTGTGGACAAACAGCGGAAAGCGATCAAGACGATTGGCCTGGCACCCTTGACCAGCATGTTCTGGTTCGGCAAGGACACGGAACGGAAATTCGATGATTACCGCACGGAAGTGCATGACAGCGACGGCCTGCTGGTCCACATGGGCAACGGCGAGGTTTTCTGGCGGCCGCTCGATAATCCGCCCGCCCTGCGGCATCAGGTCTTTTCCGCGCCCGGCATCAAGGGCTTTGGCCTGCTGCAACGCGAACGGAATTTTGCGGCCTATCAGGATCTGTTCAACCTGTATAACGAGGTGCCCAGCGTCTGGGTGGAGCCAGACGGCAACTGGGGCGACGGCGATCTGCATCTGCTGGAATTGAGCACCCGGTACGAGGGCTTGGACAACATCGTGGCGTTTTGGGATCCCAAGAACAAACCGGCGCCGCTGCAAGCCTTGCGCTTCGGCTATACGCTCTATTGGGAAGGCGGCGACGCGGACTGGAAGCGCTCGGAAAACCGGGTGGTTTCCACGCGTATCGGACCGGACGCGCAGTTTCATGACGCGCGGCAGTTCGTGATTGATTTTGCCGGCCCCAAATTTGACGCCATGTCTGAGGACAAGCCGCCGGTGGCGATTGCCAATTGCAGCGGCGGGGCGCACCTGGCCGACACGTTCGTCACCCGCAACCCGTTCCTGGGCACTTGGCGGGTGGTGTTGAAGATGGCGCCGCCGGCGGACACCAACGCCGCGGTGGATCTGCGCTGTTCCTTGCAGCAGGGCGGCAATGTGATTGGTGAAACCTGGGTGTATCAATGGAGCCCACACTGAACATCTTGACCAACGCCGCCGGTGAAATCGCCGGGCGGTCGCTGGAGGAGTGGAACGCGGCCTATGTGAAGGTGGAGAATTACTTTCACGCGCTCCGCATCCGCAACAAGCCACTGCTGGGCCAGCTCGTCCTGCGGGTGCTGGAGCGCGCCCAGCGGCGCGCCCCGGCCGAGCTGGCGCGCAGCGCCACGGAAATCGCCGCCGAGGAAATGGACCGGCTGGTGACCAACTGGTTCGCCGAAGTCTTGCAGGTGTCGCCCACCGGCACCGACCAGATGCTCTCGACGCGCGGGCGCCTGGCGCTGCTGCTGGCGGACATGCCGGGCAAATGGCAGGACCAGTTCCTGCGCCCCGGCCCCTGGCCGCCTGAATTCGTGGACGCCATGCGCGAGAGCTTCTTCCGCGCCGGCCCGGATTTCCAATTATCCAAGATGACGCCGCGCCCGCTGGATCTGGGCCCGATCACCACGCTGACCAATTTTGGCCGGCTGCCCTACGTGCGCATGGCGCTGGCGTGGTCGGCGTTTGCCCTGCTGCTGGTGGCGGTGTTCTGGCTCACCCACGGGGGTTTTGCGGATGTGAAGGAACGGATGGCCGACACGATTAACGAATTGGCGGGCTGGTTTAGGTAAACGTGGAAGTTACGCAAATCATGAATTATAACGGAATGGAGGGAGGGGCCCACCGCATGAATTTCCCTCGAACAATATTTTTGAGCTTTTTGGTCTCATCGGTCGCGACAATGCCCACCGGCATTCCGGCCGCAGATTCCAGCCAACCCGTGGCTAAATCTGAAACCGCTGAACCGCGGTGGGAGTTGGTTCTGGACGAGGAGTTCGATGGAACCAAGTTGGATCCAAAAATCTGGAACATTGAAACTGGCAAGCGCAATGATGCAATAAATGACGCATCCACGGTTGATCTGCAGGATGGCAAACTTGTGATCACGACATATACCGACGCAAAAGGCGTGACTCATTGTGGCTTCGTAACCACTCGTAATAAGTTTCTCGCGACGCAAGGCAAGGCGATGGCTTGTTGCCGTTTTTTTTGCCAGCCGGGATCACAAGCCGCATTTTGGGCGCAGTCACCCACCTATGGCAAATCTGGCAACCCGGCGAATGGAGCTGAGGACGGCGTTGAGATTGACATTCTCGAAACAACGGGGGTGATGAAGGGCGGCTATCAATACGCGTTGCATTGGGGTAACTATGGAAAGACTGAAATGAGCAGTCGCCGCAAATTTTCCACGCCGGTAGGTCAAGATTGGCACGCCTACGGCGTCGAGTGGGATGATACTGGCTACCGATTTACCTTTGATGGAAAAATAGTGGGGGCCGACTTGAAATGTCCTGGATCCAAAGTCCCGGAATTTTTCCTGCTTACCAGTGAGTCGAAGGCCAAGGGGAGGACTTGGAGTGGAGATCGGCCCATTAATGGTTATGGCCCCAAGGAGAAATCCACCAATAAATTAGAAGTGGATTGGGTTAAAGTCTGGAAACGTGTGCCCGTCAAATAGGCAAGCAACCAAGGCCCAGCTATTTGACACCGCCCAATTCAAGCGGCGCTCGCGATTCGGCCCCCAAGTTCAGGGGAAAGGGCATTATCTACTGGATGGTCAGGCGATAGAAACATTTACCGGTCAACGGGAGCGAATTGGTGATGGTTTGTTGCGTGCCATCCCCCGTCACGGATTGCAGCGTCAGCCAGACTGGATCGTTCAGGTTGTTCTTGTATTGCACCACATAGGTGAAGCCCGAAACGGTGTTGAAGGAAAAATTGAAATTGGCCCCGACGGAAACGGGCGCCAAGAGGGACATGGTTCCCAGGGCCCGCCCGGTGACGGGATTCGTGGCACTGCCGCCATTGGCCGAACTGAACAGGACATTGTTGCTGAAGGCGCCCGGGCTGCTGGATGTGAAGCGGATGATGACGTTAGTCATGCCAAAGCCCGCCAGCATGAAATTGCTCCCTGCCGTCACGGTGAAGGGCACACCAACGGACACAACGCCGTTGCTCAAAACCGACCCGCCTTGATTGGTGACCGCAAAGGTGCAATCTGCATAGCCGCCCAGCACGATAGTGCCGAAGTTCGTGGCCGCCGGGGATACCGCAAGGGAGGGGGCCGAAA
>Ga0316231_1005227_pt1 | contig 10422 bp, 6 predicted proteins | sample TBH18027metaG_FD_206002 | JGI IMG/M metagenome (GOLD analysis project Ga0316231, IMG submission 206002) | Freshwater microbial communities from Trout Bog Lake, Wisconsin, USA - TBH18027 | ecosystem: Environmental > Aquatic > Freshwater > Lake > Hypolimnion/Profundal zone | place: USA: Wisconsin...
CTTACCCCTTGCAGTTCTAGGAACCCGCGGGCGAGCCGCCCGCGCTCCGGTTCATGGCCGGTGAGCAGGTCCGAACGGAACAGGAGACTTTCCATGAATCGCAGCAGCCGACGTGAGGAAGTTCCATTCAATTTCGGAAAAGTCAGAGCCTCCTCGCGTCGGCGGCTACGGTTCACGGGTTCAATCCGCGGAATTCTTGATGCCAACGGGCCTTGGTTTGAGGTGTTTCTAGGTTTCATAAACAGGATGTTCACTTGAGTTTGCCGGGCTTCAACACAATTGCAAAGGAGTAGCTGTGGCCGGCGCGCAGTCGGTATTCCTTGTGCACCGGCAGGCTCCAACTGTTGTCGCCGCCGACGCCCATCTGCCAGCCATCCACGTTCACGGTCACAAAATCCTGGTGCGGCAACTCATGATCGTGCGTCGCGGCGGCGAGATCGGCCACCGAATAAGGCCAGGCGCTGACCCCAAAAGGCGAACCGTCGGCCTCGATCCGCAGCCCGTCCCGGCCGGCATCCGCGAAGTCAATCCAGTACACGTCCGCCCGATTCGCGTTTTCCTGCGGCCGGATGTAATGCGTAATCCAGTCCTCAACCGTGCTTTGATAGAGACCGACTGCCGCGCCGGTTTTCCGATCCCAATAATTCTCCTGCGGCCCGCGCCCAAACCAGCGGAGCTGGTTCATGCCCCCGGGCACGGCCCATTGCCAGCCGACCCGCGGCGGCTCCGGCGCGGTTGCGTCCGGCTGAAGCGTCAAGCCGAGCCGCAAAGTGGCGTCCCCGCGAAGGAAATAACTGGCTTCGACGCGCGTGTTCCCAATGGGCAATTGCCAGGCGGCTTCGATGAGTGCGCCGCCGGCGGCGTTTGTACCGTGCAATGATACGAGCCTGGCGTTGGCCGTTGCGTCTTTCCAGGCGCCCATGAGCTTGGGGACTTTCCAGCCGTTGTCGTTGTCCGTTGGCACGCGCCAGAAATTGGGCCGCGCCGGCGCGGTTAATAATTCCCGGCCATCATTTTGCAGGGAAGTCAGCCAGCCAGCCTGGGCATCCACCCGCACGCGCAGCTTGCCGGCGGTGGCAATAAAATCTCCGCCGCTGCGCCGTAAGCCGACATCGGAGCGCCGAGCACCGTCTCGGCTCGATGGAGATTCAATATCGTCAGGCCGAGCGGATGCTAAATCAGATGGTGTTCCCCCTTCAACCCGCATCCGGCCTTCCACCTTCGCCAAGGCTACGGCGGACGCGCCGGCCGCCTTCTCCCGCTCCCGTGAGGGAAGGAATACCGGCGCGGGAATAGGAATTTGTTCCCACGCAACCACGTGACCGGCGTCGGCCCACAACGTGGCCGAGCGCAAATGAAAGCGCACCGTGAAAAAATACTGTTCCCCTGCCCTCCAAATCGGTGGCTGCCAGGGCATTGGCAGTTCTGTGTCGGCTCCCGGCAAAACCTCCAAGGGTGGCAGTTTTCCCTGCTGCACCGCCACGCCGTCGGCTTCGAGCACCCAGTCAGCATCGAAGGCGTCCAGTTTCGTGAAGGCGTAGCCGTTGTGGATGAGGAGCATTGTTGGAGTGGCTTTTTCCTGACCGGCAACATTCCTGATATTATCGTGACCACCTTCTGCTGCTCCCGTGGACGAAGGCAATCCGGCCGCCGCGGGAGCGCGGACATTCTTGTCCGCACCTTCCCCAGTGCCCGTGAGCGAAGGCAAATCGGCCCGGACTTTGATATATTGATATACTTTCTGGACCTCCCAGTAATGCGGCCGCGGCACGCGTTCGGCGTTGACCAGACCTTTGCCGCAAAAAACGCCGTCATTGGGCTGGTCGCCAAAATCGCCGCCGTAGGCAAAAAACTTGTTGCCATCCCGGCCGGTCTTGTAGGGCGTCTGGTCCACCCATTCCCAGATAAACCCGCCGATCAACATCGGATACTCTTCGATCACGTCCCAATAATCCTGAAGATTGCCCACACTGTTGCCCATCGCATGGACATATTCGTTCATCAAGAAGGGTTTGCCGGACGGATACGGCCCGTGCTGTTCCAACATCGCCACCTCGCCGTGTTCGCCAACGCGCACGGCTTTGCCTGCAACGTGCTGCAACAGCCAGTCCGTGGTCGGGTATGTCTGGCTGTCCATATCCGCGGCGAGATTCATGTCGGCATAGTGGATGGGCCGATGCTGCGGGTCGGCGTCCAGCACGGCCTGACGCATGGACAAGAAGACATTGCCATAACCGGCTTCATTGCCGAGCGACCAGATGGCAACACAAGGCTGGCCGCGGTCGCGAATCACCAATCTCTGTGCGCGATCCACTGCCGCCGGACGCCACTCGTCGCGGTCGCCGGGCAGCACTTTCTTGTGATAACTCAAGCCGTGCGATTCCAGATTGGCCTCGTCCAGCAAATAAATGCCGTAACGATCGCACAGCTCGTACCAGCGCGGGTCGTTGGGATAATGGGAAGTGCGCACGAAATTGATGTTGGCCTGTTTGAGCAATCGCAGATCCTGCTCCATGCGCCCCTGCGTGAGGGTGTAGCCGGTGGCCGGGTCAAATTCGTGGCGGTTCACGCCCTTGATCTTGATCGGCACGCCATTGACGAGAAATTGCTGTCCGCTCAATTCGAACTTGCGGAAACCAACGTCCACACCACGCGCCTCGACCACCCGATCGCCGTCCAGCAATTCCACCACTGCGCGGTAGAGATTGGGCATTTCGGAACTCCACGGCTTCGGCTGCGAAACCAACACCGTGGCTGTCGCCGCTAGCGGATTGAAACCGGGAATCGTGGCCGCAAGGTTTGTCTCCAACAAGGCACGCTCGGTGACCATCGCGCCGGCAGCGTCGAACAAAGTCAGCCGCAGACCATAATCTTTGACCGGCGTGGCGGTGGCATTTCGGAGGGTGTAATGCAATTGCACCGAGCCGTCACCCGTTTGCGTGTCGAGCGCCGCATCCACAAAAACATCCCAAAGATCCACCGCCGGGGTGCGATACACGAACACGTCCCGGAAAATCCCGCTCAACCGCCACATGTCCTGATCCTCGAGATACGAGCCGGCGCTGAAGCGATAGACTTCCACGGCCAGCAAATTATCGCCCGGACGGACGGCGTCCGTGATGTCAAACTCCGCCGGCGAACGCGAGTTCTCGCTGAAACCGATTTTGACGCCATTCAGCCAGACAAACATGGCCGAGCTGACGCCGGCAAAATGCAACAGAATGCGCTGGCCGCGCCAGTCGTTGGGCAGGTTAAAATGAGTGCGATAGGACCCCACAGGATTGCGCTGAAGGTAGGAGGTATAATTGGTCGGCGGCGTCGCCATCACCAGCGGGGGATTGGGCGGCGGCAGCGCCTTGAATGGATAGATATAGTTGATATAAATCGGTACGCCAAAGCCGCGCAGTTCCCAGCAGGAGGGCACTGGGATCTTGCCCCAGCCCTGCGGTTTGAAATCCGGCTGGAAAAAATCCGCCGGCCGGTTGGTGGGGTCCGGCGACCAGTGAAATTCCCAAACGCCGTCCAGCGAACGGACCCACGGCCCAAATTGGTCGTAGCTGGATTCGCGCGCGGAAACCGCGTCGGGACACGGCCAGGCGGCGCTGCGCGGGGGCAGTTTGTTGACGCCAAAAACGAGCGGGTTTTCCCAATCGGGAAGGGATACTTCTTCGGCCCGTAGCGCTGGCGTCTGGCAAAGCAGCATTGCGCCGATCAAAAAACCAGGGAATAGTCGGATGTTTTTCAAGTAATGCAGGTCACAGTGGAATCGAAAATCGGCGGGAAAGCAAGCGGCTGGAGGGCGGAGGGCGGAGTTGAGGTAAACCGCCACCAGTGCGGCCAGGGTCTCGGCGGCGCTATGACGGGTCTTGGTGGGGTCGAGGTTGGCAATTTCACCGTTGATAATGCCACTGGTGATTTGCCTAGTCCCAAGCCACACCGGATTCGCGATGTGGGCTGCGAAGGCGTGACGTGGAGGTCCATGCTCTCAAAAAACACCTCACCTCGGCGGCTTGCGGTTTGCCGTCCCGCAGGGACGGCTGAACCAGTGCGATTTGACACGAGCAAGAGCACGGACAACAACGAACTTCAATCGTCCCGTAGGGACGAATTGTGCGTCCGGGTTCCGAACCCGCAGTTGAAACTGCGGGCTATTGTCAAAAACGCCGCTGGCGCTCGGCATCGTCGGCGTTTCTTCCTGCATCAGCCCCCGGAGGAGGTCCATGCTGTCAGGATGGATGGGTTTTCGGGTTGGTGGCCCCCCGAGCAGCTCGTTTCCGAGCAACCCTGGATGATCCAATCCCTTCAGGATTGAGGGTCGGCGACCGTGTGATTCGGCTCCGATTTTCAGGGGGTAGTTCCGTTCACGATCCATTTGCGCGAACGCGGTTTTCCCGGCAAATTTGCGCATATACTTGGGCCAGCGGCTTGAGCGAGCGCGGCAATTTGGGATCCGCAAAATCCACGGCCAGCAAGCCGAACTTCTTGGTGTAGCCAAACTGCCATTCAAAATTGTCGAGCAGCGACCAGTAGAAGAAACCGCGCACGTCCGCGCCCGCCTGGATGGAACGATGCAGCGCGGCGAGGTTTTGCCGCAGATCCAGTTCGCGGAAATGCTCGTCGGTCGAGGCCGAACCATGTTCGGTGATGTAAATCGGCAGGCGGAATTTCCGGCGCAGATACCCGAGAATCTTTTCCATGCCTTCCGGGTAGCGCTCGACCATGTCGTCGCAGATAAAGCCAAAATCCTTGAGTTCCTTCAGCGGCGTGCCGCTGGCCGGGATCATCGCGCGAAAATGATGGAACCGCACCCGGCCATAATAGTTCAGCCCGATGAACGTGGAGGCGCGCCGCCGCCAGCGGCCAAGGAAGGCGTCGAGCACGAATTTGTTGAAGGTGTAGTGGCACGCCAGCGCGGTCGCACGGTCCCAGGGGGAGAAGCGATTGTGCGCATGGAAAAACGTCCAATTCTTGGCGATGCCCACCTCCAGTTTGCGCCCGGCGACGCCTTCGCGGCGGATGACGCAGCTGGCCTGCACATGGGCACGCGCCATGTGCTCAATCACGCGGCGAAACTGGCCCAGATGCCATTTGCGCTGCGGCGGAAATCCACCCATCAGATAGGCCACGCAGGCGTAAGTATCCGGCTCGTTGAAGGTATTCCAAAGAAACACCCGCTCCTTCAGCGCGGCGACCAATTTGCGGACGTAGTCCACAAACGCGGGAATGGTGGCCGCCGAAGTCCAGCCACCGGCGGCATTGATCCAGGGCGGATTGGAAAAGTGATGCAGCACCACCATCGGGGTGATGCCTGCCGCGCGCAGCCGGTCCAGCACATCCACGTAGCGCGCCAGCTCGCTGGGATTCAGCGGCGCGAAGGGGGCGGATTGCAGCCGGGACCATTCGATGCCAAAGCGGTAGGCATTCACGCCCAGTTGCGACATCCAGCCGATGTCTTCGGGGTAACGATGATAATGGTCGCAGGCGACGTGACAGTTGCCGCCATCTTGCGCGGTGAAGCGGGTCCACTCGTTGTCGAGGTGGCCCTCCACCTGCGTGGGCGACGTGGCCGTGCCCCAGAGAAAGTTCTCCGGAAAGCGCAAATGGTTCTCCGCTGTCGGCGTGGGCATCACGGCTCGCAGCATACGCACCGCCGGGCAAAATTCACGACAAAAGCATCAGCGATGGGAAATCAACTCTTCCACGGTTAAACTAACACCACGGGCGATCTGGCGGAGCAGCGGCGGAGAAACGTCGCGGCCTTTGTGCAATGGGACGGTGGTGCCCCGGCCATCAGCATGACGACATTGAATGTGAGAACCACGCTGGCGCACGGCTACAAAACCAAAACGTTCGAGCAGCCGTCAGACTTCGGCGGACTTGAGGACAGGGACGCAACCCATGATCAAGCTATGGCTATGTTTTGCGTGCCGATGAATTCCACGTCCAAGCGCCGTTCCCCGTCTTCGAGCAGCATGGCGATGACTTCGCGCAAATTGGCGTTTAACTCGTCGAGCGTCTCGGCCTGCGAATGGGCACCTGGAAAGCCCGGCACGTATCCGACCAACAGGCGCATCACCGGGTCGCGCTCAACCATGGCAGTGAATGTCTTCATGGAGCAAGTATTTCACGCCCCGGCAAATAGTCAACTCGGTCAGGCGCGCCAAAAGCTATGCGGGTCTCCGTCCAACGGCCTGCTCCACCGCCTGGAAAAACTTCTTCGGCCCACAATCCATCCACGCATGGAATTTCTCCGTGGGCAGACGGTCCGGCAACTCCGCCAGGCGGTCGAGGTTGAAGGATTTCTCGGCCAGAGCGATGCCGAACTGCTGCGCGTCAATGGCGTTGACCTGCTGTTCGACATGGTTTTCCACCGGCACCAGAAACAGCGGTTTGCCGAGCCAGGCGGCTTCAGCGACGGATTCAAAGCCGGCAGTGCAAACCACATTGCAGCATTCCGCCATCATCCGGAGAAACTTCTCGCCATCCAGCCGATGAAAGGTGAGGGCCGGCGAATGCTGAAACTCCGCCGGAGCATCCGGCTGGTCGTAAAAACAATGGATCCGGGTTTGCGGATGGGCGTCGCTCCAGCGGATGATCTGCGGGGCGTAACCGTGGTTCAATAGATAAACGAGCGTGAAGTTGCCGGCGGGATTGGGCTGGAGGCGGAAAAGCTGCTGCCGGAGGATCGGCGGGCCCACCAGAATGCGTTTGGACGGCAAATCCGGCGCCTCGTAAAGTGACAACGCCAGCTTGACAGCCCGCGCACCGAGCAGCCAGCTATAAATTCTCATGCTAAACAATTGCCGCCACAACCGCGGCGCGCGGACGTAGCCCGGATGCTGAAACATGAACTGGTGTCCGATGGCCACCGCCGGTGGGCGCCGCCGCCGGGTGAGCGCGTAGAGGGCGGCGATGGGTTCGAAAAAGTTGATAAGGACATCCGGCTGCGCGGCCCGGACGACTTCCTCAAGCTGGCGGACCAGACGCGCGTATTTAGGCAGGTTGGCGAGGACGCCGAGGAGCGTGGCGGTGTTGCTGACGGCCCGGCTGTCCTTATACTTGAACTCCAGCGTCGGCAGTTGCCGGACGGGGAGTTTCATCGCCGATTCGAAGTATGCCGGCACCGGCCGGTGCGAGCTGACGCCCAGCGTGACGGCGACGACCTGATGGCCCGCCGCGTCCACCATTTCCTTCACCGCCATCGCTTGGGTCATGTGACCGCGACCCTCGCCGAGCACGCAGAACATCATCTTCATGGAAATGGACGAGTTTGATCTTGCCGTCAAAATCTTCAATCAGCGCGGTGCAGCTTTCCACCCAATCGCCGCAGTTCAAATATTGCACCCCGTCAATGGTTTTGACCTCGGCCCGGTGGATGTGGCCGCAAATCACGCCATCCGCCTGATGGCTGCGCGCCATGCTCGCCAGCGTCGTTTCGTATTCCGTGATGAACTTCACCGCCGATTTGGCCTTGAACTTCAAATACGCCGCGAGCGACCAGTAACCAAAACCCAGCGCGCGCCGCAACCGGTTGAAATACAGGTTAAAGTCGAGAATCCAATTGTAAAGATGCGAACCGAGTTTTTCGAGCAGATGATTGAAGTGCGTCAGCCCATCCGCCTGATGGCCGTGGATGACGAGGTACTTCTTGCCGTCGGCGGCAATGTGCATGGCCTCGCGCGCCATCGTCACGCTGCCGAACCGCATGCCGACGAAATGCTCGACGAATTCGTCGTGGTTGCCGCTGATGTAGATGACCTTGGTCTGCTTGCGGCTTTTGCGGAGCAGTTTCTGGATGAGGACATTGTAGTCGTCGCGCCAGAACCAGCGGAATTTCAGTTCCCAGCCATCAATGAAATCACCGACCAGATAGAGATATTTGCAGTCCACCAAGCGCAGGAAGTCCAGCAACTCCGCCACGCGGGCGTGGCGGGTGCCGAGATGGATGTCCGAAATCCAGATCGAGCGGCAGGCCAGCGGCTCGTCCAGTTTCAACTCCAGCATTTGTTGCGCTTCGTCCATACCTGTGAATAACCTGTTAACAACTCCACTGTGCGCTAAGCGCAATGGTCTCGGCAACTCACAAATGCGGTTGTGACCGGATTTTAACCGGGGCGTAACCTGATTGGCACATTTCTGGAAGAAAAGAGGGCTGAAAGTCGGACTCATTGGGGTTGCGCTCATGCTTCAACCTCCGCCGGGGATGGGAAAAACTGCTGCATCCGCCCTTGCTTGTGGGTCTTGAACGCGTCGAGTAAAACACCTCCCGCGCCTGAGAAAAACCGAGGGCGGACTGGAGAATTGCTTGCAAACCCATGAAGCAGGACAATAATGAGCAAAATCACAAAAAAAGGGTCCACGCCGGTCGCGGGCCAGAAACCAAATGAGAATGGTCCGATTATTTTATGAAAACAACCCTGACTATTTTCCGAGGCGCCGCTGAATTGACTGCCCGCGCCGTCTTGCCGGCGGCCCTGTGGCTGCTGCTGGCGGAGGGGCAACTCCTCGCTGGAGCACCCGGATATCAATCCCAGTTTCTGGCAGTCCGTTTATCGCCAACAGCTCCAGCATTCAGTTACTTCGCCGTGGACTCGCTGGGGCAAGGCAGGCTGGCGCAGAATCCGGTGCTGCCAGAAACCAACGCCATCGCCGGTCTGGAACTGGATGGCCAGACTTACCAGCTCAAAGGGCAACCGGTGTGGCGGGCTGGGTGGAGCAAGCGGTCGCTGACTTTACGATCTGACTACGCTGCGGGCGTGGCGGCGCCGCCTTTTGTGCTGACGTTTAATCAAAGGATCAACCACGCGACATTGCTTGGCTGGATGAAACCCGGCGAGCAGCAAATGCCCCTGCCCTGCGTGTTGCATCTCCCGGACATGGGCTCGCTGCGCCTCACTGGCAATGGCAAACTTGATTATGACGCGAGCCGGAGCGGGCGAACGGCCTTTGTGCGCATCGCGTTTTCCCCGGCGACAGCGCAGCAACGGCAGGTCGAGTACCGTTTGGAGGTCACGGCGATTTATCCCAGGCTGCGCGGCCTGGACCAGGAAGCGCGTTACGACGGCTACCGGCGCGACTGGTTGAATATTTTTCAAGTCAACCCGCGCTTGCAGATGCTGGCCAACAACTCGGCCAGCGATCCCTGTGCGTTCACCTTGTTTGAGTATTCCGACCTGGCCGCCCATACGCCGCCTCTGGCCGAAGGGCTTACGGCCAACGATCTGGTCCGCATGACGCTCGACCGCTATTTAGCCGGTACGAAAGGCTATGGCCAGGTCGGTTACTGGAAGACACCGTGGACCTCGTTGGACTCGTTGCCGTCGTTCCTGATTTCCGCTTGCAACTACGCCAGCAGCTCCGGCGACCTCAAGTGGGCCGCCGTCAATTATGACAAACTCTCCGCCTGGGGACATGAAATGTTCGCCGCGGACAAAGACGGCAACGGCCTCCTTGAGTATCCCGGCACCGGCAACTTCGGCGACCGCCCAACCCCAGACCGGCGCCCGGCGAACTGGTGGGACACGATCAACTTCGGTCATGAGGACGCTTTCTCCAACGCGCTGGCGTATCGCGCCGCAACGATGTTCACCGAACTCGCGCGCCGGTTGCACCGGGACGAGGAGGCTGACTTTTTTGGCGCCCGGGCGGCCAAACTCCGCGCGGCTTACGCACCCACCTTTCTCAATCCCCAAACCGGCGTCCTGGCGGGCTGGAAAAGCGCCGACGGTCAGTTGCATGATTATTGGTTCACTTATGTGCAGGGCATGGCCATCACGTTTGGCTTGCTGGACGACCAGACCGCCAACCGCGTCATGGACCGTTTACTCGCGAAGATGACGGCCGTGGGCTACACCAATTTTTCCCTGGGATTGCCCGGCAATCTGGTGCCCATTAAGAAGGGCGATTACGTCAATCATGAAAACAGCCCGCCCGAACTCTTCGGCCAACCACGATTGGACGACGGCAGCGACGGATTTCAATTTTACGAGAACGGCGGGGCGACAGGTTGCTGGGCCTACTATACCGTCAAGGCCCTCTATCAACTCGGCCGGGTGGAAGACGCCCGCCACATACTTTATCCCATGCTGGCTGGCTATGCGCAAGGCAAGTTCCAAGGCTTTGACGTCAACGGACGATCCCTCGACTGGCGCGACTGGGCCGGACATGGCCATGGTTACGAAGGTCTGCTCGTGGACAACTACCACACCCTGCTGGCGGTGCTGGATGACGCGGCCGCCAAGCGGTGATTTGTCCGCCGCCAAATGGGGAATTGCGCCCGCTGGAAACGCTCACAAGGCAGCAATTCTCATTTTGGCCCGGAGCGCGGCTGTGTCGTCCCGACCAGCCGCAGCATGCCTCCGGATTTCCCGCCCTTCGGAGACTGTTTAGCCGCTGCGGCTGGTCTTCGACCCAGCCGCGCTC